>Ga0181537_10005249_pt1 | contig 10502 bp, 9 predicted proteins | sample PEATcosm2014_Bin_39_FD_119765 | JGI IMG/M metagenome (GOLD analysis project Ga0181537, IMG submission 119765) | Peatland microbial communities from MTU Mesocosm Facility, Houghton, MI, USA - PEATcosm2014_Bin23_10_metaG | ecosystem: Environmental > Terrestrial > Soil > Wetlands > Peat | place... | reverse complement strand
TGAGCCTGCTGCAAGTGCTTGGGATAGCGATTGTCGCCACGAGCCGCTGGGCGCATGTTGTCGCGCAAATAATCGAAGCCAAACTCGTTGTTCGTGCCGTAGGTGATGTCGCAGGCGTAGGCCGCGCGCTTCTCGGCGGGCGATTGCGCGTTCTTGATGACGCCGACGCTCATGCCGAGGAAGCGGAACACCGGGCCCATCCACTCCGAGTCGCGCTGCGCGAGATACTCGTTCACGGTGACGACGTGCACGCCCTCGCCGGAGAGCGCGTTCAGGTACGCGGGCAGCGTCGCCATCAGCGTCTTGCCCTCGCCGGTGCGCATCTCGGCGATCTTGCCGGAGTGCAGCGCGAGGCCGCCGATCAGCTGGACATCGAAATGGCGCAGCCCGAGCTTGCGCTTGCTCGCCTCGCGCACCAGCGCGAAGGCCTCGGGGACGAGATCATCGAGCGGCGTGCCGGCGGCGAAGCGCTCTTTCAACGCGCGGGTGCGCGCCGGAAAATCCTCATCTTTCAGGGCGGCGGTGCTGCTCTCCAGGGCATTGGTGGCCAGCACCGCGCGCCGCATCTCCTTGAGCAGGCGCTGGTTACGGCTACCGAATATCTGCGTGAGAAACTTGAGCACGTTGGGAGAGCCCTTCCAAAACCCGGCATTGTACGGTTAGGAGCCTGTCTGAGTCATGTGACCCGAGGGCCTGGAAATCGTTTCGGCGCGCCCGTGCGGCGCCCCGAGAGTCCTTAGATTTGGCCGGGAGCAGCGATCTTCAAGCCCGGTCGGGACTCGCAGCGCCCCGGGGCGGGCGGGCTCTGGCGGCGCCGTCGCGCGGCCCGGCCGCGGCGGCGCGGCTCAGCGATCCTCGCCGATGAAGCGCAGCGGATCGACCTGCGAGCCGTTCTTCAGCACCTCGAAGTGCAGGTGCGGTCCGGTCGAGTGGACGGTGGAGCCCATGAGCGCGACTTCCTGGCCCTTGCGCACCATGTCGCCGGTCTTCACCAGGATCTTCTCGTTGTGGCAGTAGCGTGTCGCGAGCCCGTTGCCGTGATTGATCTCGACCATCACGCCGTAGCCGGCGCGCTCGCCGGCGAAGGTGACGAGACCGGCCGCGACCGCCGACACCGCGGTGCCGGGGGGCCCTGCGAAGTCCACGCCCTTGTGGACGGCCGTGAAGCCCGTGAAGGGATCGGCGCGCTGACCGAAGTACGAGGAGATCCATCCCTCCTGCACCGGACGGCCCTCCGGGTAGACCTGTTTGTTGAGCTCGCGCGTCAGGATCAGGTTCTCGAGAACGCCCAACTGCTGCTCGCGGCTCGACAGCTGGGTCTGTAAATCGTCCACCATCGCGGTCAGGCTCGGAACTTGCGCCGGCTGCCCGTCGGTGTCGAGGCCGCCCAGGGCGGGCGGATTGCCGAAGTCGAACTCGCCATCGTCGATGTTCGCCATGCGGGTCAGGCGCTTGCCGAGCGCGTCCAAGCGGATCACATTGGCATTCATCTGTCCGACGCGAAGCGCGAGCGCGTTGACCTTCTCCTGCAGCCCCTTGCGCACATCCTCGATCTGCGCCTGTTGCTTGAGCAGCTCCGTCGACCAGTTGCCGAGCTGATCGATGGGGCTTGCACTGCGATGGCGCACGCCGAGACTCACCCCCACCGAGAACGCGCCGCCGACGATGGCGACCACGAGCGCGAGCGCCGCGCAGACGACGAGGGGGTGATGCAGGTCGAGCTGCCGCACGCGCCCCGTCTTGCGGCCGACAAGGATGAGATTCATACGGGGCGGGGGCTGTCCATGGGTCTTGGGTCCCAGGGTGTCGTGCTGCAACGGGCGTAGACTATGCAGAATAAGGTGAACCAAAACAAGGAAATTAAGCACGCTTTGGCGACAGAATTGCCCCGAACCGAGGCGCGCTGCGTTGAAAAAAGATAACAATATCAATAACTTGATGGGCCGCACCGGCGCGGTGCAGACGCTCAAGACGAAGCTTCAGGCCCGCCGAGAGGTCAAGGACGCCGTCTGTGCGGTGCTCTCACCGGCACTCGCCGCGGCCATTGCCAGCGCCGGGCTCGAGGACGGCGAGCTCACCCTCGGCGTGGTGGGCGCCGCCTGGGCCTCGCGCCTGCGCTACGTGACCGACACCTTGCGGACCCGGGTCTCCCGGACGCTCTCGACGCCGATCGAGCGGGTGCGGATCCGGGTGGTGCCCGCACCGCCGGCGGCGCAGAAGGAGTAGCCGGCGCAACGTGGGCGCGCGGCGCGTGGTGCGCGGCGCGAGCGCCGGCGCGGGCCTTCAGGCGCGGGCGGTGGCGGTGGCGGAGGCCGCGGCGGCGTAGGAGATCGGCGCCTCGGCGAGGCTCTCGAAGGTGACCTCTTCCCAGGCGCTGTGCGTGCTGATGAGGGTCCTCAGCAGGCGATTGTTGAGCGCGTGGCCTGACTTGTAGCCGCTGAACTCGCCAATCAGGCTGTGCCCGAGCAAATACAGATCCCCGATCGCATCGAGGATCTTGTGCTTCACGAACTCATCCTCGTAACGCAATCCATCCTCGTTGAGCACGCGGTAGTCATCGAGCACGATGGCATTGTCCATGTTGCCGCCGAGCGCGAGATTGTGCGCACGCAGATTCTCCAGGTCGCGCATGAAGCCGAAAGTGCGCGCCCGGCTCACCTCGCGCAGGAACGAGGTGGTGGAGAAGTCCATCGAGGCGACCTGCGAGTGCTTCTTGAACGTCGGGTGGTCGAACTCGATCTCGAAGTTGACCTTGAACCCATCGTAAGGATCGAAGCTCGCCCACTTGTCCCCTTCCTCCACCTTGAGGCTCTCGCGGATGCGGATGAAACGCTTCGGTGCGCGCTGCTCCTCGATGCCGGCCGACTGGATCAGGAACACGAAGGGCCCGGCGCTGCCGTCCATGATCGGCACCTCGCCCGCGCTCACCTCGACCAGCGCGTTGTCGACCCCGAGCCCCGCAAAGGCCGAGAGCAGGTGCTCGACGGTCGAGATCTTCACCTCGCCGCTCTGCAGGGTCGTGCCCATCATGGTGTCGCCCACGTGCTGCGCGTGGGCGCGGATGTCGACGGGATGGGCGAGGTCCGTGCGGCGAAAGATGATTCCGGTGTCCGGCAATGCCGGCCGCAGGGTCATCAACACCTTCTTCCCCGTGTGCAGCCCGACTCCCGTGGCGCGGATCGAGTTCTTCAGTGTTCGCTGATTCAACATCCGGTGGTCTTCAAACGTCATTCGACTCTATGAAACAAAGGTATCACACGCCCGATACTCGCTGAAGGCTCAAAAAAGCCTCATTCCGGCGCCCACCCTGTCGCGCACGCTGCGTCGCGCGACTCCTCCGCGGGGCGCCGAAGCGAGTTTTGTCGAGAAGTGTCAATCCGCCTGTCGCCGCAAGAAAGCCGGGATATCCAGCAGATCCTCCTGATCCATCTCCGTCTTCAGCCCATCGCCCACCGCGCGGCGTGCGACCGTGGGCCGATCGAGAATGGCGTAATCAGTCGGTGCGAGCGGTGATCTTGGTCGCACTATGCGCACCGGCGAGGGCGCCATCTGCGGCTGCGGCGCGGGTGCGCTCGCACGTGCGACGGGCTTGCCTAAGCCCGTGGCGACCACGGTCACGCGGATCTGGTTGGCCATGTCGGGATCGATCACCGTGCCGACCACCACCGTCGCGTCGTCCGAGGCGAACTGCTTGATGACGTTGCCCACCTCCTGGAACTCGCCGATCGAGAGATCCATCCCGGCGGTGACGTTGACGAGGATACCCTGGGCGCCCGAGAGATTGATGTCCTCGAGCAAGGGGCTCGAAATGGCCGCCTCGGCCGCCTCGCGCGCGCGGTCATCGCCCGCGGCGGCACCCGAGCCCATCATCGCCATGCCGGTCTCGGACATCACGGTGCGCACGTCGGCGAAGTCGACATTGATGAGGCCGGGCCGGGTGATCAGCTCGGCGATGCCCTGCACCGCCCCCTGCAGCACCGTGTTCGCCGCCTTGAACGCATCGAGCAGCGTCGTGTTGCTGCCGAGCACCGTGAGCAGCTTCTCGTTCGGAATCGTGATGAGCGAGTCGGTGTACTTCGACAGCTCGAGCATGCCCTGATCGGCGACGCGCGAGCGCTTGTTGCCCTCCATCACGAAGGGACGCGTGACCACCGCCACGGTGAGGATGCCGAGCTCCTTCGCCACCTGCGCGACCACCGGCGCGGCGCCCGTGCCCGTGCCCCCGCCCATGCCGGCGGTGATGAACAGCATGTCGCAGCCCTCGATGAGCTCGATGATGCGGTCGCGATCCTCCATCGCCGCCTGCCGGCCGACTTCCGGGTCCGCCCCTGCTCCCAGGCCCTTGGTGATGTTGCAGCCGATCTGCAGGGCAGTGCGCACCTTGGAGTGCTTGAGCGCCTGCGCATCGGTGTTGATGCAGATGAAGTCCACGCCCTCGAGGCCGGCCTGAACCATGTGCGAGACCGCGTTGCCGCCGCCGCCGCCCACGCCCAGCACCTTGATCACGGCGCTTTGACTGAACGTATCCATCAATTCGAACATAGCATTCTCCTGTCGTGTTTATAGTCGGGATTCAAGTCGAGATTCAGCCTTCAAAAATTGCCCTGAAACCAGGTTCTCATGCGGTCGAAGACCGTCTTCATGCCGCCGCCCAGGAGCGGCGCCTCGATGCGCTGCAGATCGAGGTTGCTCTTCGCATAGAGCAAGAGTCCGACGCCCGTCGCGTGAATCGGATTGCTCACCACCTCGGCGAGCCCGGTGACGTACTGCGGCACGCCGAGGCGCACCGGCATGTGGAACACCTCCTCGGCAAGCTCCACCGCGCCTTCCATCTTGGCGCTGCCGCCGGTGAGCACGACGCCCGTCGCCACGGACTCCTCGAGCCCGGAGCGCCGCAGCTCCTCGCGCACCAGCGCGAACAGCTCCTCGTAGCGCGGCTCGACGATCTCGGCGAGCGTCTGGCGCGCGAGGCGCCGCGGCGGGCGGTCGCCGACGCTCGGCACCTCGATGGTCTCGTCGGGATTGGCGAGCTGCGAGAGCGCGCAGGCGTAGCGGATCTTGATGTCCTCGGCATACTGCGTGGGCGTGCGCATCGAGACCGCGATGTCGTTCGTGACCTGGTCTCCGGCGATCGGGATCACGGCGGTGTGGCGGATGGCGCCGCCGCCGAACACCGCGATGTCGGTGGTGCCGCCGCCGATGTCGACCACGCACACGCCCAGGTCCTTCTCGTCCTCGGTGAGCACGGCATAGCTCGAGGCGAGCTGCTCGAGCACGATGTCATCCACCACGAGCCCGCAGCGCTGCACGCACTTGACGATGTTTTGCGCCGCACTGTCGGCGCCGGTGACGATGTGCACCTTGGCCTCGAGGCGCACGCCCGACATGCCGATCGGATCGCGGATGCCCTCCTGCGCATCGATGATGTATTCCTGCGGCAGCACGTGCAGGATCTTCTGATCGGCGGGGATGGCGACCGCCTTGGCGGCATCGATGACGCGCTCGACGTCGCCCTGCACCACTTCCTTGTCCTTGATGGCGACGATGCCGTGCGAGTTCAGGCTCCGCACGTGACTGCCGGCGATGCCGGCGTACACGGAGTGGATCTCGCAGCCCGCCATGAGCTCGGCCTCCTCGATGGCGCGCTGGATCGACTGCACGGTCGACTCGATGTTGACGACGACGCCCTTCTTCAGGCCACGCGATGGATGCGTGCCGATGCCGATGATCTCGAGCGCGCCGTCGGATTTGACCTCGCCGACGATGGCCACCACCTTGCTCGTGCCGATGTCGAGCCCTACGAGCAAATTTCGGTCGGAACGCTTAGGCATTGAAAACTTGATGTCCTTCAGGCGTCGGTGTCGTCGTTGGCGCCGCGCGGCGCGGCGGTTGCAGGCGCGGCGGGCGTGCGCCAGCCGATTGCGAAGCCGTTCGAGTAACGCATGTCCACGTAAACGATCTCGCCCAGGCGGTGCGCGATGACGGGCGAGGCGGTGCGCAGGAAGCGGTCGATGCGCTCATCGACATCGCGCCTCCCCAGGCGCACGGTCAGGCCGCTGTCGAGATCGAGCTCCCATGCGCCGCGCTCATCGAGCCGCATGGCCGCGATGCGCAGCCCGGCCTCGAGCATGCGGCCCTGGATCGCGAGATAGCGCTGCGCCACTTCCGCCGCGCTGCCCTCGGGACCCGAGAGGCGCGGCAGCTCCGCCGGCACATGGGTCGCCTCGCGTACGAACAGCTCGCCGCGCATGTTGATCAGGCCGGACTCGCCCCAGCGCGCGGCCGCCGTCTGCTCGGTCACCGTCACGCGCAGCGAATTCGGCCAGAGACGCTGTACCCGCGCCCGATCGACCCAGGGCAGCGCCTCGACGGCGCGCTGGATGGCATCCAAGTCCGCGGACAGGAAGCCCGTGCGCATGAAGGGGCGCACCGCCTTCTCGATCTCCCCGGGCGAGACGCGCTGGAAGGCGCCGTCCATCGCGATCGTCTCGACCGGACGGTCGAGCCCGACCGCGAGCGCGACGAGCGCCGCGATCACGAGAGCCACGCCTGCGAGCTTGCCGGCGTGCGCGCGCCACGCCACGCGCCACGCGGCGAGCTCACTTTTCGCGCGCGCGCGCTTCTGCGGCTGCGCGCGGGCCTTGAAGCGGTTGCGCCGGCCGAGGCGCCCGAAACCGGCGATGAGTTCCTTGAGCCGAAGGCTCATGGATTTGAGGACCGCGCTCATGGGTGGGGCCGCCTCACGCGCTCGCGGGCGAAGCTCGTCTCGAGCACCCGCCAGCAGAGTGCCTCGAAATCGAGCCCGACCTGGTGCGCCGCCTTCGGCACCAGGCTGTGGTCGGTCATGCCGGGCGTCGTGTTGATCTCGATGAAATAAAAGCGGCCGCTCGCGGACTCGCGCATGAAATCGACCCGGCCCCAGCCGAAGCAGTCGGTGACGCGGAAGGTCGCGAGCGCGGCGGCCTTCAGCTCGCTCTCCTGCGCGGCATCGAGGCCGCTCGGACAGTGATACTGCGTGTCGTCGCGGAAATATTTCGCCTCGTAGTCGTAGAACTCGGTGGCGGGCACGATGCGCGTCGAGGGCAGCGCCGCATCGCCCAGCACGCCCACGGTGTACTCCTCGCCCGCGATGAAGCGCTCGGCGAACACGAGCGGATCGACCGCACGAGCCTCCTCGAAGGCGCGCTGCAAGTCGGCCGCGCTCTTCACCTTCGTGATGCCGACGCTCGAGCCCTGCGAGGCGGGCTTGACCATCAGCGGCAGACCGAGCGCACGGCGCGCCTCTGCGGCGTCGGCCGCCTCGGTGAGCACCGCGTACTCGGGCGCCGCGAGCCCTGCACCCATGACCACGCGCTTGGTCTTGAGCTTGTCCATGGTGAGCGCCGAGGCGAGCACGCCTGAGCCCGTGTACGGCACGCCGAGCCACTCGAGCGCACCCTGCACCAGGCCATCCTCGCCGCCCGGACCGTGCAGGATGTTGAAGGCACGATCGAAGCCGGCGCTGACGAGCTCGTAGATCGGGTGCTCGGCGGGGTCGAAGGCATGCGCATCGATGCCGCGGCGCTCGAGCGCGGCGAGCACCGCGTGACCGGAGATGAGGGAGATCTCCCGCTCGCTAGAGTCGCCGCCCAAGAGCACGGCGACCTTGCCGAACTCAGCGGCGGCCGCGGCCCGGCGTGTGCCGCCCAAGTGCCTGAGCAGGCTCATGCGCTCTCCCCCACGATGCGCACCTCGGTCTCGAGCGTGAGGTGATACAGCTCGGCGACGGTGCGCTGCACGTGGCGGATCAGCGCCTCGATGTCCGCGGCACGCGCCGCGCCATGGTTGATGATGAAATTGGCATGCTTCTCCGAGACCGAGGCATCGCCGATGCGATACCCCTTGAGACCGGCGCCCTCGATGAGGCGCGCCGCGTGCTCGCCGGGCGGGTTCACGAACACCGAGCCACAGCTCCACTCCCCGATCGGCTGCGTCTGTTTGCGCCGCTCGAGGAGCTCGCGCATCGCGCCCTCATTGGCGCCCGGCTTGCGCTCGAACTCGAGCGTGGCCGCCGTGAACCACTCATCGGGCGGCCCCTCGGCGTGCCGGTAGCCGATGCGGTATTCAGAAGGCGCGCGCGTGTGGTGCGCGCCCTGCCGATCGAGCGTCTCGACCTCGACGACCTGGCGCCAGGTCTCACCACCCCAGGCGCCGGCGTTCATGGCGAGCGCCCCACCGAGCGTACCCGGAATCCCGGCGAAGAAGTCCGCGGGGCCCAGGCCCCACTTCACGCACTGCCGGGCGATGCGCGCGCACGGCAGGCCCGCGCCCGCGTAGATCCGGGTCGCGCTCACCCGCTCGAACGTGGCGAGCGCTCCGTGCGTCGACACCACGGCGCCGCGGATGCCGCCGTCACGCACCAACAGATTGCTCCCAAGGCCAATGAACAACACCGCGAGCTCGGGCGGCAGCTGGCGCAGGAAGATGGCGAGGTCGGGAACGTTGCGCGGCACGAAGAAGAGGTCCGCCGGGCCGCCCACGTGCCAGGAGGTGTGCCGCGCCATCGGCACCTCGAAGAGCACGCGCGCCGCGAGCTCGGGACCCAGCCAGGAATGCTGCCGGGCGCGATTCATGCGGCCGCTCCTGTGAAACGGCCCTTGAGCTCCTGCGCCACCGCGCCGATGTTGCCGGCGCCCATCGTCACCACGAGGTCGCCATCCGCGAGTACGCTGCGCAGCGCCTCGGCGAGCTCCTCGACGCGCTCGACGAAGATCGGCTCGACGACGCCGCGCGAGCGGATCGCGCGGCAGATGGCGCGGCCGTCCGCGCCCGCGATCGGCGTCTCACCCGCCGCATACACCTCGGTCACGAGCAGCACGTCGCACTCGCCGAGCACGCGGCCGAAGTCATCGAGCAGATCGCGCGTGCGTGTGTAGCGATGCGGCTGGAAGGCGAGCACGAGACGCCGTCCCGGCCAACCCTGCCGCACGGCCTCGAGCGTCGCGGCGACCTCGGTCGGGTGGTGACCGTAGTCATCGACCAGGAGGGCGCGGCCACCCGGCCAGATGAGCTCCCCGAGCTGCTGCAGCCGCCGGTCGATGCCTTGAAAGCCGGCGAGCGAGCGCTGGATGGCATCGTCAGCGACGCCGAGCTCGGTCGCGACCGCGATCGCGGCGAGCGCGTTCTGCACGTTGTGCCGGCCCGGAAGATTCAAGGTGATGGCGAGGGGCGCGTGGTCGCGGCGCAGCGCCTGGAAGCGGGACTTGAGCCGGTCGGGCTCGACCTCGACCGCGCGCACATCGGCGCTCGCGCTCGCGAGACCGTAGGTGACGACCGGCCGCGCCACCTCGGCGAGAATGCTCTTCACCTCGGCATCGTCCATGCACAGGACGGCCAGGCCATAGAAGGGCAGGTTGTGCAGGAAATCGACGAAGCTCTGCTTGAGGCGCGCGAAGTCTCCCTCGTGCGTGCCCAGATGATCGTTGTCGATGTTGGTGACGATGGCGATCATCGGCTGCAGGTGCATGAAGGAGGCGTCGCTCTCGTCGGCCTCGGCGACCAGATAGCGTCCGGCGCCGAGCCGCGCATTGCTGTCCGCGCTCTTCAGCCGCCCGCCGATGACGAAGGTCGGATCGAGGCCGCCCTCGGCGAGCACGCTCGCCACCAGGCTCGTGGTGGTGGTCTTGCCGTGCGTGCCGGCGATCGCGATGGCATAGCGAAAGCGCATCAGCTCTCCGAGCATCTCGGCGCGCGGCACCACCGGCACGCGCCGCGCGAGCGCCGCCGCCACCTCGGGGTTCGAGGGTTGCACCGCGCTCGAGACCACGACGACGTCCGCCTTGCCGAGATGCTCGGCGGCGTGACCCGTGAAGATGCGCGCGCCCAGGCGGGCGAGCCGCTCGGTCACCGCATTGGGCTTCAAATCCGAGCCCTGCACCTCGTAGCCGAGATTGAGCAGCACCTCGGCGATCCCGCCCATGCCGCTGCCGCCGATGCCGACCAGATGAATCAGATGGATGCGGCGCATGCGATCGTTCATGCGGCGCTCCCCAGGGCGAGGCAGCGGTCGGCGAGCCGGTCCGCGGCGTCCGTGGTGCGCGCGCCGCGCGCCGCCTCGGCCATCTTCAGCAGCCGGCCGCGATCGCCGGCAAGCTCCGCGAGGCAGCCGCTCAAGGTGTCGGCGGAGAGCTCGCGCTCCGGCACGATGCGCCCCGCGCCCAAGGCGGCGAGCGCCTGCGCGTTCTTGGTTTGATGATCATCGGTCGCCACCGCCAGCGGCACGAGCACCGCGCCCAGGCCCGCCGCCTCGAGCTCGGTGATGGTCATCGCGCCCGCGCGGCACAGCGCGAGATCCGCCCAGGCGTACGCGGCGGCCATGTCCTCGATGAAGGGCAGGACCTCGGCCTCGAGGTTGCGCTCGCGGTAGGCGGCGCGCGCCGCCTCGACGCCGCGCTCGCCGGTCTGATGACGCACCTGGGGCCTGAGCGCGGGATCGAGACGCGCGAGCGCCTCGGGCACCACGG
>Ga0181537_10005248_pt1 | contig 10502 bp, 5 predicted proteins | sample PEATcosm2014_Bin_39_FD_119765 | JGI IMG/M metagenome (GOLD analysis project Ga0181537, IMG submission 119765) | Peatland microbial communities from MTU Mesocosm Facility, Houghton, MI, USA - PEATcosm2014_Bin23_10_metaG | ecosystem: Environmental > Terrestrial > Soil > Wetlands > Peat | place... | reverse complement strand
GACAGCCTGCAGCCAGATGAATATGCCAAGCCCAAGCAAAGCTCGCGCCTCCGTGAGAGAGAAACGCGGCCAAACCGAAACCGCGCCAAGAAACCGGGGCAGCTGACGAAACTGCATGTACATTCCGAACGCCATCAACACGGCTGTGGCCGCCAGAATGCCGATTGTGCGTTGGCCGAGATAAGCCATCACTGCGGCGGAAGCGAGAGTAAGAAGCCGCACGGCCGTGCTGATCTGCACCGTACCGCGATACTGCTCAAATGCACGCTGCGTGCTGACGGGAACGGATTCAATCGCTCGCAGAAGTATTAAGACGCTCGCAATGCGAAGAGAGATGAGGCACTCGCTGGGCGACAACTGGCGCCCCATGGCGATGCGGGCGACGGCGTATGGGGCGGCTATCCAGGTGGCGGCCGCAAGGAGGAATCCGAGCGACATGCTGATGCCCAATATTCCGCGGACGGTATTCGGGATCAGATCCGAGTTGCCGATTCCGCGCAGATGCGCGACGCGTTGGATGCTGGCGTCGCAGAATCCCGACGCGATGATCCCTCCAGCACTGATCAGGGCCGCGGTAATCATCCACAGCCCGTATTCCGAAGCGCCCAGCCTGTGCAGGACCACCGGCGCAACCAGCAGCATTCCTATCGGATAGGATGCATAGTCCAGAACGCCATACGCAGCATTTGTCAAGTGCCTACTCATGCAGCGCCTCGCTTCATCGCAAAGATGGAGCTAATTCGACGCCGCATCACTGGGAAGACTTCCGCTGCAAGCGCTTTGCTCGGATCGCTCAAATCGACGGTTGACCAATGGATGCGAAACAGAATGACAGTGGACGCAATCGCGAATGAAAGAAACGTAAGCAGCAAGGACAGGAGCAGACGCGGGGGAAAGGACTTCTTCTCCGCGATTCCGGGAGCATCGATCACACTCACTGCCGGAACGTCTTTGGCCTCCTCGATCCGGGCCATTTCGTATTGCTGGGTAAGAAGCTCATACAATGTCTCCTGCACCCGTACGTTTCGGTAAAGATCCGCATAGGGAACAGCCAGTCGCGGAAGCTGACGCAGCGGGGGGTAGAGTTCTCCCTTTTTGTCGCTGTCGCCAGGATCTGTCGCAGCAACGTCCTGCATTCCGGCGGCGAGAGGAGCTGAGGATCCGGTCATCCTGGCAAGCTCCCCTTTGAGGCTCGCGATGCGCGCTTCTGTTTCGCGCACTCTCACATTGCCATCTCCATACATTTGTCGCAGCGACTCGAGCCCGGATTGTTCAATCATGAGTTCCGCCTGCACCCTGGCGCCGGCATCGACCATCGCGCGCGTCTGCTCTTTGATATCGATCGTGCTGTTTCTGCTTGAGAATTCGCTCAACTCGAGCTGGGCTTTCTCGAGGTCGGCCTGGACGGTATGCAGCCTGTGTTCGACGAAAATGCGCTCCCGATGCGCCGACGAGGTGTTGGTCCGCAAAACAAGGTTGTTCAGTTCGTCCAGATAGCCTTGTGCCAGGTCGCGCGCTCGCACGCGGTCTGTATCCTCTACCTCAATTGTGATAACGCCGCTCTTTTTGTCTTCGGTAATCTTCGTGCGCCGTTGAAGGCGCTTGGCTGTGTCAATGCGATACTTCTTGCCGTAAGCCTTTTGCAGATTAAATCGATCAATGAGATGGTCGCTGACCGATCCACTGTGAAGCAGGTCAATGAACAACTCAGAAGAGGTGTGCGCGCCTAGTAGTCCGCCCGCGAGGCCTCCCAGTGCTCCCAGGCCTCCTGCGCGGGAGGAGAGTGCTGTCAACAGCATTGCCCCCGCACCTTGTTGTTCCGGCGGCATAATACTTGTGCTGGATTTGTACTGTTTGGGAATTGCAAACGAGATGCAGAGACTTGCCGCGAGAGAGATTCCAGCGACCCGCGCAAGTACGCGACGATGCTGCCAAAGCAGCAGAGCGCGGATTGCCCACTGCGGCTCGTTCACATAAGACATCGTCTGATCTTGATCCGGGGTTGGAATCGGGGAGTAAATAGTAGTCATCTCGTCCTCCCGAGTGGGTTGAACGACAGTTGAATCGTAAATTCTGCATTACGTTGTCCGATGGTTGACAGCAAGGGGAAATGCCACCACTCAGTCTGCTCTTCGAGACGAAGTTGCCACTCGGGATGGAGTGCGATATCGGCGGTTGCTCGCAAATCCCGCAGGCTTCCCCCCTCAAGGAACTCACGGTCGACATTCTGGCTGCGCCCACTCAGTTCCAGCACCGAACGTGGTGAGAAGTGCCAGGTAGCCCAAGTCTGTTCGCCTTGGCCTTCACGTCCGATCCAGCTCCCGATGAGTTGCCGGTTGTTGGTATAGCCGCTCTTATAGTGCACGTTGAAGTAGAAGAATCCGGGAAATGCCAGATCGCGGTGCGGCGACAAGAGGCCCTCGGCGCGAATGGTGAGGCGTGGCAGATGCGGTACGCAACGAAGGAAGAAACCGGACAGCCATACACTCTCCGTCGGGTAGACCAATGGAAAGGGTTGGTCGTCGGCGAAGCCATCGAAATATCCTGTCAAGCACTGCCGCAGTCCGGGGATTCTATAACTGACGTCGACCGCCTGGCGGCGATCCCCAGGATCGGCATCTCCGTTCTCGGTTCCAATAGAAAATACACTGACCAGAAAGTTATGAAGATTCACAGGGGAACCGGTGCCTCCGAAGATCGTGCTGCGCGAGACGCTGAATTCAAAATTGGGTGTTGGTTTAAACGAGAACTTTTCTCCATGAATGAAGGGCTGGTCCTTCAGGGCAACACCGGAACTCCCATACAGGATGTTCAGTGGTTGGACAAACTGGGTTCCAGACAGACGACCTAGCATGATCTGAACGCGGATGGGACCAAGCACCCTGAGAAAGCCAGGCAACTCGAAGGGACGAACGCGGTCATATCGAATCATGTCGATCGGTTCCGTGTTATTGCTGAACAGCGTCGCGCCGCTTTGCGCTGGCCCCCACCACAGGGACTGGCGTCCAACGGTGAACTGGTTGTTAGAAAACGTGAATGAAGTGTTCGCTTCCAGAACCGTGCCACGAAGAAAGGCGCTGCTTGGGCCTGCAGCACCCGTCGGCGTGAAATCTGCTGCTGCGATCTGTTGGTCGGCGATCGCATCGGGAGCTTGTGCTAGAGGCACCCGTTGGATTTCAGTTCTCAAATAAGCGGCAAACGGCCCCGCAGTCGCCCGGAATGAGGTTCCGGAGTAGAGATTCGTTCCCTGCCCAAAAGGGCGGCCCTCGTCATTCACAAGCGTCTCCGCAAAATGGAAGCCATCGGTTAAAGGCCGGCCGGCAATGCCAGTAACCCGCTGATCCAGCGATTCAAGTCGAAATTCGCGATTGGGGACTCCTGCGCGGCGCTTCAGTTCAGGAGCGAACTCCGACTTCAGGTATCGCATCAGAGTGGGTACATCTGACGTGGCAGGCTCGTCGGTGATTTGATCTTCAGCTTCCTCGATCAGGCGCGCGCAATCCAGGCGGGTCCACGGGCGCAAGCTGAGAAACGCGGTCTGAACATATCCCTCAGCTGCAAGCCGCTCGAAGGCGGAGTAGACCCAACTGTCGAGAGGGACGTACGTCGACGCCATCTCGGAATCGCGAGCCGGATGCTTGTCCTGCGGATTGGAGGTGTCGGAAGCCTTGAGACTCGGCATGATCATTGTGCAAGTAACAAGCAACACGAGAGATTTCGACATTGAAGTAGCTCCCCTAGAATGCCGCTAAGGCCAGGCCGGAATTGATAGCGATGGAGGAAGCAAACTGACCTGTCGCCAGCAGGTTTCTCCAGAACAGCGAACCACCGATGATCTTCTGAGGTACTACAACAACATCGCCCGGGTCGAGCCTCGTGGAGAGCACATCGGCGTCAAACCACCCTCCCGAGTGGCGTCCCACAACGGAGCCATTCGCGCGAATGATGAATATCTGTTTCCGATCTGCGGTACCGTTTGTACCGCCTGCGCGGCTGAGGTACCAGGCCGCAGTTTTTCCAGGGGTAAACGTGAGAGCTGTCGCGTTATAGACCTGACCGCTGACAAGTACGAATCCAGGCCGCTTGGGAATCGTCAGTACGTCACCTCGGCGCAGTTCGATATCGGCAGACGTATTTGCCCAACTGTCGATATCGGCGCTGATGTGTATCACCATGCGGCCGGTCGGAGGGTGACTCTTCAGATCAGAGATCACCTGAGCTTGCTGCTCCTTGATGGCCTGCAGTTCTCCTGCCCCCCCGGAGGCGGCCAGGCCTGGGGAGAGCCGGGCCGCCGCGGAATTTGTCTCGATTTGGCGAATCACTTGATCGCGGCTCTTTTCCTCGAGTTCCTTGACCTGCTCACGAATGAGCACCGTGCCCGTGGGATAGGCGGTAGGGAGAAGATTCCCGGCTCTTCGCAAAACAGAACTGAGGCGTTCGCCATCCCGGAAGCCATAATCGCCGGGATATCTCACTTGTCCAGTGATCGTTACGGACTCCCCGATGTCCGCCCAGTTAGTAATCTGATGAACAGCAAGAATATCGCCGGGTTTGAGCAGGACGTCGGCCTGTGGGTCGACTCCTGTCACTGCTGCTCCAATTTGCACGGTCGCCAGGTTTTCGACGATTCCATTTCCGTTCTTCACGTCATAGCTGGTGAGATCGGCGCTTTCCGTGAGGGCATCGCGCTTGAAGCCTCCAGCCATCCGCAGCAATTGCGCAGCCGTCATGCCCTGCGACATCGGATATTTGCCAGGGCGCATCACCTCACCTTGGATCGTAACGATAGGCGCATCCACCCCATATCTCCCGAAGACGCGGATGGTATCAAAGGGCTGCAGGTCAACATTCGTATTTCCGATCAACACATCGGGAACATTGAAGTCGATCGTCTCGGCATGCATATCGGGTGCAATGAGGCGGACAATCTCTCCGCGCGCAGCCGGCTCGGGCAACATGTCCTGATAGCTGTGAAGCACATCGCTGAGGCGCATTCCGTCGCTGTATGCCATGCGTCCAGGACGTACAACGTGTCCTGCAAGATAGATTGCGCGCTGGCTATACGGCAGGATGGGTTCAACGCGAACCCGGTCCCCGTCCTTCATCGAGAACGCACCAACGGCGGTATGATCCGTGAGGGAATCCTGGTCGTCTACGCCGGCCAGCGTCACCGTCTCTCGCTGATGATTGGCGCCGATGCGTTCGATTCTGATATGGCTGAGCGAAGCTGCGGCGGTAAGTCCGCCGGCGTCTTCAATCACTGTTGAGAGCATGGCTTCGCCGCTTTTGAGCTCGTAGATCGCCGGCCGCTTGACAGCACCCGATACCGCGATCAATGGACCCGTCGGGGGAATGAGAAGTGTGTCTCCGCTTTCAAATGGAGCACTTCCATTGCGTATGCCATGAAGCAGGAAGTCGTAGAGATCGACTTCCTCGACGAGTTGCTTGCCACGGTAGTGGCGCAGGGTGCGCAGCGATCCGGCAGCGGTAGGGCCGCCCGCCACATAGAGCGCGCTGACAGGAGTTGAGAGCGAGCTGATGTCGTAGCCGCCAGGCCGTTGAACATCGCCGACTACATACACGCGCACAGAACGGAGCCGCGAGACCGTTACCGCGACTTGAGCGTTGCGGAATTGCTGCCTGAGCGTGCCTTCAATCGCGGCTTGAGCCTTCCCGAGCGCGAGGCCCGCGACATCGATCGATCCCGCTTCCGGAAGAAAGATGCTCCCGTCGCGATCGATTGTCCGAGTAATGCTCTGTGTGGTACCACCCCAAAGGTGAATCGTCAGCGCATCCCCAGGCCCGAGGACATACTCAGGCCCCAAAGGCACGTCGAGCGGCGTGTTCTGACCAGCCATTCCGCGCGCCGCTCCAGAGGCATCGCGATTCACAAAAACGGCGGAACCAAATCGCTTCAACCGGGCACTCTCGTTGGGGATTTGCGTATAAAGATCGCGCATGGACTGCAGGTCGTAAGGCGCGGTCCCTTGCAGGACCTTGGGCATATCAGTCGACGCGTTTGCCGTTTCCTGCGCCCTAGGGCTGTTGGCCGGGAACTGGCGGTAGCCATTTGAGCGCATTGACGCCACTTTCGGCGCCTGAGTGCCAGCCGCTTCGGTTGCCGCCAATCCCTGGCCTACAGCAAAATCCCGTTCAACGTTGCCTGCACTCCCGGCGCCAGTTGGAGCCAGAAGGCGTTGAGAAGGCGAGTCTGGATTGGCCCCATCGTTCCCTTCGCCGGATGCGCCTTCAGACTGAAGATCACTCTGGGCCAAATATCCGCGGACACGCAGCACGGTTGTGATGCTTGCCCGCAGATCTGGGTTTGTCGCAATCTGGCTGTAGAGCATCTGATCGGAGATGTCATTCGGATCGATCTCGACACCTTGAAGCTGCATTCGATCAGCCAGCTGGGACTTCAACTCCACGACCAGATCAGGGTTCTGCTCAAGAATGGCTGTGATCTGTTCTGCGGAGAGCGCTCCGTGTCCTTGCATTGTGTTCGAACTATTGAAATTCTGTTGATTGGAACTATTTTGATCCGTGCTCGCATCTCCGCCGAATGGCGAAGATCCGATTGACCCGCTATCACTATCACCTGCGCTTGATCCTATCGTGCTCTGCATCGTCGCAGGAGAGGACGGCATCTGAGCGTTTGCACGGAATCCTGTAAGCGCAAGGACCGTGACTATGCAAGAGGTTAAGGGGTACGCAATTCGAGATAACCAAGCGCCATAAGCGTTTGAGCGTGACCTCTGACTTGAGCTCACAGCTTCCAGATAGATATTTTCGACCGACTGCGGCATAGGCATTTTGCTCTTCCTGTTTGACCGTAAAGAACGGTGTCAGCCGGTGTGTCATGGGCTCGTCAGTGAATTGTCATTCCTTTGTTGTGGTCTTAATCGCCCGAAAGCGTGCGTAATCCAACGCGTTTCAGGGCGGCCCAGACTGCTGAGTGCTCAGCGACTTCTGAAGCCGTATCGAAGATGAAGCCGAGCTGCAAGAAAGTGACAAAGCGAATACGTTTGCTTGACATTGTGGAGAAGGGCAGCTGCTAGTCTCATTACCTGGGATCATCCGAGTGAACGCGAAACAGCTCGACAGAAGCCGTCAGCAGGTAGACCTAGTTTGAAGGGGCTTGAGTAGCGCACTCAGAACTTCATTCAATCGCCTGCCCCACATATGCCATCGCGCTCGGTGAAGAAACCTCGCAGACATCCAGCCGATGGTTCATCTCCTGAAGCACTGGAACAAAAGGCGCCAATTATGATTTGGGATTCAGTTCAAGAAACGCACTTTTCGGCAGCCGGTGGCGGCTCATCTCACCGCTACCAGGATGTGCTTCTATGCAATATGGAGTTGCCGTACAGAGAGATGTTCTACCCACTTGGCTATCCTGTCGAGATCATCACGAACGATGCGACAGTCTTGGAGGCTGCAAAAGAAAGCTTTGGACATGCGCGTTTCTCCAGGAACAGCGTCGCGCTAAAGGTTCGCGTCGGAGTAACTTCGGATGGTGGTTCGGCGTGTCCACCAGAACCCACTCGGCGTGAATACAACCATTTGTATTCCCTTGTCGCCGATGTGCATAACCAGGCTCTCCTTGACCTCCGATCCCTGATCAACTTCATATGGGTGACAAAGGCGGCAGTGAATAACAGGCTCTATCTCAGGTATAACTTCATCGAGAAAGCCGTCTATCTTCTGCTCGGGGCATCCGCCGTTACCGATCTTCACGCCGCCTGTGTCAGTAAAAACGGGAAAGGCATTCTGCTTATAGGAGACTCCGGCGCCGGCAAGTCGACACTCGCTTATGCATGTGCGCGAGCCGGATGGACTTTTACTTCGGACGACACCAGTTATCTGATCAATGACTCCAAAGTCCCACGTGTTATAGGGCACTCGCACCGCGCACGCTTCCGGCCTTCGGCAAAAGAACTCTTCCCCGAATTGCGGCGATTTGAACTGACACCACGCATCGAGGGGAAGCCGTCGATTGAGGTTCCAGTATCAGAACTTCCGGTCGACAATACAGCGGCTGAGGCGAACGTGGATCTTATTGTCTATTTGAATCGAAGTCCTTCAACGACGGGAAGCCTCATTCGTCTGCCGCATGGAACTGCCACGGAACGCACATGCAGCGATCTGTACTCTGCCGGAGAGGTACGGACGAAACATGTGAGGATTCTGCAGACTCTCTCTGATATCCCGACATACGAACTTCAGTATTGCGATCTCAGCCAAGGCATCTTTCTACTTGATCGCTTATCGAGAAATGGATGAGACACTCGTAAAGCCGTTCGCGTTGCCATCATGGTCAGCGGCTGAACCCTGTCGCCGATTGGCGACATACTCCTCCATGGTCTCTTCGATCACATTGGACGCTCTTTCCAATCCGCGGAGAGACTGAAGCTCGGCTTGCATCCTCACGGCTGCGCTGCGATACGTTGGGTCATTCAGAACCTTTGTCACAGCTCTGTGAATCTTACCTTTCGTAAGCCGCATAACAGGAAGTACCTCAGCGATTCCCAGGCGCGCCAGACGGGCTGCGATAGCCGGTTGATCATGTGCGAGAGGGATGGCCACCATCGGCTTGCCTTCCAACAGCGTCTCAAAGACGGTGTTTGGTCCGCCATGCGTGATGACTATCGTCGCGAGCCTGACAAGTTCGAGTTGAGGAGCATACTTGGTCACCAACGGGTTGCCTGCGAGATCTTGAAACGCATCCGGATCGAAGCGGCCACCCAACGAGATCACTAACTGGAGGTCAAGATCCTGGCAAGCCTCTGAGACGAGCCGAAACACAAAGGCCTGCACATTGCGCGTAGTGCCCAAAGACATGTATATGACTGGCCGGCCGTCAATGCGATCCCAAGGGAATTCTGTGTGCGACCTCGCAGCGCGATTCGTAAACGGGCCGGTATAGTGAAAGTTGCCGGATAACCCAGGGCGTGGCGAGTCGAGATATTTTGGAAGCTGGGTAATATGTGCCAGTTCAGGAAAAGACTGCCGGGCCTGTTTGACTGCTCCTAGTCCAAGCTGTCGCCGGTACTCGTCGAGCGCTCGCCGTATCGGTCCCCGCATGCGCAGCGCGGAAACCTCGAAGAGCGCAGTTTCAACCATGGAATACCACGAGGCCGAATACTTGTATCCCGAATACCAGGGATAAGCATTCCACCCAAAATGATGAGGGACGGATGTGGAGATGAGGACATACGGCAAGTGCGCGATCTGCGCGACCGTCGGACCAGTCAGCGCTATCTCGTTCACCAGCAGAGCATCTACACCAGCCTCGACAAGTGCACGTGGCGTCTCATTCAGATACATTATCAAGTCGCGCTCGATCCGTTCCAAATTGAATCGGATTTCAGAGAGCCTGGAGCGTGGGCCGGCGCTATCGTGATTCATCTGCTCGTTCGAAAAGGAATTACCCTTCCCGATCGGAATGAAGTCGAGTCCAGCCTGCCGCACTCGATCTTCTATCTTGCGCTTCTCGAAAAATGTGACCTTATGACCTAGGTCTTTCAAACTGCGAGACAGAGCGAGAAGCGAATTCAGGTGCCCCGTACCAGTGAATGACAACACACCGAAGTGCCAATTTCTCCGTTCAGTAGGCATATTCACGCTCCGCACCTTCTGGGATGAGAACTCTTCTTCTTCCCAGCCGCACCTCACCCGTTCCCAATACTTCCTCGGTCTTCTCCAGCATCGCCGACACCGGTGCGCGCAGCCAGCGGGTTGTTCCGTCAATCGACAAGCGCTCCAGGCCATGCGTTTGGGAGAATGGAAGCCGTTCCATGAGCAACTCCGAGACCAGCTGTATGCGCCCTCCAATCATCACAAACTCCACGTCGAGCATCGAAAGCGTTTCCAGTCTTTCCGCCGGACTGCCACCGGCATCTCGAACGGCAATCACATCTGCAAACCCGGACTCCGTTATGGAACCTTCCGCATCCGAGAGCCGGAGACTCGAAGCGGGAATTGCGGTTACCATCTGATAGGCGCGCGAAGCGGAAACCCCGCAACAGCGAATCGCAAACCGGATTTCATCCAGCAGGTCGCCCTCGGCGGTCAGCGGAGAATCATTCCCGAGGGCCATTTGTTCAACTCCGCTCAACAGTGACAAATCTGGGAGCCTCCCAAAAAGAAAATCGTTGGAAGATGGGCAGACTATGAGAGAGGTCCGCCGATCGCGCATGAGCGCGACGCCTTCTCGGTCGATAGCCAGTCCGTGCACGAGCACTGTCCTTTGATCCAGGAGCCCCAGCCGTTCGAGCCCCCATACTTCTGCGCGCGCCTGCTCGTCAACTCCCTCGCACGCATGAACGATGAAGGGTTGCCCTTCGGGCGTGGCAGCGTACGCTTGCTGAAGGTCGCCTCCCAGAGCCAACGAGTGACCCCAGCCGTATTCGCGAACTACCCGAACGGGAAAGTCTTCTCGTTGTAATTCCGGCCAAGGAGGGTTGTGGTGACTGACTGTTGTGACCCCGCAGAGGAGGTTT
>Ga0181537_10005247_pt1 | contig 10504 bp, 8 predicted proteins | sample PEATcosm2014_Bin_39_FD_119765 | JGI IMG/M metagenome (GOLD analysis project Ga0181537, IMG submission 119765) | Peatland microbial communities from MTU Mesocosm Facility, Houghton, MI, USA - PEATcosm2014_Bin23_10_metaG | ecosystem: Environmental > Terrestrial > Soil > Wetlands > Peat | place... | reverse complement strand
CGCACGCAATTCATGTCGCCGATGCTCGCGCCGCTCGCCAGCAGCGCGCGATTCACCGTTTGCTCGAGTTCCAGCGTGAGCCCCGCGATCGGCAGCGGCAGCAGCGCCGAGCCGCCGCCGGAAGATAAACACAGCACCAGATCCTCTTCACGCAGTCCGCCGACCAGGCTGAGCATGCGTTCGGCGGCCCGCAATCCCGCCAAATCGGGGACCGGATGAGCGGCTTCGACGATTTCGATGCTTCGGCATGGCACTGCGTAGCCGTAGCGCGTCACCACCAGCCCCGACAGCGGGCCGTCCCAATGGTCCTCGACCGCCCGGGCCATGGCCGCCGATGCCTTGCCGGCGCCGACGACGATCAGCCTGCCGCGCGGGCGTGGCGGCAGGTGCGGTGGAACGCAGACCGCGGGCTGCGCCGAAGCGATGGCGGCGTCGAACATCTGACGCAGCAAGGCCCTCGGCGGGGTCGATGAGGGCGTGTCGCTCATCGAGTGGCCGGCCTTAACACGTTCACCAATGATCCGATGCCCTCGATGTGCACTTCGACCGTGCTGCCGTCCTTGATCGAGCCGACGCCCACGGACGTGCCGCACGCGATCACGTCGCCCGGCAGGAGCGACATGTCGTGCGAAATTCGGCTGACGAGTTCTTGCGGCGCAATGATCATGTCCGACAAAGGATAGTTCTGACGTTCGACTCCATCGAGCCGGGTGACCACGCGCGCACCCGGCCAATCGAATCCCGCCGTGATCACCGGACCAAGACAGGCAAATGTGTCGAAGCCCTTCGAGCGGCACCACTGCGCAAATTCCGGGTTTTCGTCGAGCAGTTCCACGGCGGTCACGTCGTTGACGCAGGTATATCCAAAGATGCACCCCGCCGCGGCGGGCGCCGATAGATCCTTGCAGTGTTTGCCGATGACGATCCCTAATTCCCCTTCGTAAGCGATCTTGCCGGCATAGTGGCGGGGACGCTCGATCGCCTCGTCCGGGCCTATCACGGCGCTACCCGGCTTGATGAAATACAAAGGATGCGCCGGGATCGACTTGCCCAGTTTGATTCTCAGGTCATTGAAGTTGTTCCACAGCGCGACGATCTTCGAGGGCGCGCAGGGACTTCGCAGCGTCACCGCTTCGCGCGCGATCCTGCGGCCGGTGGGCCGCGGCGAGCCGAACAGGTCGCCCGCGTATTCGTCGAGATGCGTGTCCTCGAGAATTCCAAAACCGTCGCGACCCTCGTCCGACCGGAAGCGAGCCCAGCGCACGCTCATCCGGCCCGGCCTTCATCCAGGGTCTTCGCCAACAGCTGCGTGAGCGCGAGCACCGTGTCGATGTGCGGCGTCGGCGTATCGGTCAATCGAGCGAGCTCCACCACCGAACCCAGCAGCGCGTCGACTTCGAGCGTGCGCCCGGCCTCGACATCCTGCAGCATCGAGGTCTTGTGGTGACCCACGCGTTCCGCGCCGGCGATGCGCTTCTCCAGCGGCACACGGAACGTGACGCCGAGCTTGCCGGCAATGCTTTGCGCTTCGGTCATCATGGCGGCGGCGAGTGCACGGCTCGGCGGATACTGGCAAATGGCGGCGAGCGTGGCCCGCGACAGCGCGCTGATGGGATTGAAGGTCAGGTTGCCCCATAGCTTCAGCCAGATCTCGGAGCGAATGTCGGCGAGCACGGGCGACTGCAAGCCGGCGCGGATGAAGCACTCCGCGACACGCGCGACGCGTGCGCTCGAGGTGCCGTCCGGTTCGCCCACGGGGAAACGATTGCCTTCGACGTGCCGGATGACTGCGGGCGAGACGACCTCCGCCGCGGGATAGACCACGCAACCGATGACACGCTCGCCCGGAATATGCCGGCCGATCGATCCCGTCGGATCCACGCTCCGCACCTGCGTACCCGCCAGTTCCCCGGGATAGCGGTAAAAATACCAGTAGGGAATCCCGTTCTGCATGGGCACGACGACGGTGTCCGGCCCGAACAACTTCGGCACGTCGAGGGCGACCGCGTCGACCTGATGCGCCTTCATGGCGAGGATGACGATGTCCTGCGGGCCGGCGGCGGCGTAGTCATTGGTCGCGTTGACTCGTTGTACGGCCTGCTCGCCGCCGTCCGCCGCGATGAGTCGGATGCCGCGCGTCTGCAACGCCTCCAAGGTCGCGCCGCGTGCGATGAAGGTGACGTCCTCTCCGGCAAGCGCGAGCCGGATCCCGACGAATCCGCCGATTGCGCCCACACCGACAATCGCTATTTTCACCGGATGCTCCCTTTTCGCGGGCTTAGATTTCGCCACCTCATATAACTTTTTTCACGCGCAGTTCGGCAACATCCGCCGGCGCATAGCCGAGTTCGGCCAGCACCTCCTCGGTGTGCTCACCCAGCAACGGTGATCGGGTCACCGTCGTCGGGCTGTCGCTCAGCTTGATCGGATTACCCACCGTGAGATATTTGCCGCGCTCGGGGTGGTCCACTTCGACGATGGTGCCGGTGGCGCGAAGCGACGGTTCGTTGGCCAACTCCTCCATCGACAGGATGGGACCGCACGGAATGTCGTGCTCGTTGAGCAGCGCCATGGCCTCGAATTTGGTCTTGGTGACGGTCCACGCCTCGACGGCGGCGAATACCTCCTTGAGCCTCGGCAATCGCGCATCGGGCGTCGCGAAGTTCGGATCAGTGAGCCACTCTTCCCGGCCGATGATGCGGCAAATCGCCTTCCATACCGGCGCCTGCGCGATGAAATACAGATACGCGTTCGGATCCTGCTCCCAGCCCTTGCACTTCACGATGGTCCCCGGCTGGCCGCCGCCCGACGCATTGGCGGCGCGCGGCACGGCGGTGCCGAATGTGCCGTGCGGATATTGCGGGTACTCCTTCATGACATGGTTGCGCGCGAGGCGCTGCTGGTCCCGCAGCTTGACGCGGCATAAATTGAGCACCCCGTCCTGCATGGCGGCGAGCACCTTCTGGCCGCGGCCGGTGGCATTGCGTTGATAGAGCGCCGCGACGATGCCGAGCGCCAGATGCAAGCCGGTGCCGCTGTCGCCGATCTGCGCGCCGGTGACGAGCGGTGGACCATCGTCGAAGCCGGTGGTCGAAGCCGCGCCGCCGGCACACTGGGCGACGTTCTCGTACACCTTGCACTCCTCGTACGGGCCCGGACCGAACCCTTTGACGGAGGCGACGATCATGCGCGGATTGAGCGCCTGAATCCGTTCCCAGGTAAATCCCATGCGATCGAAGGCACCCGGCGCGAAGTTCTCCACCAGGACGTCGCAGTGCCTGATCAAGCGCTCGAGCACCTGCTTGCCGTGCTCGCTCTTGGTATCGAGGGTCACTGAACGCTTGTTGTGATTCAGCATGGTGAAATACAGGCTGTCGACGCCCTCGATGTCGCGCAGTTGTTCGCGCGTGATGTCGCCGGCGCCGGCCTTCTCGACTTTGATGACATCGGCGCCGAACCACGCCAGCAACTGCGTGCAGGTGGGTCCGGACTGCACGTGCGTGAAATCCAGGATGCGAACCCCGTCCAATGCCTTACCCATGCAACACTCCTACTCGTAGATCGTCCGAATCCTGGCGAAGTGGCGCACCCGCATCGGGCGCAGCACCAACAGCGCGAGCAACGCCGCCATCACGTTGAAGCTCATGGCGACGTAGAACACCGAACTCCAGCCATGCGCTTTGGCAATTCCGGCGGCGACCGGCACCAGCAGCGAACCCGCGCCCTTGGCGGTGTAGAGCATGCCGGCATTGGAGGCCGCGTACTTCGAACCGAAGGTATCTCCCTGGGTCGCGGGAAACAGGCTGAATATTTCGCCGTAAACGCCGAAATACACCGCGGTGATCAGAACGAAGATCAGCGGGTTGCTGCCCGCTTGGCTCAGCGTGAAGAGCGCCGCCGCACCGATCAAGAACGCCAGCGCCATCGTGTATTCGCGGCCGATCTGATCGGACAGCCAGCCGAAAAAGGGCCGCCCCACGCCGTCGAATATCCGGTTCAGCGCGATCGCGAACACCAGCGCCGGGAATGCGAAACCCAGCAGCGCGACCGGCACTTTCTCGATGCTGAAATCCTTGGCGATCGGCGCCATCGAGGCGGTCATGGTCAGGCCGCCGGCGGCGACCAGCACGAACATCGCGTACATGACATAGAACACGGGACTCTTGAGCACTTCGACGGGCGTGAACCCGTGCCGGGTCTGATTTGCCTTGGACGTAGCGGCCAGAAGTTCGGGCGGTGGCGCCTGCAGCAGCCACGACATGACGAAGACGATGCCGCCTTGAATCAATCCGAACATGAGGAACGCCCGCTCGTAGCCGGCGGAGTTGATCATCGAGGCGATCGGCCCAACGGTGATGGCGGCCCCGGCACCAAATCCGGCCGCCGTGATGCCGGCGGCAAGACCGCGCCGCCCCGGAAACCACTTGAGGGCGTTGCCGACGCAGGTGCCGTACACACAGCCCGTGCCGATACCGCCGAGCAGAGCCCCGCAGTACAGGATCGGCAGCGAGGCGGCCCGGGAGTTCATGCCCCACGCAGCCGCGACCAGGATGGAACCCGCGATGACCACCCAGCGGGGGCCGAATCGATCGACCATGTAGCCTTCCACGGGGATGAGCCAGGTTTCGCTCGCGACGAACAGCGTAAAGGCGAACTGGATCGCGGTGCGTCCCCAGTGAAATTTCGCATCGATGGGATTGACGAACAGCGTCCAGCCGTATTGCAGATTCGCGACGCAGGCCATGCAGATCACGCCGATGACCAATTGCACCCACGGATTCGCCAGCTTCGCCGTCATCGAGTTCTCTCAGCCACCGGCACGATTCCCCGCGCCGGGGCCAATGGCGACATCGTCGTGAGCGCAGAAATCGCATGCAGGGTTATGTAAATTTAGAAAACCGGTTCCCCTGCTATATAATATATCTGGCGAGGCGTGCTGCCTAGGAGCTTGCAATGCACCCCAACACCATTTGAGGCGCCGGTGACCAGTTTTGCATCGATGGTTCAGCGTACCTCGGGCACCGCTCCGCTGGCGCTCGCGCCGTTGAACGCGACCAGCCTTCGTGACCAGGCGTATGCGCTGCTCAAGAACGCGATCGCCGACACCGATATCTACGATCCCAATCAGGAATTGCGGCTGGATGAACGGCAACTGACCGCGGCGCTCGGCGTCAGCCGCACGCCGATTCGCGAGGCGCTGTCGCTGCTCGAACAAGAAGGATTCATTCGCACGATACCGAGGCGCGGGATCTACATCGTCCGCAAGTCGAAGCGTGAAATGATCGAGATGATCCAGGTGTGGGCTGCCCTCGAGTCGATGGCGGCGCGGCTCGCGACCCTGCATGCGACGGATGCGGAGATCGCCAGGCTGCGGCATCTGTTCGACGAGTTCCGCAGTTCGCCGCCCGCGGCGCATCTGGACGAATACTCGGACGCGAACATCGCCTTTCATACCGCGGTCATCGCGCTCGGCGGATCGCGGACCATCATCGAAGCGACGCGCAATCTCCTGATGCACGTGCGCGCCATCCGCCGCGCAACCATCACGCAGCGCGATCGCGCCGCCCGCTCCATCATCGATCATCTGAAGATCATCGAAGCGCTGGAGCGGCGCGACACGGAGTTGGCGGAAAAGCTGACGCGGCAGCACACGCTGGACCTTGCGGCTCACGTCGACGAATACTGCGATTTCCTGGGCTAGCCGCTGTTGCGCAGCGCGGTGGCAATGGCGTTGATGGATAGCTGGATACCCTCGCGAACGCGCGGGTCTTTTTCACCGGCGCGATGACGCTTGAGCAACTCCACCTGCAGCAGGTTCAAGGGCTCGATATAGGGCAACCGCAGGCGAATCGACGCATTCAGGGCCGGATGCTTTTCGAGCAGGCGCGTTTGTCCCATGACGTTGAGCAGGCAGTCCTGCGTTGCGGTCCAGGCACTGCGAATGCGGCCAAACAGCTCATCGGCGAGCGCGCGGTCCTCGACCAGCGTGGCATAACGCGCCGCGATTCCCATGTCCGACTTCGACAGCACCATCTCGAGGTTGTCGACGGTGGCGCGAAAAAACGGCCATGCCTCCAGCATCTCGCGCAGCAGGACGATGTCCGCCGAGGCGAGCGCCTGCCCCACTCCATACCAGCCGGGCAACATGACGCGCGCCTGCGACCAGCTGAACACCCAGGGAATGGCACGCAGATCCTCGATGCGCGCCGAGTTCGTACGCGAGGCCGGCCGCGACCCGATCTTGAGTTCGGAGATCTCCGACAGCGGCGTCATCTGCCGAAAGAAGTCCGCGAACCCGGGTGTTTCGTAGACCAGCGATCGATAGGCACGGAACGCCTCTCGGGAGAGCGCATCCATGGCGGCCGCAAAGCGTTCCCGGCTGCCGCTCGACAGGGAGGAGTTCTCGAGTGACGCCAGCAATGTGGCGGCCGCGATCGACTCCAGATTGGCGGCCGCGCTTTCGCGGGTCCCGTACTTGGCCGCAATGATCTCGCCCTGCTCCGTGATCCGGATGCGGCCTTGGACGGTGCCGTGCGGCTGGGCGCGAATCGCGGCAAACGAGGACCCGCCGCCGCGGCCGACGGCCCCGCCGCGTCCATGAAACACCTGCATGACGGTGCCGGATCGCTCGAATACGGCCGCGAGCGAACGGGTCGCCTGATGCAGGCTCCACACCGAGGTCAGATAACCGCCATCCTTGTTCGAGTCCGAATAGCCGACCATCACTTCTTGAAATCCGTGTGCCGCCGTCACGGTCGCCACCTCGGGCAGCGCAAGCCATTCGCTCATCACATCGCAGGAATGCTCCAGATCGCCGATCGTTTCGAACAGCGGCACCGCCATGATCGCCGCATGCCGAACCCCGTGACCGCGGTACAGGCCGGCCTCCTTGAGGAGCACATTGACTTCCAGTAGATCCGACACGCTGTCGCATTTGGAGACGATGTACGCGGTGATGCAGCCGGCGCCGTAGCGCGCGTGCGCCTCGGCCGCGGCGCGCACGATGGCGAGCTCCGACAGAGTCTCCGCGCTGTAGCTCGCGAACGGACTCGCCAAGAGCCGCTCGCCGGCAAGCTCATGGCGCAACAGCGCCACGCGCTCTGCCTCACCGAGCGCCTGATAGTCGGGCACGACTCCCGCAACCTTCAGCAATTCGGCCACCACGCGCGCGTGCACGTCGGCGTTCTGGCGCAAATCCAAGGTGGCGAGATGAAAGCCGAAAGTCTCCACGGCTCGCGCCAGCCGGCAGAGCGAAGCGCCGGTGGCGAGCGCGGCGCCGTGGCCCAAGTCCGCGCGGTTCTGGGATTTGAGGGACTGCTCGAGCACACTGAGGTCGGCATGGAAGCTCTGCGCGGTCGGGTACGGCTCGCCATGGACCGAGGCGGGCCGTGGCGGCGGCCGCCCGACGAGCTTTTGGTACGTGGCGGCGAGCCGCGCATACATTCCGGTGATGGCTCGCCGGTAGGGTTCATCGGCACGGGCGGCGTTCAAGTCGCCGCTGTGCAACGCGAGTGCATTCACGGCGTCGGATACGGTCGCCAGCTCATTCGACACCGACAACTCGGCGCCCAAGGCATTGAGCTGTTCCAGGTACTCGGCGAGCAGGCATTGCGCCGCCCTCCCCAGGGCCAATCGCAGCGAATCGGCGGTGACGTGCGGATTTCCGTCGCGATCGCCGCCGATCCAGCTGCCCAGGCGCAAGAAGCAGGCCGGTCGCTCGCCGATCAGCCGCTCCCAGCGCGCATACAGCACCGGCACCACGGGCAGGAAAATATCCTTGAGATACGTCAGTGCCGTGTCGACTTCGTCCGACACGTACAGCCGCTCGCGCCGCAGCGCGCGCGTCTGCCACAAGAGGGCGATCTGTGCGGTGATCGCCTCCTCGATCAGTTCTCCATCAGGTGTCTCGGCGTCGCCCGCGTCGCGCAGCCGCATGAGCGACGCAATCCGGTTGCGATGGTCGAGCATGCTCTTGCGCATGACTTCGGTCGGGTGTGCGGTCAGCACCGGCGTGACCAAGGCACGTTCCAACATCGAGGTTATCCGGCCCGTGTCGATGCCCTGCGCACGCAGGAGCTGCAACGCCGAGGCCAGCGAGCTGCCCTCCTCGGCCGACGCGCCTTGGCGGTCTTCGGCGAGATTGGCGAGCATCGAGAACAGCATGAAGCTGCGGACGAACGCCACGGTCTCATCCAGCGTGAGAGTCTCCCAGCCGGCGGCGAGGCCGCGCGGATTCGCGATGCCGCGGTGGCGGTCGACCGACGCCGCTCGAATGGCCTCGATGCGTTGAAACAATGCATCGCCGCCGGACTTTCGCATCACATCGCCCAGCAGCTTGCCCAGAAATCGGACATCGGCATTTTGAGTGATGGCGGGAGGCAGTCGGGTCATGGCGTCACTATGCGTCGTTCACGGTCAGCGTTATCCTACAGGCACGGCGGTTGATCGCTGACGAGGGTGCCCTGGTGCACCCTATATAGTGAATCACACATTAAATGTGCGCATGAAATCTTGCGCCGCCTGCGCGCATCTGGAGTTGAATCATGATACCGAAGACCTGGAGTCGTACCATCGTCCCGGCGCTGTTGTTGTTGGCGCCGGTGTTCGGCTGGGCGCAGGTGTCGGTGAACATTTCCGTCAACGTGCCCCCGCCGGAACTTCCGGTTTACGAGCAACCGCCGATCCCCGAGGATGGATATATCTGGACCCCGGGCTATTGGGCATGGGGCGATGACATCCAGGACTATTATTGGGTCCCCGGCACGTGGGTTCCGGCACCGCAGCCGGACGTCTTGTGGACTCCCGGCTACTGGGGATTCGTGGGTGGCGCGTTCCTCTGGAACGCCGGCTACTGGGGACCCCATGTCGGGTTTTACGGCGGGGTTAATTACGGCTACGGGTATGGCGGCAGCGGCTACGAGGGCGGCTACTGGCAGGGCGGACACCTGTACTACAACCGCGCGGTGAATAATATCAGCACGGTCAATGTCACCAATGTGTACAACAAAACCGTGATCAACAACGTCACGGTCAACCACGTCAGCTACAACGGCGGCAGCGGCGGCGTTCGTGCGGAGCCCTCGTCCGCCGAACTTGCGGCCGCGCACGAACGGCATATCGCGCCCACATCCGTGCAGCGCCAGCAGCAGACCACGGCGCGCAGCAATCCGGTGCTGCGTGCGAGTGCCAACGGGGGGCATCCGCCGATCGCGGCCACCGCGCGTCCCGGCGTTTTCTCAGGCCCCGGCGTGGTGGCGGCGAAACGCGCGAGCGAGAACGAGGCGCATCCAGCGCCGCATCCAGCGCCGCACCCGGCGACGGCGCCTCGGCCGGTCGCTCAACCGCCGCGGGCGGTGACCGAAACGCGGCCCCAATCTGAGTCCCGGCCGGCTGAGTCCCGGCCGGTCGCTCAACCACCGCGGCCGGTCACTGAAGCCCGGCCCGTGACCGAACCCCGGCCCACTGAACCGCGGCCAGGCACCGAAGCGAGGCCGGTGACCGAGGCCAGGCCGCCGGCGCCGCCGCCGCACGCGAGCGCACCGCCGCCGCCGAAGCCGGCACCGCGTCCCGCTGAGCATCCTCCGGAGCATCCCGACGACCGTGAACATCATTAACCATGATGCCAGCGCGCACACGTTCAGCGCCGAGGTAGAGGGCCACCGAGCGCACCTCGACTACACCGTCGCGGGAGGCGTCATGACCATCACGCACACCCGCGTCCCGCCCGCAATCCAGAATCGCGGTGTCGCGGCGGAATTGATGCGCGCGGCGTTGGCCGCTGCGCGGATCGAAGGTTGGTCCGTCGAGCCTGCCTGTTCGTACGCGGCGCGGTACCTGCGCAAGTATCCACAGGATCCCGCCAAACAACATGTCGACGATCTGTTGGACGAGGCGCTCGACGAATCGTTTCCCGCGAGCGACTCGCCGTCGGTCGGCGGGAGCAGCTAGGAGTCAGGCTCCTGATTACCCGCGCGCGTCAGCCGGGGAGCATGGGGCGACCTTCGTGCGCCACCAGCAAATCATGCATATCGTTCGCATGTTCTTCCTCCACCATCAAGATCCCCTCCAACATGGAACGCGTGCCGGGATCGTCGTTGCCGAAATATCGGATCAACTCTCGATAGTGATCCACAGCGATGCGTTCGGCGATCAGATTTTCCTTGATCATCTCGACCAAATTGCCGGCGGTGCCGTATTCGGACGCGGCACGGGTCGCGAGGCCGGTCGGATTGAAATCCGGTTTGCCGCCCAGTTGGTTGATGCGCTCGGCGACCTGATTCATGTGCTCGGCTTCTTCCTTGGCGTGCTGTTCGAATTCCCCCTTGACGCCCTCGCTCGAAATGCCGGTGGCGGCGACCGCATGCATGGTGTAGCGCAGCACGCAGACGATCTCGGTGGCCAGCACGGATTGCAGAATGTCGATGGTTTTGTTGACGTCGCCTTCATAGGTAAACGTCACCCCGCCGCTCGCAATGTTTTTGCGTGCGCGCTCGCGCAAGGTCTT
>Ga0181537_10005245_pt1 | contig 10507 bp, 8 predicted proteins | sample PEATcosm2014_Bin_39_FD_119765 | JGI IMG/M metagenome (GOLD analysis project Ga0181537, IMG submission 119765) | Peatland microbial communities from MTU Mesocosm Facility, Houghton, MI, USA - PEATcosm2014_Bin23_10_metaG | ecosystem: Environmental > Terrestrial > Soil > Wetlands > Peat | place... | reverse complement strand
TGCTCGCCCGGCACCTCCTGCCAGGCGGGTTCGCCCTTGTGCGCGCCGAAGCCGATTCTGCGGTCCGCCTCTGCGGGGTTGAGAAAAATGCCCCAGCGGTAATCCGGCATTTTGACGAAATCGAAATGCGCCCAGCCTGCATGGTCAACGCTGACCGCGGTGCGCAAATAGACCTCGAAGTCGCGCGTGCCCTCGGGTCCCATTTCGTCCCACCAGTCGAGGAAGCGCGGCTGCCAGTGCTCGAGCGCGCGCTGCAGCGTGCGGTCTTGCGCGAGATCGACGTTGTTCGGAATTTTCTGGCTGTAGTCGATATTCATGGCGGCGCTTTCACACCCGTTCGCGGTTGAATTTTACCTGATTCCCCGTTCCGAATACTTTCAGCGCGCCGTGCTCGCCGACCGCGTTGGGCCGGTTGAAAATCCAGTTCTGCCAGGCCGCGAGCCGCCCGAATATCCTGCTCTCCATGGTTTCGGTGGTGTTGAAACGCAGGTTGGCTTCGAGTCCGGAGAGTGCATCGGGCGACAGGCTCGCGCGCTCCTCGATCGCCAGCCGGATTTCGGCATCCCAGTCGAGATCGTCCGGCGCCAGCGTCACCAGGCCGTGCTCCACGGCGGACTCGGCGTCGAGCAGATGGCCGCAGGCTACGCGTGCGCGTTCCAGTGGCGCCGGCTCGCCGTAAAAGCGTGCTTCCAGCCGCGATAGGCCCGCAATTGTGGGATACGCGCCGAAGTTGAGCTCGGACAAGGCCAGGCGCGGTGCGGCGTGCTCATCGTCGGGATCGGCATCGGGCAGCGACAACATGTAACTGCGATCCGCCGCCAGCGCCAGTTCGGCGAGCGTGCCCGCGAAGCACGACTCCGCATCGATGATGGCGAACAGGCTGCGCGAGGAAACCTCGAGCCTGGCAAAAGTGCGCCTCAGCATGCCGAGGGTCTCGCGCACAAACCAGTGTTCGCGAAGCTGTTCCAAGGTCTTGTCGAGCGCCAACGCCGCACGCGGCTTGCCGCGCGTCTTTAATAGCCAGACGCCGAGTTCGGGCTCGTTGCTGCGCAGAGTCAGGATCGCGTCGTCGAGCTCGCGCGCCGTCGCCAATGGCCACCAGTGTGCCCCCAGCGCGAGGATGCGGCTGATATCGGCGGGTTGCGCCGCATCCGGGCCGCTGACAGTAAGGGTTGCGGTGCGCGCCGCTCGATCGAGTTCGACCTCGAGGTGACGGTAGCGATAGCCGGTGGTGCTGGTTTCGCGTTCGAGCGGCGGCAGGCTGATGCCCATCCCTCCGGGCTTCCGGTCGCTGTTCGCCGCCAGGGCAGCGGCGTGGGTGGCGATCGCAGCTTCGAACTGCTGGGGTTTGGCGATGTGATCCACCAGCCGCCATTCGCGCGCGCGCTCCGCGCGCACGCCCTCAGTCATGGTGCAGAAGAGATCCGCCAGGTCACGCCTGACGCGACGTTTGTCGGTGAGCCGGGTGAGGCCGCCGGTGCCGGGCAACACGCCGAGCAGCGGGACTTCCGGCAGGCTCACCGCGGACGAGCGATCGTCGATCATCAGGATTTCGTCGCAGGCGAGTGCGAGCTCGTAGCCGCCGCCCGCGGTAGTGCCGTTCAGCGCCGCCAGAAAGCGGACGCCGGAATGGCGGCTCGCGTCTTCGATGCCGTTCCTCGTCTCGTTGGTGAATTTGCAGAAGTTGACTTTCCAGGCGTGGCTCGAAGTGCCCAGCATGAAAATGTTCGCGCCCGAGCAAAAGACGCGGTCCTTGGCGCTGGTCAACACCACCGTGCGCACCTCGGGATGTTCGAAGCGGATGCGCTGCAACGCATCGTGAAGCTCGATGTCCACGCCGAGATCGTAGGAGTTGAGCTTGAGTTTATAGCCGGGCCGGAGGCCGCCGTCCTCGTCAACGTCCATTTTCAGCGTTGCCAACGGACCCGCGAACGCCAGGCGCCAATGACGGTAGCGCTCGGGGTGGGTTCGGTAGTCGACGAAATCTGCCCCTTCCGCGACGGTGGTAGCATGCATGGCGGTCTCCTGGATGGCGGTATTATGCACGCCAAAACAACCACCAGGGATGGAGGAGGGCAATGGTTGGATTGAGCAGGGCGGATCACGGCGTGAGCCCGCCGCGGGTCGAGGTTCCGCGCATGTACAACGCGGCGCACGATTTGATCGAGCGCAATCTCACGGCGGGGCGCGGCGGCAAAATCGCGGTGATCGACGATAACGGCAGCACCACCTACGCCGGGCTCGCGGAACGCGTGAACCGCTTCGCCGGCGCCATGCGCGCGCTCGGTCTCGGGATGGAAAGCCGCGTCATGCTCTGCCTTCACGACAGCGTGGATTTCCCGACTGCGTTTCTCGGCAGCATCAAAGCGGGATTGGTGCCGGTCGCAGGCAACACCATGCTGACGTCGGCCGACTACGCCTACATGCTGGCGGACAGCCGCGCGCGCGCCCTCGTCGTATCGGAAGCCTTGCTGCCGGTGCTGGCGCCGATCCTCGGTGATCTGCCGCTGCTCGAGCACGTCATCATTTCCGGCGGGAATGCCGGCGCATCGCCCGGGCGCATTCATCTGCTGCTGTCGGCGTTGATGGAACGCGCCGGTACCGAATTCGCGCCGGCGCCGACTACCTGTGACGACGCCTGCTTCTGGCTGTATTCCTCGGGCTCGACCGGCGCGCCCAAGGGAACCGTGCATCTGCAATCGCATCTCATTCAGACCGCCGAGCTCTACGCGCGGCCGGTGCTCGGCATCGAAGAGGGTGACGTGGTGTTCTCCGCGGCCAAGCTGTTCTTCGCGTATGGCCTCGGCAATGGCCTGACTTTTCCGATGAGTGTTGGCGCAACCGCGGTATTGATGGCGGAGCGGCCGACCACGGCGGCAGTAATCAAACGCCTGCTTGAGAACAAGCCGACGATTTTTTATGGCGTGCCGACCTTGTACGCGGCGCTGCTGGCGAGCCCTGAGCTGCCGGCACGTAGCGCGGTGAAGTTGCGCCGTTGCGTGTCGGCAGGCGAAGCGCTGCCCGCCGACATCGGCAGGCGCTGGTTGGCGCATTTCGGCGTGGATATCCTCGATGGCATCGGTTCCACCGAAATGCTGCACATTTTTCTTTCGAACCGGCCGGGTGACGTGCGCTACGGCACCACCGGCAAGCCGGTGCCGGGTTATGAAGTGCGGGTGGTCGACGAGAAAGACCAGCCGGTCGGCCCCGGCGAGACCGGGGATCTGCAGGTATCCGGCCCCAGCAGCGCGATCATGTACTGGAACAATCGAACGCGAAGCCTCGATACTTTTGCTGGCCGCTGGACCCGCTGTGGCGACAAGTACCTGGTCGACAACGAAGGGTACTTCGTTTATTGCGGGCGCAGCGACGACATGCTGAAGGTCGGCGGCATTTACGTGAGCCCGATCGAAGTCGAGTCCGCCTTGATTTCGCACGAGGCCGTGCTGGAAGCCGCAGTAGTCGGCATGGAAGATGAGGAGAAGCTCGTCAAGCCCAAGGCGTTCGTCGTGCTGAGAGCAGGGCACAGCGGCTCGCCCGAACTGGCGCGGACATTGCAACAGCACGTCAAGGACCGCCTGGCGCCTTACAAGTACCCGCGCTGGATCGAATTCATGAGCGACTTGCCGAAGACCGCGACCGGAAAAATCCAGCGCTTCAAATTGCGGGGGAAGAATTTTGGCGGTTGAGCCACTCGCGCCCAAACTCCTGTCGTTCGACGTGTTCGGGACGCTCATCAGCACCCGCGACGGGTCGTATGATGCGTTTCGTTCGATCCTGACCGACTGCGGAGCAGGCGGTATCGACGTGAAAGCGTTCTGGGAGTACTGGGAGCAACGGAACATCGCGCATTACTGGGAGCCGTACCGGCGCTATCGGGACATTTGTGAGCTGTCGCTGGCGGAGACCTTCGAACACTATGGCGTGCACGGGCCGGCCCGCTTGATCTCCCGCTATTTCGATGCCTTCGCCAGCCAGCCGCTGTATCCGGATGTCGAGGCTGCACTCGAAATCCTGGGACGGAAATTCAAACTGGCCGTGGTGTCGAACATCGACGACGACCTGCTTGCCGCGGCGCGGCTGCCACGCGTATTCGACCTGGTGTGCACCGCCGAGCGCGCGCAGGGCTACAAGCCTGACGGCACGCTGTTCCGCTATCTCATCGCTCACGCGGGCGTGGACCAGGCCGAGATCCTCCACAGCGGACAGTCGCAATTCACCGACATGGTCGGCGGCAAGCCGCTCGGCCTCACCATCGCCTGGATCAACCGGCGCGGCGTGGAACTCGATCCGTCGGTGCCGAAGCCCGATTTCGTCTTCGGCGATATCGCTTCGCTGATTCCGCTGCTCGGGGTGCAATGAAATTTATCGAGGCCAACGGCGTTCGCCTCGAATACGAATCGATTCCGGCGCCGGCGGCGACCGACGCTCCCTGCATCGTGTTCCTGCACGAGGGTCTGGGCTCGATCGGCCAATGGCGCGATTTTCCGCAACGGCTGGCCGCGGCCAGCGGTTGCAGCGCCTTGGTGTACGCGCGGCAGGGGCACGGCCGCTCGTCGCCGCTCACGGCGCCGCGTGGCCCGCATTTCATGCATACCGAAGCGCGCGCAGTGCTGCCGCAGGTCCTGCAGCAACTCGGCATCACGCGCCCCATCCTGTTTGGCCATAGCGACGGGGCTTCGATCGCGCTGCTCTACGCCGGTGTTGCCGGCATTCCCAATCCACCGCGCGGGCTGATCGTCGAGGCGCCGCATGTGTTCGTCGAGCAACGCTCGATCGACGGCATCGAAGCCGCGCGCAGGGCCTATCTCGAGGCCGACCTCAAACCGAAACTCATGCGCTACCACGCCGACGTGAACGGCGTGTTCTTCGGCTGGAACGACATCTGGCTCGCGCCCGAATTTCGCTCCTGGAACATCGAGGATTGCCTGCCGGCGATTGCCTGCCCGGTGCTCGCGATCCAGGGCTACGACGATGTGTATGGAAGCATGGCGCAAATCGACGCTGTTGCCGCCAAGGTTCCGGCCGAAGTCAGCCTGTTTAAGCTCGCCGCCTGCGGCCATGCCCCGCATCGGGATCAGGTGGATAAGACGCTGACTGCAGCGCTGCGTTTCATCCGGCGGCTTGCGCGTTAGAAAGCAAAACGCCGGTCATGACCGGCGTTTTGCTGAAGCCAGCAGGGTAGTCTAGGCGACCGGCGCCGAAGTCGCCGGCTTTTGCAACGGCTCGTTTGCGACGAAGGTCAGCTGCACTTTTTCGTCCTGGTCGATGTCGACCGTCACCTTGCCGCCGCTGGCAAGCTTGCCGAACAGCAGTTCGTCGGCGAGCGCCCGGCGTATGGTGTCCTGGATCAGGCGCGCCATCGGCCGCGCACCCATCATCGGGTCGAAGCCCTTCTTCGCGAGGTAGGCTTTCAGCGCGTCGGTAAACACCGCCTCGACTTTCTTCTCGTGCAACTGCTCTTCCAGTTGCATCAGGAACTTGTCCACCACCCGCACCACCACCTCATGGTCGAGCGACTTGAAGGAAATCATGGCGTCAAGCCGGTTGCGGAATTCCGGCGTGAACATGCGCTTGATTTCGGCCATTTCGTCGCCGACGGCCTTGTTGGTGGAAAATCCCATCGAAGTACGATTCAGCGCTTCCGCGCCCGCGTTGGTGGTCATGATAATGACCACGTTCCTGAAATCGGCCTTGCGCCCGTTGTTGTCGGTGAGCGTGCTGTGGTCCATCACCTGCAGCAGGATGTTGAAAATATCCGGGTGCGCCTTCTCGATCTCGTCCAGCAGCAGCACCGAGTAGGGCTTCTTGGTGATGGCTTCGGTGAGCAGCCCGCCCTGGTCGAAGCCGACGTAGCCTGGCGGAGCGCCGATCAGCCGCGACACCGCGTGGCGCTCCATGTATTCGGACATATCGAAGCGCAAGAGCTCGATGCCCATGCAATAGGCGAGCTGGCGCGCGACTTCGGTCTTGCCGACCCCGGTCGGGCCGGAAAACAGGAACGAGCCGATGGGCTTTTGCGGGTTGCCGAGTCCGGATCTGGCCATCTTGATGGCGGCGGCGAGCGCGTCGATGGCCGCGTCCTGGCCGAACACAACGCTTTTCAGGTCGCGATCGAGGTTGCGCAGGGAATTGCGGTCATCGCTCGAAATCTGCGTCAGCGGAATGCGCGCGATCTTGGCGATGATGTCTTCGATCTCCGACTTGTTGATGACCTTCTTCTGCTTCGACTTGGGCTGGATGCGCTGCGCAGCGCCGGCCTCGTCGATGACGTCGATCGCCTTGTCCGGCAGGTGGCGGTCGTTGATGTAGCGCGCGGAAAGCTCGGCGGCGGTTTCCAGCGCGCTCGCGGTGTACTTGATGCCGTGGTGCGCCTCAAAGCGCGATTTCAGCCCGCGCAGGATCGCGACGGTCTCCTCGACCGAGGGCTCGACCACGTCGATTTTCTGGAAACGGCGCGACAGCGCGTGGTCCTTCTCGAAAATGCCGCGGTACTCGTTGTATGTGGTGGCGCCGATGCATTTCAGCTGGCCCATCGACAGCGCGGGTTTCAGCAGGTTGGAGGCGTCCAGCGTGCCGCCTGACGCGGCGCCGGCGCCGATCAGGGTATGAATCTCGTCGATGAAGAGTATCGCGTTGGGGTTGTCCAGGAGCTGTTTCAGCACCGCCTTCAGGCGCTGCTCGAAATCGCCACGGTACTTGGTGCCCGCGAGCAATGCGCCCATGTCGAGCGCGTACACCTGGCATTCGCGCAGGATTTCCGGCACGTCGGATTCGACGATGCGCCGCGCCAGGCCCTCGGCGATGGCGGTCTTGCCGACACCGGCTTCGCCCACCAGCAACGGGTTGTTCTTGCGCCGGCGGCACAGCGTCTGTATTACACGTTCCAGTTCCCGGTCGCGGCCGATCAGCGGATCGATTTTGCCGACCAGCGCCTGCGCGTTGAGGTTGAGCGTGTATTGTTCGAGGGCGCCGCCGCCCGGTTGGGCTTCGGTCTCCTCGCCGTGCTGCTCGGCGTCGCCCTTCGGCGCCGCGCCCTGCGGCGATTTGGTGATGCCGTGGGAAATGAAATTGACCACGTCGAGCCGGGTGGTGCCCTGCTGGTGCAGGTAATACACGGCGTGCGAGTCTTTTTCGCCGAAAATCGCCACCAGCACGTTGGCCCCGGTCACTTCCTTCTTGCCGGAGGACTGCACGTGCAGGATTGCACGCTGGATCACGCGCTGGAAGCCGAGCGTGGGCTGGGTGTCGATCTCCTCGGTGCCGGCGACGGTCGGCGTGTGCTCGGTGACGAAGCCAACCAGGCTTTTCCTCAGGTCCTCGACGCTGACGGCGCAGGCGCGCAGGACTTCGAGGGCAGTGGGGTTGTCGAGCAACGCCAGCAGCAGGTGCTCCACGGTGATGAACTCGTGGCGTTTCTGCCTGGCCTCGACAAAGGCCATGTGCAGACTGACTTCAAGCTCCTGCGAGATCATCTAGTTCTCCTCCATTACGCATTGCAGCGGGTGCTGGTGCTGGCGCGCATACGCCGCGACCTGTTCGACCTTGGTCTGCGCGACGTCCCGCGGAAAAACTCCGCAAACGCCAATGCCTTCACGGTGAACCTTTAGCATGATCTGCGTTGCCTTTTCTCGATTCAACCCAAAAAACTTCTGTAATACCACCACGACGAAGTCCATCGGTGTGTAATCGTCGTTCAGCAGCATGACCTTGTACAGCGGCGGCGGCTTGACTTTGCTCCGCTTCAACTCCAGCAGCGCGCCGTCCTGATTCTTCGTCGCCATTGATTCATTCTAACGCCAATTGACGAATCTGCAAGTGGCAAAATAGCCGCGGCTTTTTGCCCCAGTTCGTCACGTTCAGAAGCCGGGGACCACGCGCTTTTACCGGCCTCCTGCATTGGAACCCGCAAGCGGCGCACGGTTCCTGAGCCGCACGCGCTGCGGGCGTTTGGAATGCCGATACCGCCTCTGGCCGGGGTTTTCGGAGTATTCGCCGCCGGAATTCGTCGCCACCCGCCGTCATAATCGGCGTTGACGGAAACCGGTGCGCCGGACGCACCAAGCGGGCGCAAGCCGCCGGCCCGACCGGGCAGCCAAACCCTTGCCGGAATGCTAGTTTTGCGTCATAAATTGCTTGATTGTTATCAAAAACTAAGGTAAAAAGCGCCTGTGTTTGGATTCAGGCTTGGCAGGCTTCGGCGTTGCGGTGGACGGCCTTGAAGTTCAAACATGGCCTGGGTTTAGGCCCGGTTTGATCAATTCTTCAAGGAATGTTTATGGCAACTGGTACCGTTAAGTGTGTCAACGACTCCAAGGGGTTTGGTTTCATTACTCCGGACGACTGCGGCGAAGATATGTTTGCGCATTTCTCCGCAATCAACATGCCCGGATTCAAGACCCTCAAGGAAAAACAGAAAGTCAGCTTCGAGGTCACTCAGGGACCCAAGGGGAAGCAAGCTTCGAATATCCAGGCGATCTAAGGGTATTGCGGCCTGGCCCAGAGCCGGGACCGTAGCGCAACAAGCAGAATTTCAGCCCGTCTGGCGGCAACGCCAGGCGGGCTTAATTTATTCCGCAGGCGGGTTACTCGCGCCAGACAAAAAAGGCTTCCGCAGGAAGCCTTTTTCTTGTACTTCTGAAACCGGAACCTACTGCATGCGCCGCTTCAATTCGGCGTCGATCGTATCCAGAAACTGATCCGTGGTCTCGAATTTCTGGCTGTCGCTGATGAGCGTGGCCAGATCCTTCGTCATGTGGCCGGCCTCGACCATTTCCACGCAGACTTTTTCCAGCGTCAGGGCGAAATTGACGACATCCGGCGTACCGTCCATGCGGCCGCGGTGCTGCAGCCCGCGAGTCCAGGCGAAGATCGACGCAATCGGGTTGGTGGAAGTGGGTTTGCCCTGCTGGTGCATGCGGTAGTGGCGGGTCACGGTGCCGTGCGCGGCTTCGGCTTCCACTGTCTTGCCGTCGGGTGACATCAGCACCGAGGTCATGAGGCCGAGCGAACCGTAACCCTGGGCCACGGTATCGGACTGCACGTCGCCGTCGTAATTCTTGCAGGCCCACAGGTAGCCGCCCGACCACTTGAGGTTGCTCGCCACCATGTCGTCGATCAGCCGGTGTTCGTAGGTGAGCTTGGCATCGGCGAAAGACTTGGCGAACTCGGCGTCGAACACTTCCTGGAACAGGTTCTTGAAGCGCCCGTCGTAGACCTTGAGGATGGTGTTCTTGGTCGAAAGGTAGACTGCGTACTTGCGCTGCAGCCCGTAATTGAAGCAGGCGCGCGCAAAGCCCCTGATCGAGTCGTCCAGGTTGTACATGGCGAGCGTGACGCCGCCGCTGGGCGCCTTGTAAACTTCTCTCTCGATCGCCGGCCCACCGTCAGCGGGGGTGTAGGTGAGCTTTATCGTGCCTGCGCCGGGGAACAGGATTTCGGAAGCCTTGTACTGGTCGCCGAAGCCGTGGCGCGCGACCACCACCGGCAGGTTCCAGTGCGGAATCAGGCGCGGCACGTTGCGGCAAATGATCGGCTCGCGGAAGATGGTGCCGTTCAGGATGTTGCGGATGGTCCCGTTGGGCGACGGGTACATGCGCTTCAGGTTGAATTCCTTGACCCGGGCTTCGTCGGGCGTGATGGTGGCGCACTTTACCGCCACGCCGTATTCCTTGGTCGCGTTGGCCGAGTCGAACGTGACCTTGTCGTCGGTCGCGTCGCGATGCTCCATGCCGAGATCGTAGTATTTCAGGTCTACGTCGAGATAGGGCAGAATCAGCTTTTCGCGAATGCGCTGCCAGATGATGCGGGTCATTTCGTCGCCGTCCATCTCGACGACCGGGGTTTTTACCTTGATCTTGCTCACTGCGAACTCCTGGATTAGGGGTTGAGAAGGCTTCGGGCCGGGTTTCGGCAAAACGACCGCCATGGCCGTGGGTCAGGCGGAAATGCAGCGCCAAAAACCGTTAATGATACGCGAAACCGTTTGCATTCAGCGCCTGGACTGCAATGCCCAGATTGATTTTGCTCAACAAACCATACGGCGTGCTATGCCAGTTCACCGCGCCCGGGAACCGGCGCTGCCTCAAGGATTATATTGACGTCCCGCTGGTCTATCCCGCGGGACGCCTCGATCACGACAGCGAAGGCCTGGTGGTGCTGACGGATGACGGCGCGCTGCAGGCGCGCATCAGCGAGCCGCGCCATAAAATGTCCAAAGTATATTGGGCCCAGGTCGAAGGCGAACCGGACGGCGAGGCGCTGGACCGTCTGCAGTGCGGAGTCGAGCTGGGGGATTTCCGGACTCGTCCGTGTGCCGCAGAACTCTCCTCAGAGCCGCCTTGGTTATGGCAGCGCATGCCGCCCATCCGGGTGCGCAAAAACATTCCCGTGAGCTGGTTGAAGATCGAGTTGACGGAAGGCCGCAACCGCCAGGTGCGGCGCATGACCGCCGCGATCGGTCATCCGACGCTAAGACTGCTGCGCGAGAGGGTCGGCCCGTGGTCGA
>Ga0181537_10005244_pt1 | contig 10508 bp, 6 predicted proteins | sample PEATcosm2014_Bin_39_FD_119765 | JGI IMG/M metagenome (GOLD analysis project Ga0181537, IMG submission 119765) | Peatland microbial communities from MTU Mesocosm Facility, Houghton, MI, USA - PEATcosm2014_Bin23_10_metaG | ecosystem: Environmental > Terrestrial > Soil > Wetlands > Peat | place... | reverse complement strand
CCCCGCCCCGCCCAGTCGCCGCGCCCGATCCGGAGGTGCTCGAGAAACCGCGCGCCGCCCCCCGTGAAGTGGCGGTGGGCGACGTGCTGCGTGGACGCTATCGGATTGTCGGGGACGTGGGCCATGGCGCGACCGGCACCGTATTCGAAGCGATCGACGATTATCGTCTCGATTTGCCCACCACGGATCTGCGCGTCGCGATCAAGATTCTGCATGGCGCCTCCCAGCAACGCGAGTTCCAGCACCTGCAATTGCTGTCGCATGCGAATATCGTGCGGGTCCATGACTTCGACCGCGACGGCGAGATCGATTTTTGCACGATGGAGTTTCTGAGCGGGGCGCCGCTCGCTCAGGTGCTGACCGCGAGAAGCGGCACCTTATTGCCGGGTCCCTACGCGTTGACCATCATCCGCGACGTCGGCGACGCGCTCTCGTATGCCCATTCACGAGGCATCGTGCACGGCGATTTGACCCCGCAAGATATCTTCATCACGAATGACGGCGAGTTGCGGGTATTCGGCTTCGGGGCCTCACGCCGGTTGCTCGAAGGACGCAGTCCCGATGTCCGCGACGATGTGTTCGGGTTTTCCTGTCTCGCCTATGTGCTGATGTCGGGCCGACACCCATTTCCGCAGCATACGGCGCTCGAAGCGCGTTTGCGGCGCCTGCGTCCGAGCCGACCTGCCGGTCTCACCGGCCAACAATGGCGGGCGCTGCGCGCGGGCCTGCATTGGGAGCGTGACAAGCGTCCGTCCGATGTCGGGGACTGGCTGGAGAGCTTCGGCGTGCGCGCCGCCGCCGCACACCTGCCGCCGTTATCGGCGATGGTCAGAACCCCGCCGCCCCGCAAACGCCACCTGATTCTCAAAACCGCGGCTGCGGCAATGCTTGCATTGCTGATGGTCGCCGGCTACTGGGTGATCACTGACCAAGATTCGCCGAAGCATGCCGAGGCCGGATGGGAGGCTCGAGTACAGTCGTCCCTGACGGGCATCGGCGCGGCGCTCGCGCGGCTCATCCCGACTCGTTCGCTCAAGCCTGCGGTCACGGAGCCCGCGCCGACCGGCACTGACGTGATTGACCCGTCGGAGACCGCGAGTCCGGCACCTGCGCCGGCAACAAACGGCGCCTCACCGCCCGCGCCCGTCTCGAGTCCCTCGGCCGCCTCACCCTCTCCCGCCATGCGCGCCTTGACGCGGGTCGCTGCCGCACCGACGATGGCGGCTACGTCGCGTGGCGCGGCCACTGCCGGTCCGGTACACGTCGAGATGGCCGCCGACACGATGGACCTCCCCGCGACCGAAAGAACGGCGCACGTGCTCGTGCGCCGCAAAGGCAATCCTCGCGGCGATTCGCGCTTTACCTGGTGGACCGAATCCGGCACGGCCAAACCCGGCGTCGATTTCGCCCCGGTGGCGCCACACGGCGAGGCATTCGCCGACGGCGCCGCCATGCTCACCTTGGATGTCCCGGTATCCGATACGCCGCGCAATCAGCCGAAGAGTTTCTATGTGGTGATCGGTCCGGCAGACACCGGCGCCTCGCTCGGTCCGCGAACCCTCACCATGGTGACGATACTGCCGCCGGAGCGTTGACCCTCGGCCGCCGCGTCGCTCGGGCGGTCGGTCACGCCGGCCACCTCGCTCTCTCCTCGACTTGCTGCACTGCACGATCACATAATTGTGTGTGCTATCAACGTGCTGCAGTAGAATCCCGGCGTTTCGATCCTGTTCATGAACGCCATAAAATAATCAATTAAGGAGTCAGGCATGTCGTATAGAAACTTATCCCGTATAGCAGCAGCCATCGCGGTATCGATGACCGCCGCCGCCGGTGTGGCATACGCAGACGGAGGGAACGGATGCAGCAACTTGCCCGGCTACCACGCACTGCAAGCCGCGCTGGCCGCCGCCACGGCAACCGAGACCAGTGGGCTCAACAACCAGATGTGGGGGACGATTGTCGACCGCGACGGTGTCGTCTGCGCGGTGGCATTTTCCGGCGTTGATCGTTCTGCCCAATGGCCGGGCAGCCGGGTCATTTCGGCGCAGAAGGCGAACACTGCGAACTCGTTCAGCCTGGATGCTTCCTCCAGCAGCGGCGGCTCGGGGCAAGCGAGCGGATTGGTGCTCTCGACCGCCAATTTATATTCGGCGGTCCAGCCGGGCGGCAGCCTGTTTGGTCTGCAGGAAAGCAATCCCGTCGATACGTTCGTCGCCTACCGCGGACCGTCATCGGATTACGGCACGCCGGGCGATCCGATGGTGGGACACAAGATCGGCGGTGTAAACGTGTTCGGCGGCGGACTCGCGCTCTTCGGTCCCGGGCAAAAGATGCTGGGCGCCGTGGGCGTGAGCGGGGATACCTCGTGTGCGGACCACGACATCGCGTGGCGCGTGAGAAACAATCTTGGGTTGGACCACCTGGCCGGCGTGGGCGGCGTCTCCGGTGACACGACGCGCCCGGACAACATCATCTACGACATCACGCCCAATCCCTCGGGAGGAACCGGGATCAGCACGGGTGGATTCGGACACCCGACGTGCATCAACACGGCGGCACCCAGCACCCTGCCTCGCGTGCGTCCGTAGTCAGCGCCGCTACCGGCATCGCAACCCGCGCTGCGCAACGACCCGCGTTGCGCAGCGCGCGGGTTGCATCAAGAGGTGACCGAACGGCAGCGCCCCGCCCGTCGCGATTCAATCTTCGATGATCCGGCTGTGCAGGCGCGTGTCTCTCATGGTCAACACCACCACGAAGCTCAGCGCCGCGAGCGCCGAGGCATACACATAGAATCCCCGTTCGGCGCCGATCGATTTGAACCACAACGCGACGTATTCGGCGGTGCCTCCGAATATCGCGTTGGCCAACGCATACGGCAGCGCCACTCCCAGGGTGCGCACGGCGGTGGGGAAGAGCTCCGCTTTCACGACGGCGCTGATCGATGTGTAGCAGGACTGAACCAACAACGCACCGGCGATGAGGCAGAAGGCCGCTCCGAATGATCGGGTCACCGCCACGCCCGTCATGACCGGCCACGTGAAAAGTGTCGCTCCGCCGAAGGCCGCGAGCATCATGGGCCTGCGCCCGACCTTGTCCGACAGCCAGCCGCACAGCGGGTGCGCGACCATGTAGACGAACAAACTGAGAGCGCTGATTTCCGTCGCCTCATCCTTGGAGAATCCCGCGGTATTGACCAGAAACTTCTGCATGTAGGTCGTGTACACATAGAAGAGGAGCGATCCGCCCGCACTCAAGCCCAGCACGATTGCAACCTCGCGTGGGTACCCGCCGAGGAGCTGGCGGATGCTGCCGCGCTGGCTCCTCGAGGCATCGACGTGCATGAATGAGGGCGATTCCTGCATGCTTCGCCGCAGCCAGTAGGCGACGAGGGCAAGCCCCGCCCCGATCGCGAAGGGGATCCGCCACCCCCAGACCTTCATCTGCTCGGCGGTGAGCGCGTGCTGCAAAACGATCAGCACGGCCAACGCGCACAGTTGACCGCCGATCAAGGTCACATAGCTGAAGCTGGACCAGAACCCGCGATGCCTGCGCCCCGCCACTTCGCTCAGGTACGTGGCGCTCACGCCGTACTCACCACCCAGCGACAAACCCTGCAGGATCCGCGCGAGAACCAGGACGACGGGAGCCGCCACACCGATTCTTGCCGCGCCGGGTGTCACCGCAATCACCAGGGATCCCGCGCACATCATCGTGACCGACGCCGTGAGCGCAGCCTTGCGTCCGGCCCGATCGGCATACAGCCCCATCAACCATGCGCCGACGGGACGGGCAAAAAAGCCGACGGCGAACACCGCCGCGGTTTGCAGGAGCTGGGCGGTCTGATCGCCTTTGGGGAAGAAGATCGGCGCGAAATACAGCGCCGCCGCCGAATACGTATACCAATCGAACCACTCGACCAGATTGCCAGCCGAACCGCCGACGACGGCGCGCAGCCGCGAAAGGCCGGTCATCTCCAACGGCATGTCAGGGCAAATCGTCCGAAGCGATTTTTGCGGATCATCACTCCTTATACCAGGCTGTGCACGAGCGCCATGAGTTAGAATCCTTCATGACCCAACCGAGCGCGTTTCGCCTGGACATTCCGTTCGTGAACGATCTGGGGATCGAGTTGGTGAGCGCCGAGAAGGGGCGTGCCGTCCTCGCGCTCGATCTGCAGCCGCGCCACCTCAATGGGTGGGCGGTTGCCCACGGCGGCGTCATCATGACCATGCTCGATGTCGCGATGGCGGCCGCGGGGCGCTCGCTCGACTCCGCGGCGGTCGCCGGCGTCACGATCGAGATGAAGACCAGCTTCGTGCAGCCCGGCAACGCCGGAACGCGGATCATTGCGTCAGCCTTTGCATTTCACCGCGCGAGCACCATGGCCTTCTGCGAGGGCGACGTACGCGACACGGACGACAGGCTGATCGCCAAAGCCATCGGGACCTTCAAATTCTTGACCCAGCGACCGAAGACCCACCCTCGGACCGCATGACACCGGGCGCCGTATCGGTCCTGCGAATCGCAGCAATGGTCTTCTTGACGCTCATCATAGGATTATTGGCGGTCTGGGGCGCATTTGCGCTCTGGTATCAGGCGCCGGGCGGCCACGCACTGAAAACGCTTTTCGTGCTGCTGTGGGCGGCCTTCAGTCTCACCATGCTGATCGCGCTCTGGCAGGGACGGACCTCGATGGCGCTGATCGCGTTCGCGGTCGCCTTCGGCGTCCTGCTGGTGTGGTGGCAGCGCATCGCGCCGTCGAACGATCGAATCTGGGCCGACGATGTCGCGCAAATGACCACCGGCAAGGTCATCGGCAACCGGGTCACCCTATACAACGTCCGCAACTTCGACTGGCACACCAACACCGATTACGTCCAACGATGGGAAACCCGGGACTACGATCTCGAGCGTTTGAATTCGGTCGACATGATCATGTCCCATTGGGAAGGACCTGCGATCGCACATATGTTGATCTCGTTCGGTTTCGAGGGCGGTGACCACGTGGTCTTCTCCGTGGAGATTCGCCGCCAGAAGAGCCAGAAATATTCGGAGATCGGCGGCTTCTTCAAGGAATTTGCGCTCAGCGTGATCGCGGCCGACGAACGCGACGTGATCCGCGTGCGCACCAATGTACGCGGCGAAGACGACTACCTGTACAGCTTGCGCATGCCGCTCTCCGCGATGCGCTCGTTGTTCGTCGCCTACGTCGAGGAAGCGAACTCGCTGGTGCGGGCGCCGCGTTTTTACAATACCGTCGCCGTCAACTGCACCACGCTCGTGTATCACATGATGCAGCGGATCGTCGGCCATCTGCCGATGGACTATCGCGTCCTGTTCTCGGGCTACCTGCCGGGATACGTGTATAAGGTCGGCGGCCTCGACAGCCGCTACCCGCTCGAAGAATTGCGCGCGCTCGGGCGCATCACCGAACGCGCGAAGAAAGCCGACCACAGCGACAGCTTCTCCGCGGACATCCGGCAGGGCGTCCCGGAGATCAGCGTACGGGATTTACCGGCGGCGGTTGAATAGCGGACATCGACCCACGATGACCGATCGATTCATTCCTTATTCGTTTTCCGTGGGTGATTGATGCGCGCGATCCGGATTGCACCTCTCGCACTGAGCGGGATCCGCGGCAACCCGATCCGTCGCCGGCCGCTCAGACCGATATCCGCAGCCTCGGCAGATGCTTGCCGCCCGCTGAACGACGTAGGTCGGCGCCTTGCAGTCTACACAGGGAAGACCCGGGATGTGCTCTTTCACGCTAAAGTCGGGGCGTCCACACACAGGGCACCGCCGGCGAAGGCGTTCCACGAGATCCATCGTCGCACGCTCAATTGCGCGCATGCGCCGGGGGTTTCGATGAGCTCGCATGTCCGCCTCGATCCAGGCGGCACCGCACTTCTCGACTGCCGCACGCACTGCGCGCTCGAGTTCGGCTCCATAAACAATCCCTTTCTCGAGCACCTTGGTGGGCTCAGGCTTTCCGCACTCACAGCCCATCACGATGACGCCATGCCCTGGGTAACCCATTTTCTCGGCGAAGATCATGGCCTCGCTGGGACGGCTCACGATGGCGTGAGCGAAATTCGTATCGGAGCTCTCATCGTGCCCGATGATCCTCAAGGATTTCTGGCGATCAGTGAACACGACGATTTCATGCGCAAGCGCTAGAAACGGGATTTGCGGGTGAGGCCCGAAATGCCCCTCACTCGCCAAGGCGAATCGAGCTTGTGGAACGAGCGCGAAAGCCGCTTGGATCTTGGCCCTGGCCGCATCCAACGGTGAGCCCGCGCGCTGCATGTCATGTGTAAAGGTACCGAATTGATCGGTATTGAGCCCTTGAGGCACCCGGATTTGAAGGCCTAATTCTTGTGCCAAAATAGGACCGATGACTCGCTCCTTGCCGTGCATCGTCGCGAGGAGCGCCGTTTCGTTTGCATAAGGTCGATCGGCCATCAGAAATAGCCCTGCCGCTGTTAAGACACAACCGTGAGCCGGTTGGAGACAGGAGCGGAGGTCGCCGGTACCAGGGAGGTCCATGCCAAATCCCCGGCATACCGTGTGGCCATGGAACCTGCCTCATCGAGCCCGAAGAGATATAACCAGCGATTATCGAACAGGGCTCTGACGCCCGCGTGTTTACGCAAGATGTCGGTCATGGCCTCCGGCGGTGCCTCGATACAGACCGAAAGGCGTAGGGGTTCGTGCTCGTAGTGCTCGCCATCATGGATCGATTGCCAGGGCAGCCCCGCTCGCAGGACCCCGCCGTTGCCCTCGATGACACCAATTCCCCCGGTGACGTTGTGCAGGAGTTTGTTGCCGGCTCCGAAGATCTCCGGAGCGACCGTCGAGCCGTAGTATTGGAGACTGATCCAGCTGGCGACCACCACCGGCGCCGTCATGATCAGTTCAAGGACACCGAACCCGGTGTCCTGCCTCCAGTCATAGTCATGCAGGAATGCGCGCCCCTTGAGTTTTCGGCCAGCCGAGCGATGGCGCGGGGCGGCGATGAATGTCTGGCAGCCCGCCAAGGCCCACTCCGGACGCACTTCGGACCAGTCGCGGCTTCGATAGGCAATTCGGCGCTCGCTCGGCGCGTGGGGCAGGCGTAAAGCCCGCTCGGTGCGCGTCAAGCGGCCAGCGGCAGCGAACCAGTCCGCGGCTTGGCGCAGATCGGCGCTGTGAGATGAAGTATCGTGGTCTTGGCGGTAGAGCGTCACTTCATCAGTCGTGGTGTCGTGCAGCGCCCCCAGAAAGAGCGTATCGGCGGGGATGACGATGCCCTTTGCAGCGAGCTGCTCGCGCACGTCCTGGCTGTTCAAGAGCGTCGCCAAGAGGCGCGCATTGACCTCGCCCGAATAGCCCCCACACGCACCACAGTTGAGCGCACTCGCGTGAGGGTTATTGACGACCGTTGCGCCATGACCGGCGAAAATCACAAGCCGGGCAAAATGCTGGGTGAGCGACATGGCGCGCAGCACCGTCTCGGCGGCTTGCACGCGCGTCGCGAGATCAAGCGGCGGGTCAAGGCGGGGGGCCGGGTCTTGGGTCACCGGTCCGTGCTCCCACGCCAACGCATCGCGCACGAGCTTGCCGACATACAGGGGACCGGTCGCCTCGACGAAGGCGAATGAGGACACCGCGGCGAGTTTGAAGCGTCCCCAGGCGCGTCTGGCGCGTGCCTTGAATCGTGCCGATTGATCTGCCCCCGCATCGTCCGGGCCGCCGGAAACACTCCTGATGCGGGGGTTGAGCAGCACCGGCAGGCGTAGCTCCGTCACGTCGGATGCAAAGCGCCGGTGGGCCGCCGTGAGCCCAAAGAACCCGGCAAAGCCGAGGGTTTGAACCTCGGTCGAAGTCGTCTCGAGTGCGCGGCGGAACACCTCGGAACGCACATCGATACAAAACACGGCTTGCAAGGCCGGTCGACCGTGGCGGTCGGCGACAGCCACAGGGGTGTTCAACACTCTGGCGAGCGCGCTCTGCCCGGCGAACTCGGCGGCCTCCTGCAGGATGACATCGATCAGCTGATCCGGAGTCGCGACGATGGGTGCCGCGTACGCCGCACAAACCTCGCTCCAGCGCCCGGATATTTGATCGGCGTAGAGTTCGTAGAGGGCTTCCTCCCACACCAGTCGGATTGCCAGGAGGTCCGAGAGGGTCGAATCGGTTTGGCCGGCGAGCTCAGCCTGCCAAAGAAGATATCGTGCATACTGCGCCCAGCCACCGAGGCTCATCAGCAGGCGGTGAAAATAAGTCGTGAGCGCCGATTGGTTCAAACCGAGCCCCAATACCGCGCGACGGACCCCGTCGATTGCCATCCGCGGCGCCCGCGCCACATGCATCGCAAACCCCGAGAGGCCGATGATTTCAGGCGTCAGATCGTGAGTTGCCACTCCGCGCCACGCGCTGTACGTACTCCTGCCTCGTGGAGCCATCCAGATGGCTTGGCCCACGTCAAAGTAGCCCGAGCCCCAGGCGCCCAATCGATCCTCGACCACACCGGGCCAATCGATTCCGGAGACCTCCGCGGCGAGATCTGCAACTGTGGGTAGCGCGTTGGGTCTTTCAGCGGGCTGCCTGGCCGCGGCCAATAGCTCAGCAACGCTGGCGGGCCGTAAATCGTTCGGTGCAGCAGCGAGTGCCCGCTCGAGGTCTTTGGGTGCGATGGCCCGCGATTCAATGCGCTTAAGATACCAGGCGCGCGGCATGGTGACCGCGATGCCGCCGACCCGTGCAAGTCGCGCGGCGGCTTTCTCCAGCGGCTCGCCGGCTTGTCCTAAGAAGGGGTTGACCGCTACGCTCGAGGCCAGCGGCCAGAGGGGCGGAATAGCGCGCGACGCCGCCTCAATCGCGTGTGCAATGCCGGAAAGTGTTTCCTCGTGCGCGCTCGTCCTGTCCATTGACGTCCTTGTCGAAACTAAGAAGAAGTCTTGCGCAGCGACCAACCGCCGAGCAGTCGGTCGAAGATCGCGTTGGCATATAAGCCATTCGACAGATGCACCCGCAGCCCCGCCGCCGCCGGGTGGTCCGCCCACAGTGGAAACATCGCCTGCACCACGGCGACCAGCCCAAAGCTCGATACGGCGAGGATAATCAGCGCCCACTCGAGAGGTCCTGCGGCGGGAACCGGGGGGAGCACATCACGCGTGATGTAACTTGCGCCCCACTGCAACGCGAAGTAGCTCAAGGAGGTGGCAATCGAATACAGCGTCGTCCGCCGCGTCAACGCACGGGGAGCCAAGTCCGCGAGGCCTTGCGCGATGAGGTACGCAACCCCGAAAATCAGGATCGCGCCGAGCGCGATGGCCTGCGGCGATTTGTGCTCGAAGCCGAAGGCAAAACCGATCGCGACATAGATGGTCAAGGCGAGCACAAATGCGCGCGCGACGGCTGCCGCATTGGGAATCGCGACGAGCCCGGGGCGGCTATTCGCGGCGATCGTGTCGACCGCGGCTCCCGAGACGAGAAAGGAGTGCGCCTTGTAGAGCGAATGCGCGACGATGTGCAGGAGCGCCAGCGGGAACAGCGCGAGCCCACACTCGAGCACCATGAATCCCATTTGCGCGACCGTCGACCACGCAAGCGAAGTCTTGACCGACGGTTGGGTGAGCATCACGAGACCGCCAAAGAGCGCGCTGAATCCCCCGACCATCACGAGCACGGCGAGCACGCTGGGGCTCAAGACCATGACATTGGCGAAACGGATCAAGAGAAAACCGCCGGCATTGATGACCCCGGCATGCAGTACTGCGGAAACCGGCGTCGGAGTCTCCATGACCTCGGTGAGCCAGCCATGGGTCGGGAACTGCGCGGATTTCAGGAGCGCTGCGAGCGCCAAAAAGCCGCCGGCCCCCAGCGTAGAGCCGTTGCTCGCGCCCGCTCGGGAGGCGCTCAAGATCTGCGCGAGGTCGGTCGTGCCGTAATTGACGAAGAGCAGGACCGCAGCCCCGATCAATGCGGCATCCCCGAGGCGCGCGGTGACGAACTTCTTGCGCGCCGCGCGTTGCGCGGCCACGCGCTCCGGATAGAAGAGGAGCAACCGGTGCAAAAAAAGGCTCGTGGCGATCCACGCGACGACCAGCTGCACGAGATTGCCGGCTGTCACCAGCGTGAGCACGGCGGCGAGCGTGAGACAAAGCCACGCGGTGAAAGCGCCTTGGCGGGGCTCACCGTCGAGGTAGTTCGAGGCATAACGCACGACCACCCAGCCGATGAAGGAGACCAGAAGGAGCATCGTTACGCTCACGGCATCCACCGTCGAGGACAAAAGCCGCTCGCTCCCGATGATCAAAAACCCGGTGCCAGTACCCTCGATGAGCACGCGCACGGTGGTCGTGAGTGCGACGGCTATGACGCCCAAGGTCGCGAGCTCGGAGATGCGCAGCGCCACACGGGGTCGTAGCGGTGAGCTCAAAGCTGCGACTGCCCCGGCTGCCAGCATCAAGAGGGGTGCGATGAGCGGTAAGAGATCCAGCAAACCATCTCTCCAGTCATGT
>Ga0181537_10005243_pt1 | contig 10508 bp, 10 predicted proteins | sample PEATcosm2014_Bin_39_FD_119765 | JGI IMG/M metagenome (GOLD analysis project Ga0181537, IMG submission 119765) | Peatland microbial communities from MTU Mesocosm Facility, Houghton, MI, USA - PEATcosm2014_Bin23_10_metaG | ecosystem: Environmental > Terrestrial > Soil > Wetlands > Peat | place... | reverse complement strand
GTCTCAGATGGCCCACTCCATCATCGAGCGCTACGAGCGCGCGGAGATCGACAGCGTCTACATTGTTTACAACGAATTCAAATCGGTGATCTCGCAGCGCCTGGTGGTGGAGAAACTGCTTCCCATCCGCAAGCTGGGATCGCATGAGATTACCGCCGCCGAAGAGATGACGGAGGAGCAGAAAGAAGCTGCGGCGCGGGCTGCCAGCACCGCGGGCGTTAGCATCCAGGAGCCGGAAGACGAGGGCGCGGAGGAGGAAGCGAAGAAGTTCGGCACCGCCGACGTGGACTACATCTTCGATCAGCCGCCCGGACAATTGCTCCGCGACCTGATGCCGCGCTATGTGGCAACCCAGATCTTTCACGCGCTGCTGGAATCGGCCGCCGCGGAACATGCCGCGCGCATGACCGCGACCGATGCGGCGACTAAGAATGCCGGAGACCTGATCGACAGCCTGAGCCTCACTATGAATCGGTTGCGCCAGGCCGCGATTACCAAGGAGATTATCGAAATTGTAAGTGGCGCTGCGGCGCTGTAACCAGCAGAAGAGATCAGGAACGAAAGAGACTATGGCAGAAAATATTGGAAGAGTGATTTCCGTCAGCGGGCCGGCCGTTGACGTTCAGTTCGAAGAGAAGACGATGCCGCCCATTTACCAGGCGCTGCGCGTGGTCAGCGACGGCTTCGATGTACCCAAGCCGCTCAACGTCATCCTCGAGGTCGAGCAGCATCTGGGCGAAGGCCGCGTGCGCTGCATCGCGATGGTCGCCACCGAGGGCATGGTGCGCGGCATGAAGGCCATCGACACCGGCGGCGTCATCACCATCCCGGTGGGCCGCGCCACGCTGGGCCGCGTGCTCAACGTGCTGGGTGAGCCGGTCGACGAACTCGGCCCGGTGAACTCCAAGGAGTTTGCCCCGATCCACCGCCAGGCGCCGGCGTTCGACGAGCAGTCGACCAGCGAAGAGATGTTCGAGACCGGCATCAAGGTCATCGACCTGATCCAGCCGTTCCTTAAGGGCGGCAAGATCGGCCTGTTCGGCGGCGCGGGCGTGGGCAAGACTGTCATCATCCAGGAACTCATCAACAACGTTGCCACCCAGCACGGCGGCTTTTCCGTATTCGCCGGCGTCGGCGAGCGCACCCGCGAAGGCAATGACCTGTGGATCGAGTTCCAGGAGTCCGGCGTTATCGACCTGAAGGATTTTGCCAAGAGCAAGGCGTCCCTCATCTACGGCCAGATGACCGAGCCGCCGGGAGCGCGTCTGCGTGTTGCGCTGACCGGGCTGACCGTTGCCGAGCACTTCCGCGACAGCGAAGGCGCGGACACGCTGCTGTTTATCGACAACATATTCCGCTTCACCCAGGCCGGTTCGGAGGTTTCGACTCTGCTGGGGCGCATGCCTTCGGCGGTCGGCTACCAGCCCAACCTCGCCACGGAAATGGGCGAGCTGCAGGAGCGCATTACATCTACGAAAAAAGGTTCGGTGACTTCGGTGCAAGCCGTCTACGTGCCCGCGGACGACTTGACCGATCCGGCCCCAGCCACCACCTTTGCTCACCTGGACGCGACCACGGTTCTTTCGCGGCCGCTCTCCGAGCTGGGAATCTACCCGGCCGTCGATCCGCTGGCTTCCACCTCGCGCATCCTCACGCCGCGCATCGTCGGCCAGGAGCACTACGAGGTCGCCCAGGGAGTGAAGAAGATTCTGCAGCGCTACAAAGACCTGCAGGACATCATCGCCATCCTCGGCATCGACGAGCTCTCCGAAGAGGACAAGACGACTGTGGCTCGGGCAAGAAAGGTCCAGCGCTTCCTGTCGCAGCCCTTCCATGTGGCGGAGGTCTTTACCGGCATTCCCGGCGCGTATGTGAAGGTTGCGGATACTGTCCGCAGCTTCAAGGAGATCATCGAAGGCAAGCACGATGCCATCCCAGAGCAGGCTTTTTATCTCAAGGGCGGCATTGAAGACGTGCTGGCAGCGTCGGAGAAGATGCTGCAGGCATAAAGGCTGACTAGAGGCGGGAGTTGATCGTGGCAGAAGCGGGTACAAGTTCGGGACTGTTGGCGGTGCGGCTGGTGAGCCCTGACCGGTTGCTGCTCGACGCGACCGCGGAGGCGGTTGAGCTGCCATCGAGCGCGGGCTACCTGGAAGCGCTCTACGGCGCGGCGCCGCTGCTGGCGGAGCTCGGGGCCGGCGAGGTGCGACTGCACGGCGGCGACTCCGACGGCCAGATCTTCTTCGTGGCCTGGGGATTTGTCGAGGTGCTTCCGGAGCGCGTCACCATCCTGGCCGAGACCGCCCTGCGTCCGAACGAAATCGACCCAGCCCAAGCCCAGCAGTTGGTAGAAAAGGGCGAGGAACTGTGGCAGCAGGCCGGCGACGATCCTGCCAAGTACAGCGAAGCCAACGCCATCACGCGTGAAGGGCAGGAAAAACTGGCCTCGGCTGAAGGCGCCAGCAGCGTTCATCAGGAAGCCCATTAGCCTGGCTCTTCCCTGCTATTCGCTCGCACTCGACCAGCGCGCCAACCCCGTCGGCGGCAGGTCCGGCGCCAGAAACCGGCTGCGCTCTCCCGCCACTTCGCCCGCGGCCAGCCTGCCGCTGCGCGCCGCGCCCTCCATCGTCGAAGGCCAATCCGTAGCTGTCCAGTCGCCGGCAAGAAACAGGCCGGGCAACTCGGTCTTCTGCGCGGGGCGGTAGGCATCAAGGCCCGGTGTCACGGAGAAGGTCGCGCGGGCTTCCTTGAGCAGCCCACTCTTCATCAGCCGCGCGTCCCGAACCGCGGGAAAGAAACCCTCCAACTCCGCCAGCGCCGTCGCAAATATCTCCTCGCGTGACATCGCGAGCGCGCGCTTCGACCCGGCGATCACAAGCTCCACGCAGCTTCCCCGCTCCGGCGCGTAGCCGCGTATGCGCGACTTGTGAAAGAACCACTGGATGGTCGCATCCAGCAGCCACGCGTGGTCCAGGTCGGTAATCTGCCGGTCATACCAGAGCAGCACGGAGATGAAGGGCGAGGCGGTAAACTGCGCCATCGTCTCCAGCAACCCCGCGCGCACTCGCTCGCCGACGGCATCCGTCACTTCCATCGTCGACACCAGCTGGCGCGTCTGCTCGAATGGCAGCGCCAGGAGCAGGTTTCCGGTGACGAATTCGGCGTCGGCGGTGCACACCAGCCAGCGGCCGCCTGCCTGCTGCGAAAGTTTCTCCACTCCCGAGCGCAGTTCCACGCGGCCGCCCATCCGCTCGATCAATTGCGCTCCCGCCCCGTAGAACTCGCTCAGCGGTACCGTCGGGATGCCCAGCCGCCCGCCGGTTGAATTCTTCACGAACAGCTCATAGAAGACCTTACCCGCGTACTTCATCGAACAGTTGGCCGCGGAGTCGTTCAACGTCGCCACCAGAATCGGCTCCCAAAAATGCCGGATCGCCACTTCAGTCTGGCCGGTGCGCTGGTACCAGTGCGCCACGCTCTCGTTATCGGCAGCGGAACCGGGCCCCGGCTCGCCGCGCAGGAAATGCATCATCCCGCGCGCGATCGCGACCTTGTCCGCATTACCCAGCATTGAAGCTTGCAGGAAACTCCCCGCATAGTGCAGCGGCGCCGGCCATCGGCCCGGCTCGATTGTGCTCGCGGGCCCGCCCGGCAGTAAAAATGTCTGCCGATCGTACCAGCGAATCTTCTCCGCCAGGCCGGCCGCCTGGCAGAATTCGATCAGGTTGGTGCAGCACCCCAACAGCACGTGCTGCGAGTCCACAACCTCACCCAGCGCCGGATGCCGATACGAGTAAGCCCGCCCGCCGACGAACGCGCGCCGCTCCAGCAGCGTCACCTTCGCACCGTCGCCCGCCAGCGCGGCGGCCGCAGCCAGCCCAGCGACGCCGGCCCCGACGACGACGGCTTCGCGCTCCACTGCCATCAGCCCGCCACCCGGTTCCACGCCGCCATCACTGCCCCGCGCGCCAGGACCCCGAGCTTCTCCGCGGTGGACAGGCCCACCCGCTCGCGAAACACTTCCATCCTGTGCGCGGCAATCCGCCGAAGCAGTCGATGATAGATGGTCAGCAGGACCCACATCGCCGCGCGGCTATCGCGATCCAGCAGCGGTATCAGCTTCTTGCCCGCAATGTAGTACTTCTCCGCGCGAATCGCCAGCGTCGCCAACATTCCGCGTTCGCGCTCGGTCATCGCGCGACCGCGGGCCAACTCGCGCAGCTCGGCTACGGTCTCGCCGAACTCGTCCAACAAGTCCAGTGGCAGATAGACGCGTCCGCGCTCCACATCTTCCTTCACGTCGCGCAGAATGTTGGTCAGTTGGAAGGCTACGCCCGTCTCCTCGGCCAGCTTCTCCGCGCGCGCATCCGTGTAGCCAAAGATGCGGATGCACACCAGCCCCACCACTGAAGCGACGAGATAACAATATTGATAGAGGTCCTCGAAGGTCTCGTAGGTCTGGACTCTATCGGCGCCAACCGCGCGAGGTTCGAGGTCCATCGTCGTCCCCGCGACCAGTTTTTCCAGGAGATCATCCGGAATGCCGAAGCGCCGCTGCGTGTCTGCGAGAGCGATAAACACCGGGTCGAAGCCGCCTTCCCGGTTTCCAACAGTGCCTGCTAACCGAGATTCGCGCCAATCCTCGAGCCACAGATGCATCTCGTCGCGGCGGAGTTCCACGGTCTTCGATTCGTCGTCCGCAATGTCGTCGGCCTGCCGCATGAACGCGTACACCGCGCACATGGCGTCGCTCTTGTGTCGTGGAAGCACGCGAAACGCCCAGTAGAAGTTCTGCGCTTCCCGCCGCGCGATCTCGCGGCAGTACCGGTATGCCTCTGCCGACTGTGCATTGGCTTCGTTTGCGTGCTCGCTCACGTTCACCGCTTCACTCACGCTGCACGAACTCCAACCCCGGGGCGAACTCGTATCCGGCCCAGCAGCGCGCCCAACAGCAGCAGCAATTTCTTGCGCCGGGTCACGACCGGGCGTCCGCGCAGCACATCGAAATTCTGCGCCGCGATGCCGTCCAGAATGGCCTCGCCGCCCTTGCGAAACAGATCCAGCGTAACGCTCAACTCCTGGTCCACCATCTGGCTGAGTGGAGCGCCCTGCTGCAGCATCTCCCGCGTCCGTTCCACCAGCGCCTGCATCATTGCGCCGAACTCAGGCGTGAATACGCGGCCTTCGATCTGGCCCTCCGCCACGCCGAAGCGCTCCATGTACTCCGCCGGAATGTACCTGCGCGGAATCTCCGAATCGCGCACCGCGTCCTGCCAGAAATTTGCCAGTTGCAGCGCGGTGCATATCTTGTCGGAGAGCAGCGCCCGCTCTTCGTCGCGGTATCCGCAAACTATCAGCACCAGCCGGCCCACCGGGTTGGCGGAGTAACGCGAGTACTCCACGGCCTCGTCCCAGGTCTCATACTCGGTCTTGATCTGGTCCTGGCAGAAGGCGCGCAGCAGATCGTGAAACAGTCGTCGCGGCAGATCGCACGCTGCCACCGTCTCATGCAGCGCCACAAATACCGGATGGCGCGAACGCTCCGGCGCGTCATAGCACTCGTCCAGCATCGCGCCCCAGGCCTCCAGCAGGCGCAGCGCCGTCCCCGTATCCGCCACCTCGTCGCCAAGATCGTCCGACACCCTGCAGAACGCATACACGCTCTCGAAATGCGGCCGCATTCGCCTGGGCAGGAAGAATGTCGCCACGTGGAAATTCTCATAATGCGACGTGGCCAGTTCGTGGCACCAGGCGCGGGCCTCGTCCAGAGTCGGACGATCCAGCGGCGTCCGGTATTCCGAGGGCGCGCCCGCCAGCGGATCGGTCTCCACAATCTCGCCGGAGAGCGCCTGCAACTGCGCGCTCATTGCCTGCTCCCGCCGGACCCGTTTCGAGAGGGGACAATTGCCGTCTTTATGTCGGCCAGGTTCTCGGCGCTGCGCGTCATCATGCGCGCGAATACGGCGGGGACCTCTGCCAGCGTCGCCGTCCGTGTGATGAACTCGGCACACTCGAATCTTCCGCCGCTGACCAGCGCGAACGCTGCTGCACAGGCAGCCGGGGTGTGATGGAAGCTCGCTCTTACGGTGACGTCTCCATAGTGCAGGCGATTGGTGTCCAGCCTCACCACCGTTCCCTTTGGCGGGCCGCCGAAGAAGTTCACCACGCCTCCCTTGCGCACCATCGCGACTGCCCACTCCCATGCCGTGGGCGTGGCTACCGCCTCGACCACTACATCGGCCCCGCGGCCATTGCAGGTCAATTTCCTTACCGCCGCCACCGTATCCACGCTGTCGTCGATCTTCACCACCTCAGCCGCCCCAAACCGGCGCGCTGCCCCCACCTGGTCGTCACGTTTGACCACGGCAATCACCCTCAGGCCACTGAGTTTCGCTACGTGAATGAACATCAGCCCGATGGGCCCGGCGCCAATCACCACCATGGTGTCGCCCGACTGTGCGGCGGTCGCGTTGAATCCATGCACCACGCAGGCCAGCGGCTCGGTCAGCGCGGCATGTTGCAGCAGCACAGTGTCCGGCACCAGCATCGTATTCTTCTCCACGATGCGTGCGGGGATGCGCATGTATTCGGCGTAGGCTCCATTGTTGAAGAGCAGGCACTCGCAGAGGTTCTGCTGGCCGCGGCGGCAAAAGAAGCATTCGTCGCAGGGCGCGGAGTTCATGGGTACAACCCGGTCGCCCACCTTGAACCTGGTCACGCCTTCGCCCACCTCAGCCACCACGCCGGCCATCTCGTGGCCGAACACGGCCGGCGGCTTCAACATGGCTGCGTGATACCCCCGCCGATAGACCTTCAGATCGGTCCCGCACGTCAACGCAGCGCCCACCCGGACTACCAACTCCCCTTTGCCCGCACGCGGAACCGGGATCCGCTCTATGCGCAGGTCCTCGCTACCGTACAGCACCGCCGCCAACATGGTTCCAGCCGGATGCTCGACAATCATCCTTCTATCTTCTCACTTTCGGCTGCCTGCAAGCCACGCGTCGGCGCGGGAACCGGTTCCCCAACCCGGCAGCGGACCCCGCGGATTTTAGGCTATCGGGCGCGCTGCACTCATGGCCAGGGTCGCTTCATCTGATAACCTGAGCCTCATAACCATGCCGCTACAGTCGCCAGAGGTCTACATAAAGAGGAACATCGCCGCTGTGCAGGAGTACTCCATTCTGGTGGGCAAGGCGGTGGCCAACATATTCACCCCGCCCCACTACTGGGCGGACGTCTACACGCAGATGGACTCGATCGGTGTAGGTTCCATGCCCATTATCGTCCTCACCGGCTTCTTCACCGGCTGCGTCCTGGCGCTCCAGTCGGCCACCGCACTGACTGAGTTCGGCGCCATCTCCATGACCGGCTCGCTGGTCTCGCTCTCCATGGTCAAGGAACTTGGGCCCGTCCTGACCGGCCTCATGGTCTCCGGGCGCAACGCCGCCGGCATGGCTTCGGAGATCGGCTCCATGAAGGTGACCGAGCAACTGGACGCCATGCGCGCGCTGGGCACCGACCCGATCCGCAAGCTGGTCACTCCGCGCATCATGGCTACCGTCTTCATGCTCTTCTTCCTCACCATCATCGCGGACGCCCTGGGCATCGCCGGCGGGGCCCTTATGTCCGTCTCCCTGCTCGGCCTGAACGCCAATACCTACCTGCACGACTCCTACCGCGGCCTGGTCCACGGCGACATCGTACAGGGACTCACCAAGCCGCTCTTCTCCGGCTTCATCATCTCCACCGTCGGCTGCTACTTCGGCATGAAGACCACCGGCGGGACCCAGGGCGTCGGTCGCGCCACCACCCAGGCCGTAGTCGTCTCTTCCGTCGCCATCATCATTGTCGACCTGCTCGTTACCCGCGCCATGATCGGTATCTTCGGCAGTTGAGCACGCGCATCGCCTTTGACCTATGCCTGCAGACCTTCCCACTCCCGGCGACCAGACTCCCGTGGTCGAGTTCAAAGACGTCACCATCTCCTTCGACGTCAAGCCGGTACTAGAGAACATCTCCTTCTCGGTCGATCACGGCCAGACTCTGATCATCCTTGGCCCCGCCGGCTGCGGCAAATCGGTGCTGCTCAAACTCGCCAACGGTCTGCTGAAACCCGATTCCGGCTCCATCCGCATCTTCGGCCAGGAGATTACCACCATGCCCGAGCGCGACCTCTACGCGCTGCGCGCCCACATCGGAATGGTCTTCCAGGAGTCCGCCCTCTTCGACTCCATCGACGTCGAAGACAACGTCGCCTACCGCCTGCACGAGGAGCATGTGCCCGAGGCCGAAGCCCACCAGCGCGTCGTCGAAGCCCTGAAGTTCGTCGAGCTGGAGCAGGCCATCTCCAAGTTTCCGCCGGAACTCTCCGGAGGCATGCGCCGCCGCGTCTCCATCGCCCGTGCCATCATCTCGAACCCCGACTTGATCCTTTACGACTCCCCCACCGGCGGTCTCGATCCCATTACATCAACCACCATCATCGAGCTGGTCATGAAGCAGCGCGACGTCTCCCGCAGCACTTCGCTGCTGGTCACCCATCGCCTCCAGGATGCCTTCGCCCTCGCCACCCACCGCTACGATGCCGACAATGGCATGGTTGCGATCCCCAAGGACGGCCCCGACCACGGCGTTGACCCAGGCACGAAGTTCCTGATGCTCAACGACGGCGGCGTCGTCTTCCACGGCGGTACCGAGGAGCTCGTCCACTCCAAAGATCCCTGGATTGTGAATTACCTCTCTTAAATTTCTCTTGACGCTTCCGCTATTACGTCGTACGTTATATTACGTGAGGCGTAATAATCATGTCTGATCCCTCAATTCTTGTTCTCTCCAGCCTTGCAGGCGGCGATAAGCACGGCTACGCCATGATGGAAGACATCGAGCGTTTCGCGGGCGTTCGCCTTGGCCCGGGAACTCTGTACGGCGCGATTACGCGACTGGAGGAGCGCGGCTGGATTGCGCCGGTTGCGTCGGAAGATCGTCGCCAGCCATACACCATTACTGGAGCGGGGCGAGAGCATCTTGAAGAGCAGCTTGCGAACCTGGGCCGGATTGTGCGCGCCGGCCAGCGCAGATTGGAGAACGCATGAAACGAATTCTGAAGTGGCTGGCTCGGCTCTATCCGCCCTCCTGGCGCAATCGTTACGGCGCAGAGTATGAGGCGCTGCTGGACGACGCGACGCCGCGCCCGCGGGATGCGTTCGATGTTCTTTGGAGCGCGTTGAAGATGCAGATGACAAGCTGGAACTTCGTGAGGATCGTGCTGCCATGTGCGTTGGCAAGTGGGCTGTTGGCGATGGCGATCTCGTTTGCAGTGCCGGTCTTGTACACGTCGGGAGCGATGGTGGTGGTGCAGTCTTTTCCCCTGGTTCCGGGGGCGACTGCTCGTTCGGCGGCGACTGCGGACGGCGAATCTCAGGGGTCTGAGATTCGCGATCTCGTGGTAGAGACGTTCGCCGATCGGGAGGCCATGGCAGGAATCATCCGCAAATACAACCTTTACCCGGCCGAGCGGGCGAAGATGCCCATGGATAGCGTTGTGGACAAGATGCGGTCTGCGATTTTCATACGTGCCGCGTCGCGCTCTTCCATAGACAAGGAGTTTCGGCAGCTCGAGGCGCGAACGCCGTGGCGCGACCCTCAGTTGATGGAAAGGTCCAAGGAGACCGTCAGCTCCGCATTCACTGTCGAGTTCGAGTACCCCGACCCGCATGTTGCGCAGATGGTGGATGCCACCTTACTCTCCATGCTTGTTCGGGCAAACCTGCGTCTCGGTGAGAGCGCGGCGGCAGGGCATCCTCGGCCCCCTGAGAATATTTGGTTGATGAATGCACCTAGTCTCCCGCAAGTGCCTTCCTCTCCGAAGCGAGGCCCGTTCGCTGCGGGCGGGCTGCTGGCAGGACTCGTCGGCGGTGTTGTCGTGGCCACAGTCGCTGGGCGTCGCAGGTTGACGTTTACCAACGGCTGAGGTTCCCCACTAACGCTTCCCTTTTTCCCATTCCTCGTAGGAAATTCGCGGCACGGTGACGAACGCACCTCGCGTCTTCGCGTAGTTGCCGAGGCCGTTCATCCGTCCCACCGCGTGCAGCTCATCCGCCTTGATGTACGGCCCAGCCGAGTCGACGAATCGGTCCTCGACATACATCGCCACCACGCGGCCGAGGATAATGCGCGACCGCCCAATCTCCATGGTCGTGAACTCGCGGCATACAAGCGCCGCATGGGCCTCTGCAATCCGCGGGACTTTGACGATCGAGGACGGCGCGGTGGTGAGGCCTGCCATTTCCAGCTCGTTCGTGCCCGCCGGAAAGTCGGTCGCGCAGATGTTCATCTTTTCCAGCAGGTCCTCGGTCACCACGTTGACCACGAACTCGCCGGTGTGCCGGATATTGTGGGCCGTGTCCTTCGGCAGGCGCTCCTTGCCGGGCCGGTTGGTGACGCCGATGCCGACGATTGGCGGATCGGTGCAGAGGTAGTTGTACGCGCTGAAGGGCGCGGCGTTC
>Ga0181537_10005241_pt1 | contig 10513 bp, 12 predicted proteins | sample PEATcosm2014_Bin_39_FD_119765 | JGI IMG/M metagenome (GOLD analysis project Ga0181537, IMG submission 119765) | Peatland microbial communities from MTU Mesocosm Facility, Houghton, MI, USA - PEATcosm2014_Bin23_10_metaG | ecosystem: Environmental > Terrestrial > Soil > Wetlands > Peat | place... | reverse complement strand
TCTTGCCGTGGAACTGGCGGCGCGATGAGAAGGCCGCCGCCTGATGGCGGGGCACCTCGAACCAACAGAAGACGAGCGGCGGACATTACTGCGCAGCCTGACCGAAGTCAGCCCATCCAAGCCGGTCGGCTATTTGCCGCTAGATACGATCAAGAACTTTGTACGGCTCACCCCCGAAGCCGTTGCCGCCGCCGCAGCCGCCAACGGCCTGGCGACGGCGCAGTTCAGCCCAATGGACTGCTGCATCAAGAGCGGCGCACTTTACGTCTACCATCGCGAGGCGCTGGCCACCCTCTTGCGAGCGCGAGCCGACGCAGTCTCCGCTGCGGGGCTCCCGCTCGACCCAGATCGCTTCGTGGCGCACATCGCCGTCGTCTGGTTCGAGAAAGATCACCCGGCCCATCCGATCATAGCGGCTGTGTTCGGAGACTGCTCCTGACGCCGACGGCCATGACCGCGGCCTTCGCCGGATGCGTACAATGAGTTCGCTCCATGACCGCGCATTGCATTCCAGCCCGTCCCGTTTTTTCAATAGGTTGTGACCTATTGACTGATATTTAATTAATAGGCTATAGGCTATGTTGCTGCAACATAGAAGCAGGCCGCAGACTATGAGAAAACCTCGCCTCACCGCTCAATCCCGCGCCGCGCTCGATAGACGCTTCAAAGCGCTGCCGCCCGCCGAAGCCTTCGCACGGCCGGTCCATGGCTGGATCAAAGCCATTCGCGAGGCCCTCGGTATGTCTTCGGCCCAGCTTGCCAAGCGCATCGGGGTCAAGCAGCCAAGCCTCGTCGCCTTCGAGCAGTCCGAGGAGAAGGGCACAATCCAGCTTATGACGCTGCGTCGCGTCGCCGAAGCGTTCAACTGCCGCCTCGTCTACGCGCTCGTTCCGAACGAGCCGCTTGAGATCATGGTGCGCGATCGAGCGCGCCTTATGGCGCGGCGGCGTCTCGAAGCGGTGCACCATACGATGGTGCTCGAAAGACAAAAGGTTTCTGCAAAGGAACTTGAAGCACGCGTCGACGAAGTCGCTCGCGAGATCAAACCGCGAGCCCTGTGGGACGATGCATGAGTGATATCTTCGACGAATCCGATGATGCGGCAACGCCGCTGACGCCCGAGGAAAAGCGGGACCTGATACCGACACACATTGCGCTTCGCCGCGAGCTCAACCTGGCCGAACAGGAAAACATCGCGCTCGGAAGCGAATGGGCGTTGCGCAGCCGCCAGGACATTCTCACCGACCGATTCGTCATGGAGCTTCACCGGCGCATGCTCAGCGACGTGTGGAAGTGGGCCGGCAAATACAGGACCAGCGAGCGCAACATCGGCATCGACCACTGGAAAATAACGATGGAAGTGCGCAACCTTCTCGATGACGTGAAAACGCAGATCGACAGCAAGGCCTATCCGCCCGACGAGATTACCGTCCGCTTCCATCACCGCCTTGTTCAATTCCATCCATTTCCGAATGGCAACGGCAGGCATGCGCGCCTGATGGCCGACCTCCTGATTAAGCGGCTCGGTGGCAAGCCTTTCTCTTGGGGCAGCGGCGACCTCGCCGACGAAAGCGCGTTGCGCAAACGCTATATCGCCGCACTTCAAGCGGCGGACAATCACGACATCGGACCATTGCTGGCATTTGCCCGCTCCTAGCGGCGCGCCCGAAACTGAAAGGCTCATGCAAAAGCCGCTCAAATCCGCACTTCATCACTGATGGCCGCAGAGCCTGTCGCAGTTTTGGGCTGATGGTGATGGTTGCGCGGCGCAGTTAACTTGGGACGGAAAACTGGTGCGATCCCCTCCGTCGAATTTTGGGGCAATCACCAATGCCCATCACGTCAAAATCTCCAAGACCGCGACGCCTTGGGACAGCACGTTCGAGCCAGTTTTCGGCGAAGCCGATTCAACTTTTCCTTTCGTCATCGAATGGCTGCTCGGCCTTGAGGCCACGACGCTCGCAAGCGACAACGAATTCAAAGAAAGACTACTCCCTCAGTTTGCCACGGATGAATCGCTAGCTGAACTCACGAACTGCTTGGTCTCGTTGATTGTGCGAAGCCCCGCGTTCAGGAACATGATCCGGCTGACGATCGAGCACTATCGCCAAGACCCAGACGCTCCGGCCTACATGGTGCCCGACGCCCTGATCGCCACGAATATGCAGCACTGCCAGCGGATGTTTTCGAAGCACATCGCCGGTCGTGGGAAGATCGTCGCGCTCTATAGCGATACGCGGGAGTTCATATTTGGAGACGGCTTTCTCCATAACTTTTCATCATCGGCGGCGCCGCCAAGCGCCCCTCGTTGCCTGGTTCCGTTGACGCCAACAATTTGCGTCCTCTACGTCAGGCCTATGGCTCATGCGAGCTTCCCGCGGATGATGACGATGCGGCTTTCGCCTACGGAAGTCGAAGCCTTGAACGACATCGTTCAGATCTATTCGCGAGACTTGATATTTTTTCGCAGCCAGCAGCCGCGCATTCTTCCCGAATTCTCAAAAAGAGCATTCCTTCAATGCGATTATCACCAGCACCCTTGGCTTGATCCCTTTATCGACGCGGTGGCTGGCGCTTCGTTTCAATCGCAGTAGCACCGCGACCTCATCGCCAAGGGACGTAGAATGTCGATTCCTGCGAGAAAGCAAGTGGATGCAGCCAGCGATCCGCATTCGATGTCTTGCCGCTTCCGTTCATTCGACCAGTGTGCTGAGCGTCGAGCCGATGCCGGCAACGCCGGCCGGGCAATTGTTTTGGAATTTCGATCCGCCGGTGAGTTGGATGGTGCCCGCGATGACTTGCGTGCAGCTCGACGTGTTGCTCGACCCGTTCGAGAAGATCAAGGCCTGGGTGGGAAAGTAGAGCGTGCCCGTGACGTTGATCGCGACCCCACCTTCGAGATCGTTCGAATTCGTGATGGGAGCGTTCCGATCTCCGAAAAAAACGATCCCCGCGGTGGCGCTCGGCGGCAGCGGGGCGGTGAGGGTGACATTGGCGCCATTGCCGATGGTCACCGTGGCATAGCCGCTTCCCGTGCTGCTGGTCAGGACGATCGTGACATTGGTACCGGTCACGGTCGATCCGCCACCGATCGTGAAAACGCCGCGGTCGATGAAATAGACGCCCGCGCTCATCGTTACCGTCGCGCCATTGCCGATCGACACGCCGTTGCAATAGACGCCGGGACTCATGGTGAACGTCCCGCCGCCACCATAGGATTTGCTGGTGCCGCCGCCGCATCCCGAGAACGTGGGCATGGCAACGCTGGCGTAGGGGTCGGAGACGTTTGGCTGGGACGTCGCGAGCGCGCTGGAAGGATTGATCGAGGCTCCGTTGGTGATCGAGGCGGTTCCCGCGACCGTCACCGTCGGTGCGGTAAGAACGGCGCCGCCGCTCAGCGAAAGTGCCGCCTGATCCGTCGAATCCACCGCCAGACCGCATGAAGCGAGCGTGGCGGTAGCGCCGTTGCTCATCTGGAATCCGCTTGGACTGCTGCTGTTGAGCTGCAGCATGCAGGACGAGCCGCTGCCCTCGATCGCGACTGAACGGGCGGCGACATTGAAAAGCCCGGTGTGGAAGAAGTTGGCCAGCGTCAGCGTCTGCGGCTGATTGATGATCACTTCCACCGCACTGCCGTTACCTGTTTGGGGGCCGCTCAGCGGCGGCATGTTGACCGCCACCGTGGTGCCGTCGGCGGCGCCGTTGACGAAACCGAGATAGCTCGAGATCCCTAGCGCTTCGATTCCGGCGGCAGGATATCCGTGCTGACGGGCGGTTGCCTCCCCTAGCGCGGCCGCATCCGCGGTCGATTGCATCTGGCGTTGCTTGAACAGCAGGTATGCGAATTCCGTTCCCAGCGCGACCATTCCGATCAGCACGGGCAGAACGAATCCGATCGTGATCGCGATGCCGCCACGCCGCGAACGGCGCAGCCTCCGCCCGACTGCCACGACCGCGATGGTTAGTCCGCCTGTCGGATTACGAAATCGCTTCAATCAAGGCCTCGAGAATCGGGCAAGCCGTCGATCAAGGAAACGGGAGGCAACCTGACAACCGACTACGCCACCGAAAGGGCGCGTCAGTCACGAGCGTTATGGTCACGATCCCCGACGCGACCGAAATGTTCAGTGGGGTACGATTCCGTGGAGGAAGGCGATCCGCACGGCGTCCGCCCGGTTGTTCGCTCCCATCTTCTTGAACGCGCTGTGCAGATGCAGCTTCACTGTCATTTCCGAAACCGTCATCGCCTTGGCGATCTGCAGGTTGGTCAGGCCACCGGTAAGCAGCCGGACGCATTGCAGCTGTCGGACCGTCAAATGACCCAGGGTTATCCCGAGCGCGGTGTCGCCCATGTCCGCGCCGTGGTTGGTCGCCGTGCGCAGCGCCTGAACGATGCTCGCACACAAGTAGGTCTCGCCGCTCGCGATCATCGTCAACGCGTTGCGCAGAACCGATTCGCTGCTGCTCTTGAGGATGATGCCGGTAACACCGTGGTTCATCGCTGCCCAGGCGTCGTCGGCGGACATATCGTCGATTGTGACAGCCACCGCGATCGGCACTTCGCCGACCCGGTCATGAACCGTTTGGATCGCCGACCAGTCGTTCATGCCGGACAATCCGTGATCCAGCACAACCACGCTCAGGCCTGGACCATGCAGGCCCCACTCCATGACCTCCGCCAAGCCGGGCACGCAAGACGTGACAAAGCTATCCAGACCCGCCAGCCGGGGACTGGAACCGCCGAGCGGAGTGGGCGACCACCCGTCGCCGACGAAGAGGACATGGACCAAATCTGTCACGATTCGGTGCTCCGACCGACGCGGGGACGATCATCAGCGGTCAGGTTTTCGGCGTATCCAGCGCAACCATCGCGGCCCCAACGGCCATCTGCCGGCACTTCATTGTGAGCCGCTTCGAAAGAACTGGCGCGACACTATCACTATTAGGGTCATTAACAAGTCCGATCCGGCCAGAACCACTGTACGAAAGCATTAGGCCAACCGGACGGGCGGCTCTTCTCGGAAGGCCATATAGAACGAACGCGCTATGGCCGGTCGCCAGTACACTGTTTTCGCGGTCGATCTCCGTCTCCGACTCACAAGCATCGATTGGCTCATCGGCGAATGGTGACGGCCACTCGTCGACCGCGCTTACGCCCGTCGATTCTCGAATCGAGTGCCGAGGCGTTGACGCGCGATCCGCAGGCGCGACAAGCGAACTTGGCACGATGCGGCCTTGGGAAACCGAGTATGATCCCCGCAATGAAGAAAATTCCGAAATCACCGCGGTATCTGGTCCTGCTGGTTGCGCTGACCATCATCGCGGCCGGGATCGGGTTTGCCTTCTTGCGCAATGCGTCCGCGCCAGCTGGGAGCGGCGGGACCTCGCCGTCGCGCGACCCGATCGCCGCCGTTTCGTATTCCGATTTCAGAAAGATGTTGGCGCGCAGCGAGATCGCGAGTGGAAGCCTCTCGGGTCAGATTCTCACGCTGCTGACCACAACCGGCAGCCGCATGGCGACTCGCGTGCCGGTGAATTCCGAATCGAGTGTAGCGGACGCCATGATCCAAGGCGGCGCCGATTTCGCGGTCGAAACCTCGAATTCCGATATCGTCGGACCGATCGTCAATATCGCCACCGGCGTTCTGCTGCTGGTGATGGTTGTCGGCTTCGTCAAATGGAGTGGCCTGAACCCCCTCGCCGCCGGACGGTCGCGGGCGAAACTGTTCGCCCAAGGCGGCAATCTCGTGACATTCGCCGATGTCGCCGGCGTCGATGACGCCAAGGCTGAACTTGGCGAAATCGTCCAGTTCTTGAAAAACCCGGTCTACTTTTCCCGCCTGGGCGGACAGCTTCCCAAGGGTGTTCTTTTGTCGGGTCCGCCCGGGAACGGCAAGACTTTGCTCGCTCGCGCAATCGCCGGCGAAGCCGGCGTGCCCTTTTTCTCGGAAGCGGGCTCGGCATTCACCGAAATGTATGTCGGCGTCGGGGCGGCGCGGGTCCGCGACCTCTTCAAGCGGGCGAAAAAGCACGCGCCGTGCATCGTTTTCATTGACGAGGTCGATGCGGTCGGCAGCGCGCGGGGCCATGCCAGGAGCCACGGCGACAACGACAAGACCCTCAACCAGCTTCTCGTCGAGATGGACGGATTCGAGCCCGCCAAGGGCGTGATCGTCATCGCGGCGACCAACCGCCCCGAACTTCTCGATTCCGCGTTGCTGCGGCCCGGCCGTTTCGACCGACATGTCGCGGTATCGGCGCCCGATTTGAGCGGCCGGCGGGCCATTCTCGATGCACATACCAAGAGGCTCCTCCTCGCCGATGGCGTGGAACTCGAATTGGTCGCTCGCGGCACACCGGGCTTTTCCGGGGCGGAATTGGCCCGTCTCGCCAACGAGGCGGCTCTGCTTGCGGCCGGCCGCGGGCTTGTGGCAATCGACATGGATTGCCTCGAAGCCGCCAAGGACAAGGTGCTGATGGGCAGCGAAAGGCCGTCCCTGGCGCTGTCGGAAGAAGAACGCCGCATTACCGCCTATCACGAAGCGGGGCATGCCCTGGTGGCCCTCAATACCCCCGCTTCAGACCCGATTCACAAGGCAACGATCATGCCGAGGGGTCAGTCGCTCGGGATGGTCGTTCGCCTTGCGAAAGGAGACCGGTGGTCTTTGACCCGCGCCAAACTGGAAGCCGATCTGGCGGTCGCAATGGGCGGGAGGGTTGCCGAGGAATTGGTGATGGGCCCGGCCGGAACCACGACGGGCGCCGCCATCGACATCAAACAGGCGACGCGGATTGCCAGGCAGATGGTGGTGCACTGGGGAATGAGCGACGCGCTGGGTCCGCTCGCCTACGGCGATCTCGACGATGGGGTCGAACCCGCCGATGAAACCGCCCGGCTCATCGATTCCGAGGTCAAGCGCATCGTCGAGGACTCCAAGAATCGCGCGCGGGCGATCCTGGAGTCACGCCGCGCCGAATTGGACCTGGTCGCCTCGGCGTTGCTCGATCGCGAAACGCTGACCGCGGCCGAAATCGTAGCGGTCATCGAGCACATCGTTGCCGGCGACGAGCATAGCTGACTAAGGCGCGGCTTCCTTCGATCGATATCCGATCGAAGCGCGCAGGGTGCGGAGTGGGGCTTTTGGGGGGAGCCCAATCGATCGACTAGAAGGCGCGCACGATGATGGTCCGGAACGCCACGGCAGCAGTGAACCGAATGTGGCTCGCAACGCGGGGGACAGCCGCGATCGAGTTCGCGTTCATCGTTCCCGTTCTCCTGATCCTGACCTTGGGGGTGGTCGAGGTCGGCTACAGCACTTACCAAGCGATGCAGGTGCAGGATGCGGCCGAAGCCGGCGCGATCTATGTCGCCAAACACGGCTGGAGTTCGGCCGCCATAACCGCGGCGGTCACCAACGCAACCGGCCTGGCGGGCGTTAGCGCAACCCCGGCGCCATCCCAATTCTGCGGCTGCCCGACGGCGAGTGGCGTGGCCGCGGCAGCCTGCGCCTCGACCTGCGCCGGCGGCAACCGCGCTGGCCAATATGTTCAGATCAATGCCGCGCTGACCCGCCAAATCATCTTGCCGGCCTCGGGTCTGATATTGCCGACGACCCTCACGGGTCAGGCGATCGTTCGGGTGCAATAGGAAATGAACTCGATCGCAACACCGAAGGCCCGAGGCCGCCGGCCGGGGCGAGGATCGACCTTGTTGCGGTGGTCCCGCGGTTCGGTCGCGGTGGAATACGGGCTGTTATTGCCGGTGCTGCTCCTGTTCCTCTTCGGCCTGGTGGATTGCGGCCGCTTGCTCTGGACCTACACGACTCTCTATCGGGCGACCGAGGCCGCCGCTCGCTGTGCCGCCGTTAACGCCACGCTATGCGGCACGCCGACCCAGATCCAGACCTACGCGGTCACCCAGGCGTTTGGGCTGAACATCACCACTGCCGCATTTACCGCGAGTTCCGCCGCCTGCGGCGTCCAAGTGACCGCGAGCCTCGCCTACGTGTTCGTGATACCTCAACTCTCCGCGCTCGTTCCCAGCACGATCACGCTTGCGACCACGGCATGCTACCCGGTGTAACAAGGGCTTTCGCGGTCGTGTTCCGGTCGCGGGCCTGGGACATCGCGGCCCGGGCGACCGGGGCGAGTTGCCTCGCATTCCTCGATGCCGCCGCCTACTCGGCCATTCTGGCGACGATCGGTCGGCTCCACGCGCCCGGAGTCGATACGGCGACGATTTTTGCCCTGGTGGCGCACGTCTGTCTATTCCTTCTTCTGCTGATCGAAACCACGCTGATCGTTTGCCGGCCGCGCGCGGTCGCCAAAGCAATCGGCATCCAGCCACGCGTTTCCGCGCTGTTGGGGACTTGGCTGATGCTCCTGGTCGTCCTATTCCCGATCCGAACCGACCTTCCGGCGTCGTTGTATGTAGCTGCGGCGGGCCTCGGCACGCTCGGCGACATTCTCGCCATCTATGTGGTGCTGCATTTGGGTGGCTCGTTCAGCTTCATGGCGGAGGCCAGGAGGATGGTCGACCGCGGGCCCTATGCGATCGTGCGCCATCCCCTCTATGTCGCCAGCGAGGTCGGGCTGACCAGCGCCGCCATCACCCATCTCTCATGGGGAGTCGGAGCCCTGTTCGCGGCGCACGCCGCCTTCCAGATTCTACGCGCGCGCAACGAGGAGCGCGTCCTGGTGCGTACCTTCGCCGGGTACGAGGCGTATATGCGACGCACGCCGATGCTTTTGCCGAGACTGCGCCTTCCTCGCGGACCGAGATCGTGAGCTCGTCTGCCGCTCGACCGACGCGTGATTTCTTCGCCTATTTCGCCGGGTCAGTCGGGCGAAAAGACCACGACGTCGAATCCGGTCAGTTCTTGGCGTCGCGCGCGAACGCGAAAAATCGGAGGTTGGCCTCGGTCGCGGGCGCGTCGAGATCGACTCTGCTCAAGGCGGCGGCACGCTCGGCATCGCCGGCGAGGCCATATATCAGCGCCAGATTCTGGCGAATGCGCGGCGTCGCCGTGGAAGAGCGGGCCATCGAGGTCATGATCTGGATGGCCTCGTCGAATTGCTTTGTCATCGCGAGCGACAGCGCGAGATTATTCCGCGCGGCGACATCGCGTGGCGCGGCGTTGAGTACGGCGCGGTAGCACTCCTGGGCTTCCGTGTGCCGCCCGAGCATGTCGAGGGCCACGCCCCGCCCGATCCCGACGCGGTGATCCTGGGGACTGAGGGCGTTCGCCTTGTCGGCATATTCCAACGCCTTCGCTGGCTCCGCCAAGGCAAGATAGACCTGCTCGAGCCCCAGCAACGCATCGAGCCAAGCCGGGGACTTCTGATCGACTCTATTATAGGCATCGATGGCGTCGTCCATTGAATTGGCGTCGACCAGCGTGTCACCGAGCTCGACCACAACGGCAGGGTCCGCCGGCTGAATCGCCGTGACACTGCGATAAAGGCTGATCGCCGAAGCCAAGTCGCCGTTGGCACGCGTCGCGCGGGCCAATCGCAATGCCGGTGCGACCTGCGCTGGCGTAAGACCCGCCGCGGCATTCTTGTCCGACGGCCGATCGTTGCGAAAGTCGAAGGCTCCGCAACCTGCGAGCGCGGCGCCGACGCTCATGACCATCGCAACCCGCAGGACGAGCGGCCGGAACGGCGAAGTCGATTTGATCATGGAGCGCCATTCTGTTGGAAAGGAGCCGCCCCGAAATCCGGGAATCGACGGCCCGTCGAGCGAATGTCCGACAGCAAACATATCAGAAAACCAGATGGAGCGACATCGAATCGAGTTAAACCGCGTCGCGCGCATAGGCCTTTCGTTATCGAAAAACACGTCTGTCCGCTTAATACACCTTTCGTTTTATACCGCGGAGGAATGATTACAATTGGCAGATGTTCAAACGATAAAAAACCTATTCAAAGTAACTAGGTAGATTCCGAAACTGCCATTTCAAATCCGCGACGCTCATAGTGACGGATCGGATTCGGTTCGGAATAAAAACCAGGGCCGGCCCCACGGCCCCGGTCGAACTGGCTCCATCTCGACAAATAACGAAACGCGTCGCGCAGACTCAACCGCCAAATACCAACTCGACGGGTTGTAAATCGAATGGGACATGGGCGCCAAAAAATTTCGCGGGCGGATGGCTGTGCACGACCAAAAGCATCGCTTCGCCGATCTGTCGGATCGGCGACCAAGGACATAGGAGAGTGTCATGCTAAGTCGAATGTCCCGAACCGTTGCGCGCTGGCTTTCGATCGAGTCGGAAAAAGGCGTCACCGCGATTGAATACGGACTCATCGCATCGCTCATCGCGGTGGTCATCATCGTCGCGGTAGCGTTGATCGGCACCAACCTGACCACTTTGTTCAACTATATCGCTGGCAAGATAACCACTCCCTAGTCGAAAAGGTACGCCGGCGTTGCTCAGGCGCGCGTCCAAGCCACGGTCCGGGAGGTGGGTGAGCCGCGCCTCATTGCCGGCCATTCCGACCGATGGGCGGA
>Ga0181537_10005240_pt1 | contig 10513 bp, 7 predicted proteins | sample PEATcosm2014_Bin_39_FD_119765 | JGI IMG/M metagenome (GOLD analysis project Ga0181537, IMG submission 119765) | Peatland microbial communities from MTU Mesocosm Facility, Houghton, MI, USA - PEATcosm2014_Bin23_10_metaG | ecosystem: Environmental > Terrestrial > Soil > Wetlands > Peat | place... | reverse complement strand
TTTGTTTTGTATCGATCCAGACGCGACCTTGCATCGCGTGAAATACCGCGGCTTCATGAGTAGCGGGACGAAAGCCCAGTCTTGGCGTGAATCGCAGTTCCACCAGATCGCCTTTTTGCTGGCCATAGGTGGCTACAACAGCATCAGGCAGCATGCGAAAGAGTTGTTCCATCTGTCTGGCATCTTCAGCCTGCGCGCGTTCACGTTTTTTCTGCAGGCTTCTTTCGTGCAACACGGAGTCGATGCGGTGATCCTCGCTCTCTTGTTCTTGCGAGTCAATGGGTCTGCCGTTTATCGACCACAGCCGCTCCAGATCGCCCTGAGTGGTCTGAACGACCCACTTGACCTTGGATTGGCCTGCTTCGGTCGTCTGTAATTCGTACATCCAGTGGCTGTGGTCATGAGCTTGCGCTTGCAACTCGCCATCGACAGCTTTGCGCAAGAGATCATCGGCAGACGGCTTCTGTGGAGAATCGAGTGCGCAAAGAGGAATAGCGACCAGGAACGACAAACAGAGAGGGACCATCCGCCGTCGCACGAAGCAGCGAACGGCTAAATGTAAGATCGAAGTGTGTCTCGCTATCAAACGTCTTGTAATTTAGGTTCGCGAAGCTACGGGGGCAATCGGCTGGACTCTGTATTGGCCCAGACTCTTCGCCCTATTGGGGGAATATTTTTGTGCGGCATCTGAAGCCGATCCGCTCTCAGCGTGCGGACAACCGTTAATGATGCTTGAAGTATTGCACCGCGCGCTCGTGCGCTTCGGCAGCTTTTCGGGTAGCGAAGGTTCCGAGATTGCGGCGACGCCCAGTTTTGGCGTCTTTCTTTCGGGAGTACAGACGGTATTGCCCCGATTTGAGTTCGTATCATAGATGCAGAGTCTCGTGTCCCCCCGGACGACATCTCCAGCAAGAATCAAAAGGGAGAGTAGGCTCGCTACCCTCCCAAACTGATACTTTCAAGCTGCCTGTTGCCTCCGCGGAACTTCAAGAACCTCTGCTTCCGCTTGCAGCCAGTCTTGCAATTCGGAGCCGTCTTGGCCGCCCCGTTGCAGATAAATCTGATAAGCGCGAAGCCGGATTTCCTCTTCCCGATCTGCCCTGTCCCGGCTCACAACGTTGCGTCCCCCAATAGTTTGTCGGAGCGGACCCAGTCGCTCGTCTTCTATATGTTTCATATCAACATCTTCCTTTCCCGAAAGCCTTCTACATCGGCTTCCGTGCTGTTTACGGTCGAATGTTCAACAGCCAACATGCATTCGCTGATAGCTGTCCGTTAATTTCAATTTACACCCGGGATCCGGACGAGCCATTACAGTGATCCCTGTATTATTCGACGCACTGATATCGCTCACGGATCACCACCAACGTACATCCCGGTAAAACACGCAGTGTGTCTCGAGATACCAGGAGAGGAGAAAAAGAATCAACATGATTCCGGAAGCCCAGCAAAAGATCTGCACCGGTAAAGTCCCGACCACGCGAGAAGACGTGCCAGCGGTGCGCTGCGGAGCGTCGCGAAAAATCAATCCGCTAATGAAAGAAATTCCCGCAGCCAGAACAAGAAGAGCCGAAGAGTCGTAGAGTCGCTGGCCGAAATCGCTGGCGGGCGCGAGGAATGCCGTATGAAACACCGCATACAGCGCGATCATGCAGAACGTCAACAGAACGGGCTTGGCGATCTCCACCAACATCGTTCGACCTCGCCGCTCACGACAAGTGTACCGCGATTTCAATACGCTGACACGCGGCAGTTTCCACTCCGGGTCGACAGCGCTCAGCACTTGAGCGCACAATGACTGCGAGTATTCTTAGGAGTTGGTATTCCTGCCAAGGAGCAGCGAGTGAGCGACAAGGGCCGAGATCGTCAGCTGGGAATGGAAAACAAAATCACGCGGCGCGATTTTCTGAATGGAGTTGGGGTCGCGGTGGGCGCGTCTTTGGTGCCGAAAGACCGGGTCTGGGCGGAAGCCTTCGGCATTCCACAGTCGCCATTGAATCAGGCGTCAAGCGGCGGCGATTATTATCCGCCCGCCAAAACCGGAATGCGCGGCAGTCACGATGGATCGTGGGAGGTCGCGCATGACATGCGCGACGGCAAACAATGGCCGGAACCCACTGACGATGGGGAATCGTATGATCTGGTGATCGTCGGAGCCGGCATCAGCGGCCTTGCGGCCGCCTACTTCTACCGGAAGTTCGCCGGAAATCGATCCCGGATTCTGCTGCTGGACAATCACGACGACTTCGGCGGGCACGCCAAACGCAACGAGTTTCAATCCGGCAAACGCGTACTGATTGGGTATGGCGGAACCCAGTCGATTGAAGCTCCCGGTAACTACAGCAAGGAATCGATCGGACTGTTGAAAGAACTGGGAATCGACGTCCACCGGTTCTACAAATACTACGATCAGAAGCTATTCAGTTCCATGCACTTGCGGGAGGCCGTCTTTTTCGATCAGGAGACATTCGGGGTCGATCGCCTAGTGCCACAAAACGGGCTGCACTATTTCGGAGTGGATTTCACGATGGAAAACGTTGCCCAGACGCCGATCGCGGAAAAGGCGCGGAAAGACCTCATCCATCTGCAGCACGCCACGGTCGATTACCTGCCCGGACGAACTCCAGAGCAGAAGAAGCTAAAGCTGATCAAAACGAGCTACAAGGATTTCTTGCTGCAAGATGCGAAGGTCCATGAAGACGTCGTGAAGGTTTTCCAAACATCGACGCACGATATCTATGGTGTTGGGATCGATGCGGTGTCGGCCTACGATTGTGCTCGGGAAGGATTCCCCGGCTTTAAAGGAATGCAGCTGCCAAAGAGCCGTGAGGAAAACCCTGAAAAGGATGAGCCATACATTTTTCATTTTCCTGACGGCAACGCATCGATTGCGCGAATGCTGGTGCGATCGCTCGTTCCGGGCGCTCTTCCAGGGCACACCATGGAAGACATCGTTACGTCGCGAGCTGACTATGCACGGTTAGATGAGGCGTCGAATCCCGTTCGGATCCGCCTGAACAGCACGGCTGTACGAGTGAAACATGCTGGTGATCCGGCGACGGCGAAAGAAGTGGAAGTCACCTACGTTCGCGGGGGAGAAGCGCGAAAAGTCCGCGCGGCACATTGTGTGCTCGCCTGCTACAACATGGTGATTCCCTATTTATGTTCTGAGATGTCGGACCGTCAGAAAGAGGCGCTCGCCTATTGCGTAAAAATTCCGCTGGTTTATACGAACGTGCAGATCAGTAACTGGAAGGCGTTCCAGAAACTTGGTATCAGCGCGATCTATGCGCCGGCATCGTATTTCAGCAATATCACGTTGGATTTCCCGGTCTCAATGGGCAGCTATCACTTTCCCAGTTCGCCGGATGAATCTTGCCTACTCCACCTGCTTCGGGCCCCTTGTGAGCCCGGCCTGCCGTGCAAGGATCAGTACCGAGCGGGACGGTGGGAGTTGATTAACACAAAGTTCGAGACGTTTGAGCGCAACGTGCGCGATGAACTCGGGCGGACGCTTGGACCGGGAGGATTTGATCCGGCGCGCGACATTCAAGCGATCACGGTAAACCGCTGGCCACACGGCTACGCTTACGAATATAACGAATTGTTTGAACCGATCGGGCGCCCGGAATCGGAGCGACCGTGTGTCATCGGGCGACAGCCGTTCGGAAGAATCCGGATCGCGAACTCGGACGCCGACGGTCATGCCTATACAAATACGGCCATCGATCAAGCTCATCGCGCGGTAGGAGAGATTGTCGGCAAATCCTGAAGCGAACGAGGAGGTAAGCTTAAGCTTTACCGATTAAACGCTGCAGGTGAGCCCGGTATCCTCGACTGCAGGAAAGTTCCTTGCCATTCTTCAGAACAGCAATGTATTCTCCGCTTTCGCAGGGCTGCAATTCCTTAATTTTGCGAACATTGACGATTACGGAACGGTGGATCCGAACGAAGCGATCGGGATCGAGCCTTTCGGCAATGCTGCCGATTCCCTCTCGAAGAAGGTACTGTTCTCTGCCGACATTTAACTTCACATAGTTGGCGGCGGCTTCGATCCAGTCAATCTCTTTGGTATCGAGGAACACGACCTTGCCACCGGCGCGGATGACCATCCGGTCGTCGTTCTGTTTCGCCTCGGCACGTGGCTCGCTTTTTTGGGCGAGCAAATCGAGAAGCCGGCTGGTCAACGTAAGGTTATGCGACTTGAGGAGCTCAGTCCTGGTTCGCTCCACCGCCTGGTGAAGACGTTCTTCGTCAAACGGCTTCAGGAGGTAGTCGAGAGCATGCGCTTCGAAGGCGCGAATGGCGAACTGATCATAGGCGGTCGTGAAAACAACGATTGGCATTTCGTCAGCCTTGATCTTCCCGATGACTTCAAATCCGTCCATGTCTGGCATGCGGATATCGATCAACAAAAGGTCAGGCTTGTATTCGTGAATTGCCTCAACAGTCTGCGTGCCGCTCGGGCATTCCGCCACCACTTGTACCCCCGGTTCCGACTCGAGGAGCAGGCGCAGTTTCTGGCGTGCCAAATGTTCGTCATCCGCAATGATTGTGCGCAGAGCCGGGATGATCAGGCGGTGCCGTTCCGAATTCATTTCCAGACCGTTAGTCCCCACATCGTTTTGACGGTCCGCAGGGAAAACGGTTATCGGGTCAAGAGGCATTTTCTACTCGCGATAGGTTTGTTGGATCAATCAGGGATTCATGCTCTACGCGAAACGGAATGCTGATTCGGACGTTAACTCCACCCTCGGGACCGGACTCGATTTCGAAGCTTTGATTATTTCCGTACATGGTTCGGAGTCTCTCGCGAGTCATTCGAAGTCCGAACCCGGTTCCCGGCGGTGGGCCGGAGTTTTCGGTCAACCCAACCCCGTTGTCGCTCACTTGCAAGTAAAGGTCGGTTCCTCGATGCGCGCTCGTGACCCAGATCGTTCCGCCGGATGAAAGTCGTGCCAGGCCGTGACGAATCGCGTTCTCGACAAGCGGTTGCAGAAGCAGAGAAGGAACCTGGGCATCCAGAGTGTCAGGCGCGATATCGAACACACAGCGAAGGCGTTCTCGCAGGCGCATTTTTTCGATCTGAAGATACCCGTCTACGAACTCCAACTCACGGCTGAGTCGAATGACCTGGGCAGCGCTCGTTTCGAGGCTCATGCGCAAGAGCGCGCTGAGTCGAGTCATCATTTTGTCCGCAGCCTTCACGTCCATGAGCATGAGTGCGGAGATCGAATGCATGGTATTGAAAAGAAAGTGCGGCTGCAGATTGCTCTTGAGGGCTTGCAGGTGTGCCCTGGCCAGTTGAGTCTCGAGTTTGGCAGAGTGCAGTTCACGATCCCGGAGCCTCCAGTAATACGACAGGGCGTGGGCCACCAGGACGATCGGTATATAGGCGCCGGTAATGTCATCCACCGTATATGCCAGGAACAAGTTTCTGAGGATCTGCCACTTGATCGTGACCAGATGGGTTTGGGAGTTCCAGAAGGCCGAGACATAGGCGCCGAGTTTTGGATCCCAAGCGGCGTAAGGAGTCAAACCCATTAGAACTATGTGTGCCAGCGAGAAAGCGACTGCAAAAAGAAGATGCAGGCTGGCACGGCGGACCCAGTTGTCCCTGCGAATGGGAAATCGCAATCCCAGGGCAAAGACGAAAGGAGTCAACGGGGCATAAGTGAGAATATGCGCGAAATCGGCCGCAAGAATGCTGGGGAACGTCATGGGGTATCCGCGTGCCTTCCACCATTCGTAGCTTGACGCGCTGGCGACCAACGCAACCAGCGTCCACACCCCGAAGCTGATTGCCCAGATCGGCCATGAGCGGAATCCCGGAGCGTCCAGCGATTCATTTGTAGATTGTCGGGGAACGGGCTCGAGCCGACGCGGCCGAAGCTGCAGGTCGCCGCCACAGTTCGGGCATAACGACGCGGATGCCGCGGCACAAGCTGAACAAAACGTGCACTCGTGCGAACAGATGTAGGCTTCCCCTTGAGGAGGGGTCGGTGCGCCGCAGGTGGCGCATCTGTCTTTCATCTGAAGAGCCATAAATGAGTCGCCGTTTTACTCGGCCGCCGTTCGTCCCAAGTCAGACAGAAAGCGGTGAGCACGCTGCGTTCCCAGATAATTCAACCACAGATATGAGTCGGCGCGGTGCGATTCGTCCCCGGGTTCTCGCAATTCGTCCCAGGAATGCCATTGGATGCGACCGTGGGTGTCCCCGAATCCCGTCAATGACTCGTGAAAGGGAGGTCAAAGGCACAGATTCGCAACGAGGATAGAGAGAGAAGTGGGTTGCTTTTCGCGGGATCGACCGTTATCGGGTCAATTCCTATACCACACGGCGCCAGCGGGGCCGGCCGCTTTCATACGAAAGAAGAACCTCGCCCCGTCTTGCCATCGCTCCCATCGCCAGCACAATCGCGCGGAAAGGGCGTTTATATCCTGCGAAGGTGAGAGAACCGCGTCGTTCGATTCGATCGTAGATCGCCTCAGCAGAAGCTGGAGAAACGCCTTCCAGCATTGCTATGCGACAGGCACGTTCAAGTTCCAAACGTCGGGGTCGCGGGCACCGAAATACGAATGTCGTGTGACGCGATGTGTTGCCGCGAGTCTGGCGGCGGCGGCGATAACTTGGGGTAGCGGGAGCTTCCGGGGAAACACTATCGTCCAGGAGTTTCGCGGAATGGCGCACATCATATGGGGTGACATCCCGAAGCTGTTTTACCAACTTTCGGGCGCGCGCGATCTCGTTCGAGATCTTAATTCTCTTTTGCAGCAGCGCGTCCAGTTCCTCGAGCGTCGCCCCTGCCGACTCTACTTCAGACGTCGCCACCGCTTCGTAAGGCGAGGAGGATGGAATTAATTGTTGCATCAGTTCGGGCGATCCCAGTTGAGCAATCCTGAAGATATTCTCCACCCAGTCTCAGAACCGCGCCAGACCTGAGGTACAAATACATCGACACAAGGGATTAGTCACCATTCATAGGTCAGCAAGAGAATGGAAGCTGTCTAACTCTTGAACTGTTTCACGGCTTGGTGTATCTCAATATCATCACTTACGCGATGTGCAACGGCGTCTAGTCATAGGATCACTGAGGCTACGCGATTGGACAAGAAAAAGGGCCGACCCTGTTGGTCGGCCCCATTGTCGTTATGTCTTGGCTGCAGACTAGAAGTCGAATCGCACGGCCAGTTGAGTAATCCGTGGACCACCTGTCTGCTGATTCGTGAATGTGGACGTGGACTTTCCGAAGGTCTGTGTGTCGTTCAAGTTTCCATCCGGAACGAGGAAATTCGGATGGTTAAACATGTTAAAGAAGTTTCCCTCGAACCTGACCGTTGCCCGTTCGGTCAGTCTGAAGGTTTTCTTCACGCCAAGATCGGTATTGAAGAAAGCGGGTCCGGTCAGGGAGTTGCGCTGCATCTGACCCAGCGCCGTTCCCTGGCACCACAGGCCCATGTTGATCGTCAGTGGACATGGGATATCGGTCGAGTTCGGTCCATTCAGCATTCCCCATGCATTGTTGGAGCCGTCGGGATTATCCGGGGTCAAGTACCCGGTCGCGGGACTGACGTGGTGATTGATGTCATTGGTCAAGCGACCCGATCCAAGATAGACGGCGCGATCGTTGAACTGCCCGTCCTGGTTGCTATCGACGGCGCTGTTCACGATCTGGAAGTCTGCGCCGCTCTGCCATGACACGATCCCTGAAAGGTTCCATCCGCCGATCCACCGATTTGACTTCGCAAAGGGCAAGTCATAGACAAAACTCGCCACAAGGCGGTGCCTGACGTCGAAATCGGCCGGTCCATAGTCGAGATGGACATTTTCGCTATCTGTGGGATACGCAGCGCTTCCAGCATTCTTGGTGGTAAAAGCATCGCTGATATCGTCCATTGCTTTGGCAAACGTGTAGTTCGCGTTGAACTCCACGCCACTGGAGAACCGTTTCCGCAGAGTTGTCTGCCATCCGTGATAGTTGGAATCGCAGCAATTCGTTCGAAAGCTGATGTTGCCATAATTCGGATTGATTCCGGAATTGTCGAAGCCACCGACAAAACGGCCGTCGTACGTGTTTCGCCCGACGATACCCAGCAACTTATGACCGAACGTGCCCACATAGTTGGACTCAAGCACAAAATCTCTTGCCAGCTGATATTGGAATCCGAAATGCGCTTGTTCGTAATACGGAGTCACCAGGTTTTGATCCATCGCGCGGATGGACGGAGTGAGCGGAAAGTTAAGGTAGGACGAGGTGCCTGTGAATGGATATGTCCAGATGGCTGCTGTTTGGGTGGGAGAGATATTCACCCCATTGCCAAAGTGTCCGAGTTGGCCGATCGCAAAGAAGGGAGGATTGAATCGTATGTTTTCAAAAATGTTGTTGTAGATCCGATCATAGTTGACGCCGAAGCCCCCACGCACGACCACTTTCTGATTTCCCAAAACGTCATACGCAAATCCGAGACGAGGACCGAAGTTGTTGAGATCCTTGTTCCAGATATCGTGATCTCGCTGCTGCACGACGCCGGTGTTGAACGCACCAAAATACGGACTGTCGATGGGCATGAAGGGGTTACAAGGGGTAGCCGCACAGGGTTCGGTGAACGGGGCGATAGGCGCGCCGGTGTAGAAATTCGCATCGAGGCCGGGCTGGAAATTGTGCGGCGGACCAAAATACTCCCACCGCACTCCCAGATTAACCGTCAATCGAGGGTGAACGCGCCAATCATCCTGGATATACATGGCAACTTCGTTCGCCCTGTATCCACGATAGTAGATGGGAAACTGGCCGGTCGTCGGATTCAAGGAAGCAAATGCTTCGCCGATTGAACCGAATGGGCCGGGTAAATGACCTCCTCCCGGGAGCGTCTGGGTATAGGCATACGCCTCCCAGTTGTTTGTGAAGGTTGCGTCCGTTAACAGGTCCTCGGTATCGTCGACGATGTTGTAACCAAATTTGTAAGAATCAAAGCTACTACCATTTCGCGTGCGCCTGTATTCGGCGCCCCCTTTGAAGTTGTGCTTCCCTTTTGTCACCGACAAGTCGTCCTTATATCCAAACTCATTCTCGGTGAAAAATTGTGGCAGGCCTGTATTGTTGCCGAAGCCAATTGCAGGAGAATCAAAGAATGTCAGAATGCTGGGCATCCCAGCTACATTTGGATCCCCGGGGAAATTTGACGTGTGGCGAGTGTATGACATGCGCGCCTGGTTCAAGATCGTGGGACTAATCGTATGAGACCAGGTTACACCCGCATTCTGGGCGCGTCCGTGGTTGTAGAAGGTCGGTCCGAGAAATGGTATGCCACTGCCATTCGCGACTTGGCCCTCATACGGGACTGATGTATCGGCATTGTCATACAAGAAAGAACCGTTGATTTGGTCACGAACGCCGATCTTCTGGTCAACCTTTGCGGCATACCGGATCTGGTTGAGAACTTCGGCGGGCGAAACCGTGACGCGGCCGTAAATGTCGACCGGATACGTAATTGTCGGACCCAGTCCCTGACCTGTCCACAGCCCCTGGGCGTTGGCTGTAAGCGCCGTACAGTTGGCAGCTCCGGAGGTGCATAGAGGGATCGGTTGAGCGGCGTACATCTTTTGAAATACTGGACCGGTTGTCGCGTTTCCGGCGAAGACGCCGGGGCAGGTGTGCTGGAAGTACTGTTCGCAAATCCCCGCGGGGTCCGTTTCCATGAAGGTTTCGAACTGGCCGCTTTGCACGAAATTCAGGAAGTCGGAGGTGAAGGTGTTATCGGTCAAAGGGCTAGCGGTGCGTAAGCGATGCGCTTCGGCTGTGAAGTAAAAGAACGTCTTGTCTTTGACGACCGGCCCGCCGACGGAACCTCCAAACTGGTTGCGAACGAGGCTATCCTTGATCCCTGCGTTGTTGGAGAACCAGCTATTTGCCGCGAGCGCCTGGATCCGGTTGTATTCGAAAAGCGAGCCGTGCCATGTGTTGGTACCACTCTTGAGCACGGTGTCAGTAACGAATCCGCCGGCTTTGCCGTACTCCGCTGGAGGAGTGCCGGAAATCACGCGATACTCCTCGATCGCGTCGGGCGAGATCGTCGTGTTGGCGCCCCCCGGACCACCGCCTAGGCTGCCGCCACCGCCCTGCCCCTGGTCGTTGTTATCAAAACCTTCGACCATGTAGTTGCCGCTGCCGCTGCGAGTGCCGTTCACGGCGGCGCCGCGATCGGTGCCAAGGTTCGCCTCGGCCGCTGGCTCTGCGCCGGGCAACAAGCCCATGAACTCGTTTTGACTGCGCGTCTCAAGAGGCATGTCGAGCCAAACATGGCGGTCGATGTCCTGAGACAGTGACGACTCCTCAGTTTGTACTAACTGTGCTCCCGCCTCGACAGTAACCTGTTCATTCGTTGCACCGACTTCAAGCTTGATATCGCGCGTGGTGACCACACCCACGCTAATGACGATGTTGCGAATGCTCACAGTCTTGAAGCCTTTGTCGGCAACGTCGATCGTGTACACGCCAACGATTGGGAGGGC
>Ga0181537_10005239_pt1 | contig 10515 bp, 9 predicted proteins | sample PEATcosm2014_Bin_39_FD_119765 | JGI IMG/M metagenome (GOLD analysis project Ga0181537, IMG submission 119765) | Peatland microbial communities from MTU Mesocosm Facility, Houghton, MI, USA - PEATcosm2014_Bin23_10_metaG | ecosystem: Environmental > Terrestrial > Soil > Wetlands > Peat | place... | reverse complement strand
ATCACCCGTGCCGGCCAGAGGCGCATCGCCGAAGCCGGCATCGCCCGCACCTTCCAGCACGTCAAGCTCCGCCCGAGCATGTCACTGATCGATAACGTGCTCCTCGGAACGTATGTGCGCACGCGCTCGGGCTTTATCCGCGGCGCGCTCCGGCTCGACCGCGCGGAAGAGGCGCGCGCCCGGCATGAAGCGCGACGTCAGCTCCAGCGCGTGGGTATCGATGCCGATCCGCACGACCTCGCCGGGAATCTGCCGCTCGGCCGTCAGCGCATCCTCGAGGTCGCCCGCGCGCTTGCCGCCGATCCGGCGCTGATCATCCTCGACGAGCCGGCCGCGGGCTTGAGCCGCCCCGAGAAGACGGTGCTCGCCGACCTGCTGCGCAGCCTGCGCCGGGAAGGCGTCACCGTGCTCCTCGTGGAACACGACGTGGAATTCGTCATGGGGCTGGTCGACCGCATCGTTGTGATGGATTTCGGCGCCAAGCTCGTCGAGGGCACGCCGGTCGCGGTGCGCGCCGACCCGCGCGTGCAGGAAGCCTACCTGGGAAGCGTCGCATGACGCCGCTGCTCGAAATCGAAAACCTTCACGTCGCCTACGGCAAGGTCGAGGCCGTGCGCGGGGTCAGCCTGCGCATGCTCCCGGGCCAGATCGTCACCGTCATCGGTCCCAATGGCGCCGGCAAGACCACCTTGCTCGCCGCTGCCGCAGGCCTGCTGCGCTCGCGTGGCAAGGTGATCTATGATGGCCTCAATCTCGAACGGCTCGACGTAGAAGAGCGCGTCGAGCGCGGCTTCTGCCTCGTGCCCGAACGGCGCGAATTGTTTGGCGATATGGCGGTGGCCGATAATCTTCTGCTCGGCGCCTATACGCGGCGCCGCAACGGGGCGGATGTGAAGCAAAGCTTGCAACAGGTCTTCAGCCGATTTCCCCGCCTCGCCGAGCGCCGGCGGCAGAAGGCGCAGACCTTGTCCGGCGGCGAGCGGCAGATGCTGGCGCTCGGCCGCGCGCTGATGGCAAAGCCCCGGCTTTTGTTGCTCGACGAGCCGAGCCTCGGGCTGGCGCCCATCATGGTGCGCGAGATTTTCCGCATCGTCGCGTCTTTGCGCGACCTCGGCGTGTCGATCCTCCTGGTCGAGCAGAATGCGCGCGCGGCGCTGGAGACCGCCGATTACGGCTACGTGCTGGAAATGGGCGCCATCACGCACGAAGGTCCAGCCGCGACACTGGCCCACGATCCGCGCGTTGTCGTGACTTATCTCGGCGGATCGATTTGATGCCGGCGCGTGGCTATGACGATGTCGTGCTGGCGGCGCCAGTGACGGTCCCTTACGTCCGCTTCTCCATCAGGGGCGCGCACTGGTTTCTTGGCCGGGCGCTCGCCGGCTTGCTCGCCGCGGCGAACATCCCGAAAGCGCGCATCGACGGGCTCGCGGTCGCAAGCTTCACGCTTGCGCCCGACACCGCCGTGGGCCTCACCCAGCATCTGGGACTGACGTTGCGCTGGCTCGACGACGTGCGCATGGGCGGCGCGTCCGGCATCGCCTCAATCCGCCGCGCGGCCCGCGCGGTGCAGAGCGGCGATGCCGAGATTGTGGCCTGCATCGCCGGCGACACCAATCACACCGACAGCTTTCGCCGCAACGCGGCAAGCTTCAGCCAGTTTTCCCAGGACACAGTCTACCCTTATGGCTCCGGGGGCCCGAATGGCAGCTTCGCGCTGTTGACGGCTTATTACATGCGCGCGCACGGCGCCAAGCCCGAGGACTTCGGCAAACTCTGCGTCGCCCAACGCAACAACGCGCTGAAGAATCCGCTGGCGCTGTTCAAAAAGCCGCTGACGCTTGATGAATATCTCAACGCCCGTTTGGTCGCCGATCCGCTGCGCTTGTTCGATTGCGTGATGCCGTGTGCCGGCGCGGAAGGCTTTCTGGTCACGCAGCGGACAACGGCCGAGTCCCTCGGTCTCCCTTTCGTACGCCTTCTCGGCGCTATCGAACGCCATAACGGTTTCGCCGACGATCCGATACAGGATCGCGGCGGCTGGGCGCTCGACCGCGACGCGCTCTATGCGCAAGCGGGCGTCGGACCGCAAGACATGGATTTCATCGAAACCTATGACGATTATCCGGTGATCAACGTACTGCAATTCGAGGGGCTCGGCTTTTGCGGCCAGGGCGAAGGCGCGGCCTTCATCTGCGCCAATACCTTCGAAGTCGCCGGCACGTTCCCGTTTAATACGTCGGGCGGCCAATTGTCGGTCGGCCAGGCCGGCGCAGCCGGCGGCCATCTCGGCATTGTCGAAGCCATTCGCCAGCTCACGGGGCAAACGCTTGGCGCACGCGTACCGAACGCGCGGCACGGGCTTGTCTCCGGCTTCGGCATGATCAATTACGATCGTGGCGTGTGCAGCGGTGCCGCCATACTTGCCGCGGCTCGAGTTTGAACGGGTGAGGAAGCAACGGATGGGAGAACCAGCGAAACGGCCTAAGCGGAAAAACCCGGTGCTGCGCACGCGGCTACCGACGCTGCCGCCCGCCGCACGCAGCCGTGTCGCGCTGGGGCTCACGGCCGCCGCCGCTCGTGGGCGGCTGGAGCTGCAAGTCTGCCTCGACTGCGGCGCGGTGCAGTATCCGCCGCGCGAAGTCTGCCGCGACTGCCTGTCGCATCGTTTGGCCTGGCGGTCGCAGGACGGCCGCGGCGAACTCATCGCCGAGACGACGCTGCGCAACGCGCAGGAGCTGTTCTTTCGCGAGCGGCTACCCTGGCGGATCGGCAATGTGCGCCTCGACAGCGGCGTCAATGTGATCGCCTATGTGCACAAAAACGTTCGCCCAGCGCCTTGCCGCGTGCGCGTCGAAGCGGCGCTCGATCGCGCTAGCCAAGCCGTACTGATCGCCGTGGCCGACCGTGGGAGAACTGACATGGCCGACGATCCGAGGCTGCGCGAAATGACTTGCGATCCGCATGGCCGCAAAATCCTGGTCACTGACGGGAAAACGGCGCTCGGACAAGCCATCGTTCACGGGCTTTCGGCCGCCGGCGCGGATTTGATCTGGATCGGCGAAGCCGAGCCGTGGAAGAAAGCGTCCGGCTTCGAGACATTGCGCGCGCTGCCGCAGGCGGTGATCGTGCCGCTCGACGTCACCGACAGCCGCTCCGTGCATCAACTTGCCGGCGAGATCGGCGGCAAGGTCGATATCGTGGTCAATACCGGCGATTATCATCGCACGTTCGGCATCGCCTCGCGCCACGGCGTTGAAACCGCGCAGCTCGAAATGGAGGTGAATTACTTCGGTCTCTTGCGGCTCGCGCAAGCCTTTGCACCGGCACTCATCGCGCGCGCGGCGGACGGCGCCGCCAATGCCATCGCCTGGGTCAATGTGCTGTCGATCTTCGCGCTCGCCAATCATCCGCCGCACGGCACTTATTCGGCTTCGAAGGCCGCGGCTTTGTCGCTGTCGCAGGCATTACGCGCCGAGCTGCGGCCGGCGGGCGTGCGCGTCATTAACGTCTTCCCCGGCCCGATCGACGACGACTGGGACCAACTGGAGCTGCCGCCGAAGCTTTCACCCAACGCGCTTGCCAAGGCGGTGGTCGACGCGCTCAAAGGTTCAGTGGAAGACGTCTATCCGGGCGACGTGGCGCAGGACTGGCTGGCGCGAAATCTGGAAAACCCGAAGGCGCTCGAGCGCGAAGTCGGCGGGAAAGCGCCATGAAGGCGGCAAAGAAAATGAAAAAGAAAGCGCCGGCGGGCGCCCACGCGAACGTCGGCAGCCTCCTCGGTTCGCCTGGCGTCCACTTGGTCGATCTGACGCAGACGCTGTCGCCCGATTTTCCGGCAATCGTGCTGCCGCCGGAGATGGGCCAGTGCCGCCCGTTCCGCTCCGAGGAAATCTCGCGTTACGACGACCGCGGCCCCGGCTGGTACTGGAATAATGTCAGCTTCGGCGAGCATACTGGGACACATTTCGACGCGCCGATACACTGGATCTCCGGACGCGACCTTCCAAACAATTCCGTGGACACGCTCCCTATCGAGCATTTCATCGCGCCGGCCTGCGTCATCGATTGCAGCGCCGAGGCAAAAGCCGACGCCGATTTCCTCCTCACTGTTGCTCACGTCAAAGCCTTCGAGAAGCGCCACGGCCGCATCGCCGCCGCATCTTGGGTGCTGATGCGCACCGACTGGTCGAAACGCGCCGATGCGGTCGTCTACCAGAATCTCGACGAGACCGGCCAGCACACCCCGGGCCCCGATCCGGATTGCGTCCGCTTCCTGGTCAGGGAGCGCAACGTGCTGGGCTTCGGCACCGAGACCATCGGCACCGACGCGGGACAGGCGGCCCACTTCAAGCCTCCCTATCCCTGTCATTATTACATGCACGGCGCCGGCAAATACGGGTTGCAATGCCTATGCAATCTCGATCTGTTGCCGGCGACCGGGGCGCTCATCGTTGCCGCTCCGCTAAAAATTTTGCAGGGCAGCGGCAGCCCGCTGCGGGTTTTCGCGATCGTGCCCGCAAGATAAAAAGAGGCGCGTGAATGAACCCAACGCGCGACCCACAGCTAGCTGTTGCCAGTGCGTCGGGACCTAGATGACCAGCTTGCGCGCGACTTTATACCCGGCCTTCTCGCGGTCCCACGTCGCTTCGGTAATGCCGCGCTCGCGCAATTTGTATTTTGTCACCTTGCCGCTCTCGGTCGTCGGCAGCTTGTCAACGAATTCCAGATAACGCGGCACGGCGAAATACGGCATCCGGGGCTGGCAATAATCGAGCAACGCCGCGGGCGCGATTTGTGCCCCCGCGCGAAACACAATAGTCGCCATCACCTCATCCTCGGCCAGTTCCGAGCGCACGGGAAACACTGCCGCGTTCTCGATCGCCGGATGACTGACCAGCACCTGCTCGACTTCGTAGGAAGAAATATTTTCGCCGCGGCGACGGATGGCGTCCTTCATGCGGTCGACGAAACGATAAAAGCCATCCGGATCGCGAATGACGCGATCGCCGGTGTGGAACCAGAGATTGCGCCAAACCTCAACCGTCTTGTCGTCCATGCCGAAATAACCGGTGGCGAAGGCAAACGGCTCGTCGGCGCGGAGCACAAGCTCGCCCGCTTCGCCGTCGGGCAGTGCGTTGTCGTACGCGTCGACCACGCGGGCGGAAAAGCCTGGAAGGAGCCGACCGATGGTGCCGGGCCGCTGCTCGGCAAGCGGTGCGCCCATGACGCAGTTCGTCTCGGTCGAGCCGTAGCCGTCGAGAAGCCCGAAGCCAAAGCGGTCGGTGAAGGCCTGATGGAAATGCGCAGGCACGGCGGGCGCAAGCGCAATGCGGACTTGATGCGCGCGGTCGGCGGTACTTTTCTCCTGCGCCAACAGCATCGGCACCATGGCGCCGAGCACGTAGGTCACCGTCGCCCTATGGCGCACGAGGCTCGGCATGAAACCCGACGCCGAGAAGCGCGGCTCGACCACAATGTGCGCTCCATTGAGCACTGCCTGGAAGCAGGCGTTCAGCGCGTTGGTGTGAAAGACCGGCAGCGTCGTCACCAGCACGTCGCTTTCGCGCAGCCCGAGCATCGCCCCCGTATAGACCGCCCACCAGAAATACTGCGCGTGCGGGCAGCACACGCCTTTTGACAGGCCGGTCGTTCCCGAGGTGTAGAGGATGGCGAAAGTATCGCCTGGCTGGGATGGATGCGGCGACACAGGCGCCAGCGGCTCGGGGAATGGAACGGTTTTGAACCGCGGCTGATCCGCCGCTGCCCCCTCGCCCACTAGCCATAAAGTTTTCAGCGCAATGCGCCCCGGATCCAGCGTAGTGAGCGCGGGCGTCAACTCCCGTTCGATCACCATCAGCGGCGCGCCGCAATTCGCCAGAATGTGCTCAAGCTGCGCGCCGCGCGAGGCGACATTGATCGGCACGGCAATAGCGCCAAGCCAAGCGCTGCCGAGGATGGCGAGCAACAATTCGGCCCGGTTGCCGCACATGATGGCAACGCGGTCGCCGGCTTCGATCCCGGCGGCGGCGAGCGCGGCGGCATGGCCGGCCGCGGCATCGCGCAGCCCGATGTGGGTAAACGTCCGCCCGCCGATGGTGACAACCGGCCGCTCGCCGTAACGCCCGGCTTGGCGACTCAGCATCCGGGGCACCGTGCGTTCGGACGGCGGAAAAAGCTCGGGAAGCGACTGGCCGGCCAGCATGGAACGACGTGTCCGCCCTTCACGTGTACGAGACATTGCCATAGCATAAAGCCCGCCAGGCCATTAGTTTGAGCCGAAGCATCAGCCGAGATCCGCCGATGGCCGAAAATACCGAGATCGAGCTTGTGCTCAAGCGCTCTGGCCTGACCTTTCTGGTGCCGCCGGACAAAAGCATCCTGCAGGTGCTAATCGAGGAAGGAATTGATCCGATGTACGATTGTCAGCGCGGTGAATGCGGCATCTGCCAGGTCGCCGTGCTGGAAGGTGTGCCCGATCATCGCGACCATATCCTCAGCGACGAAGAGCATGCCGGCAACAAAGTGATGCAAATCTGCGTGTCGCGCGCAAAGACGCCGCGTCTGGTGCTCGATCTCTAGAGCGCAGGGTGAAACGAGGCCGCCAAAATAATTCGCTCGTCCTTGCGAAAGCGGGCACCCATTCGCCCGAGCGCCACGGGCGTCGAACGCGCCGGAAACGACGACGGGCCGGAGTGAGCCGGCCCGTCTGCTGATTTTGCTAATTTATATTAGTCGTAGTTCTTTTTACAGGGTGGATTGTCGCGTCCAGGTGGAACGAACTTGTCGAACACCGCCTTGGAGAAGCCGAGGCGCTCCTGCACGTCGGGTATCGTCTTCACGACCTTGCTGATCAGGTCACCGTTGTCGGCCTTGACGACTTCGGTGACGAAGTTTGTGCCGATCGCTTGGCGGTTCTCATCAAGCGTGATCTTCCCGTTCGGCGCGTCGAGCACGATCTTGTTCAAAGCCTCGCGGAACTTCTGGTTGTTGTTCGAAAGATCGCCATTCACCTGCTCGAGCGCCTTAAACATGGCCTCCGCCGAGTTGGTATAGTTGATCGCAAGCAACGACGGGCTCGCGAAAGCATTCTTGAAATAGCCGGTCTTCGCGTGAGACTGATAGGCTTTCACGTAGGCCTGCCACTTCGGATTCGGATCGTTGTCAGCCATGCCGCTCGCGGCAATGGTGCCGATCATCGCTTCTTTGGCCTTGCCCTTCGACGACAGCACGGTCTGATCGACCATGATCGAGCCACCGAGCAGATGGGCGTGACCTCCGGCCTGCTGATACTGGTTAAGGAAGTTGACGGCGTCGGCGCCGCCCAGGCCGAGATAGATGGCATCGACGTCATCCGGCAGCGATGAGATGACCGAAGCGAAGTCTTTGGTGCCGAGCGGCACCCAGAAGCGCTTGGTGATCTCGCCGCCAGCCTTGCAGAACTCGACGGTCAATCCCATCACCTGCGTGTAGACGAAGGAATAGTCTTCACCGACCGTCGCAATCCTCTTGTAATGCTTGACGTTGTAGGCGTAGTCGCCGAGACCCGCTTGCCACTGCGCACCGTCCATGTTGGTGCGATAGAATGTCGGCGACGGCGTGACGCCCGCGGACGGGTCGCCGTAAGTCGTCTCCAACGCGCCCGAAGCCGCGTTCATGACCGTGATCTGCGGCTGAGTCTTCGAATAGTCGCGGATCGCGATGCCTTCCGATCCGGAAAGCGGCGAGATCAAAATATCGACCTTGTCCTGTTCGACGAGCTTCTTGGCGGCGCGTACCGCCGAGTCCGGACTGGCGTCCGTCGAGCCGACGATGGTTTCGATTTCCTTGCCGGCGACTTTGCCGCCACGCGCCTCGACGGCGAGTTCATAGCCGCGCATGCCGTCCTCACCGAGGACGGTATAAGTGCCTTCGAGCGTGGCGGTGACGCCCACCTTAAGTTTGTCGGCGGCGTTGACCGACATAGTGCCGACGAGCGCGGCAACACTAGCCGCGGTCGCAAATAGTAAGCCCTTGCGCATGAGGTTTTCTCCCTGTGACCGAGCGCGGTAAAACGGCGCCCCTTTTTGCCGGCAGATTGCGCTTGGCGCGCTATGGTGCGGGAAAAGCCGTCGCCCCGCCTCGACCGGCTCGAAATCGTAGCAGCGGTGGGGCAGATGCCACAAGCCCACTTTCCGCGAAAGCGCTTTGCCCCGGGTGTCTGACAGTCTGATTTTCTTGCGCTTGGCAGGCCGGCGACGACCGAGTCCGTGGCCGAAGACCCGCGCATGCCCACTTGTCAATCGCTGCCTGGCGTCGTTTAATCCACCAAACAAAACAATGACGTGCGTGATAGGGAGGCGACCCGATGAGTACCGCGTTGGCGGTCTGCCATGGATCGTTTGGGCGTGTAACGGTGTACCGGCTCGATAAGCCCATGCGTACACACGCCCACCGCGAAGGCCATTTGACTTTTTTATTGAGCGGGCCGCCGGCCATTGTGACGATCGATGAAATCCCGCATTTGGTCGATCAGACCGCGGGCGTGGCTATCAACCCCTGGCAACCCCATTCCTTCCAGCCGTGTTCGGAGGACCAGCCGTCGGTTTACCTCGTGGCCTATCTTTGCGACCGCTGGCTTGACCGTGACGCGGAAAGCCGGGGCAACAGCCTTCGCTTTGGGATGAATGCAATCCCTGTCGGAACGACATTGGTTTCGATTTGCGCCAGTCTTGCCCACGCGCTCGTCACCAACGCCAGCTATCGGATCGTTAATCGCTATCTAAATCAACTATTTGACGCGAGTTTCGACGCGTCCTGGAAGAACGGCGGTCATCACGCCGCGGCGCCGCGACCGGCGAACGTGATCGATTTCCGCGTGCGCAAGTCGCTTCGCATTCTGGACCATGGCCTTGCCCAAGGCATCGAACTTGACGTGGTGGCACGCGATGCCGGTCTTTCCCGACCGCATTTTTTCAAGCTGTTCCGCGAAAGTACGGGTCTGACGCCGGCGCTCTATGCCAATACGATGCGGGTCGAAAGGGCGCTCGACCGGCTGATGGGCTCGCAGGCTTCAATCACCGACATCGGCTTTGAGCTTGGCTTTTCCTCGCAGAGCCATTTCAGCCATTTCTTTGCCGCGCACGTCGGGGTCGCGCCGACGCAATACCGAACCATCGCTCGGGTCGTGAACGAGTAAAGGCGCGCAAAATCCGCTCGTTGGCCCGTAATCCGCGCGCAAAAATCAGACTATTGAGCATGTGAAGACGCCGCCGCTCGGGTAGCTTGGCGCAAAAAGCAACCAGGGAGGCGCCGAAGGTGGCGATCGCGTTTGGCAACGAGGAAGCGGCTGATCGCGCCGGTCGCGGTGACGCCTTGGCCCGTTGGGTCGGCCGCAATCCCATCCCCGCGTTGATCATCGCCGTTGCCGTCATCTTTGCACTCTGGCTCGTCCTGGCGCCCTGGCCCGCGGGCTTCGAGGACGTGTTCGGCAAGAAACGCCTCTTCGTCAACGCGCTCTTCAACGGGATCACGCTCGGAGGGCTGTATTTTCTCGTCGCCACGGGCTTCACGCTGATCTTTGGCCTCATGCGCAACGTCAACCTGGCGCACGGGTCGCTTTACCTGTTTGGCGGTTACATGGGCTACGAGGCCACGCAGTGGACCGACTCGTGGCTCTTTAGCTACGTCATTGCTTTCGTTTGCTGCGCCGCCGTCGGCGCCGCCATGCAGTTCTTCATCTTCCGCCGGCTGGAGGGCGAAGACCTACGCCAGACGCTGGTGACGCTGGGCCTGTCGATCGTTTTCTCGGATTTGATGGTCTGGGTTTGGGGCGGCAACGCCATCCAGATCGATACGCCGGACTATTTGCTCGGGCCGACCCCGACCCCAATCGTCCTCGCCATCAAATCGACCGGCGAGGCGGTATTTCTCCAATATCCCCGCGTGCGGCTCGTCATTTTCATCGCCGCGGTTCTTATTGGCATCGGCATGTGGCTGGCGCTGCATCGCACGCGGATTGGCGTGATGATCCGCGCCGGCGTCGACGACCGCGACATGCTCTCGGTCCTCGGCTATCGGGTTCAGCTACTTTTCATTCTGGTGTTTGCGTTCGGCGCCGGACTCGCGGGAATGGCCGGCATTGTCGGCGGAACCTTTCAATCGATTTCGCTCGGCGAAGACCAGCACTTCCTGCTCGCGTCGTTGCAGGTGGTTATCGTCGGCGGCATGGGATCGATCCCAGGGGCCGCTCTCGGCGCCATCATTATCGGCTGCGCCGAACAATTCGGCCAAACCTACTTTCAGAACTATGCCACCGTCTTGACCTTCGTGATCATGGTGATCGTGCTGGCTATTCGTCCGCAAGGACTACTGGGGAGACGCTAAATGGCGCTCCTGCAGACCACGGATACAAGTCCGCTGGGCGGCGCGGACGCGCCGCGCGGCAGCGCTTTGTCGCGCTGGCTCTCGCGGCACGCGGCGATTTTGATCCTCGGCGTGCTGTTGGTAATCCTACCCGCGGTCGCCGGCAGCTTT
>Ga0181537_10005238_pt1 | contig 10516 bp, 11 predicted proteins | sample PEATcosm2014_Bin_39_FD_119765 | JGI IMG/M metagenome (GOLD analysis project Ga0181537, IMG submission 119765) | Peatland microbial communities from MTU Mesocosm Facility, Houghton, MI, USA - PEATcosm2014_Bin23_10_metaG | ecosystem: Environmental > Terrestrial > Soil > Wetlands > Peat | place... | reverse complement strand
CGGTTTCCCGGTCGATCGCGATCAGGAAAGAAGAGTCTAGGAGCACGGGACGGCTCATACTTTGCGTCGGCTCAATCCCAGCCCCCTGCCTTCTGAAGCGACCACCCAGGCCGCAAGATCTCCGCCTGTCTCAATCGGACCAGCGCGATCAATGAGCCCGCGAATAACCTCGGACTTGGGAACATTGCGCCTGCGTGCCCACTGGCTCAGCCGCGTGGCACGTACTTTGTCAAGTTTGACCGTTATGGTAGGCATAGTAATACCAAGTTATTACCGGCCCTTTCGATGTCAACCCCTGGGATCAAATCTTCCGCCCGCGTCTCTATGGCTGCTGTGTTGCCTTCTGGGTCGAACGACATTGCTGAATTGGGCCCCGAGATTTTTGACGCTGCCGTTCAATGCCCAAGATGGCTTTTGACGGCCACCATTGGCATTCCCTGCATTCCGCCCTGTGATCCATAACGCGAGCGCGGCAATAGGACTTCATCAGGCCTATCGTTCTAGGCTAGAAAAGAGCCACTGAAGAGCCACCAAACCGACGAATTAAACAAAAAGCCCGGAAAACGACCCAGAAAGTCGCGGGTTCGAGTCCCGTCCATCCCGCCATTTAAGGGGTCTACTCCAAAGATTGGGGACATGTGGGTGGATGGGATGGTTTGGCTCTCCACCATGAAGTGGGGACAGGGTACGTAGACGGGTAAGTATTTGGGTTATCGCGTAAACGATCTCCGGATGCTTGACAGGTCCTATCAGTCAGACAATCTGATTAGCATGGAAACGACCCTCACAGACTTTCAGCGGAATTTCAGCGCAGCACGGGCGGCCGCCGATCGGGGAGAGACAATCAAGGTGAAATCGGCCGAGGTGGTTTATGTGTTTGCTCGGCAGAACGAGCACCCCGCCCGGCCCTTTGCCGATTTAGAGCATCTCTTCGGCGTCGTGCGCCAGCCCCAACGCAGCGAGACCCCGCATGAAGCCATCCGCCATCGCCTTAAAGCGCGTCGTACTGGTTGACACAGGTCCGCTGGTGGCGGCAATTGACGCGGGCGATTCGCACCACGCTTGGGCGAAGGCCACGTTGCCCAAGCTGACCGGTAGGATGCTCACCTGCGAAGCGGTCGCGAGCGAATCGGCGCATTTGCTCGACAACGATCCCGCGGCTATGGCTTCCCTGCATGTCTTTCTGGGGCGCATGGAGATCGTGCCCGTCCTTCGCGACGAACTCGACCAGGTATTTGCTCGGCTAAAGCGCTATGCCCCTCGGATGGACTTGGCCGACGGCTGCCTTGTGGCGCTGGCCGCACGCGATGCCGACGCCATCGTCCTCACGACTGACACGAGGGACTTCTCAACCTACCGGGTTCCCTTCGCCTCGCCCGAGGGACTTTTTGCGGAAAAATGAGCCACCGAAGAGCCACTAAACCGGTGTCTTAGTGATCGACCCGAGGGAAACCTCTTTGAACAGCGCGGGTTCGAGTCCCGTCCATCCCGCCATCATTCGGCAGCCCGAATGTCGTCCCAATCCCTATGAGGCGTCTTCCTTGAATGGGTTGAATACCTTCAGCCCTGGGCGCCGGAAATCTCGGTCATTTCCTGTCACAATCGTCAGATTGTGACGGCGCGCCGTCGCAGCGATATAGCTGTCTTCGACCGGCATTCTTTGACCAGCCAGCTCAAGAATTCGCTCCTGGTCCGCCCATACATGTGCCACCGAGACATTAAAGCCGTGGATGCGCCCATGCATCGCCTCGACAAGCCGCGTCAGCCATGCTTGCAGGCTCTCTCTCGCTTTCCCGTCTTTGCTCCTCACCCAATAGGCGAGTTGCGCGATCACTATCGCACTCGTGTAACAGGCGTCCTTTTCGATCTCGAGCCATGCAATGACTCGTGGGTTCCCCTTCTTTTTCGCTGGCTGACTCAGCACGTCAGCATCTAAGAGCCAACTCATAGCTTCCGTCGCCGGGGCAACTCACGTCTCCGAAGCGGCAGGTCGTCCATCGGCACAGGACACTCCTTTAGGACAGCCAACCAGTCGCCCTTCGGCGCGACCCGGCGAAAAATCAGCGTATCATCCTCGGGGTAAAATTCCGCCTCGAAATGATCCCCTGTGTGCGACGGTGCAAGCGAACTTGGCACCGTCAGGCGGCGTTTGGCGTCGAGAGTTAAGAGCACGGTGGGACGATCCCACCAATTCCTCTCCCTGTCAAAGATCTCTAGACCCCGTTCGCGCGACACGCTTTGGGTTAGAAAAGAGCCACCAAAGAGCCACAAAATGGGGCGAATTGAACCTCCCCAGAGGGAGAGCTCCCTGGAAGGTCGCGAGTTCGAGTCGCGTCCATCCCGCCATTTGATGGGTCTACACCAAGATTAGGGCTCTCCACCACGAAGATTGGGAATGTGTGCGACAAAGAGAGAGCGTTCGGGGACGGAACGGTCGATGATAAGTCTGACCTGCCCCAATTACTGGGGCGTCGAAACGCAAGTGCCGCGAGGCCTTGAGACCAGGACGAACGGCTTTACGGAATCGAGTGTGCCAGTCGCAGCCCTAAGATAAGCCAGAGTGTTCAAAGCGCAGAACTCGGCCGCTTCGTAGGCGGCAGGCACGGTCTATTCCTTGTCCACGCATAACAATGTCATTTTAGGATAAGTTCGCGAATATATTCCCTGCTCAGAACTTTTCTGTATTCATTCCTGGCCACTCTGGCTTTGTTCTGATACTCAGTGCTACCGATTACCTTCTTGGCCACTGCTTCTTCCTCGATGCCTTTGTCTAAAGCTGCCATGTCCTTGTAAGTAATCCACAGAATGATGCTGGGGCGATCCGGTGATTGTGGAGTGGCACTGAAGACCCTGTAATCGATGATTAACCCGGCTTTCTTCGTGGCTTCCATGGTCGGCTTCCATGTCGAATTTAGCCAATCGATGTACTCTTCAAAATGCCCGTACTCAACGCCTATATAAGTCACGAGAGTGACCGGACCCTCAGCATACGCGCGCTCATCCGGCATTGTTGCGGCGGTCGAGCTTCCTGCGTTGTCCAAGGCATTCGCTTCGGAAACAAGCGCGACAACTGCGATGAAGATAGCAATGATTCTCATATCGATTCTCCTATTGTGAATATTCGGGTTTGGTCCCGCGTCTCAGCAATGTAATGATTCGCCGGACCGGTGGCGCAATGTGGCAGAGATCTCTTCGGCAATGCTAAGGTTTTGGCTGATGTTTCGACGTAACCATTTTGGAATTCTTTGCAGTCAATTGGGTCTTCGGAACGGGTCGGCCTCATCGTCCTCGGCGCCTTACTACACAAGGGCAAGCGGCGGCACATCGATCTCACCGCTTGCAATGTAGGTTGTAGCGCCGCCTACGCTGACACAAGTCACCACATCATCGCGCTTCCGCGCTTCCGCTTCGATTGCGCTTCGGCGCCCCATCGAGACGCCTTGCTGGATCGAAAGGCGATAGTCCATCCCGCCAAAATCGGGCCTCGATGCCATTGCCCCGACGAGGGCTGCACAAGCGGAGCCTGTCGCGGAATCTTCTTCTATGCCCAGCGCGGGTGCCCACATGCGAGCATAGAGCTTGCTGCCATCGCGTAGATTTCCCGCGAAGAAGAAGACATGGGGGGACCATGCGCGAGAGAGCGTTGCCGCCCGAACTGTCCGATTGATAGTCGCCCGATCGACGACCTCGTTCGAGGTCAGTTGCGCAAAACAGAATGGAACACCGGCGCCTGCGAAAAAGACCTGGATCACCTCGGCGGGCTCGATGGATAGGACGGCGGCGAGATCAGTCGGAGAAGGTGCGCCGGTCGGTGCCTCGAGCCTCTCCGAAAACGTCAACGTGCCGTAAAATCCCCCGCTTCGCCGGGCGACGTCAACCGTCACGGGACCGACATTTTCCTCCAGAATGAGCCGGATCGGGTCACCAGGCCCCACATGCTGTTTCATCACAAGCGCACAGGCTGTGCCCACCGAGGGATGCCCCGCGAAATCGAGCTCCGTACGAGGTGTGAAGATGCGCACCCGGCACGTGTGCCCTGGATCCTTCTTCGGCAGGACGAAGGTTGTTTCGCCGAAATTGAATTCGCGGGCAATCTTCTGCATGCCCTGTGTCGAAATGCCAGCCGCGTCAGGCAGAACCGCGAGTTGATTGCCGCCGAACGGCGTCGAACTGAAAACGTCGACGATGTGGAATGTGTATTTCAAATGATTAGACCCGCGATTCGCCTCAAGTCTTGACGATGAAATCGATCTCAACGCAGGCCCCAAGCGGCAGCGCGGCCACCGCGATCGTCGTGCGGGCGGGAAAGGGCTGACTGAAATGCCTCGCGTAGATGACATTCATCGCGCCGAAGTCACTCATGCTCGTGAGGTACACGCCGGCGCGCGCGACGTCATCGAAACTCTTGCCGGCCGCCTTGAGAACCGCCGAGAGATTCCGAAAGATGCGCTCTGTCTCGGCTACAATACCGCCCTCGACAACCTTGGCAGTGGCCGGGTCTTGGCCGACCTGACCGCTCAAATAGAGGAAACAACCAACTTCGATCGCTTGGCTAAACGGGCCGACCGGCGGCGATAGTTCGGGCGAGGTAATTGCATTCTTGATCACGGGAAGCTCCTTTGGACTCGCAATGGGTTATGCACCGTGGTTAGACAGAACTGTCTAACGCTAGTCAAGCCTTATTAGACAAGGCTGTCTAGTCTTGAAGTTGACCCGGCCATCTCGCTATCTTCGGTGGAATGCCTGACCGTCCCAAGCCACGCGGCGCCAGCACCCCCAAGCGCGAGCATCTACTCGCGACTGCCTACCGCCTTTTCTATCGAGATGGCTACCATGCTGTCGGCATCGACACGATCCTGGCCGAAGCGAAGCTCGCCAAGATGACGCTCTACCATCACTTCGCCTCAAAGGAGGAGCTCATCGTGGCCGTGCTCGAGCAGCGCTCGGCTCTGGTCAAAGAGAAGGTGCAGACGCTCCTGAAAGAGGCAGGACCTTCGCCGAGGAAACAACTGCGCGCTTATTTCGACCGTTATGACGCTTTTATTTCGAGCAAGGATTTCAACGGCTGTCCTTTTATCCGCGCGGTCGCGGAGTATCCGGAGATCCACTCGCCGGTGCACCAGTCCGTGATCCGGCACAAGCAGAGGGGCATCGCCACCCTCCGGGAACTGCTTTCCGGCTTTGACATCGCCGAACCAGAGGCGTTGGCGCAGCAGATATCGCTGCTCATCGAGGGTGCGATTGTGAGCGCGCACACCTTCGGGAACACCTCGGAGTTGTCACACGCGCGCAACGCCGCCCTAGCTCTTGTGAAAGCGGCACAGTAAATATTGGGAATCGCTGCCGGATAGGACAGTCACGCAAAGAGCCCGAGTCCGTGCCGTCTTCGCCTTCAATTAGGTGACCGAGCACCCAGCGGCATAGCGGCGCTTGTTCGCGAATAACGAATCGTCAAGACCTTTGCTCCTTCATCAACTCCACCTCCTAAAACGCTAAGAATCGATCCAACGAGATGAGAATGAGGTTACCCCGATTTGACGGACACGGGTTGGGTTGCAAGAAGGAAGGACCCAACTGTGCTTGCCCGGATAATTCGGACACGCATTGGGCCTGATGGTTGAAGATAATGAGCTGCTCCTTTTGACTGTACACCGTTCTATCCAGCGCGCGGAGGGCGCGCTGGGAATTACGCACCACCAACTCGCAGTGAGGACAGCCGTCAACAAAGACGTCCTTTTCCGGACGTCGTGTGTGAATATCGGCGGTTGTGAGGCCTTAATAGTTGCGGCAATCCCATTTCCGAAGATCCGGATCCACCCGCGCGGCGTCAAATCTGGCCAGTTCGCATGCGCGGTGGCCACGCTTGATCGGACTGGTGAGCACATGGTTGAACTTGATACCCTGCAACCGCGCGCGGAGGCGAGACGGGCGATATTCACCGTTTTCGGTAAGTTGCAGATACGTGCGGCCTATGAGCGGCCGGGCGGTTGCCCCATGGCGCAGAATATAGACCTGTGTGGCTATGATTCTAGGGGCAGTCAACAGGGGAAGGGTTCGGCCCGCGTTACTGGAATCGGGTGGTGGCCCTTCTGCCATAGCGACGGATCGAGCTTCTGCCACAATTCATCCGGCAAATGATTCCGCGTTCGGCGCAATTTCGTGGCCAGCACTGTCAGGGCGGCGAGGCCGCACGGTGACTGCGATTCGCGGGCTCTGAAGGGCAGGACGGAGCTCATGGGAAGTTGTCCTGCCGCGCCGGAGCCGTGTTCACAACGGCCTGCGCCATTGCAGCGACTTTGCGCAGCTGGGCCACGATCATGATATCTTGCGTCCTGCCGATCCTTTCAGGGAGTGGAAGGGCCCAAGTTCGACCGGAAAGTCGCTAAGATGGAATCGTTCTTGCCCATACTGGCTCTTTTTCGAGTGGGTACGCCGGGTTCGGTAGGAGCCGGGAGCTGGCTGGATTGGTTTTCCTGGCGGCTGCAAGGTATTATGTGGGTTGAGAACAGAAGCAGGCCTTCGCTGCATCCGCTGACAATGTTAGGCCGAGAACGCGGCGCCGCATATGGGGTTTTGCCCTACCTGGGGAGGTGCTTCGGGCAATTCGCATAACGATGATGCCTGTACCGGCGGTGCTCTTGCGGCCATTGACGGCAGCCTCCTGAGACGGAGAGGCCTGCTCGAGTCCCGACCATCCCGCCATTATTGGGTCAAGATTCAGGCTAGCTGGCCCTCACGGGCGCGAGGCGTATTGGGTTGTGTAATGGGAAGGGAAGGGCCATTGGCCTCAGAGGCGTCGCGCTCGCCTACCTTGGATACCCCAAATTAACGCCCGGGGCCCTTGTTCTACAATCGCGGCCTTAGTTTGCAAAATGGCTGCGCTTCCGAAGCATCTTTCTAGTCTCAGGAGGGTCGACACGGTGCTACAATCCGGTGCCGAGAGCCACGGGTGCGCCGATAGGATGGAACAAACGGACCTGAGCGCGGGGAGCCGCGCGGTCCGGGGAACCAAGGGGAGATGGACGCTGCGGACCCTGGCTTGCCTCGTCGCGAGCATGGCGGCTTGCCCGGCGCTTCATGCCCTGAACCCGGCCAATTCCATTTTCCAGTACAACTGCAGGAGCTGGTCCAGCTCCGATGGGTTCAGTCCCGGCAAGATCAACTGCATCGCCCAGGGGCGGGACGGCTACCTCTGGATGGCAACCCAGAACGGACTCATCCGATTCGACGGGAAGGAGTTCAAGTCATTCCCAATCGTCACCGAAGGTAACAAGGACCGGGCCGTCGACAGCGTGTCCATCGCGGCTGACGGCGGCCTCTGGCTCTCCGTTTCGATGGGCGGATTCGGAAGTTTCGACGGAACGAGGCTCACGCTGACGAATGACATTCCCGGTGAGGCCCGAAGCTCCCCCGCCAATGCGGTCATGGTCGCGAGCGACGGGTCCGTATGGACGGGGTCGATGGACGGCGTCGATCACCTGGTAAACGGAAAGTCCGCGGGCGCCGTCTCCCTCGGCAAGCCTGCGCCGGTCTCCAGCCTCGGGGAAAACCCCAAAGGAAGAATCTGGGCCGGGACCATGGGAGACGGCCTCTGGTACCGGGAGGCCGGTGCCTTCAAGGAATTTCCCGATCCTGACCTAAGGGCAACCAATGTCCTGGGCACCACCACCGATGAGGGCGGCGACATATGGGTGGCCACGTCGAACGGGCTTTACCACTACGACTCGACGTTCCGGAGAAGGGAGATCCTGCTCCCCTCATCGCGCGTGACCGCGCTCCTGGTCGACAGCCACGGCCTGCTGTGGGCCGGCACGGACGCGCTCGGCCTCGGTCGGTACGCGAACGGGAAACTCGCCATGCTCCGCAGAGGCGATGGCCTCGGGGGCGATTCAATCACTTCGATTTTTGAGGACGTCGAGGGCAGCCTGTGGGTGGGCACAAGCGGGGGCCTAAGCCAGCTGACGGACGTGAGATTTCCCATCTTTTCGTCAAAGGAGGGATTCCTTCCGGGGTCGGCGCTCGCCGTGGCGGCAGCGCCCAATGGCGGACTCTGGGTTGCGACCCTCTATGGCTCCACTTACTTCGACGGACGGACCCCGTTAAATTACACAGAGCCCAACCCCAGCGAGAACAACCCGCGGCGGTTGATCGCGGCGACCGACGGGTACGTTTATTTCGGGGACCGTACCAAGAACATCCATGTGTATTCCCCCCGGGGAGTAGAGACGACTTACCCGGTCGCCAGTTGGGTGGAGGCGTTCACCGAGGACAAACTTGGCGTCATTGCGGGCCTAGGGCCACGTCTGATGAGGATTTCGGGCGGCCAGCTGCAACCCTATCACTTCAGGGACGAGGCGACCGTCCTTGACTGGATCTACTCGCTGTGTGCCTCGAGCGACGGGGCCATCTGGGTCGGCACGAACCATGGGATCTTCCGGATAAAGGATGGAGATTACCGGGAGTGGACGACCCCCGACGGGCTCCTGACGAACCAGGTGGACAGCGTGACCGAGGACGCTGAGGGGAACATATGGGCCTGCACGACATGGGGAATCCTCAGGATAAAGTCCGGCAGGCTGACGCTGGTCGGGGAGGCTAACGGCCTTTCCGATGACAGGATATATGGAATTGTGCCGGACAACCTGGGTTACGTGTGGATTAATTCAGGAAAGGGCCTGCAGCGTGTCTCGAGGCAGAGTGTCGACGATTTTGCGGAAGGGAAGATAACCCGCGTCGAGTGCCAGACATTCGAGGGAAAGGAGTCCGTGAAGTTTGTGGACCGGGACAACCAAGCTTTCCAGGGGTGCAAGACCACCGACGGCCGCATCTGGTTTCCGAGCCCCCACGGCGTCATCATGGTCGATCCTAGGAACTTCTTCCAAAACCGTGTGCCACCGCGCGTCTCAATCGGGAAAGTCGCGATCGGGGGAAGGGATTTCACGGATCCGGTGAACACGAAAACCCGGGTGAGCGACCGCGGCATCAGATTCTCCTTCTCCGCAATTGGCATGATCGCTCCGGACAAGATACGGGTGCGCTACCAGCTCGAACACTCCGACGAAGGGTGGATTGAGGCCGGCAACGAACGAACCGCCGCATACGACCACCTCGGGCCCGGCTCATATTCCTTTCGCGTCCAAGCGGCGAACGAAGACGGGGTTTGGAACATGGCCGGCGACACCTTCAAGATCGAGCTCAAGCCGCCATTCTACAGTAGGCTGTGGTTTTATGGACTGCTTGCCTTGCTTGTCTCGTTTGGAGTTTACCGTATTTATGGCTGGAAGGCGCGGAGCCTTCGCGCACGCCAGGTCGAGCTCCAAATCCAGAACAGCCGGCTGGAGTCGAAGGTCTCCCTGCGCACGGACGAGCTGAACCGCTCCCTCGCCCTGCTGAGGTCAAGCGAGCAGAAGTTCAAGGCGATGTTCGAGCAGGCCGCGGTCGGCGTCGCGCAAATCGAAGTGAATACGGGGCGATTCATTCAGATTAACCAGCATTTCTGCGACATTATGGGGCGCACCCGGGAGGAAATGGAGCTGTTCGCGATTTCCGAGTTGGTCGCGCCCAATGAGCTCGGCTTCCACCTCGAGAAAATGGGGCAACTTCGTTCTGGCGAGTCCCGTGAGTCGACGCGCGAGGGCCAGTTCCTACGCAAGGACGGATCCGCGATCTGGGTCAACATGACCATCTCGGCGATGTGGAGAAAAGGCGAACCGGCGGACTTCGTCATCGCCGTCGCTCAGGATGTCTCCGACCGAAAGCGGCTGGAGGATCAGCTTCGCCAATCGCAGAAAATGGACGCCATCGGCACGCTTGCCGGAGGGGTGGCCCACGACTTCAACAACATCCTTAGCATCATCAAGGGCTACGTGCAGCTCGCTGAGATCGATATGCGGGACGACGCCGGAATCAGCGAGCACCTCAGGGCGGTGCGGGTGGCCACTGACCGCGCCACGGACCTCGTCCGCCAGATCCTCACGTTCAGCCGGCAGCAGCCCTTTGAGCGCCGACCGACCGCCCTTGCTCCGATCGTGGCCGAGACGCTCAAGCTGCTGCGCGCGTCCATCCCGTCCACAGTGGAGTTCAAGACCGAGTTCGCAACGAACGTGCCCATGGTGCTGGCGGACTCCACGCAGATACACCAAATTGTCATGAACCTCGGGACGAATGCCTGGCAGGCCATGAAGGACCAGACGGGCAGGCTGGAGGTGAAGCTTGACCGGTGCGTCGTCGACACGGCCTTCGCTGCGATGCAGCCGAAGCTGCGGCCAGGCGTGTACGCTCGCCTGTCCATAGGCGACACGGGGAGCGGGATGGACCCGGCGACCCTGGGGCGAATCTTCGAGCCCTTCTTCACAACGAAGCCCGTCGGTGTGGGCACCGGGCTCGGGTTGGCTGTGGTCCACGGGATCATGGACAACCACGACGGGGCGATCACCGCCTACAGTGCGCTGGGCGAGGGGACGATTTTTCAGCTCTACTTCCCCGAATACCTGGGCGCGCCGGCGAAGGTCGCGGT
>Ga0181537_10005237_pt1 | contig 10516 bp, 9 predicted proteins | sample PEATcosm2014_Bin_39_FD_119765 | JGI IMG/M metagenome (GOLD analysis project Ga0181537, IMG submission 119765) | Peatland microbial communities from MTU Mesocosm Facility, Houghton, MI, USA - PEATcosm2014_Bin23_10_metaG | ecosystem: Environmental > Terrestrial > Soil > Wetlands > Peat | place... | reverse complement strand
TTCGATGGGGTCTATTGGGCGGCTTTTCAGGCCCCTTTTGTCACAGGGCGCATGGGTTGATTTCAGGCCGACTTATCGAGGATCTGAGTTTGGGCCTCGGCTTGGACTGGCTGCTTTCGCAACACACGTTGGATCGTCGCGATGGAGACGCTGTGTCCCCTGGCGATCTGGCGGATGCTCTGGCCCTGACGACGGTCGCTCTGGATGGCGGCATGGTCGAGTACCAACGGCAGGCGGTCGATGCGCTGACCTTCCAGACGAGCGCGCCGCATGCCGGCGCGCACCCGCTCGACGATCAAGCTGCGTTCGAGTTCGGCGATGGCGCCGATGATGACCACGATGGCCCGGCCCAAAGGGCCGGCTGTGTCGATTTTTTCCCGGAAGCTGACGTACTCGATTCCAATGCGGTTCTCGTTGTATTCGCTTGGGTTCGCATGCTGACAATCGGCAACGGACTGGGCGGGCGAGTGGTATCCGACCCGAAACCGGCCAGGCGGAAAGTTTGAACGCCCCCTAAGAAACTTCCTAACCTCGGGGGTCTCCTCCGATCTAATACGGGCATGGAAAAGAACGACCAGGCGCTGATCCGGGCGGTTCTGGCCGGAAACAAGGATGCTTACGGCGACCTAGCCGAGCGTCATGGGGAAACTATGTTTCGCGTGGCATATCGCATTACCGAGAGTGAGTCAGACGCGGAAGAAATCGTCCAGGAGACTTTTCTTCGCAGCTACCGCAGCCTCGGGGAGTTCGATGCCCGCTCTGACTTTCGAACTTGGATCTATCGGATTGCGGTCAACTGCGCGTTGCAGCTTTTAGCGAAACGGAAGAAGGAAGGGGCGGTGCCCATCACCGAAGAGTTTGACGACGAGGTTTCGGGCATACAACTGGCTCAAGGTGGGGCCGGGCCAGAGAGACTCCTCCTCGACAAAGAAATTGAACACCGAAGGCGCGCCGCGATGGAGAAGATGACCGAAGATGAGCGTGTCGCGTTTGTCTTGAGGCATTTGGAAGGCCGCTCCATCGAAGAGATCGCAGCGGCGCTTGGAGTGACACCGAACAACGCAAAACAGGCGGTGTTTCGAGCAGTTCAAAAAATGCGCCGGGCCTTGGCCCCGCTTTGGAGAGCCCCGCTTTTGGGGTCTCGCCCTGGGATGAAATCATGAAGCACTTAACAGAAGAACAACTTGTCGAGCACTACTTCGCCGACGACGCCGAAAGCCGCATAGCGGCCGAAACACACCTCCGCATTTGCAGACGATGCGAACAGGCGTACCAGGAAGTCTCCAACGTTCTCGCGGCTCCGGCTCCACATCCTCCAGTTCACATGCCCGGATTCGGTCGGCAGCTTTGGAAATCAATCCAGTCGCCGCTGCCAGCTTACCCTGCGAAACCCAGGCCCACCTGGTTCTCGTTGCCTCGCCTTGTCGTCGCCGGCGCATGTCTGGTTTCGCTTGTAGCTGCCTTCGTTGGAGGATCGCACTGGCAACGGTCGCGAAAGGTCCCAATGGAAGCCGCGAATCCAGCCCTGGCAAAGCAGCGCGTAGTTCTCTTCATCCTCGACGATCATCTCGATAGGTCGGAGCGCCTGCTTGTCGAACTCAGTCATACCGCTGGAGACAAGCGCGTCCCGAACGGCTCGCTTCAGGCTGACTCCCTTCAGGCCGACTCCCTTCAGGCCGAAGCGCGGCAACTCCTTCCGGATAACCGGCTCTACCGCCAGGCGCTGGCAAGCGGAGACGATCCCATGATGTCCGCCACGCTTGACCATCTCGAGCGCGTGCTTCTTGAAGTGGCGAATTCGCCTGACAAATTGAACGCTGCCGATATCGCACGCATTGAGCGGGAAATGAAAACGGATACTCTCTTGTTTCAAGTGAGGGTGCTGCGCGCAAGAAATTCAAGTCAGGAAACAAAAGTTGAGTCTTTATCGAAAGGAGCATCGATATAAATGAGAATTCATCGATTCGTTTTTATTGTGGGAGTGTTTGGGGCTCTCGCGCTTTCCGCGCCGCAGGCCGCACGATCTGCCGAACTGCTCTCCAACATGGGGTTGTTCGCAGAGGACACGCAAGAGAATCAGCTCTACTCCGATGCCACAAAGGCCATCGATGAAGCTCGGTGGTCGGATGCCGAGAACCTTCTCGATGAAGTGTTCAATCTCCATGGCAAGAGAGCGGACGCAGCCGTCTACTGGAAGGCGTATGTCAAGAACAAGGAAGGCCGTAAGTCCGAGGCTCTCGAAGAATGCGCGACTCTGCGCCAGAACTTTCCGCAGAGCAATTGGTTGAAGGAATGCAGCGCTCTTGAAATCGAGATTCGGGGCAAGAGCGGCAGTCCCGTTCAGCCGCAGGCGGAGAGTGACGAAGACCTCAAACTACTCGCATTGAGCTCCCTGATGGAGAGCGGCAACTCCAATGCGTTCCCCATCCTCCAGCAAATCATCGAAGGACAGCAATCCGAACGGCTCAAGGAGCGCGGCCTTTTTGTTCTCGCCGAGAATCAATCGAAGCAGGCACAGGAATTGTTGGGTCAGATCGTTCAGGGAGATAAAGATCCCAACCTGCAAATCAAGGCTATCCGCCTTCTCGCCGTCGCACAGGGAGCGAAATCTGCTTCAACTCTTGAGAGCATTTACAGCAAGTCCAGCGATCCCTCTGTGAAAAGAGCCGTGCTTGACTCCTACCTTGTCATGAATGATCCGGAGAGGTTGGTGCAGATTGCCCAACACGAATCGGATCCTGAGCTCGCGCGCCATGCGGTCTCTGAACTCGGAGCAATGGGCGCGGTCTCGCGGCTGTCTGAAATCTACAACGCGACCTCCAGCAAGGAAGTGAAGTCGGCCATCATCAACGCCTATGTTGCCGCAGGGAGCAAAGGTGCGGATGCGCTGGGCACTATCGTTTCCAGTGAGCAGGATCCCGAACTCCGGCGCAAGGCCATCCGCAATCTGGGCCCAAGTGGAGGGCCCGCGGCCGTCCAGGCGCTCCTCGCCATTTACTCCAAGAGCAGTGATGAAGAATCAAAAAAGGCCGCGATCGATGGACTGTTCGTAGCCGGCGACTCTCACGATCTTGTGGCCCTGGCCCGCAGCGAGAAAGATCCCGCGGCGAAAAGGGAGATCGTAGGCAGGCTTGCCCTGATGCACAGCAAAGAAGCTATCGACTACATGATGGAACTTCTCAACAAATAGGCCTGGTTGCATAAATCCGGTTTTGTAAGGGCACTGCTTCACCGCTTGCTGAAAAGCCCATCCGGCCGGTCGGCCGGTCATTCAACCCCGGCATTAGACCGCACAAAATTGGACGCGGACTTGTAGGGTGGGTTTCAACCCATCCATTGATCCTCTGAGGTATGCTTTTCGGGAATTTCACTCAAATTCGGGACAGCCGGCGTGATCGTGCGTCTTCCCGTCTGCCTGTTACCAGGATCTGAATTCTTCCATGCGAAAGTGCTTGGGTGTTTTTCGGATCGCATTCATCTAACTCTCGAAGTCGCGCGTTCTATCGATTGATAGAAAGGAGACCAATGCGAAGTTTACTTGTGTTGATTCTTGCAGCAAGCAGCGCATTCAGCGGCTTTACTCAGGTGTCTCCTCAGGCGGTGAAGAAATCCGATGCAGAGCGTCACCTCGACCAAAGGGTTCCTATCTGGTTGAAAGCATTTAACGTCGTGGGAGTGGAAATTGCATACATTGAAGATGGAAAAATTGCTTGGACGTCGTTTTACGGAGAACAAGTTCCCGGAGGCCCGCCCACTAGTGAAAAGACTCTCTTCAACGTAGCCTCGCTTACCAAGCCCATATCCGCGGAGGTGATTCTGCGCCTCGCGTCGGATGGGAAGGTGAACTTGGACGAGCCCGTGGCTCCGTATTGGACCGACCCAGATGTAAAAGACAACGCGTGGAATGAGTTGTTGACGCCTCGCCTCCTACTCTCTCACCAATCTGGGTTCACCAACTGGCGGTACCAGACGAAAGGCGTGCTGCAGTTCCAGTTGAAACCCGGCACACAATTCGGTTATTCCGGCGAGGGAATTGACTATGTCGCCCGATTTGCGGAAAAGAAGGCTGGGCAACCCTTCGAAGAATTGGCGCAACAATTCGTCTTCGATCCCATCGGGATGAAGGATACATCTTACACCCCTCGTAGCTGGTGGGCCGGTCGTCAAGCCAAGCCAGTAGAGTCAGAGCCCAGAACGAAATGGTCCGCTGCCGACTTGCTACGCACGACCGTTCGAGATTATTCCAAGTTCGTGATCAGCGTCATGAACAATGAAGGCGTGACGAAAGAGATTGCGGCGGAGCGCCTTAAGATCACGCGAAATCAAATTACTCCGGAAATGGAGTCCGTGTTGTGCGAATCGGCGCAGGATCCCGAACATTGCAAAGTTAGTATGGGCTTCGGTTTGGGCTGGCGAATTGTAAAAATAGATAATGAAACCATTATCGACCACACCGGTGGTGACAGCGACATAAAGACAATAGCCTTTTTCATTCCTCGAACCCGCACTGGTGTTGTGATTTTTACCAACGGCCCGAATGTGGGGCACGAAATGATCGATAAGATCCTGGGAGTCATCTACCCCAATCCAATCTACGATGCCGTAGTGTGGCGGTAAGAAATTGGCACAGAACTCATCGGAACGGACGAAATCACACGGTCAGTGCAATAGGAGGCCGACTATGAAACGAACCATAAGTGCGCTCGTGTTTCTCGCAATTGCGGTACCCTTGCTGGCGCAGCAGCCCAGGGTAAGCGATGCGCAATTCAGAGTCGAGCCAATGGGCCAGACTCTTGCTTCAACGGTCGATCATGTGCGTCATTCGAGCGATGAACTCTGGCTCGGATATGAGGTTCCGGCCGTGCCGGGACTGCACGTCTCCGCCTGCTCGGATTGGTCCAACTCCTCCGACTCCAACGATGGATGCTGCGGCGAGTATCGCCTTGAAGACGAATTCAGCACGCATCACACCAGCAACGATAAGACCGCACGGAGTGTGTACATCCTTTATCGCTTCGAGAAAGGTGTCCTACTCAAAGTCAGATCGGTCGGGGCCGGATGCCACCTCAACGCGGGCGGCGTGAACTTTGTGTGGTTGGAGGGCGTCAAGCCCCAGGAGAGCATTGCCTTCCTGGCTGACTTGGTCAATCAGCCATCGGAGAGTCATAGAGTCCTGGAAGAGGCGCTCATGGCAATCAGTTTTCATGCCGCGCCGGAAGCCACGCGCGTGCTCGAACAGATCGCCTTGTCTTCGTCGTCAGAGCACACGCGCGAGCAGGCCGCATTCTGGCTCGGGGTCGAGCGTGGGCACGATGGTTTTGTGGCCCTGAAATCGCTCGAGAACAAGAGCGCGGACGATGCGCGATTCCGTGAGAAGCTCACATTCGATTTCGGTCAGAACTCAGATCCCGCAGCCGAGGACGAACTGCTTCACATGGCCAAATTCGACTCCGAGGCCGGGGTCCGTGGACAGGCCCTCTTCTGGATCGCGCAAAAGGCGGGAAAACGGGCAACCAGCGCACTCACCGATGCCATCCAGAACGATCCCGAGACCGATGTGAAAAAGAAAGCGGTGTTCGCTTTGAGCCAGTTGCCGAAAGATGAAAGCATCCAGCAACTGATTCATGTGGCCGACACAAACTCGAATCTGACGGTTCGCAAAGAGGCGTTCTTCTGGCTCGGTCAATCGCAGGATCCACGTGCCTTGGCATATCTCGAGCAAGTCCTCAAGAAATAACAAGCTCAGCGTCATTCGGCCGTTCATAGCACCGGAGTCTTCCGCCAATTCAATCACTCCCGAAAAACGCCCCGGGGGTCTGTGATCCCAGCCCAGGTGTCCCTCGGTTTACGCAACTTCGCCAGGCACATAGCGAAATTGGATAGATGATGGCCTTCCGGATCTCAACCGGGTCGCTACCCCTGAATTCAGGTTTGTTAGAACGTGATATTGTCCGTTATCGCTGGCTAAATGGTCGGTGAGCCGCATTGGTCTCTTTCGCCACTTGTGCGAGATGCCGACTTTTCGGCCATGTGGATTGCAGCAGCGAAATACGCGCAATGGCATTCCCAGACCTTGGCGCGCTTATCGGAGTAGTTCAAACAAGTCCTCCGTATCGCACTACACTTGCTGCGTCTACCGTACGTGTGAATTGAACACTTACTCGAAAAGCCCTTTAGGCCGATCAGGGTTTGCCCACAGCTTTCTGCATGGCGGCAGCCAGATCGTCCGGGTGAAAGCCGAACGGTCCGGGCTTGCTCTTGTAAAGTACGCGGCCATTGGAACCGATCAAATAAAGGCGATCCGGCCAGCCAGTATAGGCATTCTCCACCTGGTTGTCGAAGCTATCCACCACGGCAGGGAATTTGATTCCCAATCGGCGCACACACGTGCCGGCTACCGATGCGCGTTCTTCTTCATCGCGCGGACTGCGGAAGAGCACATTATCGCGCACGTTGCTCTGCATCTGCCACACGTCGGTGGGATGTGCCTCGAGGATATAGACCGCATAGAAATCGACCTTATCCTTGTATTGAGCGGACAGTTTGTTCAGGGCGGGAACCTCCCGCCGAAAAGGCGGTCAGGTATAACTCCCGAATACCAGGACGACCGGTTTGCCAGCCCATAAGGACGCAAGATCGACAGGCACTTTCGTATCGAGATTTTTGACGCTAAAGTCAGGCGCCTGGTCTCCCGCATTGAGGGTTCCCTTGCGTGCGTCGGTCCACATGGTTTCGAACGGGAAAAGGAAATAAGCCGGCATGGGCATGTGCGCCATCACATGGCCAAAGACCTCCGGCGGCTGACGCATGGCCCAGTCGACATAGGCTACAAAGGCGAGCCACAAGCAGAAGAGGCTTGCCAATGTGGCGCCCAACCAGCGTTTTGTCTTCTTCTTCATCGTCCAGGTCAATTTCACATTCCCTGCCAGTTGGTGGGATACTCGAAACGTTCCCCGCTTCTCCAGTAGCCGCTGAAAGCCTAACGGAAAAAGACTAGCACACTAATGCAAAGCAATTGTACATGCCATTTCCTTCAGCAAGAAGAGATCGCTATAGAACGATTCGTTGCTCTCCAACTTTGCGCGTAACTCGCTCACGGTCTAGATACTCCAGCAGGGGGATAGCGTACTTCCTCGACAGTCCAGTCATTTGCTTGAAACCCGCGACATCGAGCGTCTGACCGTGCAGTTTGCTGATTTGAGACTTCAGCTGCGCCAGCGCTCTCCCGTGGATATACAACGCATCTGCCCCCATCCTGATCAAGATTTTGTCGCGGAGAAGCAGCGTCATCAACCTGCGAATTTCGGCTTCTGACAGGTTCAGCTTGGCCGCAACTTCAGCGACTTGAGGAGCGGCCAGGCCTGCGGTACCGAAGGCTGCCGCAATCGCGTCCAGTTGAGGTTGATCTGGCACAGCGGACCTTGAATCCGATTCACAAGGGTAGATAAGTTCTCCAGTCAACCGGAGTTTCTGCTCCCGTGCAAGTTTCACAATCGCAAAGTCGAACACCTCTTTGCATAATCCGGTCTGACTTCTTAGTTCGGCTCGCCTGATGCCCATAAGATTGGCGCCAGCCTTCAGACGGCTGGCAATGCTCTCGATCGCCGAAGCCATAAACCCGGTTGTGATGAGCAGATCGCCGCCGATGCAAACGATCCGATCCTGGTTCAACTGGGACTCAAAGAATCGCTGCAGAGCTTCGATTGTCAGCCCAGTTTCCGCCATGAGTCCGCGAAAAGTGAGGCCGATGACGCCACGCCGTGCAACGCGCAGCAGAAGTTGCTGTACCGGTGACGCCTCCTGCATTGCTTCAAGCCACGCAAGGCACTTTCTTTTTCTCAGGTTGGGAAGCGGATGCGCATCCATCACAACCCCGCCGCCAATGGTGCCTGCCGGCGAACATTGCCGCAACACGAACCGGTCACCGGGCACAAGTATTTGAGGGGAATGCAGCCTGAGCCGCATCAATCGGCGAGTGCTTGCCTCGACTGGGTGGTAGTCGTAAAGGGAAACCGTGGCATAGGTGTCAGCGGTGAAGGCATGAAAGTGAACCTGGGAGCGATGTTTCAAACTCCTGACTCCGGACAGCAGAACAGTTTCAACGTCGACTATTGACACAGCAGCGAGCGTTTCTGGAGGGACGATTGTCTGTCCCCTGCTCACTTCGGAAACATCAATGCCGGCAAGGTTGAGAGCGACACGCGAGCCGGATTGAACGACCTCTTCCGGACGGCCATGGGTTTGCAATCCTCGCACCCGTACCGCACGGCTCCCAGGCTCAAGCGTCAAAGTCTGGTTGATGCGGATTGACCCGGAAAGGAGTGTTCCAGTAACTACCGTGCCGAATCCCTTCATCACAAATGCGCGGTCGATTGGCAAGCGTGGAAGATGATCCTGGAAGCCGGCAACTGGCTGCATTGCCAAAGAAAGAAGTACGCGGCGAAGGTCTTCCATTCCTGCACCGGTGTGCGCACTCACGGGAAGAATATTTCCCTCAAGAAACGTTCCGCGAAGAAACGTGCTTGTCTCGGACAGGACCGATTCAAGCCGTGCAGCATCGACTGAATCTACCTTGGTAATCGCCGTCAGTCCTCGACGAACCCCAAGCAGACTGCAGATGGAGAGGTGTTCCTCGGTCTGCGGCTTGATGCCCTCTTCTGCTGAAACCACGAGCAAGACGGCGTGGATACATCCGGCTCCTGCAAGCATGTTCCGGATGAAGAGTCTGTGTCCGGGAACGTCGACGAAACTGATTCGCAGCGGAGTACCATCGGCAGCAACCGCATCAAGAGATGCGAATCCAAGGTCGATGGTTATGCCCCGTCGCTTTTCCTCAGGCAGGCGATCAGTGTCCACACCGGTGAGTGCTCGTACCAGCGCCGTCTTGCCATGATCGATGTGGCCTGCGGTTCCGATGACGATCGATTTGGTCGGCATGCTCATGGGTATAGGCGCGTGATGACGGCGTTCCAGCGGTCACTACCGGTTTGGCGAATCGGGAAGAAACGCGGCGTCGGATTGTGCAACATGTTGTAGCGAGGCCGCGAGCGTTTCATCCACTTCGGGTTCAACCGTACGAAGGTCCAGCAACACTCTGTCTTCGTTAACGCGGCCGATAACCGCAGGATCGAGTTGTCTCATGAGGTGCAGCAGCACATGGGGCTGAATTACCTTGTGGCGAAGCGCCACGGCTGAACTTTGCAATCGTGCTGCCGGTGCGGTGCCGCCACCGATCAAGCTAAATGCAGGAACCACATCCGCCGTAAGATTCGTGCTGTTCACCTGCGAGGCAATCCACTCACATCTTTTCAAGACTTCCTCCGGTAAAGCCCGGAGCATTCTGACAATTGGAATAGAATCCGTTCTGCCTGATACGTAGTCCATCAGCGTTGCTTCCAGCGCGGCGTAGGTCAGTTTGTCGACGCGGAAGGTTCGTAACAGAGGGTTCTTGCGTATGCGCTCGATCAGGTCAACTCGGCCGGTGAGGAGACCGCACTGTGGACCTCCGAGTAACTTGTCTCCACTTGCGGCAACCAGGTCCGCGCCGAGGCTAAAGCTACCGGGCAACGTTGGCTGAGAACCAACTCGAAGATCTTCAAGCGAAAAGCATAAGCCCGTGCCCTGATCTTCAAACACGGGGATGTTATTCCTTTTACCCAGCGCGACAAGCTCTTCGAGAGTTGGCCGCTCGGTGAAACCTTCCATGCTGAAGTTGGATTGGTGAACGCGAAGGATCAGGGCCGTCTCAGGCTGAATCGCATTCTCGTAGTCGGAAATGCGCGTACGGTTCGTGGTGCCAACTTCGCGCATGCGCGCGCCGGACTTTGAGAGAATCTCAGGGATGCGAAATCCGCCGCCGATCTCGACAAGCTCACCGCGGGAAACAATAACCTCAGCGCCCTCGGCAAGCGAGTTGAGTGCAAGAAATGTAGCTGCCGCGCAGTTATTGACCACGAGCGCGGCTGCCGGCGTATTCGAATTGCGCCCGCATAAACCGCCAGCCCTGCTCTCGAGCAACCCTAAGATGAGTTCCTCCGCATGAATATCGCGACGGCTCCGTTCGCCACTTTCCAGATCGAACTCAAGATTACAATATCCCTTCGCTATTTCGGCAATGTGCTCAATGGCTGAGGCGCTGAGTGGCGCGCGTCCAAGATTGGTATGGAGTATTACGCCAGTCGCATTGATAACGCGTCGCAGCGAAAAGCGCTTATTGGCATTGAGTTCTTCAGCGACTGCATGATCGACTGCGCTCACGCATTCGATAACACGGTCACAGGTCAGTTTTCCGCCGGCAATCCTTTCACGTATGAGATTTAGCACAGTTCTGGTAGCTCTTGTCGTCGCGCTGTGCGAATGAATCTGGAGAAGAGACTCAAACTCGGGAGTGAGGAGAAGATCGTTGACTGAAGGCAGCAGCCTGTAGAGGCTGGCATGTTCGTCGCTTTCGCTTGCTCGTTCAATAGGTTTCATAAGGCGACCGCTCTAACAGGGAATGTGCTGTACCAGATTGAAC
>Ga0181537_10005236_pt1 | contig 10517 bp, 8 predicted proteins | sample PEATcosm2014_Bin_39_FD_119765 | JGI IMG/M metagenome (GOLD analysis project Ga0181537, IMG submission 119765) | Peatland microbial communities from MTU Mesocosm Facility, Houghton, MI, USA - PEATcosm2014_Bin23_10_metaG | ecosystem: Environmental > Terrestrial > Soil > Wetlands > Peat | place... | reverse complement strand
TGCAAGAGTGCCCACTTACACCATTCGTTCGCGGCCACCGCCAGCCCGTCATCGTTCCCTTTTTCGCAGCGCAGACACCCCGCCGGCCGCTGCATCGCGCCACCTGCAACCTGTAGTCCTGAGCGAACCTTCGTTTGTGTGTCTTCGGTCGTTGCCTTTCGAGCTACCATGCCGCAAAATACCGTTCGAACGGTGTACTCACATATAAAATAGCTTGACAAGGCAACATTTTCATGCTACCGTAGGCTATGTTGGCCCGTCCCAGCCTCGTCCGGCCCCGCCAGACCCTCCCCCTCTTTACTCCGCCGTACACTAAAACTGCCCAGTTCCCGCCTCTGCGATCCTTTCCGCACCTTCGCCAAATGTGCCCCTTTAGAATGATAACGATACGAATTGCTCCCCGCGTAAACCCTTACGGCTCACAACGATATGAAATGCCCTACCGTACACCCTTCAACCCTCCATCCAGTTCCAGTACTGACTCCGTTAACCGCTTTTTTTCCTGTGCTTTACCGCAACCTCGTGCAACCGGGCACAGCACTAAATTTTTCCCTCCACCGGGCCAATCTTCGACTTCATACTGCCAGTTAACCGTGTCCACCACATCGTCCACGCCCGGCAACCCGCCAAACCCCGCGACCTCCGTCAGCGAGTCAGCCGTCCGCACCTCATCTCCAGTCAGCACCCCCGCAGGCACCTCCGTCGGCAATCGCCGCCACGCCTTGCTCGTCGCCGCCGGCATCTTTCTCAGCCGCATCGCTGGACTCATCCGCGACCGCATCTTCGCCCATTATTTCGGCAACTCGGACGCCGCCGACGCCTTCAAAGCCGCCTTCCGCATCCCCAATTTTCTGCAAAACCTCTTCGGCGAGGGCGTCCTCTCCGCCAGCTTCATCCCCGTTTACGCCGGGCTCCTGGCCCGCAAAGAAGAATCCGAAGCGCGCCGCGTCGCGGGCGCCGTAGCCTCGCTCCTCGCGCTGACCACTTCGCTCCTCGTCCTCATCGGCGTCCTCGCCACCCCCTGGCTCATCGACGCCGTCGCCCCCGGCTTCCACGGCGAAAAGCGCCAGCTCACCATCCAGCTCGTGCGCATCCTCTTTCCCGGCGCCGGCCTGCTGGTTTTCTCCGCCTGGTGCCTCGGCGTGCTCAATAGTCACCGCCGCTTCTTTCTCTCTTACACCGCGCCCGTGCTGTGGAACGCCGCCATGATCGCCACCCTGTGGATTTTTGGCGCGCGCTACGGACAGTTCCCGCTGGCGCAAATTCTCGCATGGGGCTCGGTGGTCGGCAGCGCGCTGCAAGTCGCGATCCAGCTGCCAGTAGTTCTTGCGTTATTGCGCGGCTTCCACTTCACGCTGCATTTTGGCGCGGAAAATATTCGCACCGTGGTCCGCAACTTTGGCCCGGTGTTCATCAGCCGCGGCGTGGTACAGATCAGCGCTTTCATTGACGCGCTGCTCGCCAGCCTGCTCCCCGGAGGCGCCGTAGCCGCGCTGGCCTACGCGCAGACCCTCTACACCCTGCCCGTCAGCCTGTTCGGCATGTCCGTCTCCGCCGCCGAATTGCCCGCTATGTCCGGCGCGCTCGGCGCGCAAGACGAAGTCGCCGCCGCGCTGCGCGCGCGCCTCAATTCCGGCCTGCGGCAAATCGCATTTTTCGTGCTGCCGTCGGTGGTGGCGTTTCTATTCCTCGGCGACGTAATCGTCGCCGCCATTTATCGCTCCGGCCGTTTCACGCAAGCCGACGTACTGTACGTCTGGGGCATTCTCGCCGGCGCCACGGTAGGTCTGCTCGCCTCCACCCTCGGCCGCTTGTATGCCTCCACGTATTACGCGCTGCGCCATACGCGCACCCCGCTGAAGTTTGCGGTCTTGCGCGTAGTGCTGACCACAATTCTTGGTTATCTCTTCGCGCTGCCGCTGCCGCATCTCCTCGGCATCGCGCCGCGCTGGGGCGTCGCGGGCCTCACCATCTCCGCCGGTATTTCCTCGTGGGTGGAATTTACGTTGCTCCGCCGCGCGCTGAATAAGCGCATCGGCCAAAGCGGCCTCCCCGTAGAGTTTCTGGCAAAACTCTGGGCCGCCGCGTTACTCGCCGCCGCCGCCGCATGGGGCGTACATCGCGCGCTAGGCCCGCGTTCGCCAATTCCAGCAGCCGTCGTAATTTTAGGAATTTACGGTGTTATTTATTTTGCCGCGACGCTGTTACTCCAACTACCCGAAGCGCAATCCGTATTTCGCCGCGCCCGCAACTCCGTAGGAGTCACTTAGTGACCTATCCAAATCGGAGTCGCGCGTTAATCCTTCGCGGTGGGCAAACCAGCTTCGGTCCACGCGCGATAGCCGCCGTCCATGGACTCGACGTTGCTGTAACCCATTTTCTGGATATTGTCTGCCGCCAGCGCGGAGCGGTAACCGCCCCCACAATACAAAATCACCTTGCTGCTGGTATCGGGAATCAGCTTCTCGATATCGCGTTCGATGATCCCTTTGCCGAGGTGGATCGCGTCCGTGACGTGCCCGTTGGCCCATTCGCTTTCTTCACGCACGTCCACCAGCAGAAAGTTTTCTCCCGCTTCGCGGCGTTTCTTTACATCCTCAACGGTCGTTTCTTTCACGCGGCTCTTCGCCTCGGCGACAATTTTCAGAAATTTATCGGAGTGCTGTTTAGCGGGTGCGGCCATAGGTTCTCCTCGATAAGACGGACACCACAGGTTAGCAGCGGCAAGGCAGGTTGGCCATATGAATGGCCCGTTTGCTCGCTACTCCATGTCGCGCCAGTTGGGCCCGGAGCCAATCTCGACCAAGAGCGGTACCGCAAGCTGGTGGACCTGTTCCATTTCCTTGCGGACCAGCTTTTCCAGTTCTTCCTGTTCGTCGGGAGGCGCTTCAAAGAGCAGTTCGTCATGGACCTGCAGGATCATGCGCGACGCGAATTTTTCTTTGCGCAGGTGCGCGTCGATGCGAATCATGGCCAGCTTGATCAAATCCGCGGCGGTGCCTTGCAGGGGGGAATTGAGGGCCGTGCGCTCGGCAAAATTGCGCAGTTGCACCTGCGGAGAATTGATCTCCGGAATGGGGCGAATGCGGCCAAAGAGCGTTTTGGCCACGCCGGTCTTGCGCGTCTCGACCAGCACATTGTCGAGATAGGCTTTCACGCCCTTGTAGCGCGTGAAATAGGCATTGATGAACTGGGCGGCTTCTTTCTGCGGGACGTTGATTTGTTGCGCCAGGCCGAACGCCGAAAGGCCATAGATGATTCCGAAATTGATGGCTTTGGCCGCGCGCCGATGTTCGGCGGTCTGTCCTAACGGGCCGACGCCAAAGACTTCCTGTGCGGTGCGCGCGTGGATGTCTTCGCCATTCCGAAAGGCGTCTATGAGCACTGGATCCTGGGAAAAATGCGCCATCACGCGCAATTCGATCTGCGAATAATCGGCGGAAATCAAAATTTTGCCTTTATCCGCCACAAACGCAGCGCGAATCTGGCGGCCCAACTCGGTGCGGATGGGAATATTTTGCAGATTGGGATCGGAGGAGCTGAGACGGCCCGTGGCGGCGTTTGTCTGCGAGAAACTGGTGTGCAGGCGTTTGGTATCCGGATGGATCAGCTTGGGCAGGGCATCGACGTAGGTAGATTTGAGTTTGGCGATTTCGCGATACTCGATGACTTTCGCGGGCAGCGGGTGCTTTTCGGAAAGCTCTTCGAGAATTTCTACCGCGGTCGAACGGCCTTTGGCGCGGCCACGCTTCACCGCGGGAGCCAGATTTAGTTTGTCGAAAAGAATTTCGCCGAGTTGCGATGGCGAATTGACGTTGAACTCCGTCCCGGCCAGTTCCCAGATATCTTTTTCGAGGCGTCGCACTTCGCGTTCCATGGATTCGGACATCACCGCCAGCGCTTGGGGATCGACACCGATGCCCACACGCTCCATATCGGCCAGCACCGCGCTGAGCGGCAGATCGATGTCTTCGTACACGCGGGTGAGTTCTTGTTGTTTGGCGGCTTCACGCAACACCGGTGCGAGACGTTGCAGATAGTCCGCGCGCTCGCCGGCGCCGCCGCCGAGCATGCTGTTCCATTGACGCATGACCACGTCCGCAAAATTGTGGTTTCCCGTCGTGGGCCGCAGCAGGTAGGAATAGATTTGCGTGGCGTCACGCACATTTTCCGCGCGGCCGGCGAGCAACTGAAACAATTTCGCGTCGTGCACGATTTTTGGGCGGCTGGGATCTTGCAGCAGCGGCGCCAATGCGCGCATGGCCGCGCCTTCCGCGTCGATCCAGACGGCGCGTCCTTCGCCGGGTTTGGTGGAGATTTCGATTCCCGCGACGCGCGTGCCAAATCCTTCGGATTCGCGTTCTCCGGTCTCGAGGTTGAGCCAAATCGCCACCTCTTGCTTGGCAGGAATTTTCTCGAGATACGCGCGAAACTCGGCAGCGTTGGCGAACTGAGCGTAATCGATTTCTAGCTGCGGACCGTCCGCTGGCGGCGCGGATGTCGCCACCGCTTCCGCACCCAGTTCGCGCAACAAAGAATTGAAGCCTAGCTCACGGTAGACGCTGCTGAGCGCGCCGGGATCGGGCGGGCGCCGTGCCAGCTTTTCCAGCTCCAGCTTGACCGGCACTTCGGTGGCGATTTTCGCGAGCTGCTTGGACATCAACACCTGTTCGCGCTGTTGCTGCAGGGCCTCGCGATAGCGCTTGTTGGGCACTTCGCCGGCGTGATCCAGCGCGTTTTCCACCGTGCCGTATTTCTGAATCAACTCGGCGGCGCCTTTTTCGCCGATACCTTTGGCGCCCGGGATATTGTCAATGTTGTCGCCGAGCAGGGCCATGTAATCGACCACCTGCGCCGCGGTGACGCCGAGCAGTTCCTGAACTTTTGCTTCGTCGACGATCACATCGCTCTTTGCGCCGCCCGTCCCCGTGCGCAGGACGCGCACATGGCCATCGACGAGCTGCATCATGTCTTTGTCGTTGGTCACGATGAGCACGTCGAGCTTGGCTTTGGATGCTTGCTGCGCCAGCCCGCCGATCAAATCGTCGGCTTCAAATCCGTCTTTTTCGAGAATCGGCAGATGCATGGCTTCACAGAGTTTGCGCACGTAGGGAATCTGCTGCGAGAGTTCATCCGGCATTGGCGCGCGATGCGCTTTGTACTGTTCAAAGAGTTTGTCGCGAAAGGTAGGCGCCTTGGTATCAAAGACGATGGCGATATAGTCCGGCGAATAATCCTTGATCAAGCGACGCAGGATATTGGAAAAAAGAAAAGGCACTTTGGTGGGCAAGCCGCTGGGCGCGTTCATGCGCACCATGGGCGCATAAAAGGCGCGGTAAATATGCGCCATAGCATCGACCAGAAAGATTTTTTTTGCAGCGGAAGGCATTCGTCGAGTATAGCGCAGTGAATCTGTGTGAGCGTTTCCCTGAGCCGAGGATGGGTTGCACGCGCGCGCGAACTTCGGCGGGCGGCTAAGAATTCCAGGCGGTGCGAGTGAGTTGTTTCTTGCGCGATTCCCATTCGGCGCCGATGAGGATGCGCGGGGAGACTTCGAGGACGCGCGAGGTGAGCATGAATACGCTGGCGGCGTTCCAGGGGCGACCGTCGCGGGTGCGGTATTCGCGGGCGTTGAGGGCGTCAGCCATGCTGCGAAAAGAAACATCCTGCACGATCATTTCGGCCAGGAAGCGCAGGGTACGCATTTCGAGCGGGTCGTCTTCGAGGTGCTGACAGTCCGCGGAGATGCGCAGGCCGAAGGGGACTTGCTCGGAGCCATGCTCGGCGCTAACGTCCGCGGACTGGCCGGGCAAAGTCATCTCCTCCCCGCTCACTTCCACTTCGCGTTCCCACTCGAGGGCCACCAGGCTCCATCCGGCGTCGTGCATCTTCGAGAGGTAGAGCGAAGTCGGCAAAACGCTGACTTTTTCGCGAATACGATCGATCTTCTTCACGGCGAACCCTCCGGGATTGCTCTTTGCTCGAAAACGACACACCCAAGTCGCTGTCAACGCACATCCGGTTCCTTATAGCAAAATCTATAAACCACAGAAACGCAGCCCTTTAGTGCGTCAGGAGTGGCACGGCGAACGAAGGAAATGTCCGGTGGTGGGATGGAGCCGTCCGGGACCAGAACAGTAAACCCGAGTAAAACGGCGACGCTACGCCGGGAAATCTAATTCGAAGCGGTAGCTACGCGAGGCGGCTGGATAACGATCAGCAGGCGCGTGCCTCGTTCCAAGTGCACGTTATTGCGGGTGGACATCAGCACGGTGCCATCGGAGCCTTCCGAAAGCGGGGTATACACGCGAATATCGGGCGCCCCGAGCGCGCCTTTGCTGTCCGAAGTGAGTAAGCCGTGCTTGGTAAACGCGCCCTGCGTCAGCGGCAATTCCAGCGCGGGCGGGCGAAGCATGGAGACGTGCGCTTCGGCGGGCTCGTGCGAGACGGCCATCACATTTTTGGCGGAAACATCGGTGTCCAGTGCGGCGTCTGTCGGCAATGCACGGGCCACCGCAGCCTCGCGTGCGGACGCATCGGCATCGGGATCTTCACTGCCAGCGGAGGCGGATTCCGCAACTGCCGGCGGATTGGGGCCGACGGCCATGGCCTGAATCCCGGCATTCATCACGGCTTCCTGGCCGTTCTTCAGGACGGCTTTATCAAACTGCAGGAACAGCGCGGCGCGATCCGGGCCGTGCGTGGAGATGGACCTGCGCACCACATGACCCTCGATCAGCGTGCCGCGCGGGAAAATGATGCTGCGGCCGTAGCGGACCGTCTCGGTGGTCTCGGCGGTGAATTTGTCGCCACTCTTGCTGCGGCGGGCGTCCAGCGTTTCGATAAGGCGCGCGTTAAAAGCGGTTCCGACGCTGAGCGGGCAAACCACCGCTGAATCGGCGTCGTCGTGTTTGGTGTCGACGGAGGACGGACTTACGGTCGTCGTGCCTGGCATGCTGGCGGGGGCCGGTTGCTGCTGCGCGGCAGCCGCCAGTGCGAAGAGCGCCGCGGCAGTCATCCCAACCATCACAACGGGAAGTCTCCAAGAAGTTTTCATCGCGGCCTCCTTTGCGGCAGCGTCCCAGCCAGAAGCGGGAAAGCTGGGCGGATTCCCACATTTGGAACTTTTGCACGACGCCAACCATTCTACATCCCGTTTATTATCAATACTGTAGGGCGATTGCTGTATTCGTTTGGCAGAAAATAAGGAGTCCCAGTACTACTATTTTACGTGCCCCGCCGCGTTACCGGCCAGGCATCTAAAGCACTTAGGGGCGAAAAAGTCGCAGATCCTCGACTTGCGATACCGCCCGAACGTTCGCGACTCAACTACGAAATAATCCCCAAGGGCCGCGCCACCTCCGCCAATGTATCGGCCGCTCGCAACAGTTGTTCCCGCTTGTGCGCCGCGCTGACGATGGCCCGCAGCCTCGCCTTGCCCTCGGCCACGGTGGGGTACCCCACCGCCGGCGCAAACACCCCGGCATCGAACAGTTTCCGCGAAAACTCAAACGCTTTCGCAGCATCCCCCACATGGATGGGAATAATCGGCGTCTCGCTGGCCTTGAACTGAAAGCCACGCTTTTTCAGTTCGCGCTTGAACAGTTTGGTGTTGGCCCACAACTTTTTCACCAACCGCTCGCCCTCGGGCGAATCGAGCAGCGTGAAGGCCGCGGCGCAGGCGGCGACCGTGGCTGGCGGATGGGACGTCGAAAAGAGGAACGGGCGTGCGCGCAGGTAAAGATAGTCGATCAGGTCGCGCGAGCCGCAGACGTATCCGCCCATCGCGCCGATGGCTTTGCTCAGCGTGCCTACCTGAATGTGTACCCGGCCGTGGCAGTTGAGATGATCGACCGTGCCGCGGCCGCCGCGCCCGAGCACGCCGGAGGAGTGGGCGTCATCGACCATCATGATGCAGCCGTAACGTTCGGCAAGGTCGCACAGGGCGGGCAAGGGGGCGATGTCGCCGTCCATGGAGAAAACGCCGTCCGTGATGATCAGTTTTTTACCCGGGAAATTTGCGTGCTCCTGCAGGATGCGGTCGCAATCCGCCACATCCTTGTGCTTGAAGACCTTGATGGTGGCTTTGGAGAGCCGCGCGCCATCGATGATCGACGCGTGATTTAGTTCGTCGGAGATGGTCAAGTCTTCTTTGCCCAGCACCGCCGAAACTGTCCCCGCGTTGGCCGTAAAGCCGGACTGAAACACCACGCAGGCTTCCACGTTTTTGAAGCGCGCGATCTGCTCTTCGAGCGCCATGTGCGACTGCATGGTGCCGGCGATGGTGCGCACCGCGCCGGCGCCCACGCCCAGACGCTTCACCGCGTCCAGCGAGGCTTTACGCAGCGCCTTGTGTGTCGTTAGCCCCAAGTAATTATTGGACGCCAGATTGATTACTTCGCGACCGTCGAACGTGCAGACGGCCTTCTGCTCGCCCTCCAGCACGCGCAAGCGTGGCGCCGTTCCTTTCGCGCGCAAATCTTGCAGCGCATCGCTGATGTGTTGCAGCGGATTGCTTTTTGCCGATGTCGTCGCCGTAGTCGTGGCCGTTCCTGCGTCGCTCATAAGTATTCTCCCTGCTTCTTTCTATGGTTCGTGATTGGATGTCATTCTGCTTTACGCGTTAGGGTGCAGCAAAATTTTCCCTGCCCACCCGCCCTGCAATTTCGCAAACGCGTCCTCAAACTTATCCAGCGGCGCCTGCTCGCCGAATAGCGGCTCAAGGTTAAGTCGCCCCGCCTTCAGCAAGGCCGTCATCTGCACCCACGTTTCATACATGCGCCTTCCGTAGATACCCTGTACCGTGGCGCCCTTGAAAATTACGTCCTTCACCAGGTCCAGCTGCACGTTTTCTGTCGGAATACCCAGCAAGGAAGCGCGTCCGCCGGCCCGCAGGGCGGAAAATCCTTGCTGGATCGCCGTCGCGTTGCCGGACATTTCGAGCAACGCGTCCACGCCGGTTCCGCCGGTCTCGCGCAGAATTCTCGCCACGGCGTCTTCCTTCGCCGGATCGAGGGCAACATCGGCGCCCATCTGCAACGCCATGGCACGCCGCTGAGGATTGGTCTCCGTGGCGAACACCGTCGAGCTACCGCACGCCTTAGCCACCGCGATGGCCATTAACCCAATCGGCCCGCAGCCCGTGACCAGCACGGTCTGTCCGGCGATCGGCCCCGCCAGAACCGTGTGCACGGCGTTGCCCAGGGGGTCCAGGATCGCGCCATAACGCTCCGGGATGGTGGCATCCAGTTTCCAAATATTGGACGCGGGAATCTTTACCAGTTCCGCGAACGCCCCATCCTGATCAATGCCAATGATTTTCAGGTTCCGGCAAATGTGCGCTTCGCCCAGCCGGCACTGGTGGCAATGGCCGCAGTTGACGTGCATCTCCGCGCTGACAAAATCGCCGACCTTGACGGCCGTAACTTCCTCACCCACCCGCTCGACCACGCCGCAAAACTCGTGGCCCAGCGTCACCGGCGGCTTAATCCGCCCCTGCGACCAGCGGTCCCACCCATAAATGTGCAAGTCCGTCCCGCAAATGGACGCCGCCGACACCCGCACCAGCACATCGTGTGCGCCCACCGCAGGAACGGCGACCTCGGCAATCTCGAGCCCCTTCGCCGACCGCACCTTGCGCAGCGCCTTCATCGTCCCCGTCGCCATTCCGCAAATCTCCAATCTCCTATCACTCTACCACGCGCCTCGATGGGTCCTCCTGGGAAGGCCACCTCTCTATCCTGGCAGGTCCCGTGAAAAGGATCCCTCCGATTCGCGGTTTCCTAGCGAACTCGATATAGGGCGACTGATGCCATTTACAAATACCATTTACCATTGTAAAATACCATTCGTGTCAACTATAGTTTCCATCGACAAGGCCGGCCGCATCGTCGTGCCGAAGCCCCTCAGGGAAAAATTAGGTCTGGAAGCCGGCGCCAACTTACTCATCGACTCGGAGGGCGACGAGATCACCCTTCGCCCCGTCCGGCCGCAACCCTTATTTGGCAGCAAACATGGCATTTGGGTGTACTTGGGCCCGACCAACGATATCGACATTGTTAAGTTTATCGATCAGGAACGAGAAAAACGCGCCAGGCAGTTCCTCAAGTGATGGAGTTTTTTGATACCTCCGTTCTGGTGGCTGCCGGGCAGGTCACGCATGTCCACCACGACCGCAGCTTCGAGCGAGTGGCGGTGGCTACGAAACTGCGCTCGTGCTGTGCCCTTCACACGTTCGCGGAGGTGTACTCCTCGATGACCGCCATGCCACCTCCCGTGACGCTCCCACCCAACGATGTTTTGCGGTTTGTCCAAGACTTGGAGCGTCGTCTCGTCCCCATCGCCTTAGACGCTCAGGAATATCTCGAGACGATCGAAAAAACCGCCGCCCGCGGACTCACCAGCGGCAAAATCTACGATGCCTTACTGCTAGCCTGCGCCGCCAAATCGCAAGCCCAAATCATCTACACCTGGAACCTGAAACACTTCCATTCCATCGCGCCCGACCTGGCCGACCG
>Ga0181537_10005235_pt1 | contig 10519 bp, 9 predicted proteins | sample PEATcosm2014_Bin_39_FD_119765 | JGI IMG/M metagenome (GOLD analysis project Ga0181537, IMG submission 119765) | Peatland microbial communities from MTU Mesocosm Facility, Houghton, MI, USA - PEATcosm2014_Bin23_10_metaG | ecosystem: Environmental > Terrestrial > Soil > Wetlands > Peat | place... | reverse complement strand
TCTCGTGCTGCGCCTTGACCGCGAGGTCTCCTCCGCCGTCTCCCTCGGCGCGACGCTGCGGGGATTCGAGGGGAGGTTCGGGGACCCGGGCGACATCTTCACGAACGACCCGTACGCCCACGAGACCGAGGCCAACTGGCTCGGCACGGTCTTCGCCGACCTCAGGCCGGGCCCGGACTGGACCGCCCATGTGACGGTCGGCGGCCAGGACCGGCGCTACCAGTCGTTCGACGAGTCGCCCGGCGTCTTCACGAGCACGACCGTTGTCCAGAACAGGAGGGGCGTCCTCGACGCTCAGGCCACCTATTCCGGGATCCCGTCCCATAAGGTGACAGCCGGCGTCACCGCCGAGGACGAGACCACCCAGGACGACGGCTACGGCGACATCGACCAGCGCCAGACCTTCTACGCCGCGTTCGCCGAGGACGAGTGGCACCCGGTCGCATCCATCTACCTCACCGGCGGGCTGCGCTACGACGACTTTGACACCTTCGGCTCCTCGGTGACCGGGCGCGCGACCGCCGCCTGGCTGGCGCCCGGCGGCTCGGTCAAGCTGAGGGCGAGCTACGGCACCGGGTTCAACGCCCCGAGCTTCCTCGAGCTGTACGGCGTCGCGACGGGCTACTCCGGCAATCCCGACCTCAGGCCCGAGCGGACGCGAGGGGGGGACGCCGGCGTCGACTTTTACCTGCCGAACCGCGCCGGCACGCTCAGCGCGACCTGGTTCCGCGACGACTTCAGCAACCTGATCGACTACAACTTCAATGTCTACCCGGGGACGACCGAGAACATCGGGCGCGCCCGCACCGACGGTCTCGAGCTCGAGGCGAGGGTCAAGGTTGCGGCCGGATTCGAGCTGCGCGCCTCCTACACGTACCTCAACGCCGAGGATCTCACGGACGCGACAAGGCTCCTGCGGCGGCCGCGCAACAGCGGGAGCGCCGACCTCTGGCGCGACTTCGGGAGGGGATGGAGCGCAGGCGCCGGCGTCCAGGTGGTCGCGGACCGCCAGGACGTGGATGCGCTGACGTTCCTCACCGTCGACGACCCCAACTATGCCGTGGCGAGGATCTATGGCGAGTGGCGCGCCAGCCCGAGGCTGGCGCTCAAGGCGCGGGTCGAGAACGCGCTCAACGAGAGGTACCAGCCCGTGAACGGCTACCCCGCGCTCGGCTTCGGCGCGTTTGGCGAGGTCGACTGGAAACTGTGACGCCGAGGGTTTGACCGCGCGGGGCGGGGCGGCTTGGCTTCCCGGATGCCGAGCCCCCGCCGCCTCGCCCTGGTCCTGTTCATCTGTTCGGCGGCGCCAAGGGGCCTGGCGGAGCCCCCACCGTCCCCGGCGGCGGCCCGGCCGACGGAGGCGTACGTCCCTCCGGAGATTTCGGCGATGACCCGCGCGCAGTCGAGCGAGCTGCGCGAGCTCGTCGACCGCTTCGTCGCCGACAGGGACGAGGTCGAGCGCTTCTACAGCGTCGAGGGGTCGGCGCTGCAGATCCGCCGGCTGAGGGAGTTCTATGCCGCCTGGCACAAGCGCCTCGACGCGCTGGCCTACGACGGCCTTGGGACCGAGGGCAGGGTGGACTGGATCCTCCTGAGCCGCCAGGTCGACCATGAGCAGAGGCTCCTCGACCGGGAGGAGTCGAGGGAGCGCGAGACGGCGCCCCTCATCCCCTTCGCGGCCGACATCGCCGGCCTCCAGGAGGCGCGTCGGCTCATGCAGCCGGTCGATCCCCAGGGTTCGGCCGCGGTCCTCGACCGGGTCCAGAAGCAGGTGGTTAAGATCCAGGACGCGCTCCAGGCGGGCCTGAAGGCGGACGGCCCAAAGGAGGCAAAGTCCGCCGAGCCCCTGGTGACGACCAAGATCGTGGCCTACCGGGCGGTCTCGGCAATTGCCGCGCTTCGGGAGTCCCTCGACGACTGGTACGCGTTCTACAACGGCTACGACCCCACCTTCACCTGGTGGGTGCGCGCGTCCCATGACAAGCTCAACGAGGCCCTGGACGCCTACGTCAAGTTCCTGAAGGAAAAGGTCGTCGGCATCGAGCCGGGCAAGGACGAGCCGATCGTCGGCGACCCCATCGGCCGCGACGGCGTCGAGGCCGAGCTGGCCCACGAGATGATCGCCTACAAGCCTGAGGAGCTCCTCGACATCGCGAACCGTGAGTTTGCGTGGTGCGACAACGAGCTCAGGAAGGCGTCGAGGGAGATGGGCATGGGCGACGACTGGAAGGCCGCCATGGAGAAGGTGAAGCAGGACCACCTGCCGCCCGGGAGCCAGCCTGCACTCGTGAGGGACCTCGCCCTGGAGGCTATCCGCTTCGTGCAGGACAAGGACCTCGTGACGATTCCGCCCCTTGCGGCGGACTTCTGGCGGATCGAGATGATGAGCCCCGCGCGCCAGAAGGTCGCCCCGTTCTTCCTGGGCGGACCCGACATCCTCGTGGCCTTCCCGACCGACGCGATGGACTACGACGACAAGGTGCAGAGCCTCAGGGCCAACAACGTCCACTTCGCCAGGGCCACCGTGTTCCACGAGCTCGTGCCAGGCCATCACCTGCAGTATTACTACAGCTCGCGCTCGAACCCCCACCGCGAGCTTTTCACGACCCCGTTCTGGGTCGAGGGGTGGGCCGTCTGGTGGGAGTTCCAGCTCTGGGACCTTGGGTTTCCCCGGTCCCCGGCGGACAGGATGGGGATGCTCTTCTGGCGGTCGCACAGGTGCGCCCGGATCATTTTCTCCCTCAACTTCCACCTCGGCAAGTGGACGCCGGAGCAGTGCATCGACTTCCTCGTCGAGCGCGTGGGCCACGAGCGCGCGAGCGCGACGGGCGAGGTGCGGCGCTCGTTCAACGGAACGTTCTCCCCGATGTACCAGGCGGGCTACATGCTCGGGGCGCTGCAGCTGCGCGAGCTCCACCACGAGCTCGTGAAGCCGGGCGGGATGACCAACCGCCAGTTCCACGACGCGATCATGCTGGGCGGCCCGATGCCGATCGAGATGGTGCGGGTCCGCCTGAAGGGCGAGAAGCCGCCGCGCGACTTCGCGCCGCAGTGGCGCTTCGCCGACTAGGGCCGCTCACGCCGAGCGCCACGCCAGGACGATCGAGCCCGCGACGATCAGGATGCCGCCGACCGCGTTTTGGGGCGTCAGCCTCTCGCGGAGGAACAGGGCGGCGAAGGCGATGACGAAGACGACGCTCAGCTTGTCCAGGGGGGCCACGCGGGAGGCCTCGCCAAGCTGGAGCGCCCGGAAATAGCAGAGCCACGAGAGGCCCGTCGCGGCGCCCGACAGCGCCAGGAAGAGGAGGGTGCGCCGGCCGGGCACCGTCATCGCGCCCGGTGGAACGGCCACGAGCGCGATGGCCCAGGAGATGGCAAGGACGACGGTCGTCCGGATCGCGGTCGCCAGGTTTGAATCAACGTTCTCGACGCCGACCTTCGCGAGCACCGCGGTGATCCCCGCGAAAAGCGCCGAAAGAAGGGCCCAAGAAACCCAGGTCATCGCCCAACCGAATACCAGGACGGCGCGCGGAGTTAAGCAGGAAATCACGGGCTCCTTGGCGTTGCCTTGGAGGGGAAACCCACCTCCAATCCGGGGATAAACAACCCAGGAAAAACGGCGTCCCCGCGCGCCGGGGGCCTTGCCGGGGCGGCCGCCGCGCTGCTGGCCGCGGCCCTTCTCGTTTCCGGGGCCGGGGCCGCGCCGGAAGCCGAGCGGGCCTCGGGGGTGGTCATCGTCGCGAACAGCGACGCACCCGACTCGGTCTCGATCGCCGCCCACTACGCGCAGGTCAGGGGCGTGCCGCGGGCGAACATCATCGCGCTCAGGATGCCGGTGTCGGAAACGATCACCTGGAAGGAGTTCGTCGCGGCGATCTGGCAGCCGCTCGAGGACGAGCTCGTCCGCAGGGGCTGGATCGACGCCATCGCGATGGACCTCCACGACGACGTCGGCCGCCGGAAGTACGCCGTCTCGGGCCAGCGGATCGCGGCCCTCGTCGTCTGCCGCGGCGTGCCCCTGCGGGTTTCGCACGACCCCTCGCTCTACAGGAGCGTCGAGCCGCTCACCGAGCACCCCGAGCTGAGGACGAACCAGGGGGCCGTGGACTCGGAGCTGAGCCTCCTCGCGCAGCCGGACTACCCGATCAACGCGCTCATACCGAACCCGCTCTTCCGCAACGCGAGCCCGACCGACTTCACGCGCTCGCAGGTGGTGAAGGTGTCCAGGCTCGACGGGCCGACGGCCGCGGACGCGCTCCACCTCGTGGACCTGGCCGTGGAGGCCGAGCGCACCGGCGTGCTCGGGCGCGGCTATGTGGACATCGCGGGCCCCCACGAGAGCGGCGACCGCTGGCTCGCGGCGGCGGCGGCCAGCATACGCGCGCTCGGCTTTGACCTCTCGGTGAGCCGGGGCCCCGGGACCCTGCCCGCGACCGCGCGGATCGACGCCCCGGCGCTCTACTTCGGATGGTACGCGCCGGACCTGAACGGGCCCTTCGCGCTCCCCGGCTTCAGGTTTCCGGCGGGGGCGGTCGCGGTGCACGTGCACAGCTTCTCCGCCCACACGCTGCGTTCGTCGACGGAGGGCTGGTGCGGCCCCCTGGTCGCGCGCGGGGCGACGGCGACGGTCGGCAACGTGTTCGAGCCCTATCTCGAGTACCTTCACAGGCCGGACCTGATGATGGAGGCGCTGGCGAACGGCTACGACCTGGTCGACGCCGCCTACTTCGCGCTGCCCGTGCTCAGCTGGCAGTCGATCGTCATCGGGGACCCCCTTTACCGGCCCTTCCTCGTCCCCCTTTCCAGGGAGGCCGGCAACCTCGCCTCGCTTCCCCCCCAGCTCGCCGGCTACGCCGCCATCCGCCAGATGAACCTCCTCGACGCGGACCACCGCGCGGACGAGGCGGTCAAGGTCGGCGAGGCGGCCATGAAGGTGGCCCCCAACCTCGCCCTGGCGCTCGCGCTGGCGCGCCGGCTCGCGGCGTCGAACAACCTCGACGAGGCCTCATGGGTGGTCAAGGCGGCGGCCGAGAACGCCGACACCTCGCCCCAGACATGGGGGCTGATCTGCGAGGCGGCGTCCTTCCTTGCGGAAAACAAGAGGGCCGAGGAGGCCGTCGACGTCTACAGGAGGCTGTTCGACGTGGACGCGATCCCGGGCCCGCTCAGGGCCGCCTGGCTTGTCCAGGCCCGCGCGGCCGCGCTCGCGGGCGGCGACAGCGGGCAGGCCGCGCAGTGGAAGGAGGAGATGGAGCAGGCGGCCGCGAGGCCCGGGAGCCCAGGTCCCTAGGCTGCGTCAGACCTTGTCGATGATCTTGTCGGCAAGCCCGTAGGCCAGGGCCTCCTTCGCGTTCAGGTAGAAGTCCCTGTCGCTGTCCCTGGTGATCTTTTCGATCGGCTGTCCCGAAGCGTCCGCGAGGATCTGGTTCAGCTCCGCGCGGATCTTCTCCATCTCCTGCGCCTGGATGTTGATGTCCGTCGCCGGACCGATGAAGCGGCCGGAGATGAGCGGCTGGTGGATGAGGACCCTGCCGTGGGGGTAGATGTAGCGCTTCCCCTTGGCCGCGGCGCAGAGGAGGATGGAGCCCATCGAGGCCGCCATCCCGGTCACGACGATCGTGATCGGCGACGAGACGAGCTTCATCGTGTCGAACACGGCCATGCCGGCCGTAATCGAGCCGCCCGGGGTGTTCATGTAGAAGGTGATGTCCTTGCCCGGGCCCGTCGACTCGAGGTAGAGGAGCTTCTCGCTCAGGTCCTTCGCGGACTCGTCCGTGACCGGCCCCCAGAGGAAAAGCTTACGCTGGTTCAGGAAGCGCTTCTGGATGAGGAGGGACACCGACGGATCCCTCCGGGCGAGGGCGATCTCCTTGTCCTCCTCATCCTCGTCCTCATCGTCAAGCCGGGGAAGGGGAGCCGCCATGCCGGGCTGGAAATTGTGGAAATTCATAGGCGTCAAATCTGGCAAAAAGGCCGTATTTGGCAAGCGCCGGGGGCTCAATAGGCCACCTTGTCGGCCTTCGCCTTCCACTCGGCGAAGGCGCCGTTCGCCTCCGTGCGCAGGAGCGGCCGCATCGCCAGCTGCCGCTCGCCGATCGGCAGGGGGATCTGCTGGTAGATGAAGTCGTCGTTGAAGCCGATCGCCGCGGCGTCCTCGCGGGTGTTGCCGAAATAGGCCTCCGGTATGCGCGCCCAGTAGATGGCCGACAGGCACATCGGGCACGGCTCGCAGCTCGCGTAGAGCTCGCAGTCCTCGAGGTGGAACGTCCCGAGGGTGCGGCACGCATCGCGGATCGCGACGATCTCGGCGTGGGCCGTGGGATCGCAAGTGGATGTCACCTGGTTGTTGCCGCGGCCGACGACCTTGCCCGCCCGGACGACGACGCAGCCGAACGGGCCCCCGCGGCCCGAGCGGACGCCCTCCAGCGACAGCTGGATCGCGTCCCGCATGTAGGATTCTTTGCTCATGGTTGGTTCCTTGGATTCGCCCCGGGATTTGACCCAAGGTCGCGACAGTACAATGGAGGTGACAGGACACCATGGGAAGATAACTTTGGAGCCTGAAACACTTCCCATGATGACCGCCACGACCGTCTCCGGCCTTGAAATTCGCGGACCAATCCCGCCCCCGTACGCGGAGATCCTGACACCCGAGGCCTGCGCCTTCATCGCGGGGATCTTCAGGAAGTTCGAGGGGCGCCGCCAGGAGCTCCTGCGCCGGCGGGCGGCGCTCCAGCTCGAGCTGGACGCGGGGGTCCTGCCAGACTTCCTGACCTCGACGCGCGCCATCCGGGAGGGGACGTGGAGGGTGGCCCCGGCTCCCGCCGACCTGCTCGACCGCCGGACGGAGATCACCGGCCCGGTGGACCGCAAGATGGTCATCAATGCGCTCAATTCCGGGGCCAAGGTGTTCATGGCCGACTTCGAGGACGCCACGTCGCCGACCTGGGAGAACCTGCTCGACGGCCACATCAACCTCCGGGACGCCGTCCGGCGGACGATCTCGTTCACGAGCCCCGAGGGGAAGGCCTACAAGCTGAACGACCGGACGGCCACGCTCCTGGTGCGGCCCCGAGGCTGGCACCTTCCGGAAAAGCACGTCCTGCTCGACGGAAGTCCCGTCTCGGGAAGCCTCTTCGACTTCGGCCTCTACTTCTTCCACAACGCCAGGGAGCTCCTGTCGCGCGGCTCGGGGCCCTATTTCTACCTGCCCAAGATGGAGAGCCACCTCGAGGCGCGCCTATGGAACGACGTCTTCGTCCACGCCCAGGCCACGCTCGGCGTCCCGCAGGGCTCGATCCGCGCGACGGCCCTCATCGAGACGATCCTGGCGACGTTCGAGGCCGAGGAGATCCTCTACGAGCTCCGGGACCACGCCTCCGGCCTCAATTGCGGCAGGTGGGACTACATCTTCAGCTGCATCAAGAAGCTTCGCCAGCGTCCCGACTACATCTTTCCCGACAGGACGCAGGTCACGATGACGGCCCCGTTCATGAGGGCGTACAGCCTCTACGTGATCAAGGTGTGCCACCGCCGGGGCGCCCACGCGATGGGCGGCATGGCGGCCCAGATACCGATCAAGAACAACCCCGCGGCGAACGAGGAGGCCCTTGCCAAGGTCCTCGCCGACAAGGAGCGCGAGGCCACCGACGGCCACGACGGCACATGGGTGGCGCACCCGGGGCTCGTGCCGGTGGCCCTCAAGGCGTTCGACAAGCACATGCCCGGTCCGAACCAGGTGTCCCGCCAGCGCGAGGACGTCACCGTCACCGCGGCGGAGCTCCTCGCCCCCCCCGCGGGCACGATCACCGACGCCGGCATCCGCACGAACCTGAGCGTCGGGATCCAGTACCTCGAGGCGTGGTTCGGCGGCACGGGGTGCGTCCCCCTCTACAACCTCATGGAGGACGCGGCCACGGCCGAGATCTCACGCGCGCAGCTCTGGCAGTGGCTGCACCGGGGCGCCAGGCTCGCCGACGGCAAGCCCATCACCCCGTCGCACTACGACATGCTCCTCGGCGAGGTGATCGCCAAGATCGAGGCGGAGGTCGGCATGGAGCGCTATTCCAACGGGCATTTCCGGACGGCGGCCCACCTCTTCATGGAGATGGTCAAGTCGCCAACCCTTGACGAGTTCCTGACGCTTCCGGCCTACGAGCTCCTCAAGTGACGGCGCCGGTCCAGACCACGCTCGCCGACCTGAACGCCTGCGGCGTCGTCGCGTTCGTCGCGGCCCTGGGTCACCTTTTCGAGCACTCGCCCTGGGTGGCGGAGGAGACGTACCCGAAGCGGCCGTTCGCCAGCCTCGACGAGCTTCACGGGGCCCTGTGCGCCACGATGCGCGGCGCCCCCGTGGAGCGGCAGCTCGCGCTCGTCAGGGCCCACCCCGACCTCGCGGGGAGGCTGGCCAGGGCGGGGCAGCTCACGGCCTCCTCGACGCGGGAGCAGGCGGCGGCCGGCCTGGACCGCCTCACCCCGGGGGAGATGGCCGAGATCGAGTGCCTGAACGACGCCTACAAGGCCCGTTTCGGGTTTCCCTTCGTCATCTGCGCCCGGCTGAACGCAAAGGACACGATCCTCGCCGCGATGCGCCAGCGGTCCGGAAACTCCCCGGCGGCGGAGCTCTCGACGGCGCTCGATGAGATTGCCAAGATCGCCCGTCTTCGACTCAACGAGGCCGTCAAGAAGGAGAACTGAAATGCCCGGAAAACTCAGCACACACGTCCTCGACCTGATGTCGGGCTGCCCGGCGGCGGGGATGCGCATCGAGCTCACGCGCGTCGCGCCCGGGCCGGCGCTCCGCAAGTCGGCGGTGACGAACGCCGACGGCCGGACCGACGCGCCGCTCCTTCTGGGAGCGGAGCTGGCGCCCGGAACCTACCAGCTCGAGTTCCATGTCGCCGAGTATTTCGCCTCGAAAAGCGCCCCCACCGGCAAGATCCCGTTCCTCGACGTCGTGCCCGTGCGCTTCGGGGTCGCGGACGCCTCCGCCTCCTACCACGTGCCGCTCCTCGTCACGCCTTGGGCCTACAACACCTACAGGGGGAGCTGACGGAGCGAATGCCGAGCAAGACCCTGGCCCAGGCCGCCGCCACGCTTCGAAGCCGACTCGACCGGCTCTCCCGGGTGTCGGACGAGCGCGGAGCGACGACGCGGACCTTCCTCTCCCCGGCGATGCGCCGGGCAAACGCGCTCGTCGCGGGCTGGATGAGGGCCGCCGGCCTGTCGGTCAGGGAGGACTTCGCGGGGAACCTCATAGGCAGAAAGGAGTGCGCCGCCGCCGGCGCGAAAACGCTCCTGCTCGGCTCACACCTGGACACGGTGAGGGACGCGGGGCGCTTTGACGGGACGCTCGGCGTCCTGCTGCCGATCGCGGCGCTGGAGGTCCTGAGGGCGCGCGGCGTGAACCTTCCCTTCGCCGTCGAGGTCCTCGGGTTCTCGGAGGAGGAGGGGGTCCGCTTCTCGAGCGCCTACCTGGGAAGCAAGGGGTACTCCGGACGCCTGCGGAAGTCCGACCTGCGCCTGCGCGACCAGGCGGGCGTGTCCGTGGGCGAGGCCCTTCGGGCCCACAGCCGCGGCAAGCTGCGGATTCCGCCGGCGGCGCATGCGCGCGGCGAACTGCTGGGGTACATCGAGGCCCACATCGAGCAGGGCCCCGTCCTCGAGGCCCGGGGGCTCGCCGCGGGCGTCGTCCCCGCGATCGCCGGGCAGACCCGCGCGCGGATCCTCTTCAAGGGCAGGGCGGGCCACGCGGGGACGACGCCCATGGCGCTCCGCCGGGACGCGCTCGCAGGCGCCGCGGAATTCATCGTCGCCGTCGAGGCCTACGCGAGGGCGAGGAAGCCCCTTGTCGCCACCGTGGGCCGGATCGAGGCCCGGCCCGGGGCCGCCAACGTGGTCCCGGGCGCGGTGGAGCTGACCCTCGACGTGAGGCATCCCGCCGATCCCGGCCGCCGCGCCGCGTTCGCGGGCCTGAGGCGGTCGGCCGGGGCGATCGCGGCGAGGCGGGGGCTCTTGCTGTCGGTCGAGGTGACCCAGGACAACGGCGCCGTTGCGTGCTCGGGCGAGCTGACGGCGCTCCTTGCGCGCAGCGTGCGCGCGCGGCAAGGAAACTGCTTGGCGGTCCCGAGCGGCGCCGGCCACGACGCCGTGATCCTCTCGTCCCTCACTCCCGTCACCATGCTTTTTGTCCGCTGCCGCGAGGGCCTGAGCCACCATCCCGACGAGCACGTCCACCCGCGCGACCTCAGGCTCGCGCTGGACATCCTCGTCGACTTCCTGACGCGCCTGGCGTCCCCCCCGGGATGAGCGACCGCGCGGACCTCATCGTGCGCGGAGCGACCCTCGTCGTCCCCCAGGGGGTCTCGCGGGCCGACATCGCCGTTTCGGGCGGTCGCATCGCGCAGATCGGGCGCGACCTCGGCGAGGACGCCGCGGAGGTGGTGGACGCCACCGGCCTCTACGTGCTGCCCGGGATCATCGACTCGCACGTCCACTTCAACGAGCCCGGGCGCACGGA
>Ga0181537_10005234_pt1 | contig 10519 bp, 12 predicted proteins | sample PEATcosm2014_Bin_39_FD_119765 | JGI IMG/M metagenome (GOLD analysis project Ga0181537, IMG submission 119765) | Peatland microbial communities from MTU Mesocosm Facility, Houghton, MI, USA - PEATcosm2014_Bin23_10_metaG | ecosystem: Environmental > Terrestrial > Soil > Wetlands > Peat | place... | reverse complement strand
GTGACCCGCGATGACATCGGTGATCGCGAGACCGCCGCCGCGATACGGGACATGGTTGATCTTAATGCCGGTGCGCAGCCGGAACATTTCGAGCAGAAGATGCTGCAGCGTGCCGTTGCCGGAAGACGCCATGTCGATGCCGTCGGGGGCGGCTTTGGCAAAGGCGATGACATCGGCGACGGTCGTCACCGGCACCGAGGGCGTCACGACCAGGATATTCGCCGCCTGTCCCACCAGGACGATCGGATCGAAATCCTTGCGGTAATCGAACGGCAGATCGGAATAAAGCGAGCCGTTCACCGAGAACGCGGTCGCATCGTGCAAGATCGTGTAGCCGTCGGATACGGCCTTGGCGACCACTTCCTCGCCGATCGTGCCACCGGCACCGCCGCGATTTTCAACGGCAAATTGCTGGCCGAGATCTTCGCTGAGTCGGGCGTAAACGATCCGCGCCGTGGTGTCGGCGCCGCCGGCGGGTGGATAAGGAACCACGACTCGCACCGGTCGGCTGGGCCAGATTGCCTGCACGTCGCCAGTTTGCGCGCGTGCCTCGCCGCAAAATGGCACCGCCGCGAGTGCGGCCAAAACCGTGCGTCTGGTTTGTTCGGTCCCGGCCATGATTGTCTTCCGTCCCTGCCGCGCAATTTAGCACCACAGCGAGACAGAACGAAGGCGGACGGCAACCGGCATTACGCCGACAGCGCGAAGAACTCCATCAAGCCACGGCGCCCGGCCGGCGTGATGGTCAGCGCCCGGCTTTCGCGCACCCGTTCGATCCATTTCAACTCGAAGCAGCGTTGCGCCAGCGCCGCGCCGACCGCGCCGCCGATGTGCCACCGGCGCTCAGTCCAATCCAGGCACGGCCGGCAAAACACCCGGCGCTTGGCGCGTGCCGGCGCAAGGGCGACGCCGAGCTTGGCCAGAAACTCCATGCCCGACGGCGTCACTTCGCCCGCTTCGTCGCCGAGCACGACGAATTCGCGCTCGGTCATGCGCTCGGCGAGGCCGACGCCGACCACACCGGCGATGTGATCGTAACAGGTGCGGGCGTGGCGCAGCTTATCGTCGAGCTTCGATTTCGGCTGAAAGCGCGGCGGCCCGGTGAGCGCGACGTTCATGATGCTTTCGAGCATTTGCCCGACCTGGGGCCCGGCGAGACGATAGTAGCGATGGCGGCCCTGCTTCATCAGCACCACGAGCCGGGCTGCAAATAGCTTGCCGAGATGGCCGCTGGTGGTTTGCGGCGACACCCCGGCGGCAAAGGCAAGTTCGGTCGCGGTCAGCGCACGGCCGCCGAGCAAGGTGCACAGCATATTGGCGCGCGCCGGATCGCCGACCAGGGCTGCAACTTCGGCAATTTGCGGCGCGTTCGACATGGCCTGAATATGAGCGGCGCGGGGCGGCATTGCTACGGCCAATACTTCGCTCGCGGCCGAAGTAAATCGGGTGGCTATTGGCAACCTGCCGGCGCGGCCGCCGTCGTCATGGCCGCGACATCACGAGCATCGGTTAAGTCCGCGGCACGAGAATCTAAAACAGCGAAGCCTGGTCGTCTGGCTCCTCGGCTTTTGGCGCTCGCGTTTTCTTGGCGGCCACGGCCGATACGATTTGCTCGGGCGCGGCCGATGCCGGTACAAGCAGCGCCTCGGAGTCGTTTGCCACGCGATTGACGGCTGTCGAAATCTCGTAGGCTTCGAGCAGGGCCTCCTCCGCCGGCTTGATCAGGGCGGCGGCAACGTCGGCTTCGACATTGGCGCAGTCGAGCCAGAGATCGAACGCTTCCTTGGGCACGAAGACCGGCATGCGGTCGTGAACCGCCGACAAAGCGCGGTTGGCGCTGGTGGTGACGATCGCCGCGGTATCGAGCTCTTCGCCGTTCGGTCCCGTCCAGGTCTCGTACAAGCCGGCAAAAGCGAGCGGCGGCGCGCTGCCGTCGGCGCCCTTTTTGGCGCGCACAAAATATGGACGCTTCGGCGTTCCCGCCGGCCCCCTCGCCTGCCATTCATAAAAGCCATCGGTTGGAATGAGGCAGCGCCGCCGCCGCATGGCGTTGCGGAACGCCGGCTTTTCGAGCGCGGATTCGCCGCGGGCATTGATCAGAAGCGGAAAGGTCTTCGGGTCCTTGACCCATGACGGCAGCAAGCCCCAACGCATCAGCGCGAATGTGCGTTTGCCCTCATTGAGCCGCACGACAGGGATCGGTTGCGTCGGCGCCACATTATAGCGCGGCGGAAAATTCGGCTGCTCGCCATAGCCGAACAGCGCGCGGATGGCTTCCGGCGTCGAGGTGATGACATAGCGTCCGCACATCTCTAAACAACCCTGACTGGCGGCCTTGGACCACAGTCCGGCGTCGAGGCCGGACACAGATATAAGGCGGATTGGATCGGACTTTAATGAGCGGCAGCGATAGCGCGCGGACTTATCCAACGCGGCCCTATCTCGCCGTCAGCGCCGCTATATTCCGTGATAGCCGGGTGCTGATCGTGCGTCGTGCGCGTGCGCCGGCCCATGGGCTCTATACGCTGCCCGGCGGCGGCGTCGAACTCGGCGAGACTTTGGAAGAGGCCGTGAGGCGCGAAGTTCGCGAAGAGACGGCGCTCGCCGTCGAACCGGTCGATCTGATCGGCTATCGGCAAGCCGTCGCGCGCGATGGCGAAGGCCGCGTCGAGCGGCATTTCGTCATTCTTCCTTTCGCGGCACGCTGGATCGCCGGCGAGGTATCGCTTAATGAGGAATTGGACGAAGCGCATTGGCTTGCACCCAACGAGCTCGGCGGATTCAAGACGACAGAGGGCCTTGCTCAAATCGTTGCCGCTGCAGTGCAGCGCCTGGCGGCGATCTCCTGACACGCGCCTCAACCATGCCGCGTTCGCCTGCTTGCCGTGTGTTGCGCCGGTCCATTATGCTGATGCCGAACATGCCGCGAATTTTGACCGCCGTTATCTTGGCGCTGTGTCTTGCCGCCGCGCCCGCGCGCGCTCAGTTTTGGAGCGCGCCTACGGCTCCCGCGCCGGGAGCCAGACCGCCTGCGGCGACTTCGCCAAGGCTTCCCCCACTACCCTCCACGCCGCAAACGGCCGGTCCTTCGGTGCCGCCGCCCCAAGACCAGCCGGCACCCTACGATAACGATTTGCAGCGGCTATCGGAGATCCTTGGCACGCTTCACTTCCTGCGCGGCATTTGCAACAGCAACGAAGGCCAGAAATGGCGCAACGAGGCGCAAACGCTGATCGATGCCGAGGCGCCGACCGGCGACCGCCACAATCAGATGGTGGCAAGCTTCAATCGCGGCTATCGCGGCTTCCAAGAAAGCTACCGGACGTGCACGCCGGCGGCCAACCTCGTCATCCGCCGCTATCTCGAAGAAGGCGCAAAGATCGCCCGCGAGATCACCGCGCGCTACGCAAATTAACGCCGGAAAGCCCCGTCCCACCGGCATTAACCCTGCCTCAAGGTTCGCCCTCAAAAGCCCGTAAGCGGCATGCTAACGTCGGTTTTGGGTAAGGGACGCCGCAGGCGCGGCGATGATGTGACAGCATGAGAATGGCGACGCAAAACTCAGCGCCCCGCGAGGCTTTGACCGAGCACGAGCAGAAGCGCTTGGCGCTTGGCTTTCTCCAGGACGCCTGGACCGAAGCGTCCCACGAGGGCATCGACGGCGATTGCCTGGCGCAGACCGCGTTATTCCTGGCGCTCGCCGAACTGATCTCGACCTATGGCGAAGAAGCCGCCGCGCGCTACACCGACAATCTCGGCGCCCGCATCCGCAACGGCGAATTTTCCGTCACGCTGTCGCGCCAATAGCATCCTTTTCGGCATAAGACGGTTTCGTCCGGAGCGTCACGCAGACCGGAACCGGGCCTTGCGATCGCGCCGCCGCAGGCTTACGCATGGCCGCATGAAAGCTGCCCTGCTCAAGGATCGTGGCGTAGTCAAAGTCGCCGGCGACGGCGCGCGGAATTTCCTCCACGGCCTCGTCACCGCCGATATGCTCGAGCTTAAACCCGGCATAGCTCGCTTCTGCGCGTTGCTGACGCCACAAGGCAAGATCATCGCCGATTTCATCGCAGTTGAAGCACCGGCTGCAAACGGCGGCGGTTTCTTTCTCGACATTCCGCGTGCACTCGGCACCACGCTTGTAGCAAAGCTCAATCTCTACAAATTGCGCGCCAAAGTCATAATCGAAGACCTGTCCGAGACGCTCGCGGTGCTCGCCGCATGGGATGGCGGTGGCCCGACCAGACAGGGCCTTTGCTACGCCGATCCGCGGCTTCCGGCGCTCGGGCTTCGCGTGATCCTGCCGCCGCACCTCGCGGCCGCCACAGCCGCGGATCTCGGCGCAGTGTTGGTGGATGCGGAGGAATACGAGGCGCATCGCATCGCGCTCGGCGTGCCGCGCGGCGGCGTCGATTTCGGCTATGGCGAGGCTTTTCCGCACGAAACCGACATGGACCAGCTCGGCGGCGTCGATTTCGACAAAGGCTGCTATATCGGCCAGGAGGTGGTGTCACGGATTGAGCATCGCGGCACCGCGCGCACGCGTGCCGTGCCAGTGCGCTATGATGGCACCGCGCCGCAAGCCGGCGCGACGGTCACCGCCGGCGCGCAACAGGTCGGCACCATGGGCTCGGCCGCCGCCGGACACGGCGTCGCGCTGCTTCGCCTCGACCGCATCGCCGAAGCGATGTCGCGCGGCGAAGAACTAAGCGCGGGCGGTGTGCCCGTCCGCCTCGTCAAGCCCGACTGGGCACGTTTCCCCTTCCCCGCCGACACCAAAGCCGCCGAATGAAGGACGCCGCACACGCCGTTGCCGTCAAGCGTTGTCCTTGGCCCAAGGACGATCCGCTCTATGTCGCCTATCACGACGAAGAATGGGGTGTACCGGAATACGACGACCGCGCGCTTTACGAAAAGCTTATGCTCGATGGCTTTCAGGCCGGATTGTCGTGGATCACCATCCTGCGCAAGCGCGAGAATTTTCGACGTGCCTTTGACGGCTTCGTGCCGGAAAAAATCGCGCGCTACCGGCCGGCCAAGGTTGAACGCCTGATGGGCGATGCCGGCATCGTCCGCAATCGCGCCAAGATCGAAGGCGCGGTGCTTTCGGCACGCGCCTGGCTCGACATAATGGACAAAGGTCCGGGTTTTTCAAAACTGCTATGGGATTTCCTCGACGGCAAGCCGAAGATCAACCACTACCGTAGCCGGGGCCAGGTCCCCGCCGAGACCGCGATCTCGCGCGCCATGTCGAAAGAGCTGGCGCAGCGCGGCTTCAAATTTTGCGGCCCCACCATCGTCTACGCCTTCATGCAGGCGGTCGGCATGGTCAACGATCATCTCATTTCGTGCTATCGCCATGAGGCCGTTCAAAAAAGCCACTAATAAGAAGAGCGCTGCCGAAAACCCCCGCGCTTGGCAGCGGATGTTGTCGGGGCGTCGGCTCGATCTGCTTGACCCCTCCCCGCTCGATATCGAGATCGAGGACATCGCGCATGGGCTGGCGCGCGTGGCGCGCTGGAACGGGCAATCGCACGGCACGCATATCTATTCGGTGGCGCAGCATTGTTTGCTGGTCGAAGCTTTGGCGCGCGCGAAAGTACCGCGGCTCGATCACAGCCGCCGCCTCGCGGTGCTGCTGCACGACGCGCCCGAATATGTGATCGGCGACATGATCTCGCCGTTCAAGGCGGTGATCGGCGACGCCTATAAGGCGGTCGAGCGGCGAATCCTGACCGCGATCCATTTGCGTTTCGGCTTGCCGGCAAACTGGGCGCCGGAAGTCGAAGAGCTGATCAAGTTTTCCGACCGCCAAGCGGCTTATCTCGAAGCGACCCGGCTTGCCGGTTTCGAAGCCGCCGAAGCGCGGCGGTTTTTCGGCCGGCCGCCGGTGTTTTCCGCCGCGCTGGAGCGCGACTACCTAAAGCCGTGGCCGGCCGAGACGGCGCAAGCGCGCTATCTGGAGCGCTTCAACAAGCTGCTCGGCGAGTAAACCGAAAGTCACACTTGCGCCGCTTGCAGCAGCTAATTACCCGTCACCCTGAGGCGCGAGCGAAGCGAGCCTCGAAGGCGACGGCCCCAGCGCCTGGGCCGTATCCTTTAAGAGCCGCTTCGCGGCTACCTCAGGATGACGGAATAGGAAATTTGATTTCATGATTCACGTCTGCTCGTTGGCGCGGCTTGAGGAAACGGTTGGCGACACCGGCGCGCGGCACGTCGTGTCGCTGCTCGGCGACGAGGCCCGCCTGCAACGGCCGGCCAGCATTGCGCCGGAGAACCATCTCTGGCTGCGCATTCACGATATCTCCTCCCCGCTCGACGGCTACATCGTACCGGGCGAGCAGCATGTCGCCGCGCTTCTCGATTTCGTGCGTGAGTGGGATCGGAAGGCGCCGCTGGTAGTGCATTGCTACATGGGCATCAGCCGTTCAACCGCGAGCGCATTTGCCACCGTCTGTGCGCTCAATCCGAAGCGGGACGAGGCAAGCATCGCACAGGCGCTGCGGCGGGCGTCGCGGACCGCCACGCCGAATGCCCGGATCGTGTCGCTCGCCGACCGCATCCTCGGCCGCGACGGCCGCATGATCGCGGCAATCGAGACCATCGGCCGCGGTGTTCTCACCGCCGAGGCCGAGCCGTTCCGGCTCGATTTGGAGTGAGAGTTACGACGCTAGATTATTCTTGGAGCGACGGCCGCAGCACCGGGCGGGTATTGGCAATCGGCGTGGCCGGCGGCGTGGCAGCCGGCGCCTCGGTCAAGCCGCCGGTCAGCTGAGTGCGCGGATTGCGCTGATAGAAGTCACAATAGGCGAAGCCCATGCCGGAGAGCGAGCCGCGAAAGCTTTTGTAATCGATCTTGGTCACGCGGAAGCAAGGCGTGATCGGCAGACCGGACAGATGCGCGCACATCGAGCCGCTGTCCACCCTGATCGTGCCAGCGGGCAGCGCCGCAAAATGGGTCTCACCCTGACCGCGAATTCTGATCGTGCCCACAACCGAACCATCGGGGAACACGCGGCCGACGCCGGACGTTCCCTCGAAACAGTTATAGGCGAAGAGCTTGCCGACCACGAACGATCGGGCTTGTTCCGGTCCGAGGTCCTCGGCATTGGCCGAGGCAACTCCCAACAGACCCGCCCCCAACAGACACGCACTCACCACAACGACGCGCAACATCGACGACTCCAGTCTTATCACCACGGCGATGTTAACAAGATTTCTTAACCGTCCCCTTACCATAGCGCCCTCGCATTATGGCCGAATTTATTCGCCGGGTTCGGCAATCTTTACCCGACTTTTACCACAATCCGCCCGCGCACCTGCCCCTCCACGATGCGCCGCCCCGCCTCAATGACCTCGCCCAGGCCGATCTCGCTCACCATTGCCGCGATCTTTCCGCGATCAAGGTCGGTCTCAAGACGCCGCCACGCTTCTTGCCGCAACGGCAACGGACACATGACGGAGTCGATGCCGATGAGCGAGATGCCCCTTAGAATGAAGGGAGCAACAGAGGCCGGCAAGTCCATTCCGCCGGCAAGTCCACAGGCGGCGATGACACCGCGATAGCGTGACATGGACAGCACATTGGCAAGCGTCGCCGAGCCCACCGAATCGATGCCGCCGGCCCAGCGCTCCTTGGCCAGCGGGCGCGCGGCGCCGGCAAGCTCTTTGCGTTCGATGATCTCAGCGGCGCCAAGCCCCTTCAGGTAGGCCGCTTCCTCGGGCCGTCCCGTGGAAGCAATCACCGCATAGCCAAGCTTGGCGAGGAGCGCGATCGCGACCGAACCGACGCCGCCCGCCGCCCCGGTCACCACCACCGGGCCGCGGGCCGGATCAAGCCCGGCCCGTTCCAGCGCCATGACGGCGAGCATCGCCGTATAGCCGGCGGTGCCGATCGCCATGGCGTCGTGTGCACTGATGCTTGGCGGCAGCCGCACCAGCCAATCGCCCTTGACGCGCGCCTTTTCCGCATAGGCGCCGAGATGGGTTTCGCCCAGGCCCCAGCCATTGAGGATAACTTTATCGCCGGCTTTCCAGGCGGGATGCGTAGAAGATTCCACCGTGCCGGCGAAATCGACCCCGGCGATCATCGGAAAACGGCGCACCACCGGCGCCTTGCCGGTAACGGCGAGGCCGTCCTTGTAATTCACCGTCGAGTACTCGACGCGTACGGTGACGTCCCCTTCCATCAGGTCCTTGTCGTCAAAATCGGTGAGCCGCACCGTCTGACCGGCTTCGGATTTGTCGACGACGACGGCTTTGAAGGTACTCATGCAAACTCTCCCCGCCCCGGGCATTCAAGGAATGGGGCGTCAGGCCGGCGCTGCGGCCATGCGCGCGACCGGCTTCTCGACAATCGGCAGATTGATCAGGCCGGAGAGCACGCCGAACAGAATCGCCAGCCACCACACCGCGTCGTAAGAGCCGGTGCGATCGAACACGATGCCGCCGAGCCAGACGCCGAGAAAACCGCCCACCTGGTGGCTGAAAAAGGCAAAACCCGCCAGCGTTCCCAGCCAGCGCGTGCCGAACAACAGCGCGATGATGCCGTTGGTCGGCGGCACGGTGGAGAGCCACATCAGCCCCATGATCGCGCCAAAGATCAGACAGGTGACGGCCGTGACCGGAAACGAAATGAAGGCGAGGATCGCCGCAGCGCGGACGAAATAGATGAACGACAGCAGATAGCGTTTCGGCGTCCGATCGCCGAGCCAGCCCGAGGTGACCGAGCCCACGACATTGAACAGCCCGATCGTCGCCAGCGTCCAGCCGCCGACTTGCGCGGACAGGCCGCGATCGAGCAGATAAGACGGCATGTGCACCGTGATGAAGGCAAGCTGGAAGCCGCAGGTGAAAAACCCCAGCACCAGCAGCACGTAGGAGCGGTGGGCGAAAGCCTCGCGCAGTGCCTGGCCGAGCGATTGCGGCGCCGCCCCGCGGCCCGTCTCGGCAGCCGGTGTTACCAGAACCATCGACAGCGGCACGATCGCAAGCATGCTCACGGCGAAAATCGTAAGCGTCTGTTGCCAGCCGAACGTATCCATGAGCGCGACCGCGACCGGCGAGTAAAGGAATTGTCCGAACGAACCCGCTGCGGTGCCAAAGCCGAAGGCCCGCGAGCGCATGGTTTGCGGCAACAGCTTGCCGAAGGCCGCCAGCAGCACCATGAACGAACTGCCGGAAAGACCGAAGCCGATCAGGACGCCGGCCGAAATGTCGAGGAGCGGCGCACTATTCGCGTGCGCCATGAGCGCAAGCCCTGTGGCATACATCAGCGCGCCGCCACACAGCACGCGGCCGGTGCCGAAGCGGTCGGCGATCATTCCGGCGAGCGGCTGGCCTATGCCCCACAGCAGATTTTGCAGCGCCAGCGCAAAGGCAAATACGTCGCGGCCCCAGTGATTGGTGTTCGACAGCGGGGTGAGAAAAAAGCCGAGCGACGATCGTGGCCCAAACGACATCAGCGCGATCAAACAGCCTGAGCCGATGATCAGCGACGGCGTACGCCAGCTTCCTGCAAGCTTGAAATTCTCAGTCATGTCGCCCCGGCAAAAGCAAAAACCGAAAAAAGCTCCGCAACATAGAATGGCATCTGCCGCCGCCCAAACGAATATTTCCGTGAACGCGATGCGCAGGGCTCATGGCTGACCGCCATTGCACACTCGGATTTGCCATAAGCGCCGACAATGATTATGGATTTTCCATCATGCCGACGACGCTATTGCGCCCCGACGCCTTTTTGTCCCCGCTTGAGATCGAAGCGGCGGTGACTCGCGCGCTCGAAGAAGATTTGGGCCGCGCCGGCGATATCACCTCGAGCGCGACCGTGCCGGAGGATGCCCACGGCCGAGCGGTCGTGAACGCCCGTGAGGCCGGCGTGATAGCGGGGCTGCCGCTCGTCGCCGCGGCTTTCCGCCGGCTATCGCCCGAGATCGACATTACGCCGCATGCCCGCGACGGCGCGGCGATCAAGGCGGGCGCCAAGTTGATGACGATTTCGGGCAATGCGCGCGCCATCCTCGGCGCCGAGCGCGTCGCGCTCAACTTTCTCGGCCACCTCTCCGGCATCGCGACCGCAACCGCCGAATTCGTAAAACACATCGCCCACACCAAGGCCCACGTGGTGTGCACGCGCAAGACGACACCCGGACTTCGGGCGCTGGAGAAATACGCGGTGCGCTGCGGCGGCGGCTATAATCACCGCTTCGGCCTCGACGATGCGATATTGATCAAGGACAACCACATCGCCGTTGCCGGCGGCATCAAAGCGGTGCTCACGCGCGCCAAGCAATCCGCCGGACATCTGGTCAAGATCGAGATCGAGGTCGATTCGCTCGATCAGCTCAAGGAAGTGCTCGATATCGGATTGGCCGACGTGGTGATGATCGACAATTTCGACCTGGCATCGATGCGCAAGGCGGTCTCCCTGGTCGCCGGCCGCCTCGTCATCGAGGCCTCGGGCGGCATCACGCTCGATACCGCAGCGGCCATCGCCGAAACCGGCGTCGACTACCTGTCG
>Ga0181537_10005233_pt1 | contig 10522 bp, 11 predicted proteins | sample PEATcosm2014_Bin_39_FD_119765 | JGI IMG/M metagenome (GOLD analysis project Ga0181537, IMG submission 119765) | Peatland microbial communities from MTU Mesocosm Facility, Houghton, MI, USA - PEATcosm2014_Bin23_10_metaG | ecosystem: Environmental > Terrestrial > Soil > Wetlands > Peat | place... | reverse complement strand
CGGGCGGCGGGGGGGTGAGGGGTGGCGTGGGGGTCGAGGGGGGTGCGGCAGGGGGGGAGTGTAACACAAGAATAATAGAACGAACGTTCGTTTTGTATGATATGCTGCGCGCGCTGTGGGTTAAAAGCAGGGCGGAGGGTTCCCATGATGCGCGTGTCTCGATGGTGGGTGCGTTGGGGGCGGAGAGCGGCGGCGGGCGGACGGAGTGTTGCGGGGAAGGCTGGCGCGGATGCGGCTGCGGCGGAATGCGAAGAAAGAGAGCTTGACGCGGAGACGCAGAGTTCGCGGAGACGAAAAGACAAATGCGAAGAAAGACGGCTTAACGCGGAGACGCGCAGTTCGCAGAGATGGAAAGACAAATTCACGAGCGCGGGACTGAAGTCCCGCCGATACATTGGTGCGGGGCGGGGTTGGGTGGCGGGCGCACGTTGCGCCGGAGCGGCGGGCGGACGGAGTGTTGCGGGGAAGGCTGGCGCGGATGCGGCTGCGGCGGAATGCGAAGAAAGAGAGCTTAACGCGGATGCATCACGGGGTCCGCTGAGTTCGCGGGGTTCTCTGGGTTCGCGAAGATGGAAAGACAAATGCAAAAGCACGGGTCTAAAGACCCGCCGCTACATTCTTGGTGCTCTGGCATTGGGACGAAAAGACAAATGCGAAAGCACGGGTCTGAAGATCGGCCACTACGTTCTTGGTGCAGGGATGGCCAGCAAAAGCACGGGTCTAAAGACCCGCCGCTACATTGGTGTGGTGGTATTGGTTGGTGTGCTGGGAGTGTTTGTGCCGATGCGGGCGGTGGGGCAGGAGGTGGCGCTGGAGAAATGCGATGCGCTGCCGGTGATTGAGGTGCGCGTGGCGGGGCAGGCTACTACGTTTTTGGTGGATACGGCGGCGACGTCGATGCTGAATTTGAAATCGTTTAGCGGCGGGAAGGCGCGGGACATTCGGGTTAGTTCGTGGCATGGGACGCTGGCGACCAGCGCGAAGGAAATTAGCTTGGGCGAAATGGTGGTGGGGGATACGAAGCTGATTGGGCTGGAATTGCCGGCGATTGATCTTTCGGCGATTGGGGAAGCTTGCGGGCGGAAGATTGACGGAATTTTGGGCGTGGACTTGATTGCCAAGCTGGGGATCACGATTGATTTGAAGAAGCAAATGCTGCATGTGCGGACGGCGGATGAAGAACGCGCCGCGAAATTGACGGCGGAGATGATGCAGGCGATGCAGGGATGCCTCGGGGCGTTTAATTCCTCGGACGAGAAAGAGTTTGGCGAGTGTCTGGATCCGAAGATTGTGCTGTTTACGATGAAGATGGAATTGTATGGGCGCGAGCAGGTGCTGGGATTTTTTCGCGACAAGTATTTTCATCAGCAGCCGGGGGCCAAGCTGGAACTGAATGAAATGGCGTTTCATCCGGTGGGCGAAGCGGTGTGGTACGAGTATGAGTTTACGATTGAGTCTTCGCTGGGATTATTGCGGGGCAAAGGCATGGCGATGTGCCGAAAGACTGATGGTCGTTGGCGGATGGCCAGCATGCACCATACGAATGAGTCGCTGGAGCCGGTGGTGGCGCGGGAGCGGAGTGCGGCGGGGTCGGAGCGGTAGGTTTGGCGGGTGATGGTTGCGGGGATGGTTGTGGAAAAGGCGCTCGGTGCGTACTGTCGCGCTTGCACTGTACACAGACTAGAATGCCTGTGCTACTGGGCTTCACCAGATGGTCTTTATGGAGGAAATGCGAATCTTCCGATCACGGCTTATTATGGGCACATCGAAATAAACCGCCGTGGCCGCTACGATGCGGTCGGGCATGTCCGGCACTTCCGCCCGCGAGACGCTGCGCATCGCCTGGACAATCGCGGCGCTGAAAACAGCTTCCGCAAAAACATGTTCGGGATCGCTCAAGGCGCCCATCAGTTCCTCGTAGGAACTGTTGGGCAAACGACTTTTCTCGGTCAGGTAAACAATCTCGGCCAGCGTGATGGAAGAAATAGCAATCTTGCTGCGCGCTGCGGCGGCCTGCTGGATAAATTCACTGGCAGTGGCCGACAATCGCGGGTCGGCGAACAAATGCCAGAGGGCCGTGTGCGTATCGGCCACTGCGGCGATCATCACTCTTCCGCGAAATGCTGGAACATCTCCGCGCGATTGGTGTCAATCTCTTCGGCGGACGGCGCAGGCCCGTACTTAGCGAGCAAGCCCCGTCCAGTTTTAAATGGCGCGCCCGGCATTTGTTCGCTTACCGAACCAGCCAACTCGCGTTCTAACACGCCTTGCACATAACCTGCGGGAGAAACACCATGGGCATCGGCTTGAGCCTTGAGCGCCGCTTCGAGCTTTTCCGGTAATTGAATGGTTAATGTCATGAATATTTTTGTCGCTACGGCATTCAGCACCTTTTATTATACGCCGAAATGGATATCTTCCAGGTGACGTTCCGTCTGACCCGCTGGAGCCGGTGGTGGCGCGGGAGCGGAGTGCGGCGGGTTCGGAGCGGTAGTTTTGGCGGGTGATGGATTTTGGGGATGGTTGTGGAAAAATCACGCGGTCAATCTGGCGTTCTGCAAGACCAATCCCTGAACGGCGTTGCGAGCGCGAACTTGTGGTTGCTCAATTTGAGCCAGGGACAACGACGTTGCTGAGGCTAGGATCTGGCTGCGTCGCAAAGGTTTCCACGGTCTGTGCCACGCCGTTGGCGTCGACGGTTGAAAAGAGAATATAAGGCGCGGCTGTGCTCAGGTAAATGAACTGTCCCGAGGGATCTACGGTGATGTCGGACACAAGGTCCGGCGTAGACACGCTGCCTAAATGGGTTAACGCGCCATCTGGCCCAACCGCGAAAGACTCCAACGAGGGGCTGAAAACATGCTCGGAAGTTTCGGAGCAGGTAGTATACGCAAATCCTCCATCCGGACTGAAACGCAACGGGGTCGGATTAATACACGTTTGAATGGTGCTTACTAGTGCGAGGGCACCGGTGGAACGTGCAAGGGAGTAAGTGTCGATCGACTGGCCATTCAAGTTGGCCATGTAGAGATAGTTCCCGCTCGGGTGAAACGTAAACGTGCCGCCGTCGTTCGACAGCGTGAATGGCGAACCGGGGACCGGCGTGAGAGTGCCCGTTGACGGGTCGATACTGAAGCCGAATCCCATGGTGGTTTCGAAGTGATTTGTCGATGCGGCGAAATAAAGGTAGGTCCCCAATGGATCGATGGCGGTGCGAGAGGGAACGGCTCCCAAATTAGCCGAGTTCAGGAGCGTCAAAATACCCGTGTTTGCGTCTCGGGAGTATGTTACGAGAAACGTGGCGCTGTTTACTTGAGTGGTCACGAAAGCGAATTTAACGCGCGGCTCAAAATCAACGCAGCCTGCCGAAGCAGAAGAGAAGGGACTTCCCGCAGCGACACTCAGCGCGCCAGTGGCGGGGTCGATTCCGTAGATTTGTAGTTCTCCACCGACTATGGAACCATCCGGGCCGCCCGTAGCGGATTCCACATACAAAAACTGATTCAAAGGGTCGGTCGTGGGGCAGGGGTAGAACTGATTCATCACACCTGTAGGAGTCGGTTGACCAATTTGCGGTTGCCCAGTACTCGAGTCAATGATGGCCGTGAATGCGTTTTGCCCTTGGTCGGCCGTGAAGTACAGATACTTAGGCTTCGCCAGGACCGTAAAACCTGTATTTGCCGAGAACGTTCCATTCGTAGCGCTGACGCTAGTCCAGCCTTGGCGAAGTGGCGTCACGTTACCGGTGCCATCCACGGTGGCAACGAAGGAATTGGTGTCGCTCCAAATCGATGATGCGGAAACGTCACTTGTTGAACCATCCGAGTACGTCAGAGTGGAAGAAAGTTTTGTGGAAGGTTCCGCGTTGATAAAGACTTTGTCATTTGCGGGCAAGATAGCCAGCGTCACGGGTACCGGCGGGCCGACGTCCAGCAAAGCGGTTTTTGAAATTAGCGCGAATGAGGCAGTAATTGTCACGGTGCCTGGCTTCAACGTGGTGGCCATACCCGATGCATCAATCGTAGCCACCGTCGGATCCGACGTCGTCCAAACTACGTTGGTAAGAGGCATAGTGCTGCCGTCGGAGTATTTGCCGACCGCGCTAAACTGTTGACTGAAACCGGCTGCGACGGAAGCGCTGCCGGGCGACACTATGAGGGAGCGAAGCCGGAGACCGCTTAAGCCACCGCACGAAACCAACAACCAGGCTAGGCAGAAAAGGAAAATAGGAGTGCGTTTCATGGTTGGCATGAAGGGCTGAGCGGCAGCGTGCGTAAGACTACCACATGCGAACGAAACGTAGGTACAGACAGGACATTTTCGGAAAATTGCCCAGCGATTCTCAGTCCTGCGAATTAGCTAGCGTCGTGACCTTCCCCAAGGTGGTGGGCTTGGAATACACAAACATTCTTGAGCCACAGCTTCCCTTAAGGTGGGGCGCCGCGGTGTGAATGTTGGCGCGGATGCGCAACCCGCCAATCCGGAGATTCATCCCGAAACCCCGCGGGATGGGAAAGCGTAGGCGTTCCCCGGGAAAGGCGAAAGACTAAGTCAAAAAAAAAGTCTCAGGCTCAAAACGCCGAGCGGCAGGAGTGCCTGTGCTACTGGTCGGCAACTGCACGCGGGCGAGCTACTGTGCGCGGCGGGCGGCTTCGATGGCGGCGATGTCGATTTTTTTCATTTGCATCATGGCGGCGAAGGCGCGCTGGGCTGCGGGGCCGCCGGCGGCGAGGGCGTCGGTCAGGGCGCGCGGGGTGATTTGCCAGGAGAGGCCCCAGCGGTCTTTGCACCAGCCGCAGCGGCTTTCCGCGCCGCCGTTGTTGATGATCGCGTTCCAGTAGCGGTCGGTTTCTTCCTGAGTGTCTGTGGCGATCTGGAAGGAGAAGGCTTCGGTGTGTTTGATGGACGAGTCGCCGTTGAGGCCGAGGCAAGGGATGCCTACTACGGTGAACTCTACCGTCAGGACGTCGCCCTTTTTGCCGCCGGGATAGTCGCTGGGAGCGTGGTGGACAGAGGTTACTTTGCTGTCGGGGAAGGTGGCGGCGTAGAAGAGCGCGGCGGCGTGGGCGTCTTTGTCGAACCAGAGGCAGATGATGTTCTTGGGTTTCATGATGGCGCGGTCCTTTGTGGTTGAGCAGGCAAATGGTGCGGTCTTTGCTTGGGTTTGTACCAGAGTTTGGTGGGCGAGGGGTAGGAATTTTACGGCAAGGCACCGATGGCGTTTGTTGCAAGAATTTTTTTAGGCGTGCTTGCGGCACGACGGAAGTCGTGCCCTCCCGAAGATTGTCGGATACGAGGACGCGGGCGACGGATGAGTGCGAGCTATTTTTCGGTGTGTCGGGTTTTGGGTATAGTTCATCTGAAGGGTGCGTTGGATTGCCGGGGTTCCCCTGGGATCGCGTGGAAGGAGACTAGCGGTATGAATTCACTACGAGAGTTTTTGGTGCAGGCGCAGGAGCATGGTCAGGCGATTGGGCATTTTAATATTTCGGAATTGGCGACGCTGAAGGCGGTGTTTGGGGCGGCGCAGGAGTTGAAGGCGCCGGTGATGGTGGGGTTGTCGGAGGGCGAGCGAGAGTTTGTGGGGACGCGGGAGATTGCGGCATTTGTGCGGGCGTTGCGGGAGGAGTTTGATTATCCGATTTTTTTGAATGCCGACCATACGCACTCGCTGGCGAAGGGTGTGGAAGCGGCCAAGGCGGGGTTTGACGCGATTGTGTTCGATCTTTCGGCGTTGCCGTTTGAAGAGAATATTCGGCAGACGAAGCAGGCGGTGGAAGAGTTGAAGGCGATTCATCCCGGGATGCTGGTGGAGGGCGAGATTGGGGATATTGGTACCGGGTCGGAGATTCACGATACGGCGCCGGATCTGGAGAAGGGACTCTCAACGCCGGAGGAAGCGAAACATTTCGTGGAGAGCACCGGGGTGGATATTTTGGCGCCGGCGGTGGGGAATATGCACGGGATGCTGCGCAGCATGGTGGATGGGGAGACGAAGAAGCATCTGCACATCGACAGGATTGCGGCGATTAAGCAGGCGGCGAGGGTTTTTCTGACGTTGCACGGCGGGTCGGGGACCGAGGATGAAGGCTTTCGGCGGGCGATCGCGGCGGGAATCAATATTGTGCACATCAATACGGAATTGCGGGTGGCTTGGAGGCGCGGGATCGAGCAGGGTTTAGCGGCGCATCCGGAGGAAGTGGTGCCGTACAAGATTTTGCCGGCGGCCGTGGATGCGGTGAAGCATGTGGTGTTGGATCGGCTGACGCTGTTTAGTGGCGGGCGAAAGTTTGCGCAGGGGGCTTGAGATAGAACTTCAAATTTCGGACCGCCTGGGACCACGGATAGCTAAGGTAAGTAGTCAGGGCGCTACAACGGATTGATCGTGCGGACATGGGGCGCAGCATGCTGCGCCCCTACGAGCGGCCACCGGCACGTAAGGTGCCTCAGGGGCAAAAGCCCAATTTGTAGGCAAGTCTTGCGGCCCGACTGAAGTCGGGCCCTCCCGAACAGCGGAAGCCCACTAGTGGGGTCGAGCTGCGCCGGGTTGACAGGCCTCGGTGTGCTAGAATTTTGGCGATAGAGTTGGCCGGAATACCAGGAAATATCGTGAAAATTACTCGAGATGATGTGGTGCGGGTGGCGGAATTGGCGTACCTCGAATTGAGCGAGGCGGAGCTGGAGATGTACCGGGCGCAAATTGACGAGATTCTGGAGTATATCGGGAAACTGAACGAGCTGGATACGGCGGGCGTGGAGCCGATGGCGCAAGTGCTGGTGGAGGGGCAGGCCGCGGATGCCACCTTGCGCGAGGATGAGGTGGTGGTGTGCGACGTGGCGCCGGACGTTTTGCGGCAGGCGCCGGATCCGGAGGGGATTTATTTTCGTGTGCCGAAGGTGATTGAGAGGTCGTAAAACCAGAAAGAAAGAGAGAAGAGTTACACAGACAGCGCAGAGGACACAGAGGTCACAGAGCAAGGCGAAGAACAACGAGGCGAAGGGCCGAAACGAGAAAGAAGCGAAAAAGCACAGAGGCTACGAGACAGTAAGAGATGACGGAAAATTTGACGATTGATGGGGTAAGGGAGGGGCTGGCGGCGAGGAAGTTTTCGGCGCGGGAACTGGCGGCGGAGTATTTTGCGCGGATTGCGGCGAAGAATGCGGGGTTGAATGCGTATTTGACGCTGGCGGAGGAACGCGCGCTGGCGCAGGCGGACAAAATCGACACGGCCATTTTCGCGGGGGAAGATCTGCCGGCATTGGCTGGGGTGCCGATTGCGGTGAAGGACGTGATCAGCACGCGCGGCGTGAGGACTACGTGCGGGTCGAAAATTTTGGAGAATTACGTGCCGCCCTTTGATGCCACGGCGGTGGAACGGCTGCAGGCGGCGGGCGCGGTGATTCTGGGCAAGACGAATTGCGACGAGTTTGCCATGGGCAGCTCGAACGAAAATTCGGCGTATGGGCCGGTGCGGAATCCCGCCTCGTGCGACCGCGTTCCGGGAGGATCGAGCGGCGGGTCGGCGGCGGTGGTGGCGGCGGATTTGGCGGTGGCTTCGCTGGGGACGGATACAGGCGGGTCGATCCGGCAGCCAGGATCGTTTTGCGGAGTGCCGGCGATGATGGGGAGTTACGGGCGAGTGTCGCGGTACGGGTTGATTGCGTTTGCGTCGTCGCTGGACCGGATTGGGCCGTTTGCCAAGAACGTGAAGGACGTGGCGACGGTGCTGGAAGTGATCGCCGGGCGGGATGCGCGAGATGCGACGTCCAGCACGGCGGCAGTGCCGCGGTATGCGGAGGAGATCGGCAAATCGGTGCGCGGGATGCGGATCGGAATTCCGCGGGAATATTTTGCCGATGGGATGGACGCCGGAGTACGCGGGAAGATTGAGGCAGGGATTGAAGTGTTACGCAAGCTGGGATGCGAGTTGGTGGATATTCGCATGCCACACACCGATTACGCGATCGCGACGTATTACATTATTGCGACGGCAGAGGCGAGCTCGAACCTGGCGCGGTATGACGGCGTCAGGTTTGGCTTGCGCGCGAAGGGCGATTCCTTGCTGGCGATGTACCGGAATACGCGGGGCCAAGGGTTTGGCGCGGAGGTAAAGCGGCGGATTGTGCTGGGGACATACGTGCTTTCGGCGGGATACTACGACGCGTACTACTTGAAGGGGCAGAAGGTTAGGGCGCTGATTGCCCGGGATTTCCGGGATGCGTTTCAGAAGGTGGACGCGATTGTGACGCCGACTTCGCCGGTGCCCGCATTCAAGTTGGGAGAGCGGACGGCGGACCCTTTGCAGATGTATCTTGCTGATATTTATACGGTTACGGGGTCGCTGGCGGGGGTGCCGGGGATTTCCGTGCCCTGCGGAAAGATCGATGGGAAGCTGCCGGTGGGGATGCAGATCTTTGGGGCGGCGTTTGGGGAGGCGCGGGTGCTACAGTTGGCGCACGCGTTTGAGCAGGCGGGCGGCGCGACGGTTTAGCGTTGCGTCTCGGCGGACCCGCGGGACCTGCGGCTAAGTCGCGCCGATTCTGGCGATTCAGTCTGACGATGTACAAGGATGCGGATGGAGCAACTGGAAGCCATCGTGGCTACGCTGGGCAGGTCGCAGTTTGGGCTGCTGCGGGCGGCGGACGCGGTGAGCGCGGAGCAGTGGCAGACACGGCCGAGCGCGACGGTATGGTCGGCGGCGGAGGTGACTTGCCACTTGATGACCGTGGAGCGGGCGGTGTTGGGGTCCGCGGATCGTGTTTCGCAGAAGGCGCCTGCGGCGATTCCGGTGCTGAGGCGCTGGCACCTGCCGGTGAAGCTGGCGGAAGTGCGGGTGTTCCGGTTGAAGACGCCGCTGCCGATTGAGCAGGAGTTGATCCGGGCGAAGGAAGACATGTTGGCAGAGTTACGGGAAGTGCGCGAGCGGACGCTGGCGTTTCTGGAAGAGACGAAGGGGCGGGATTTAAGCGTGTATAAGTGGAGGCACCCGTTTTTGGGGGTGCTGGATGCGTACGATTGGATGCGCATGATTGCGGGACATGAAGTGCGGCATACGAAGCAGCTGCGGGAGATAGCCGCCAAGTTGCCGCGGGGACAGTCGAAGAGCCTACCGAAAGCTGTAACAAGTTTACAAAAGTAGAATTTTTTTACCATTCGCGGGGGGCGCGCAGAGCAAAGTACTATTCGCCTGTGCGGGCAGAAGCGTGCGAAAAGGTGCGATTCTCCGGCAATTTCATAGGAAAGTACTAGACCTGTGGTTTTGCTGTAACAGAACGGCACTACTATTGCTCTGGAGTAGTGCAGCTTTTAGGATGCAAGCTGCATCGAAGGGTTTGAGGAGCAGTAACGGAACCCAGGAGCCACCGCCAATGGTCACCGTAAAATCCAGTCAGAAGATCTTCACGGATTCTGAAGTAGCGAGCTTGACGGGGATTTGCGTCGAGCACCTGCACAATTTTGCGAAGAAACGGCACCTGGGATTTATCGCGCGGGCGGCGGAAGCGGCGGGACGGCAGGCGGATCAATGGCTGTTTACGCTGTCGGATTTGATGGTGCTGACGACGCTGTTTGAGAAGTGCACGCACTGAGCGCGTGATCTGTGACCCGTGAGCGGCGGGCGAGACTTTTAATGAACTGCTTGGAAGGAAGGCCCTCGAATCTTGGGGGCCTTTTTGATTTGTACGGTCGGTAGGGCAGGTCGGACAAGCTTAAAGCGCTTATTCTAAATTACTTAGTACAAAGATAGATGATGTTGACCGGAGGACCGCATATGCAAACGGCGGCCGAGGAGACGTTGCGGGGTGTGCGGCGTGGGGTTATGCTGCGCGCTAGACAAACCGTGGTTTCGGTGACGCATCGCATGGTACGGACGACACAATGAGATCGGGATGGGTGATCGCGAGGGTTGGGTGCGTGGCGGGATTGGTCGCGCTTGGCGGGATGCGAGCGGCGGCTGGTTTGGCCGCGCAGAGCCCGCCGACGGCTAGCGCTGGGGTTGCTCCTGACGGGAATGCTACTGCTTCTGGGAATGCGGCCGCCGCGCCGGTGCCGCCTGCCACGCGGGGGACGAAGCTGGTGCTGAAGGATGGGAATTTTCAGCTGGTGCGGAGTTATGAGCGGCATGGGGAGAAGGTGCGCTATTTGAGCGCGGAACGCGGGGATTGGGAGGAGATTCCGGCGGCGCTGGTGGACTGGGAGGCCACCGCGAAGGCCGCGGATGCGGAGCAAGCAGCGGCAAAGACTTTAGTGAGCAACGTGCACCGCCAGGAAGTGGAGAGCGCGGCGGCAGTTCCTACGGACGTAGATGCAAGTTTGCGCGTGGGCGGGGGAGTGTTTCTGCCATCGGGCGAGGGCATGTTTGCGGTGCAAGGCAAGACGGTGACGAAGCTGGAGCAAGTGGGCGCGCAGAACAAGCTGGACAAGAAACGGGTGATCGAGCAGGTGCTTTCACCGATACCGCTGGTGCCGACGAAACACCGCGTGGTGCTGGCGGGAGCGAAGGCCAGCGCGCGGATCACCATG
>Ga0181537_10005232_pt1 | contig 10523 bp, 8 predicted proteins | sample PEATcosm2014_Bin_39_FD_119765 | JGI IMG/M metagenome (GOLD analysis project Ga0181537, IMG submission 119765) | Peatland microbial communities from MTU Mesocosm Facility, Houghton, MI, USA - PEATcosm2014_Bin23_10_metaG | ecosystem: Environmental > Terrestrial > Soil > Wetlands > Peat | place... | reverse complement strand
TACTACTTCACCTATGCCAAGGGTTTCCGCCCGGGCGGCGCCAACAACCCCGTCCCGCAAGCCGCCTGCGGCACCGACTTTACGAACTTCGGCATCAGCCAAGCGCCTGCCACGTTCAATTCCGATACGGTGGACAGCTTCGAGGTCGGCGCGAAGAACAACATCGACAATCGATTCAAGCTCGCGAGCAGCGTGTATTACATCCGCTGGAACAACATCCAGCAGACCGTCGTGCCGCCGATCTGCCAGATCTCCTTCATCACCAACCTCGGACAGGCGGTCGCCAAGGGCGTGGATTTCCAGGGCGAATTCGCGCTCACCGATGCGTTCACCGCGGAGTTCACCGCCGGATACACCGACGCACGCTACACCGAGAGCTCGAAGCTCTCCCCCATCGAGACGACGCCCATCGTGCAAAGCGGAGATGCGATCGTCGGCCAGAGCGGCCAGCCGGCGCCCCCGGTGACCATTTCGCTCGGTCTCGAGTACAGCTTCAGCGTCGCACAGCACGACTCGTTCGTGCGCGTGGACGACGAATATGAGGGGCGGCCGAAATGGATCGGCGCCATCCAGGATCCAGGCACGTTGCAATACGATCCCGCGAACTACACGCTCTCCTCCACCAACTTCGCCTCGGCGCGGGCCGGATTCAAGTGGGCCGGCTGGCAGATCGAGGCGTTCTGCGACAACCTGACCGATACCCACACCGTCACCAACTACGAGTGGTCGATCGACTCAGGGACGGGCGCGAGCCGCCTGCAGCGCGATTTCACCTTCCGCCCGCGCACCTTCGGTTTCACCTTCATCTTTCGCAGCAAGTGAGCCTGTGGCGCAGCTGAGTCTGTAGCGCTGCGCGCCGCCGACGCGGCGCCCTCGTAGCACCGACGCAACGCCCGGCGCGCGCAAGGGGCGCGCGGCCGTGCAGGACGCGGCGGCCGCCGCGCGGACCCGGCGCGATTCTCGGACGGCCTCGCGAAAGCGCTGTTTTACATGGCCATACAAAATCGCACGAGACGATGGCGGCCAAGTTGCGCCCGTTTTGTCGGAATGCTACTGTCGATTCGAGCTCTGTTATCGGGCCATATAAAAACCGCGGGGATGCCATGCGAGAAAGCGCCAAGACCTCACGCAACGGCCCGATGCTTCGCCTTTTGTTGCTTTTGGGCATCGCAAGTGCCGCGACCCTCGGTGGCGCGGCGCACGCGACCGATGCCAACGCCGAGGCCACCGAGCCCGCCGCCTCGAGCGGCCTCGAGGAGATCGTGGTCACCGCGACGCGGCGCGAGGAAAGCATCAGCAAGGTGCCGATCAGCATCACCGCCCTGAGCCAGGATGCGCTCGATGCACGCGGCATCCGCGACATCACCGAGATCGTGCGCTTCACGCCCGGCATGAACATCGATTCCTCCGGCACCAACCAGATCTCGATACGCGGCATCTCTTCCTCGGCGGGCGCGGGCACGACCGGCATCTACATCGATGACACGCCGATCCAGATGCGCGAGCTCGGCTTCAATCCCGACGAGACGCTGCCGAAGACGTTCGATCTCGAGCGCGTCGAGGTGCTGCGTGGACCGCAGGGCACCCTGTTCGGCTCCGGATCCGAGGGCGGCACGATCCGCTACATCATGACGCAGCCCTCGGTGACCCAGGATTCGACCTACGTGCGCAGCGAGGCGTCCTATACCGAGTACGGGAGCCCGAGCGGCGAGGCGGGCATTGCGCACGGGGCGCCGATCATCGACGGCGTGCTCGGCTATCGCGCCAGCATCTGGTACCGCTACGACGGCGGCTGGATCAACCGGGTCAACGAGGATACCGGCGCGATCACCGAGCCGAACGCGAACTACGCGGGCACCACCGTGGCACGTCTCGCGTTGCTGTACCAGCCCACCGACGGCCTGCGCATCACGCCGAGCGTGCTGTTCCAGAACAAGCAGCAGCACGACCTCAGCACCTACTGGCCGGCCTACTCCGACCCGGCGGCGGGACGCTTCAACAATGCGACCCCGGAGCTCATCCGGATTCCCGACGTGTACTACCTGCCGGCGCTCAAGGTGCAATTCGACTTCGGGCACCTGAGCTTCTTCTCGAACAGCTCCTATTATCATCGCAACGAGACCGACTCCTACCAGGGTACGGTGTACGACCTCGCCTACTATCAGGCGCTCGGCTGGCCGAATGCCTATTACCCCGGCGCGCCGGCGCTCGGCTGCGGCCCGGCCTCCTCGACGCCCACCGAGCCCTGCTCGTGGTACCCGCTGCTCGATGGGAGCGGCGTGCATCTGCCGCCCGGCTTCCAGGGGTATTCGACGCCCAACACCTTGAACAACGATCAGCGCATCCTGGTGCAGGAGTTCCGTCTGCAATCGAACGATCCGGACGCACGGGTGAAGTGGACCGCCGGCGTTTACTGGTCGCTCGCCCAGGAGATCAGCATCGAGCAGCTGAACGATCCGCGCATCAACCAGCTGTTCGAGGCGCTCTATGGCGTGACCGCGGACAGCCTTTTCCAGTACCAGCCCAATCCTCCCAACGGCCCTTATATTCCGGCCCCCTACGATTGTCCCGGTACCGGCTACGCCAATCAGGCCACTCCGGCGATCCCGCTCTGCGATATCTATTACAACTACAACAAGAGCTATGATCGGCAGGTCGCCGGCTACGGAGAGGCGACGACCAATCTCGTCGGCGGCCTCTCGCTCGTCACGGGACTGCGCTATTCGAAGCTCGGCTTCTCGCTCGATCATTACTCGAACGGCTACGAGAACTACGGCCCCGCGCTGGGCGCCGGCAAGCAATCGAACACCGCCTTCACGCCACGCGCCGGCCTCAACTGGCAGGTCGATCAGAGCAATCTGTACTACTTCACCTATTCGAAGGGATTCCGGCCGGGCGGCTTCAATCCGCCGCTCATTCCAGCCTGCGGCCCGGGGCTGCAGGCGGAGGGGTTCGCGAGCGGCCAGGCTCCTCAGACCTACAACTCGGACAACACCGACAGCTACGAGATCGGCGCGAAGAACAACATCGCGGATCGCATCCGGCTCGCCTCCAGCATCTACTACATCAAATGGAACGACATCCAGCAGAACGTCTACATCGGCGGCAACTGTGGACTGCAGTTCACCGATAACCTGGGCACCGCGGTTGCGGAAGGGTTCGATCTTCAGATGGATGCCGATCTCGGCGCGGGCTTCACGTTCGAAGCGTCGGTGGGCTATACGAGCGCGCGCTTCACGAAGAACGACCTGTGCAATGCACAGAACGGCACCTGCCTCGCGCTCAACGGCGATGCCATCTCCGGGAACGCTGCGATCAACTACAGCCCGGGAACCAATCCGCCCTGGGAAGTCGCGCTCGGCCCGCAGTACAAGTTCAAGTTCTTCGAGCACGATGCCTTCGTGCGCGTCGACTTTGAATATGCGAGCCGCAATCCCTGGGCGGCGCCCGTGCAGAACTCACCCGTGGCCGGCTATGCGGCGGCCTGCAACACCATCGGCAACGCCCTGGCTGCCGGGTTGACCCCGACCACGAAGGTGCCCACCGCGGTGTGCGGCAGCAGCCAGTACGATCCTTTCTCCTACTCGCTCCCGGCCACGAGCTTCACCTCGGCGCGCGCCGGCGTGAAATTCGGGGGTTGGGATCTTTCGGCCTTCTGCGACAACCTGTTCAACAAGTTTCCGCTCGTCAACTACGCACAGGTGCAGATCGACTCATTCAACCCGGCGGGTCCGCCGACGCCGCAGCAGAACAACTTCAGCTATCGCCCGCGCACCGTCGGCATCACCGCGACGCTGCGCCTCTGAGGTTCAAGCCGCGTCGCCTGGGCCGCGTCGCCTGGGCCGCGTCGCCTAGGCCGCGTCGCGCTTGGACTCGACCCCGCTCGCGTCCTTGATCGAGGCGGCGAGGAGATCGAGTCCTTCCTCGAGCACGGCATCCTCGATGGTGAGCGGCGCAAGCAGGCGCACCACGTTGGCCTCCGTACCGCATGACAGGAGGATGAGCCCGCGCTGCTCGGCGCGCGCGAGTATCGCCGCGGTGAGCTCCGCATCGGCCGTCTTCGACTTCGGATCCTTGACGAGCTCGAAGGCGACCATCGCCCCCAGGCCGCGTACATCCCCGATGCAGGGCAGTTGGGCCGCGAGACTCTCGAGTCGTGACCGCATCCTCTGACCCACGTGCTCCGCGCGGGCGCACAAGCCTTCCGACTCGATGACGTCGAGCACCGCGTGGGCGGCGGCGATGCACAGCGGATTGCCCCCGTAGGTGCCGCCGAGGCCGCCCGGATGTGCCGCATCCATGATGCTCGCGCGGCCCGTCACACCGGAGAGCGGCAGGCCGCCCCCCAAGCCCTTGGCGACCGTGATGAGATCTGGAATCACACCCGAGTGCTCGATCGAGAACATCCTGCCGGTGCGCGCGATGCCGCCCTGCACTTCATCCGCAATCAGCACGATGCCGTGCTCGTCGCAGATGCGCCGCAGCGCGCGCAGGAACTCGAACGGCGCCACGTTGAAACCGCCCTCGCCCTGCACGGGCTCGATGAGAATCGCGGCGACCGATTTCGGATCGACGTCACCGTGGAAAAGCCGGTCGAGATCGGCGAGCGCCTCCGCCGTCGTGATGCCCCGATAGGGGTTCGGGAACTGCGCGTGATACACCTCGGCAGGAAACGGTCCGAAGCCGCGCTTGTAGGGCATGACCTTGCCGGTGAGTGCCATGGTCAGCAGCGTGCGGCCGTGAAAGCCCCCGGAAAATGCGATGACCGCCGAGCGCTTGGTGTGATAGCGGGCAATCTTGATCGCATTTTCCACGGCCTCGGCTCCCGAGGAGAGGAACACGGACTTCTTGGCAAAGTCGCCGGGGGCGAGCGCGTTGAGGCGCTCGGCGAGCCGCACGTAGGATTCGTACGGTGAGACGTGAAAGCAGGTGTGCGCGAAGCACTCGGCCTGCTGTGCAACGGCCGCCATGACCCGCGGGTGTCGGTGCCCCGTGTTGAGCACCGCGATACCGGCCGCGAAGTCGATGTATCGGCGCCCCTCGACGTCCCAGAGCTCCGCGTTCTGCGCGCGCGCCACGTAAATTCCCCGGGTACTCACCCCGTTCGCGACCGCTGCCGCCTTGCGGGCCTTCAATTCCTGGGAGGTCGACATAAGATGCTCCGCTCGAGTGGGTGGGGAGCGGGGAACGGTATCATTGGCCTCGATTTTGAGCAAAACTGACCCTCGATGAGCGATTCGCATACCGGCCCCACGAGCGGTACCGCCGAGGTCCGTACGGTACGGGCGGCCCCGGGATCCCGGCAGGAGCGCACCGATCGGGTGGCGGTCGAGGCGCCGCTCGAGTTCCAGCTGCATCATCCCGCGCTCGGGCCGGAAGCGGTATCGTTCGGCACGACCATGCGCACACCGGGCGACGATGAATGGCTCGCCGCGGGCCTGCTTTACGGCGAGGGCGTCGTGTCGAGCGCAGCAGACATCGCCGCGATCGAGACCAGCACGCGCCGGCCGAACGTCGTGAACGTGCGTCTCGAGCCCCACGTCGGACTCGACCTTCAGGTGCAGGCGCGGCGCTTCTCCGCGGGCTCGAGCTGCGGTGTGTGTGGCACCACGGGGCTCGATGCGGCGATTGCACGGGCCGCCGCGACCCGTATCGCATCGAGCGGCACGATCGATCTTGCCGTGCTGCTCGATCTGCCCGAGCGCATGCGCCGCGCGCAATCCCGGTTTGGCGACACCGGGGGAATTCACGCCGCCGCCCTGTTCGATCTGTCCGGCCATCCCCTCGGCATCGCCGAGGATGTGGGCCGTCACAATGCGTTCGACAAGCTGGTGGGCGAGAATCTGCTGGCCGGGCGGCTACCGCTCACCGACCGGGTGGTCATCCTGAGCGGTCGGGCGAGCTTCGAGCTCGTGCAAAAAGCGCTGCGGGCGGGAGTGAGCGTGCTCGCGGCGATCGGCGCTCCCTCGAGCCTGGCGGTGAGCCTCGCAGAAGCCTCGGGCCTGACGCTCGTCGGTTTCCTGCGCGAGCGGCACTGCAACCTGTACGCTCACCCGTTCAGGATCGGCGCAGCGTGAGCGCCCCGCTCGCAAGCAGCCAGTTGGAGGTTCGCGCAGCGCCCTCGGTGAACCAGGCGGGACTCGCGCGCAGCGCGTCGATCATCTTGGGATAGGCCACCGCCTGCTGAACGGCTTCGCTGAGAAATGATCGCCAGTCGCGGCAGTTGAGAAACTGGCTGCCCTTCGGGGGTGATTCGGTCATCGAGCTACTCCCTAGTTTCGCCGCGCCAGCAGATACCCGAGCGTCACGCCGACGAGCGCGACGGCACCCATCGCCTGCCATGGATTGTCGCGGACGAACTCATCGGCGCTGCGCGCGAGATCGCGCATGCGTTGCATCCAGTTCTCGGAGGCATCGATCAGCGGATCGACCGCAGCCGCGAGCGTGCCCGAAACACTGCTCGCCCCGATGCCGCCGACATGGAGATCGCGCTTCTCGACGTGGTGATTGCTCATCGGTGTGGACATAACTCTCTCCGTTGCCTGGTGCAGAGAGTATGCAACCTACACGGTGCAACGCGCATTCCGTCGCGGGGCGCAGACATCGGTAGGAAATGACTCACTGCAACCAGAGAGACCGCCGAGGAGACCCAATCGTTGCCGGTTCTCGATGAAGAAGCCGTCACCTGCAGACCGGCCGCGAAAAAATAGACCGGCTAGTTGAGCTGGTAGCCGCGTCCCTGCAGACACGCCGCATAGGCGCGATCAAAATTGCCGTGGGTGCGATCGGCATCGTCGGGCGTAACCCCGCCACCGGGAAGAGCGGGATCGAATCCCGTCTGCGCCTTAGCCCAGTTCCCACAGTCGTACTGGTCGGCGGCCTGCTGGTCCTTGCTCTGGCCGTTCTTTGGATAGATCACGAAGTCCGGCGTGCTGGCGGCGGGCGCCGCGGCGGCACCTGGATACGGTGATCCGGCAGGATCCGCCGCGGAGCCAGCGTCCTGGGGCGGGACCGAGCCGTCCGGCGGATCAACGACTGCATAGCCGTTCTGGTCGGGCTGCCACGCATAGTAGGCATTGTCGGCGTAGTAGTACGGCACCCCGCCGTACCAGACGGGCGTGCAGTACGGTGGCAGGCCCGAGACCACGATACCGACCGGTGCCGCCACGACCACGAAAGCAGAGCCACGGGCCGCGTACCAGGCACCATTACTGAAGAAGTAACGCTGTCCGTGCAGGTAGTAGGGCCGATGGTCGGGCGGAAGCACGCGCGTCACCGCGCCGACCGGCGCGTAGTAGCGGCCGTGATTGTGGCGCGCGTCGAGCGCAAGGCCATTTATGGAGGGGCGCATCGCCGGCGCCGGCGATACCGCCCGCGACGGTGCCGCTCGCGGGACGAATGCGGGCGGGGACTCGATGGCGCGCGGCGCCGCGGTGCCCCGCGGCGACTCGGTGGCGCGGGCCGGTGCCTCGCCCGAGCGCGCAGGCGGATGGGCGGCGGCGTGCGGCGGCTCCTCGACGGCGACGGCCGTGCCCACGGCAAAAGCCGTGCAGAGCGCAGCCAGCGCGCAGATCACCGGGGCCGTCGGGGGCCTCATGGTTCGAGGGCGGCCCTCAAGGCCTCAAGATCCCGTCAGGTCACCGTGTAACCGCGCCCCTGCATGCAGGCGCCGAATGCGCGGCGATAGGTATCGAGGCGCGCCGCGCCTTGCGCCTGCGCCTGCGCGATCTGTGCCTGGGTCATGTGCGCCTGCGCCTGCGCGTTCGCATCTGCGGACGCGCCGATGATCGCACCCGTGCCGGCGCCGATCACCGCCCCTGCGCCCCAGTTTCGCGGTCCACCGATGATCGAGCCGATGAGGCCGCCCACGATGGCGCCCGTTGCCGTGTTCGCGCCGGGGGGCGTCGCAGGCTGGACCACCACCCGCTCGTACGGATTGGCGTCGCGGCTCGGATCCACACCGGTCTGCTGCACCGACCACTCATGGCACTCGTAGCGGTCCCGATCGGTCTGCTCCGGGCTCTGGCCATTGTTCGGATAGACGAAAATTCTCTGCGGCGGCGGCATCGGAACCGCCACGGTGCGCGGCGGCGGCGTCACGCACGCGGCCAGGCCAAGACCGGCTGCGAGCACGGCGCCCAAGCGCATCGCCCCGTGAAGACGGTGGGAAAAATCGATCATGCTCATCATCGATAACCTCCGGACTGCTGGGGCCTCAAACGCGCCAGCGATGCTAGGGTTGACAGCGGCGGCGATGCCAAGTTCTTGAATTCCCGGGTGCGAACCAGCAGGCGAGCGCGGGAATTCCCCACTCTGCGTCAAGAACCGTCAAGCCGGCCACGAGGCAGCTATTCCTTGCGAAACACGAAGATGAACTGATCGGTATGTCCGCGAATCGCCGGGTCGACCACCTTGAGCGAATGGTCATCATTGGTGTCGCGCAACAGGTCGATCGAGTTCAGGAAATTGAAGCCGGCCGCGCTCACCTCGCGCTTCACCACGGCCGGATCGATCCTATGTAACGTCGAGGTGGCTTCCAACCCTGACCCAGCGGCCGCGGCATGATCGAGCACGATGTACAGGCCGCCCGGCTTGAGGCTCGCGTAGATCGCCCGGTTGACCTGCGCGATATCGAGGTCCTTGCGGTTGTGCAGGTCGTGGTAGTTCTGTGAGGTCCAGACGAGACCGACGGGTGTCGGCGTCTTCAGCTCGCCGAACGGCTCGATCAGCACGGTCACGTTCGAGTAGGCCGGATCTGCCGCGATGGCTTTGACCTTGGCCGCGTAGTCCGGTGCGTTCGCGGGCGCGTCGGGTGCCGGCGCAGGCACGAGCGCATACACGTGGCCGCCGGGGCCCACCACCTTGCTGAAAAGGCGCGTGAAATAGCCGCCGCCCGGCATGAGCTCGGCGATGCTCTCGCCCGGCTTCACCAACGCGAGCTCGAGCATCTCGCGGGGCTTGCGCACGGCATCACGCTCACGGTCGGCTTCGGGGCGGCCCGGATCGCTCACGGCGGCCTCGATCGCCGCGCTCGCGGCGCTCGAGACCGCGGCGCGCGATAACGGCACCGAGATCAGCGAGGCGAGTAAAATGAGCGTCGAAGCGGTCGTGTACTTCCGAAGCGGCATCGCAGACTCCCCCGCCTTGAGAACGGCATTTATTCTTGGAATTCTAGCATCCACATGAGCTTGAGCGTTTTCGACATCTTCAAGATCGGCATCGGCCCGTCCAGCTCGCACACGATGGGACCCATGAATGCGGCGCGCAGCTTCGTGCTCGAGCTCGAGCGCAAGGAGCTCCTCGGACGCGTATCCCAGGTGTCGGCGCACCTGTACGGATCGCTCGCGCTCACCGGACGCGGCCACTGCACGGACCGCGCCATCCTGCTGGGTCTCGAGGGATGCAGTCCCGAGAGCATCGATCCCGGAGCGGTTGAGCCGGCGCTCGCCCGCATTCGCGGGCACGGCCGCATACGCCTGCTCGGTTCGCACGAGATTGCCTTCGATGAGCCGCTCAACCTGCTGTTTCATTCCGACGAGGTGCTGCCCGGGCACTCGAACGGCATGCGCTTCACCGCACACGATGCGAGCCTCGAGGTGCTGCTGCGCGAGGAGTACTACAGCATCGGCGGCGGTTTCATCCAGAGGGCTGGCGATACAGACGCAGCGGGCGAGGCGCGCCGCCCGTCGCGGTTCGAATTCGGCTCCGGAGCCCAGCTGCTCGAGGTCGCGCGCCAGCACGGGCTCGAGATGCATGAGCTCATGCTGGAGCGCGAGCGCACCTGGCTCACCGACGCCGAGATTCAATCTCGCCTCACGCGCATCTGGCAGGTCATGCAGGATTGTGTGCGCCGCGGGTTCGAAGCGCAGGGGCTCCTGCCCGGCGTGCTCGGCGTGCGGCGGCGCGCCCCGAAGCTCTATCGGCAGCTCATGAGCGGCGATCCCGCGGGCCCCATGCATGCGCTCGATTGGGTGAATGCCTTCGCGCTCGCCGTCAACGAGGAGAATGCGGCGGGCGGACAGGTCGTGACCGCGCCGACCAACGGAGCCGCGGGCATCGTGCCGGCGGTGCTGCACTATTACCGGCGCTTCGAATCCGGCGCCGATGATGCCGGCGTCGTCCGCTTTCTGCTGACGGCGGCCGCGATGGGCATGCTCTACAAGCAGAATGCCTCCATCTCGGGTGCCGAGATGGGATGCCAGGGCGAGGTGGGGGTTGCCTGCTCGATGGCCGCCGCCGGGCTCGTCTCGGCGCTGCACGGCTCGAATGAGCAGATCGAGAATGCCGCCGAGATCGGCATGGAGCACAATTTGGGCCTCACCTGCGACCCGGTCGCCGGGCTCGTGCAGATCCCGTGCATCGAGCGCAACGCCATGGGGTCGGTTAAGGCCATCAATGCGGCAAGACTCGCGTTGCGGGGCGATGGCTCGCACAAGGTGAGCCTCGATCAGGTCATCGCAACGATGCGCCAGACCGGCCGCGACATGTCGACCATCTACAAGGAAACCTCCCAGGGCGGCCTC
>Ga0181537_10005231_pt1 | contig 10526 bp, 9 predicted proteins | sample PEATcosm2014_Bin_39_FD_119765 | JGI IMG/M metagenome (GOLD analysis project Ga0181537, IMG submission 119765) | Peatland microbial communities from MTU Mesocosm Facility, Houghton, MI, USA - PEATcosm2014_Bin23_10_metaG | ecosystem: Environmental > Terrestrial > Soil > Wetlands > Peat | place... | reverse complement strand
TCCCGACCCGGGCCGCGTGCTGGTGATCGCCTGCGGCGCGCTGTCGCGCGAGATCACGGCACTGAAGCGTGCCAGCGGCTGGCAGGCGCTGGACGTCACCTGCCTGCCGCCGGAACTACATAACCGGCCGGAGCGCATCACCCCGGCGGTTCGCACCGCCATCCACGCCGCGCGTGCCCGCTACCAGCACATCTTCGTGGCCTATGCCGACTGCGGTACTGGCGGAGCACTCGATCGGATGCTGGCGGAGGAAGCCGTCGAGCGGCTGCCGGGCGCGCACTGCTACGAATTCTTCGCCACCCCGGGGGTATTCGCGGCGCTGGCCGCGGCCGAACCCGGCACCTTCTACCTGACCGATTTCCTGGTGCGGCATTTCGAGCGGCTGGTCGCCGCCAGTCTCGGCATCGACCGTCACCCGCAACTGGTAGGGGAGTATTTCCGCCATTACCGCCGCGTGGTCTACCTGGTGCAGGTCGCGGATGCGCAGCTCGAGCTGCAGGCGCGCGCCATCGCCGAGCGCCTCGGGCTCGCCTATGAGCAGCGCGTTACCGGCTATGGGGATCTGGCCGTCGGCCTGGCACGGCGGTTGGGGCGTACCGTGATACCAATCGCGATCGCCTAGCGAGCAGCGCCGCGTGGCCCAGCTGATCATCATTTCGTGGCGCGACATTCCCGCCCAGGTCATCGTCAAGCGTGGCCGCGAGACTGCCAAGGTGCAGCTCTCGCACCGCTTCCAGGAGGCGGTCGACCGTGCCGCGATGCGTGCCGGCAAGGGCAGCTCCGATGCCTATCTGGCCGACTGGAAGCGCAGCCCGCCGCGGCCGTGCGGCGATGAGCTGCAGGCGGTCGCGGCTGCCGAGGCCGCGGCTCTGGAAGCGCGCTACAGCGATGAGGATCTGGAGCGCATGATCCGTGCCAAGGGCGTCGATGAACGCGCGGCCATCGAGCAGCAGGCGGCCGGCGAGGACGGCGCGGCCGGCAACTCCGGGGCAGCGTGATGTATAGCGTGCGGCTATGGTCGGTCGGCCACGCACGCGGCCTGAGTCGCTTCTATGACGGATTCGAGCGGCTGCTGCTGCGGCTCGCACCTTTGTTGCGGATCATCGGCTATCAGCGCCTGGAGCGCCCGTTCGCGACCATCGAGCGCGGGGTCAAGGGGCTGCTGTTCGATTGCAGGATGTGCGGCCAGTGCGTGCTGGGGTCCACCGGCATGTCCTGTCCGATGAATTGCCCGAAGAGCCTGCGCAACGGCCCGTGCGGCGGCGTGCGCGCCGATGGCAGCTGCGAGGTCAACCCGAACATGCGTTGCGTGTGGCTGCTGGCGTTCGATGGGGCCGAGCGCATTCCCGGCGGGCTCGACAGGATCCGTGTGGTGCAGGCACCGGTGGACCGGCGGCTCGAGGGGCGCTCCTCGTGGCTGCGCGTGGTGCGCGATCGCACCGAGCCGGCGGGCCAGGGCGCGGCGCGATGATATTCGAGGACGAGCCGGTGCCCGGCTATCCGCTGCCGATCCTGCCGGGTCACGTATCCCCGGGCCGCTTCGAGCGCGTGCTGCGCGCCGGCGTGTTCGCGGTGACCACCGAGCTTGCGCCGCCGGATTCAGCCGACCCGGAGGATGTGTATGCGCGCGCGCGCGTGCTCGACGGCTATGTCGACGCCATCAACGCCACTGATGGCTCGGGCGCCAACTGCCACATGTCGAGCCTGGCGGTATGCGCATTGCTTACGCGCGTCGGCTACGCGCCGGTGATGCAGATCTCCTGCCGCGACCGCAACCGGATCGCGATCCAGGGCGACGTCCTGGGCGGTGCGGCCATGGGCGTGTGCAACATGCTGTGCCTGACCGGCGATGGCGTGCAGGCGGGTGATCACCCGCAGGCCAAGCCGGTGTTCGACCTGGATTCGGTGTCGCTGCTGGAAATCGGCCGCATGCTGCGCGATGAGCATCATTTCCAGAGTGGCCGCAAGCTCAGCTTTTCCCCGCGCGTGCTGTTTGGCGCCGGCGAGAACCCGATGGTGCCGCCGCTCGCGCACCGGGCGCTGCGGCTGGCCAAGAAGGTCGCCGCCGGCGCGCAGTTCATCCAGACGCAGTATGTCTACGACCTTGAGCGACTGCGCTCCTTCATGCGCGGCGTGGAGGATCTGGGACTGCTCGATCGGGTGTTCCTGCTGATCGGCGTGGGTCCGATCAAGAGTGCCAGGGGCGCCGAGTGGATGCGCAGGCAGGTACCGGGTGTACATATTCCTGATGCCGTGATCGAGCGGCTCGCGGGGGCGCAGGACCAGGCGCGCGAAGGGCGCAACATCTGCGTCGAACTGATCCAGGAGATGCGCGCCATGCGCGGTGTCCATGGCGTGCATGTGATGGCGTACCGCCAGGAAGAGGCGGTGGCCGAGATCATCACCAGATCCGGAGTGCTCGACGGGCGTACGCCCTGGCACCCGGGACGCGACCAGCATACTGCCGACAGGAAAGCATCATGACCGATACCGTACTGAGTTCCGCCACCCGCGAGGTGGTGATCGGATTCGACCGCCCGTTCGTCATCATCGGTGAGCGCATCAATCCCACCGGACGCAAGATCCTCGCCGCCGAGATGTCGGCCGGCGACTTCAGCCGCGTGGAGGCCGACGCCCGCGCGCAGGTGGAGGCCGGCGCCCACATGCTCGACGTCAACGCCGGTATCCCGCTGGCGGATGAACCGGCGATCCTGGCGAAGGCGATTCAACTGGTGCAGTCGATCACCGATGTTCCGCTGTCGATCGACTCCTCGATCGTCGCGGCGCTCGAGGCCGGGCTCGCGGTCTACAAGGGCAAGGCGCTGGTGAATTCAGTCACCGGCGAGGAGGAACGGCTCGAGAGCGTGCTGCCGCTGATCAAGAAATACGGTGCGGCGGTGGTTGCGATCTCGAACGACGAGACCGGCATCTCCGAGGATCCCGACGTGCGCTTCGAGGTGGCCAAGCGCATCGTGCATCGCGCGCAGGACCACGGCATCCCGGTGTCCGACATCGTGGTCGACCCGCTGGTGATGCCGATCGGCGCCATCAACCGCGCCGCTGTGCAGGTCATGCGGCTGGTGCACCGGCTGAAGACCGAACTCAAGGTCAACACCACCTGCGGCGCCTCCAACATCAGCTTCGGCCTGCCACGCCGCAACGGCATCAACGCCGCGTTCCTGACGATGGCGATCGGATCGGGCATGACCTCGGCGATCACCAACCCGATGCATCCAGAGGTGCTGGAAGCGGTGCTCGGTGCCGATGTGATGATGGGCCATGATCCCGACTGCGCACGCTGGATCAAGAAGTTTCGCGAACCGCCGCCGACCGGTGCCGCCGGCGAGGCCGGCCGCGGCCGCCGCGAGGGTGGTCACCGCCGCCGCCCGACTCCGGCCGCGTAGGACGCAAGCCATGACCGCAGCCGACGCGCTCGTGGTTTTCATGCCGTCCGGCAAGCGCGGGCGCTTCGAGCTGGGCACCCCGCTGCTCAGCGCCGCGCGCACGCTCGGAGTGGATATCGACTCGGTGTGCGGCGGCCGGGCGTTGTGCACGCGCTGCCAGGTGCTGATCGCCGAGGGCGAGTTCGCCAAGCACAACGTGAGTTCCTCGGCCGGCCACCTGTCCGCGATCTCGGCGCCCGAGCAGAAGCTGATCGACCGCAAGCACCTGGCCGCCGGCCGGCGGCTGTCGTGCCAGGCGCGCGTGCAGGGCGATGTGGTGGTCGACGTGCCAGCCAGCAGCCAGGTGCACCGGCAGGTGGTGCGCAAGGCCGCCGAGGTCATCGACATCGAGCTCTATCCGGTGATCACGCTGCACTATGTCGAGGTTGCCGAGCCGGACATGCATGATCCGAGCGGCGACCTGACCCGGCTCGCCAATGCGCTGACGAGCGAATGGCAACTCACCGATCTTGCGTGCGATCTCAAGGTGCTTCAGGGCCTGCAGGCGGCGCTGCGCAAGGGCCTGTGGAAAGTCACGGTCGCGGTGCACGATCGCTCGCGCATCGTGGCGGTATGGCCGGGCCTGCGCGAGCGGGTGTATGGACTGGCGATCGACGTGGGCTCCACCACCATCGCGGGGCACCTGTGCGACCTGACCAGCGGCGATATCGTCGCAGCCGCGGGCCTGATGAACCCGCAGATCCGGTTCGGCGAGGATCTGATGAGCCGGGTGTCGTACGCGATGATGAACCCGGGCGGCGCGGCGCAGATGACCATGGCGGTCAGGGGCGCGCTCAGTGAACTTGCGGCCGAGGTGGCACGCTCGGCCGGTATCGATTGCCATGCGATTCTCGAGATGACCCTGGTCGGCAACCCGATCATGCACCACCTGGTATTGGGCCTTGATCCGGTGGAGCTTGGCGGCGCGCCGTTCGCGCTCGCGGTCGACAGCGCGGTCACCGTAACGGCCGACGAACTTGGCATCGCGGTCAATCCGAACGCGCGCATCTACGTGCTGCCGTGCATCGCCGGGCACGTCGGTGCCGACACTGCCGGCATGATCCTGGCGGAGCGGCCCGACCTGACTGACCGCATGACATTGCTGGTGGACGTCGGCACCAACGCCGAGATCGTGCTCGGCAACCGCGACCAACTGGTCGCATGCTCGAGCCCTACCGGGCCGGCCTTCGAGGGTGCGCAGATCAGCTGCGGACAGCGCGCGGCGCCGGGGGCGATCGAGCGCGTACGCATCGATCGCGACACGCTCGAGCCGCGCTACAAGGTCATCGGTTCCGATCTGTGGTCGAACGAGCCGGGATTCGCTGCCGTGGTCAGCACCACCGGGGTCACCGGCGTGTGCGGCTCGGGCATCATCGAGGTACTGGCGGAACTGTACCTTGCCGGTGTCATCAACCAGGACGGGGTCATCGACGGCTCACTGGCCGCAAGGACGCCAAGGGTGATCAGCGCCGGCAGGACGTTTTCCTACCTGCTGGCCGACGGCGAACAGCGACTGACGATCACGCAGAACGACGTGCGTGCGATCCAGCTTGCGAAGGCCGCGTTGTACGCGGGCATCCGGCTGCTGATGGAACGGCTCGGAGTCGAGCGCGTCGATCGTATCCGGCTGGCCGGCGCGTTCGGCACCCATATCGACGTCAAGTACGCCATGGTGCTCGGCATGATTCCGGACTGCGAACTCTCACAGGTCGCCTCGGCCGGCAATGCCGCGGGCACCGGCGCGCGCATCGCGCTGCTCGACGCGCGCTCACGCGCCACCATCGAAGCGATCGTGCGGCGGGTGGAGAAAATAGAGACCGCACTCGAGCCGCGCTTCCAGACGCATTTCGTCGAGGCGATGGCGATACCGCACAAGACCGCGCAGTACCTCCACTTGCGCGCTGCGGTGCAGCTGCCGCCACCGAAGGCAGTGCTGCAGAGCGACGGGCGCGAGCGACGCAACCGCCGCGCACAGCACCCGGACTAGCACTGGCCGGGCGCCCGCCGGCGCGCGTCAGACGTTGGAGTCGGGGAATGAGGCCTTGCGGCGCTGCATGAAGTCGAGCAGTGCCTCATCGATGGCCGCATCCAGCGGCGGCGCCTGATATTCGGCCAGCTGTTTCTTCCACAGCACGTTGGCGCGCCTGGCCATGTCGCTGGCGCCTTCGGCCTCCCACTGCTCGTAGCTGTTGTTGTCAGCCAGCGTCGAGCGGTAGAAAGCGGTCTCGAAGTTGGCCTGCGTATGGGCGCAGCCGAGGAAGTGCTTGCCGGGGCCGACTTCGCGGATCGCATCCATCGCCTGGCCGTTGTCCGACATGTCCACGCCGGCGAGGAAAGTCTGCATCATGCCGGCCTGATCGACGTCCATCATGAACTTCTCGTAGCCCATCGCCAGCCCGCCCTCGAGCCAGCCGGCCACGTGCAGCACGAAATTGACCCCCGCCAGGCAGGTCGGCAGCAGTGTATTGGCCGACTCGAACGCCGCCTGGGCATCGGGGATCTTCGAGGCGCACAGGCCGCCGCCGGAGCGGAATGGCACGCCCAGCCGGCGCGCCAGCGCGGCCATCACGTACAGCACCAGTGCCGGCTCGGGTGTTCCAAAGGTCGGCGCGCCGGACTGCATCGAGATCGAGGAGGCGAAGCTGCCAAAGATGACCGGTGCGCCGGGGTTCACCAGTTGCGCGAATGCCATGCCGGCGAGCGCCTCGGCCAGCGTCTGCGCCGCGGTGCCTGCGACCGTCACCGGTGACATCGCGCCGGCAAGGATGAACGGCGTCACGATCACGGCCTGGTTGGCGCGCGCATAGACCTTGAGTGCCCCGAGCATGGTCGAGTCGAAGGTCATCGGCGAATTGGCATTGATGAGGCTGACCAGCACGGTGCGCGGGCGGCCGCTGGCCGGGTCGATGTACTCCGGCCCGAACAGGATCTTGGCCATCTCCACCGTATCGGCGGCGCGTTCAGGGTGCGTGACCGAACCCATGAACGGCTTGTCGCTGTACTTGATGTGGCTGTAGACCATGTCGAAATGGCGCTTGTTGACCGGCAGGTCGACCGGCTCGCAGATGGTGCCACCCGAGTGATGCAGCGACGGCGCCATGTAGGCGAGCTTGACGAAATTCCTGAAATCCTCGATGCGGGCGTAGCGCCGTCCCTCGTCGAGATTGCGGATGAACGGGGAGCCGTAGGCGGGCGCAAATACCGTGTGCTTGCCGCCGATCGGCACGTTATGCGCCGGATTGCGCGCGTACTGGATGAATTCGCGCGGCGCGCTGTTGCGAATCAGCGAACGGCACAGGTCGCGCGGCATGTGCACGCGCTCGCCCTTGACGTCGGCGCCGGCCGCCTTCCACAGCGTCAGCGCCTCGGCGTCGTCGCGAAAGTCGATGCCGATCTGCTCCAGGATGGTGTCGGCATTGCGCTCGATGGTGACCAGGCCCTGCTCATCGAGCACTTCATAGTAGGGCAGTGCGCGGGTGATGTAGGGAATGGTGACGGCTGAGCGCGCCGCCCGGGCGGCACGCTTGGCCTCGCGTCCGCCGCCGCGGTTGCGCCGCGTCGAAAGGGCTTGCTGGTCAACCATGGGGACCCGACCTCCTGCCGCAATATACAAGTATGGTGAGGAGGCGGGGGCCCGGCTGATCCTATTGCGGCATTGGCTTGCCCCGGCGCGACATCCGGCTCAGTCCCTGAGCCGTTCGCGCACGTAATCGGCCAGCTGCCACAGCGCCTTCTCCAGCTGGCTGAAGCGGCCGGGGACGGCACTGCGGGTCGCCGCCCCGCGCTGCTGCATGACGTTGACGGCAATATCCTCGTCGTTGACCACGACCAGGAACTCACGCTCGGCGGCCATTTTCTGCTGGTAGTCCGGCTGCGCGAGCGCATCGCGGTGCACCAGGATATGAGCCTGGAAGCGGGTGCGGGCGGCTCCGTCCGGTTGCAGGCAGAACCAGAAGGTACGATCCGGCAGCACATTGAACAGCTGGTAGGGATAGACCAGGTAGAGCCGGAATTCGTGCCGCTCCTGCGGTGTCAGCTGGCCCAGCGGCGGAAAGCCTGCGGCGACCTCGGCGTCGGGAAGGTCGGCGCGCGCCGGTGCGTGGCCCACGGTCCAGGCGCGGCGGCCATCTTCGACGTAGGTCTGCCGTGCCGGGTAGGCGCGCTCGAAGGTTTCCGGGTGCGCGGCAATGTGGTGGTAGCACTCCATGAACGTTTCGACCACGATCTTCCAGTTGATCGCGCAGTCGTACTCGAGCGTGCTGCCGATCACCCAGTCCTGGGGCGCGGATCTGGCCAATACTGCCGACAGTTCGCTCAACTGCGGGGCCAGAGGCGCGGCAGTGCCCGAGAAATTGAGGTAGATGAAGCCGTCTACAATTTCGGTGCGGTACTCGGGCAGACGGCAGTTGTGCGCGTCGAATTCGACCTGCTCCATCAGCGGCGCGCCGAGCAGGCGGCCGTCGAGGCCATAGGCCCACTTGTGGAATGGGCAGGAGAATCTGCGGACATTGCCGCTGCCGTTCACCAGCGGCGCCCAGCGATGCAGGCAGATCCGCGACAGCGCGCGGATGCGGTCCGCGGCGCGCACCACCACCAGCATCTCGCCCAGCAGGTCGAGGGTAAAATAGTCGCCAGGCTTTTGCAGCTGCGATACGTGGCCGATGACCAGCCATTGCTTGCGGAAGATGCGCTCGACTTCGAGCTGGAAGAACGCCTCGGAGGTGTAGGCCTGCGGCGGCAACGTCGTGGCCCGAGCCAGTGGCCGATTGCCTCCGCCCAGCACCGCGCCGAGTAGCGCGTCTATGCCGCCAACCGGGATGTTGTCGCCCTGGATGAGTGAGCTGCCGTCCATCGACACCTTCTGCGCAGGTGGCATGCAAGAGCCGAACCAGCGCCGTCAGGGAGCCGCTGCGCGCGCAGCCTGACGGCGGGCGCGACCGCGTCGCCAATAAACCCCTGATTCCTATGGATGCACGGCGCGCATTGCCGGCCGGCTCGTGCCGGGGGCAACCCGGCGCGATGGGCGGCGGCACACATTTATGCACTGGCCGCGGGTGAGTGCGCGATTTTGGGGACACCGGGTTCGACACCAGGCGAGGCCGCATCGCCGGCCTGATCGAGATCGCCACGGCGGGCAGCGCCGGCACTGCAATTCTGGCCGACCTGTAGGACGAACACTGACAGAAAATTTTTCATGGTCCCACGCCATGATAGTCCGGGGCTGGTTCAGCCAAGCGGCGCCAGTGCGTACAACTAGCCCGACAGGATATTCCCCGTCGTCGCCGACGAATTTCTGGAGACCAGAATGACCGACATGGCAGCAGATTGGATGGTTGGCCGCTCAGCCGCTATTCAGGCGGTGCGCGACCTGGTGGACAAGGTGGCCCCGACCGACGCCACCGTGCTGATCTCCGGCGAGAGCGGCTCCGGCAAGGAACTGGTGGCACAGGCGATCCATGCGCGCAGCGCGCGCGGTGCCGGGCCTTTTCTCGGGATCAACTGCGGCGCCCTGCCCCCGACACTGATCGAGTCGGAGCTGTTCGGCTTCGAGCGCGGCAGTTTTACCGGTGCGGCGCGCAGTCATGCCGGCATGGTCGAGCGCGCTTCCGGCGGCACGCTGTTCCTGGACGAAGTGACCGAGATGAGCGCCGATATGCAGACGCGGCTGCTGCGCTTTCTCGAGACGCGCTGCTTTTTTCGCGTCGGCGGCACGCAGGAGATCAAGACCGATGTGCGCGTGGTCGCCGCGACCAACCGCTCGCCGGTACAGGCGGTACGCGATGGCAGCTTGCGCGAGGACCTGCTTTATCGCCTGGCCGTGTTTCCAATCACGCTGGCGCCGCTACGGGAGCGCGGCGAGGATGTGGTGCTGCTGGCGGAACACTTCCTGGGCGAGATCAATGCGCGCAGTGGCACCGCCAAGGTATTCAGCAGCGGCGCGAAACAGACCTTGTGCGCCTATCGCTGGCCGGGCAACGTGCGCGAACTCAAGAACGCCGTCGAGCGGGCGTACATCATGAGCGAGCACGAGCTGCAGCTGCAGCCGATGAATCTCCATACCAGCAGTGCTGATGGCGAGTTGAGTCACGCGGACGCCGAGGGCATCAGCGTGCCGATCGGATCGTCACTGGCGGAGGCGGAACAATGGTTGATTGAGGCCACCCTGGCGCACTGGGCGGGCAACAAGAACCGCGCGGCGAAGACGCTGGGATGCAGTCTGAAAACGTTGTATAACAAGCTTGCAATTTACGGACAACAACAGCAGGGCATGGAAACGCACGCCTGATCGCGTGGGCATTCCATAGGGATGGTTAACTCAATGACAAAAGTATTGCTGGCGGATGATCACGCCATGGTGCGTGCTGGCCTGCGTCAGTTCCTGGTGGAAGATCGCAGCATCACCGAGATCGGTGAGGCTGCTTCCGGCAACGAGACGCTCGATAAGCTGCGAGCCGGTAGCTGGGATCTGGTGATCCTGGATATCAATATGCCGGACCGCAGTGGTCTGGACATACTGCGCTACATCCGCGCGAGTTACCCGGACACCAAGGTACTGGTGCTCAGCGGCTTCCCGGAGCGTCAATATGCCATCAATGTGCTGAAGGCTGGCGCCGGCGGCTACCTGCCGAAGGAGTGCGCCCCCGAGGAACTGCTCAAGGCGACGCGCACCGTGATGCAGGGCCGGCGCTACGTCAGCGCCAACCTGGCCGAGCTGCTGCTGTCCGACCTGGACGGCGACAGCGATCAACCGCTGCATCGCCGGCTGTCGGAACGCGAATTCCAGATCTTCTGCAAACTCGCGACCGGCCGGGCGGTTTCGTCGATCGCGGATGAGCTGTGCCTGTCGGTAAAGACGGTAAGCACCTATCGAACGCGCATCCTTGAAAAGATGAGCCTGGCTACCAACGCCGATATCACGACCTACGCCCTGCGCAACGGAATCATCCAATAGGAGGCCTCCTGTAGGCCGCCTCCGATGGCGGCGGGCTGGCGGCGCGCTTTAAATCCCAGCGTACCGACCCACCAATCCTGAGTCACGGATGAGAACGTTGTGTTTCTTAATTCGGCTGAAATGAGCTCGCG
>Ga0181537_10005230_pt1 | contig 10526 bp, 5 predicted proteins | sample PEATcosm2014_Bin_39_FD_119765 | JGI IMG/M metagenome (GOLD analysis project Ga0181537, IMG submission 119765) | Peatland microbial communities from MTU Mesocosm Facility, Houghton, MI, USA - PEATcosm2014_Bin23_10_metaG | ecosystem: Environmental > Terrestrial > Soil > Wetlands > Peat | place... | reverse complement strand
CGGAGGCGCCGCTGCGGATGCTGCGCAACAATCTTGATCCTGAAGTGGCCGAACGACCTGATGAGCTGGTCGTCTATGGCGGCATTGGCCGCGCGGCCCGCAACTGGGAATGCTTTGATCGGATTGTCGCGACGCTCAAGCAGCTCGGCGATGAAGAGACGCTGCTGATCCAGTCGGGCAAGCCGGTCGGGGTGTTCCGCACGCACGGCGATGCGCCGCGCGTGCTGCTCGCCAATTCCAACCTGGTGCCGCACTGGGCCACCTGGGAGCACTTCAACGAGCTCGACCGGCGCGGGCTGATGATGTTCGGTCAGATGACCGCCGGTTCATGGATTTACATTGGCAGCCAGGGCATCGTGCAGGGCACCTACGAGACCTTTGTCGAGATGGGCCGGCGCCACTTCGCCGGCAAACTCGACGGCCGATGGATACTGACCGCGGGCCTTGGCGGCATGGGAGGGGCGCAACCCCTGGCCGCCACGATGGCCGGTGCATCGATGCTGGCAATCGAGTGCCAGCCAAGCCGGATCGCCAAGCGGATCGAAAGCGGCTACCTGGACGTCGGCGCCGACTCGCTCGATCAGGCGCTGCAGCTGATTAGGCAATCGATTGCAGAGAAACGACCGCGCTCGGTCGGATTGCTTGGCAATGCCTGCGAGATCCTGCCCGAGCTGCTGCGCCGTGGCGTGCGACCCGACGCGGTGACCGACCAGACCTCGGCGCACGATCCGGTCAACGGCTACCTGCCGGCAGGCTGGAGCCTGGAGCAGTGGGAGGAGCGCCGGCGCACCGACCCGGCCAGCGTTGCGCAGGCCTCGCGCCCCTCAATGGCGCGCCACGTCGAGGCAATGCTTGAATTTCACCGCATGGGCATCCCGACTTTTGATTACGGCAACAATATCCGTCAGGTGGCGCTCGATGAGGGCGTGCGCGATGCCTTTGCTTTTCCCGGCTTTGTGCCGGCTTATATCCGACCGCTGTTTTGCCGCGGCATCGGCCCGTTTCGCTGGGTGGCGTTGTCGGGCGATCCGCAGGACATCCTGCGCACTGATGCAAAGGTCAAGGAGCTCATTCCGCACGATGCCGCGCTCCATCGCTGGATCGACATGGCGCAAAAGCGAATTCAGTTTCAGGGACTGCCGGCCCGGATCTGCTGGGTGGGCCTCGGCGAGCGGCACCGGCTTGGGCTGGCGTTTAACGAGATGGTCGCCCGCGGCGAGCTTTCCGCTCCGGTGGTGATCGGCCGCGATCATCTGGATTCCGGCTCCGTCGCCAGCCCCAACCGGGAAACGGAGTCCATGCTGGATGGGTCCGACGCGGTGTCGGACTGGCCGCTGCTCAATGCCCTGCTCAACACCGCGAGCGGCGCCACCTGGGTATCGATCCATCACGGCGGCGGCGTTGGCATGGGCTACTCGCAGCACGCCGGCGTGGTGATCGTCTGCGACGGCACGCCCCAAGCTGCGCGCCGGATCGAGCGGGTGCTGTGGAATGATCCGGCTACCGGTGTCATGCGCCACGCCGACGCCGGCTACCAGGAGGCGATCGACTGCGCTCGCGAGCATCACCTAAACCTGCCGATGCTGCCGTCATGAGTCGCCCCGCCGTCAGGGCCGGAAAAGTTGCGGCGCGGCCGTTCAATCTGCGTCTCGGTAAGCTCAACCTTGCAACCCTGCGCCGCGTGCTTGAGCAGCCGGTGCGCGTCAGCCTCGGCCCGCGGGACCGGCAGCGGATTGCAGCCAGCGCGCAGCAGGTCGCCGATGTCATCGCCCACGATCAGACGGTGTATGGGATCAACACCGGGTTTGGCCTGCTGGCCCAGACCAAGATCGCCCCTGATCAGCTGCAACAGCTGCAAACCAATCTGGTTTTATCGCACGCCGCCGGCACCGGGCCGTTGCTGCCCGACCCGATCGTGCGCCTGGTCATGGTGCTCAAGATCGCAAGTCTTGCCCAGGGCTACTCGGGCGTGCGCCTGGCGACGGTCCGGGCGCTCGGCAAAATGCTCGAGCACGGCATTTATCCGTGCATCCCGTCGCAGGGCTCAGTCGGCGCCTCGGGGGACCTCGCGCCGCTGGCGCACCTGGCCTGCGCGCTTATCGGGGTCGGCGAGGTGCGGGTCGGCGCGCGTACGCTGCCCGCGGCGCGCGCTCTGTCCGAAGCGGGCTTAGCTCCGGTTGAACTCGGACCAAAAGAGGGACTGGCGCTGCTCAACGGCACGCAGGTATCCACTGCGCTGGCGCTGGCCGGGCTGTTTGGAATCCAGGCCGTGTTTAACACGGCGCTCATTTCCGGCGCGCTTACGGTCGATGCGCTCAAGGGCAGCGATGTACCGTTCGACAAGCGCATTCACGCCATCCGCAACCAGGTCGGCCAGCAGCAGGTGGCAGAGATCTACCGCCGCCTGCTGCGCGGCAGCCGCATCCGCGCTTCGCATGTGGACTGCGATCGTGTGCAGGATCCTTATTCACTGCGCTGTCAGCCCCAGGTGATGGGCGCGTGCCTCGATCTGCTCCGTAACGCTGCGGCCACGCTGGAGCGCGAGGCCAATGCCGTGACCGACAATCCGCTGGTGTTCGTGCGCGAGGGTGAGGTTTGCTCCGGCGGCAATTTTCACGCCGAGCCGGTCGCCTTTGCCGCCGATCAGCTGGCCCTGGCCGTGGCCGAGATCGGTTCGATCGCCGAGCGACGGATCGCGCTGCTGATCGATCCGAAAATGAGTGGCTTGCCGCCGTTCCTGGTGGAAAACAGTGGCGTCAATTCCGGCTTCATGGTGGCGCAGGTCACGGCCGCGGCGCTGGTCGCCGAGAACAAGGCGCTGGCACATCCGTGCAGCGTCGACAGCATTCCGACTTCCGCCAACCAGGAAGATCACGTCTCGATGGCGACCTATGCGGCCCGCCGGCTGCTACAGATGGCCGACAATGCCGCGTCCGTAATCGCCATCGAACTACTCGCGGCGGTGCAGGGCGTGGAATTTCACCGTCCGCTTAATACTTCCGTGCGCCTCGAGGAGGCCATGGCGCAAGTCCGCGCGCGGGTGCGGCGCTATAAGAAGGATCGCTTTTTCGCGCCCGACCTCGCCGCGGCCACGGACCTGGTGCGCGCCGATGAGTTTGCGGCCTGGTGCACCGAGGCCGCGCTTGAATCCTGAGCCGCCGAAGTTCATCCGCATCGAGGGCCGCACGCCGCTGATCATCAGCGTGCCGCACAGTGGCACGTTCGTGCCGGCTGAGATCCGCGCTGCGCTTACGCCGGCAGCCTTGCGCCTGGAGGACACCGACTGGCACGTGCAGCACCTCTATGCGTTTGCGCGGGACCTCGGCGCCGCATGGCTGCAGGCCGAGGTGTCGCGTTACGCCATTGATCTGAACCGCCCGCCCGACAACCAGTCCCTCTATCCCGGGCAAACGACCAGCGAGCTGTGTCCGACGCTGTCGTTTGCCGGCGAGCCGCTGTATCGCAGCGACGTTCCGTCACCTGCCGAGGTGGCGCGACGGCGCGAGCAATACTGGGCGCCTTATCACCTGGCATTGTCAGGGCTGATCGATGCGGCCAGGCGCCGCCATGGCTTTGCCATCCTGCTCGATGCCCACTCGATTCGCGGCGTCGTGCCGAGACTGTTTGGCGGACATCTTCCGGACATCAATCTGGGCAGCTTCGATGGCCGCTCCTGCGACTCGGCGCTGGTGGCGCCGCTCACGGCGGTGCTGCAGGCCCAGCAGCGCTTCAGCCACGTGCTCAATGGCCGCTTCAAGGGCGGCTACATTACCCGTCACTACGGTGCTCCCGCTGAGCGCGTGCAGGCACTGCAAATTGAGCTTGCGCAGGACGCTTACATGGATGAAGCGGCGATGAGTTTCGAGCCATCCCGCGCCGAGCCGCTTAAGGCACTGCTGCAACAGCTGGTCGGGGCACTGCTGTCGTTTAAGGCCTAGCGGCCCGGCCCGTCATTCAAACGGCCGCGCGTCAATGTCGACGATCAGCGGCCGGCGCGCGCGGCCGAATTCGTGCAGGCCGCGCTCAAGCTCAGCGGTACTTGCAACACGCCGGTAGGCGAGCCCATAAGCGTGGGCCAATTGCTCAAGCTGTGGTGGCCGGATGTCAACGCCGAGCGGCAGGATCCCCGCCTGTTGCATCGAGGCATTGATTTCTCCATAGCCGCCGTTGTTCCACACCAGCACCGCTACCCAGGGCGCCAGGTCGCGCAGCGTGCCGAATTCGCCAAGGCAAAACTGCAATCCGCCGTCGCCGACCAATGCGACCACGGGGCGGTCCGGCGCCGCGACACTGGCGCCGATGGCGGCCGGCAGACCGTAACCCAGCGTGCCGTAGCCGGTTGCCGAGTTAAACCAGGAACCGGCCGCAGCGGCCGCATAGCCGAGGTTTCCGGCGTAGACCGGTTGCGTCGAGTCGCCGACCATCACCGTCTCCGGCAGCGCATCGCGGATCATCTCGAGCAGGCCAATTTCCCGGCGCATCGCTGCACTCAACGCCGCCATCGATGCGGCTCGCACTGCGACCAGATCGCTGGCCGCGCCCGCGGCCCGCCCCGGGCCAAGATCCTGCGCCAGCAATGCAGCGAGCGCCTGCCGGCAGTCACCCAGCAGCGGCACAGCAGGCGTCGCATTGCGCGTCAGCTGCGCGGCATCGATATCGATGCGAATCAATCCGGCCGGTGGCGGCAGGGCGCCGGTCGAGTACATGTCAAAATCAGTGGGCCCAAGTTCGGTGCCGGCGGCCAGCACCACATCGGCCGCGCCAATCAGCTCGCGCACCGGCGCGAGTGAAGGACTGTAGGAAATGCCGAGCGGATGATCGGCGGGCAGCAGGCCGCGGCCGTTGGTGGTCATCACCACCGGCGCCAGAAGCTGCTCGGCAAGACGGCGAATTTCGACGCCGGCGCCGCGCGCGCCACCGCCGGCCACCAGCAGCGGCCGGCGCGCTGTGCGCAGCAGCGCGGCGGCGTGCCCGAGGGCTGTCGCATCAACAGGCGGCGGCAAAGCTGGCGCGCTGGTGCGCCGCGGATCGATCCCTTCGGCGGTGGCCGCGAGCGCATCGCGCGGCACTTCGATGTACACCGGACGTGGCCGCCCAGCGCAACAGGCATCGAACGCTGCATCCAGTACGGCCGGCAGCTGCAGGGCGTCGGTGACGCTGAAACTGGCCGCGCTGACCAGCGCCGCGAGCGCGGCCTGATCCGGCAGCTCGTGCAGGAAGCCGCGGCCGGTGCCGATCTCGCCCAGGCGGTTTTGGCTGGCGATGACCAGCATCGGCACCGACTCGGCATAGGCCTGCGCCATTGCCGTCAGAATGTTGGTCAGGCCTGGCCCGGTGATCGTCAGGCATGCGGCCGGCCGGCCGCTGATTCGTGCGTAACCGTCGGCCATGAATCCCAGCGCCTGCTCGTGCCGTCCACCGAGGTGCCGCAATCCTGATTCGGGCAGCGCCCGGTACAGCTCGAGGTTGTGCACACCCGGGATGCCGAACACCTGGGTGATGCCGCGCGCCCGCAGGCCCGCCAGCAGCAAATGCGCCAGCGTCGCCATCAGGCCGGGCCGGATGCCCGGGCAGCAAGGCCGGCGACGAATTGCCCGATGCGCTGGCAGGCGAGCTCGAGCTCATGATCATCGACCGTGACGGATATGCGGATGTGGCCGGCGACGCTCGGGCCGAAAGTCTCCGCATCGAGTACCGCGACGTGCGTCGATGCATAAAGCTGCCAGGCAAATTCAGCGGCGCTCAGGCCCGTGTCGCGCACGTCGACGAGGATGAACATTCCGGCCTCCGGGCGCACGCAGCGCAATCCGGGCACGGTGCTCAGCCAGGCGACCACCTCATCACGCCGCCGCCGGTAAACGGTCCGCATGCGGTCGACTTCCGCGTCGGCGCTGCGCAACGCCTCGCAGGCCGCCTCCTGCGCAAAGCCCGACAGTCCGTACAGCATGCACAGCACCAGATTCTTAACGTGCCCGATGAGCGCCTCCGGCGCGATCATCCAGCCGATCCGCCAGCCGGTCATGGCGTGCGACTTGGAAACGGAGCTGGCGGTCACGGTGCGCGCGGCCATGTGCGGCAGTGCGCCGATACTCAAATGCGCAGCTTCGAAGCACAGCCGCCCGTAGACCTCGTCGGACAGCACCCACAGATCGTGCCGTAATGCCAGCGCGGCGATCGCTTGAAGTTCATCGAGCGTGGCTGCCGCGCCAGTCGGATTATTGGGTGTCGCAAAAAAAATGGCGCGCGTGCGGTCAGTGACGGCAGCGGCGAGCGCCTGCAGATCAATATGGAACTGGCGCTCGGCCGGGCACGGCACTGTCACGATGGTGGCGCCCGAGGCCTGCAGGGCAGCACGGTAAGTCAGATACATGGGCTCCGGCACGATGACTTCATCACCGGGGCCGAGCAGGCACGCCGCCGCGCAGTACAGGGCGTTTTGCGTGCCGGCGAGGACGATGACGTTCTCTGCCGTCACCGACTGCCCGGAGCGCAGGCTGTGGTCGGCGGCGATGAGCGTGCGAAGCGCCAGCCGGCCGGCGATCTCCGTGTAGTGGGTGTCGCCGGCTTCAATGGCCCGAAACGCGGCGGCGCGGGCCGCCGCCGGCGTCTCGAAGGCCGGATCGCCGACACTGAGGACGATGACGTCCTCGCCGCGGCGCTTGGCGGCGAGCGCTTCGTAGTGCAGGTCCCACGCCCGTGACGACGGACCGCCGATGCGCTCCACGAACGACGAAAAACGCATCCCTATCCTCCCCAATCGGCCCGATCGCCGCGCCCCCGGCCCGCGCGGCTTCGGCCGCCCGGGCCGAGGGCCGGTGCAGGCCGATGCGTAAGATTAGTATAGCGCCCGGCTCCGGCGCCCCGCAGTCAAGCGGGCAGGAGGAGGGGCCAACTGGCGCCTTTTGCCCACCAGCAGGCCGAGGCGGGGTGTCGCCTGCGTACCGGCTTATGGGCAGGTGTGGCCAAGCACCGTGGCCGCGGCCGGCGAGGATTGAGCCGCATTTGAGTTTTGCGGCACCGGCTTCGTATGATTCGCGCCACACTACGCCTGCTAAAAGCCGGCCGATGCACAAGCCGCCGACGGCTTCGTCAGCGAGCGGCGATGGAGTGAATGTCTCTTGAGCAATATTGAGATCGCACAGCGGGCCAAGATGCGCCCGATCCTGGAACTGGCCACCGACCGGCTGGGCATACCGCAAGAGCACCTGGCTCCCTACGGTCGTTACAAAGCCAAGATCTCGCTCGATTACATCGCCGGGCTCGAGCAACGCCCCGATGGCAAGCTGATCCTGGTAACGGCGATTTCACCGACGCCAGCGGGCGAGGGCAAGACCACGATGACCGTGGGTCTCGGCGATGCCCTGAACCGGATCGGCAAGAAAGCGGTTATCTGCCTGCGCGAGCCGGCCCTCGGCCCGGTATTCGGCATGAAAGGCGGTGCCGCCGGCGGCGGCTACGCGCAGGTCGTGCCGATGGAAGACATCAACCTGCATTTCACCGGCGACTTCTCCGCCATTGCGCTGGCCAATAATCTGCTGGCGGCGCTGATCGACAATCACATCTATCACGGTAATTCGCTCGGGATCGACGTGCGCCGCGTAGCGTGGCGCCGGGTCGTGGATATCAATGACCGGGCGCTGCGCGAGATTACGGTGGGCCTGGGCGGCAGCGCCAACGGCTATCCCCGGCAGGATGGCTTTGACATTGTGGTGGCCTCCGAAGTGATGGCTATTTTCTGTCTGGCTCGCAGTGTCGCGGACCTTAAGGCGCGGCTCGGCAAGATCGTCGTGGCCTATACGCGCGACCAGCAACCGATCCACGCCAGTGACCTCAACGCCCACGGCGCCATGGCAGTGCTGCTGCGCGATGCGCTGGCGCCCAACCTGGTGCAGACGCTGGAGAACAATCCGGCGTTCATTCACGGTGGCCCCTTCGCCAACATCGCGCATGGCTGCAATTCGGTCATTGCCACGCGCACGGCGCTGAAGCTGGCCGATTACGTGGTCACCGAAGCAGGGTTCGGTGCGGACCTGGGGGCCGAGAAGTTTGTCGACATCAAATGCCGTCTGGGCGAGCTGCGGCCGGCGGCCGCAGTTATCGTCGCTACGGTGCGGGCGCTCAAATATCACGGCGGCGTGGAAGTGCCCGATCTGGTGCGCGAGGACCTGCGCGCCCTGGAAAAGGGACTTGCCAATGTCGAGCGTCACGTACGCAACGTGCGCGATTGTTATGGCCTGCCGTGCGTGGTGGCGATCAACCACCGCAGTGAAGACACGGCCGCCGAGCTGCAGCTGCTGACCGACCGGCTGGCGCACAGCGGCGTCAAGGCGCTGGTGGCACGGCACTTCGCCGAGGGCAGCAAGGGCGCGGTCGCCGTGGCCGAAGAAGTGGTGCGGCTGGCCGCGGGGCCGAGCACGTTCCGGTTCGTCTACGAGCCGGAGCTGTCGCTGTGGGAAAAAATGAAGACGATTGCCACGCGCATCTACGGGGCTGCGGATATCACCGCCGACAGCAAGATCCGCGCCCAGATCAAGCACCTGCAGGACAACGGCTACGGCCATTATCCGGTATGCGTGGCCAAGACCCAGTATTCATTCTCTACTGACCCGAAGCTGCGCGGCGCGCCTTCCGGCCACGTCGTCAATATCCGGGAGGTCCGTCTCGCCGCCGGCGCGCAGTTCGTGGTGATGATCTGCGGCGATATCATGACCATGCCCGGATTGCCCAAGGTGCCGGCGGCCAATTCGATCGATATCGATGCCGAAGGCAGGATTTCGGGACTATTCTAAAATGCCCCGCTGGGCGCGCAGCCGGTAGCGGGCAGTATGGTAACGGGACTGCGGAGCAATCTTGGAACCGCAAGCTGACGCGCAGCGGCTGATGGCGCGCGGGCTTGCCGTCGCGGCGCTCGGCGTCATCGCGCTGATCGGGTTGCGCGCACTGACGGCATCGGCGCCGCGGCCCGAACCGCTCGATGCCCCGCCGCAGGAGTTCTCGGCGATGCGCGCCAAGGCGGTGCTGCGGGAACTGATCGATGACGGGGTTGCGCACCCGATCGGCACCGCCGCCGACGCAACGATGCGCGGGCGCATCGTCCGGCAGCTGCAAAATCTCGGCTTCACGCCCGAACTGCAGACCGGCCTGGTCTGTGACCCGGACGGAGTCTGCGGCGTTCCCACTAACATAATAGTGCGAATTCCGGGCCGCCCGGATGATCACGACGCGGTGCTGCTGTGCGCGCACTACGATTCGTGGGCCGTATCCCCAGGGGCTTCCGATGACGGCGCGAGCGTGGCCGCGATCCTGGAGATCGCCCGCATCCTGCGGGCGCGGTCAGCCGCGCAGCATCCGGTCGTGCTGCTGCTCGATGAAGGCGAGGAAGTCGGTCTGCTCGGCGCGCAGTTATTCGTGCGCGAAGATCCGTGGGCGCGGCAGGTCCGGGCGGCGGTTAATCTCGACGCCCGCGGCAATTCCGGGCAAAGCCTGATGTTCGAGACCGGCGGCGCCAACGCCTGGCTGATGGATCTGTACCGGCGCGCGGTTTTGCACCCGGCGACCAATTCGGTGCAGTACCTGGTGTACAAGCTGTTGCCCAACGACACCGATTTCACGGTCTTCAAGGCCGCGGGCTACCAGGGATTTAATTTCGCCTATGTCGACGGCGTTGCGCACCACCATTCGGCGATCGACAGCTTCGAAAATGCCGACGCCGGCAGCATCCAGCATCAGGGCGAGAATGCCCTCGCCACGGTGCTGGCGCTGGCCAATACCCCGCTGCAGCAGCCGCCGGCCGGGGAGGCGGTGTTCTTCGATGTATTCGGTTTTTTTGTGGCGGCCTGGCCGGCCGCGTGGATGTTGCCGCTTGCGAGCCTCACGTTGCTGCTCGCACTCATCAATGCAATTCGCTTCACGCGCGCCGGGACGGCACCGATCCGGCAGCTCGGGTGGGCGATCGGCGGGTGGCTCGCTGCGGTGCTCCTCAGTGCGATCGCGGGCCTCGCGTTGCTGTGGCTGCTGCGTTTCCTCAATACCATTCCGATCGGGGCGGGCTTAAGCTGGATTGCCTATCCGGTGCCGCTTGAGTGCACGTTCCTGCTGCTGGCCCTCATTGTTCTTGCCGGCGTGTCGCGGCTGCTCACTCGGCGCGCCGGACTCCATGCCGGTCTGATTGCCAACGGCTTGCTGAATGCCGCGCTTGCGGTGCTGCTCGCCATGAAGGCCGCGGTCGCCGGCTTTCTGTTTTTGCTGCCGGCGGCCGCGGCCGCAGTAACCACATTGCTGGTGCGCGCCGATGGCGCCGCAGACAGCGTGCGCGCGCGGCTGGCGGCATGGCTGCCGGTATGGTTCAGCACCTCAGTCCTGTTGCTGGTGTTCTGGCCACTGTATTCGGCCCTCGGGGATCACGCGTTGCCGATGTTGTGCACCGTGACGGCACTTGCCACGGCGGGGCTGCTGCCGTTGCTCGGCGGCGCGCCAGCCTACGTTCGTCGTGGTCTTATGCTCGGATCGCTGGCTGGCGTTATCGG
>Ga0181537_10005229_pt1 | contig 10528 bp, 9 predicted proteins | sample PEATcosm2014_Bin_39_FD_119765 | JGI IMG/M metagenome (GOLD analysis project Ga0181537, IMG submission 119765) | Peatland microbial communities from MTU Mesocosm Facility, Houghton, MI, USA - PEATcosm2014_Bin23_10_metaG | ecosystem: Environmental > Terrestrial > Soil > Wetlands > Peat | place... | reverse complement strand
GAGGAGGAGGGCGGCGAGGCGCATGGGGTCCTTAGAACTGGTGGGTGACGCTCAGGCTCAAGATGTTGTCAACGTAGCGGTCGATGCCCGGGGCGTCGAGGTGCGTGAGCTGGAGGGTGAGCGAGGTGTGCGGCCCGAGCGCGGGCGAGACGCCGATGCCGTAGGACCAGGTCACGGTGCTCACGCGATACGCGACGAAGGGCTCATGGAATGTCGAGACGTAGTGCCAGGCTCCGGGCAGGTACGCGGCATTCTCGTCGATGGGAATCCAGCCTGAGGGGGACTCCTCGGCCGTGTAGTTGGAAACCGCGTCACCGTTGCGCCACCCGCCGCTAAGCTTCACCCTCCAGGTCTCGCTCAGGTCCCAGTTCAGGGCCGCGTCCGCGCTCGCGTAGTTGCCCGAGAAGACGATGTCCCTTGCGTTGAAGCTCCCCAGCTTCGCGCCGACGACGACCTGGAGCGAATCGCTCAGGCGCTGCTCGAACCCGAGCAGGAGCGAGCCCTCGATCTTGCTGCGCTCGGGGTCCTCGAACCCGATTGCGCACCCCGAGAGGCCGACGCTCACGACCGGGGCCAGGGCGCCGAGGCCCAGGCGGCGGCGAAGCTCGAAGGTCGGGCCGACCGAGAGGTTGTCGAGGCCCGCGTAGGAGGTGCAGGCGTCGACGTTCGTCGAGACGCAGCTCGTAAGCAGGGTTGAGAAGTCGACGGAGTGGATCCATGTCACGTCGACGCCCGTCTCGAGGTCGAGGGCGCTGCGCACGCCGTAGCCCGACGGCGCAAATGTCACGTTGTCCTGCCATGCGGCGGTCGACGTGCTCGACACGAACGGTCCGTCGGCGGCGGCCCTGGGGACCGCGAGGAGCGCCGCCAGGGCGAGGGGGATCGACCCTATGGACCGCATGGCGTTGTCATCGGAACTCGAGCATCCCCGATGGAGCAAACCGGACGCGGAGACAAGCCTGCGGCTTCCGTCAATGCTGGAGCTTAACGACCGTCGGCTTGCCCGCGCCCTCCAGGTTAACTGCCGCGACGGCGACCGTCGCGGCGCCCGCGAGGGTGTAGCCCGCGACGACCCGGGAAAGGGGATGGGCCACGTCCGAATGCACGACGTCGAGGCCCTGGAGCGTCAGGAGCTCCCCGGCGGGAGAGGGCGTCAGGACGTACGCGATGATGGGGCTCCCGCCGTCGTCGCCCGAGGGCGTGATCTGGATCGCCGTCCCGGATCTTGCCGTCGTCAGCGAGATGATGGCCGGGGGCGCGGGCGTCCTCAGCCTGCGCTTGATCAGGGGCTTCACGCTCGCGCTGGGCAGGGAGGGGGGCCCCGTGCCGACCGCGTTCGTCGCCGAGACCGTGAACGAGACGCCGTGGCCGTTGTCGAGGCCGCCGAAGACGACGTAACCAAGGGCCTGGAAATCCGCCGCGCTGACCATTTGCCTCGTGCCGGACGGAAGGGTCACGGTGTAGGAGGTGACCGGGGAGCCCCCGTCGAGGCACGAGGGTGTCCAGGTCACGTAGGCCAGGCTGTCCTCGGCCTCCGCGGAGACCCGCTCCGGCGGGCGCGGGGGCGTCGGCGAGCTGAACCTCTCGTCGAGGAGCGAGCGGTAGGCCGCCGGGATCCCGGCGCCCGGCGCGGGCGGGCCCGGGGGCGCCTGCACGCCGTGGAATCCGATCATCGGCGCCGCGACCAGGTCCGAGGCGTCGCTGACCGGGCCCGAGGCGGCGTCGGCGCTGACCGCGGACGAGGGGAAATGGTCGATCTGGTCGTTCTCGACCGCGACGGCCTCGGAGTGGTCCACGCTTATGGCTGCCTCCTCGGGATGCAGCGACGCAACATAGGAGATCCTGCTGTCCAGGATGCGGACCCGCTTTGCACCCGAGACCACGAGGGCCGAGCGCGAGATGTCCGCGAAGATGCAGCCGTCGATCGTGGCCCCGTCCACCCCGGGCCCGAGCCGGAGCGCGACCGAGCCCATGTGGAGGAATTCATCCTCGAGGAACTGGACGTCGCCCGCGAAGGCGAGGCTCACGGCCGCCGGGGAATCCGCCCGCGCCGGGTCCGGGCGCGCGGCGTATTCGAAGCGGATGCCCTTGAAGATGATCCCGGTGATCGGCCGCTCGGCCGAGCCGTAGCCCGCGACGAGCGCGCCCGCGGCGGCGGCCACCGCGTCGGCCTTCGCCATGTCCTCGCCCAAGCGGGGCGTGTAGTAGATGCGGCCTGCGGGCCGGTCGAAATACCATTCCCCGGGCCTGCCGAGGAGCTCGAAGGCGTTCTCGACGAACACCGGCGTGGCGCCGGTGCGCTCGGACCAGATGGAGCCCGGCTCGGCGGTCGTGAAGGCGACGTCCCCGGGGTTCTTCCACTGGGCGCCGGGGTCCGGGGCCGATACCGAGGCTCCGTTCGCGTCCCTTGAGAACACCTGCAGCAGGCGGCCCCGGGTGTGGGCCGCCGGCGTGCCGTTCACGTAGAGGTCGCGGGCGTTCTCTAGTCCGGGCGGGGCCGGCGCCGCCCATAGGTTCGTCGTCCCGTCGGCAAGCGTCCAGCCCGACACCCGGAAGCCCCCGCTGACGACCGGCCGCTCGCCGGGTGCGGCCACGTAGACGATGTTGAACCCGTTGGTCCCCGAGTCCTCGGGGCCGAACACGATCGGCTGGCCGACGTGGTGCTCGCCCCCGATGAAGACCGTGATGTCGTCGGACATGTCGTGGTTCATCGTGCGCACGAGGTCGCGGGCCCGGCCGATCGTGCGCAGCGGCTGCTCCTCAGTGCCCGGGTTGCGGTCGTCCCCGCCCGTTGAGACCCAGAGGGCCGCATGAGCGGTGCAGGCGAGCAGGAGGAGGGTCCCGGCAAGGCGGGAGGCACGCGAAAATATCGGCGGGATCACCGCAGCCATCATGGCGCTAATCCCGGGTTGGGCAACTCCGACCGGCGCGCGGTCCCCCCGTCAGGCCCGGCTCTGGAGAATGCGGACCGAGTCCTGGATCTTCCTCGCGTCGGATTTCCATAGGCCGTTCACGAAGATCGGCTGGCTGCCGCCGGAGGTCTCGATCGAGATGCTCGAAAGGAAGAAGCCGTTCGTCGCGCGGATGGAGGCGATCGACCGCGTGTTGATGTGCTCCTCGCTCGAGCCGAACAGGCGCCCCTTCCGGAAGGTGATCCCGTCGGCCGACAGCACGACCGAGTCGGGGAAGAACAGGTTGTGGACCGACCACCGGCTGGAACGGAATGTCTTGAGGGGGGGCGGGGCCTCCGCCGTGCCGGCAGGCTCCTCGCCCGCGGCGGATTCGGGCGCCTGCGCGAGGAGCCTCTGCTTGGCCTGGGAAAACTCCTCCTCCGTCAGGAGGCCCTTCTGGCGCATGTCAGCCAGCTTCTGGATCTCGTCCGCGATGTTCATCGTTCGGTGCGGGTTCCCTCGTCCTGGGCGGCGCTCCGGGCCGGGCAGGAGATTAGGAGCCCTCGCGGTACGCGAACCGGACGAGCGCCGGAGCGCCACGCAGGAGCCAAATGGAGAGGATGAGCCAGACCACGGACCTCACGATGACGGGCCACTGCAACTCGACGCCGAGGAGGAGCAGCACGCTCTCAAGCAGGTAGAAGAGGGAGATCAGTCCGGCCGTCCTTACGGCCACGGCAAAAAGGTCGCGTGGGCTCATGATATGTGGGGGGAGGGTTGGGGACATCGGTCCCCGTGCATCCAGACAGCGGCCGCGCCAATCAGTTCTCCGCCCCGCGAATTTTCCCCCCGTCCCGTCTCAACCAGGCAGCTTCTTCATCTGCTCCGACTTCCTGAACCCGAACTGCTCGTAGAGGCCGTGCGCGTCCCGGGTGCCGAGCATCACGGTTCCCCGGGCGACGTCGGGGTGCGAGGTCGCGCGCGACACGAGCCATTTGCCGAGTCCCCTGCCGCGGTGGGCCTCGTCGATGAAGACGTCGCACAGCCAGGAGAAGGTGGCCCGGTCGGTGACGACGCGGGCAAAGCCGACCTGCCTGCCGCTTTTCCTTTCATAGACGCCAAAACAAAGGGAGCGGGCGAGCGACCTCCTGATCACCCGCAGGGGTCGGTCCTTCGCCCAGTACGTGGCGTTGAGGCCCCTGCGCACGAAGCCGATGTCCAGCTTCCCGGGGCTCGTGCTTATCAGGTATCCCTTGGGGGTGCGTTTCATGGACATATGATCCGCAGGTTATGGAAAGGCGCCCCCGGGCGCGCAATTCAGAAGGCCGTTGGGGCCCCGGGACTTCCGGTTCCCCCCGGGAGCGAGGAGGTTTTCGAGCCCCTTAATAACCTCGCGTTGGACACGGTTCCCCTCCGAGGTGTGGGATGCCTTTTACAAAACTTAACCTGGCGCCCAATTTCCTGCGCGGAGTGCAGGCCATGGGCTACACGGAGCCCACGCCGATCCAGCTGCGCGCCATACCGGTCGTGCTCTCGGGCAAGGACCTCGTCGCCTCGGCCCAGACCGGCACCGGAAAGACCGCCGCCTTCGCGCTGCCGGTACTGACCCTCCTCGGCACCCACAAGAAGGGCGGCCCCAGGGTCCTCGTGCTCGAGCCCACCCGCGAGCTCGCGGCCCAGGTGGAGACGGCGTTCCGGGACTTCGGGCGCTTCTCGGACATCCGGGCGACGGTGCTCCACGGCGGCGTCGGCTACGGCCGCCAGCGCAGCGAGCTGCGCGCGGGCACGGACATCGTCGTCGCGACCCCTGGCCGCCTCATGGACTTCCTGCAGGAGGGCGAGCTGAGCCTCGGCGCCATCCAGGTCCTCATCCTCGACGAGGTCGACCGGATGCTCGACATGGGCTTCATCCACGACGTGAAGCGGGTCGTCCAGAAGTGCCCCGCCAAGCGCCAGACGCTGTTCTTCTCGGCGACCGTCCCGCCGGAGATCGCGGCCGTGGCCTCGTTCGCGCTCCGGGATCCCGTGCGCGTCGAGATCGGCGCCTCGCGGACCGTCACGATGCTGATCACCCACGCCATATACCAGGTTCACCAGGAGCAGAAGTTCGAGCTCCTCCTGGCGCTCCTCGCGTCCATCGACTTCAACAGCGTGCTCGTCTTCTCGCGCACGAAGCACGGCGCGGACCGCATCGCCCGCCGCCTTCGCGAGGCGAACCACAGCGTCGCCGTCCTGCACGCCAACCGCTCGCAGAACCAGCGCATGGAGGCCCTCGAGGGCTTCCGCAGCGGCCGCTACGAGGTCATGGTCGCGACCGACATCGCGGCCCGCGGCATCGATGTCGCCGGTGTCTCGCACGTGATCAACTACGACGTTCCGGAGAACCCCGAGGACTACGTGCACCGGATCGGCCGGACGGGACGGGCCCAGGCGGTCGGCGACGCGTTCACGCTCGCGACGCCCGAGAACAGCTCCGACGTCCGCGCGATCGAGCGCTTCATCGGCCAGGAGATCCCGAGGCTCAAGCTCGAGGGCTTTGACTACAAGGCGGCCTCGTCGTTCCCGGCCCGCCCGGAGCAGCAGCGCCGCGGCGGTGGCGGGGGCCGCGGGGGAAGGGGAGGCTATGGCGGCGGAGGTGGAGGCGGGGGCGGCGGATCCTTCCAGAAGGCTCCGTCCCATCACCCGAAGGGCAAGCCGGGCGCGCACTGGGCGCGCCGGTGAGCGATAGATCGGTGTGAGTTAAGGGTTGAGCGATTCCTGTCCAGCGGGAGGCGTGCATGGCGAAAACCTCGCCTAGGTTGGTTCGGCTGATGAAAATTAGTATGGATAGATCTTCCGTCTGAAATTTTCGCGCTCGGTCCTTGTTAGAATCACGGCCCATTCCTCCAAGCTGAAATGCTTTCCGCCGACCGAATAGTAAGCGGTGGCAACTCTTAACAAGGCTTCGTGATTCAGCCAATATTCGACGGCGTTACCACCAACCCGACCCTTATCTTCTCGATCGCGAAAGTAATCTACGAATTGAACGGGGAACGGTTTGAGCGATTTGGCTAACAGCTTACGAATGGTGCCTTCAGTAGCTGGAAATCGAACATGAGACAGAGCGACGCCAAGGGCGGCAATCTCCTCTTGGTTATATGATCCATATTCCGGCGGACGCTCATCCTTGCCGGTCGGAAGATTAATCGAGCCACCTGGACTTGTCTGCGAATGACCCAACGTGGCAATCGAGCTAAATACGAGGGCTGAAAGGAGCCTCATCATACGCGCCGGACGATCGCTTGGGGGGGCGTGCCAGACCCGAGGGTCGGGTCTGACGATCGATTAGGCAGGATGGGGGTCACTTAGGCGGATGCGAACGCTCTCGAAGATAGTCGTTCAAGCCTTTCGCCAGAGAAACGAAATCTGATGGAATCATGATTACCGTCGTGCTGTTGTTTTCGGCGCCGACCTCAGAGATCATCTGAAAACGCCTGAGTTCCAGCGCTGCCGGGTTTTCAGCCATCTGTAGGGCGGCAGCGGAGAGTTTTTGGGATGCTTCTAACTCGGCTTCCGCCTTTATGATCCGCGCTCGCTTTTCGCGTATTGCTTCAGCTTGCATCGCCATGACCTGCTGCATCGCTTCTGGAAGCTCCACGTCCTTCATTTCAAACCGTTCCACCTCTAGCCCCCAAGCTGCCGTTGATCCGGCAATGCTTTGGCGTAGCAAGTCGTTGATCTTATCCCGTTGCTGCAAGACTTCGTCCAAGTCGTGTTGACCGATAATATTGCGTAACCCGGTAAGGGCGAGTTGGTAAACGGCTGCGTTCGAGTCTCTGACCGCTATCACCGACTTAGCTGAGTCGACGACTCGATACCATAGTACAGCATTTACCTTAATTGTGACACTATCGCGCGTGATCGTCTCCTGTTGTTCCGCCGAAACGGTGCGGGTGCGGATATCGATGGAGACGGACCGTTCTATCCCTAGCGGGATCAGCAAATAAATCCCGGGTCCACGGAGGCCAACAAAACGTCCAAGGCGGAAAATTACACCGCGCTCGTATTCCTGTGCGATGCGAACCCCTGACAATATCAACACGACGATAATCCCGACGGGTATAAATATCATTTTCGCCCTAACGCATAGCTAAGCATAGAAGGTTTGTCGATAGAGTGATCGAGCGGCCTGATCTTGGGGAGAACAACCCTGACTAGTGCGCGGCTACCGCCCCGAAGGAATATTGACCGGGGAGAGCATCGACTCCGACGATTGATTTGGCTTTGCCATCTCTAACTGTTGATGCGCCCTTTTAAGCATTTCCTTTACGAGCCTATCGTGGTCCCGACCGGCTTGGTAGTCCGCACCAATAAGGTAAGCCAAGACGATCAGAGCCAAAACTCCCGAAACTCTCAAATACCGCTGGCCAATTGCTGCCGGAATTAGGGCCACCAAAGCTGCGACAGCGTAAGATGGCCAATAGCCACCTGGCATCTCAAGAGCGGAACTCGTCAAAATGATGAGTGCGACAATGCAAACAATACAGAGAAGCGATATGCGCTGTTTCGCCGTCGCCGCCCGATCACTTCTGCCCGTAGTAGGCGCCTTGCCGTGCTTGCGGCTGAAGTGGCGTTTGAGGAGCTCCGCCGGGAAACCCTTTCGGCCCGGGCGCAGAGAGAGTGTCTCCGAGGCCAGCCTCGCGCACAATTCAAGCGCGACCGCGTTCTCGACGGCTCCGGCCACCGAGTGGCCCCAGGCGAACGGGCCGTGGCGCACCACGAGGACGCCGGGTATCTCCTCGGGGTCCAGCTTGGCGAACGCCTCCACGATCACGCGGCCGGTCTCGAGCTCGTAGCTGCCGCGGATCTCGGCCCTCGTCAGCTCGCGTGTGACCGGCACGCTCCCGTTGAAGAAATCCGAATGTGTCGTGCCGAGGACCGGTATCGGCAGGCCCGCCTGGGCGAACGACGTGGCGTGGACCGAGTGGGTGTGGACGACGCCGCACGCGTGGGCGAACCTCCGGTAGAGCTCCAGGTGGGTCGGCGTGTCGGAGGAGGGGCGCAGCCTGCCCTCGACTATGGCGCCGTCGAGGTCGATGAGGACCATGTCGGCGGGCCGCATCCGGTCGTAGCCGACGCCGCTCGGCTTTATTGCGACGATGCCGCGGCGCCGGTCGATGGCGCTCGCGTTGCCGAAGTTCAGGTGGACGAGGCCGTGGGCGGGCAGCGCCAGGTTCGCCTCGTAGGCCTCGCGTTTGAGTTCGGTCAGCATGGCGGGTCTCGCCCTACCAAGGTCAGGCGCGGACGCCCGGCGCAAGTTGATAAAAGACCTCGTTCCAGCGCAGCTCCTTCTCGAGCTCGTGGATCCGGGTCGCCTTGTCGATGAGGACGAGCTCGATGCCCGCGATCTCGGCAAAGTCGCGCAGGTGCTCCGCGGTCACCGCGTAGCTGAACGCGGTGTGGTGGGCGCCGCCCGCTCGGATCCACGCGCCGCAAGCGGTCTTGAAGTCCGGACGGCAGCGCCAGATGGCCCGGGCGACCGGCAGGCGGGGCAGGGGCTTGGGGGGGTCCACGACATCGACCTCGTTCACGATGAGCCGGAAGCGGTTGCCGAGGTCGACCAGCGAGGCGTTCAGCGCCGGGCCGGCCGGGGCCGTGAAGACGAGCCTCGCCGGGTCGGCCTTGCCGCCGATTCCGAGCGGGTGGACCTCGAGCGAGGGCTTGCCGCCGGCGATCGACTCGCAGATCTCCAGCATGTGGGCCCCGAGGACGAGGCTGCCCGACGGGTGGAGGTGGTAGGTGTAGTCCTCCATGAAGGAGGTCCCGCCGGGCAGCCCGTCGGCGATCACCTTCATCATGCGCAGGAGCGCGCTGGTCTTCCAGTCGCCCTCCGCTCCGAACCCGTAGCCCTCGGCCATCAGGCGCTGGACCGCGAGGCCGGGCAGCTGGCGAAGGCCGTGGAGGTCCTCGAAGGTCGTCGTGAATCCCTTGAACCCACCCTTCTCGAGGAAGGCGCGCATGCCGATCTCGATCCTCGCGGCGTCGCGCAGCGACCCGTGGCGGGCCCCGCCCTTCGCGAGTTCGGGCGCCACCGAATAGCGCTCGCCGTATTCCGCGCACAGGCGGGTCACCTTGGCCTCGGTGACGGCGTCCACCTCGGCCACGAGGTCGCCGACGCCGTATCCGTCGACCGCATACCCGAAGCGGGTCTCGGCGGAGACCTTGTCCCCCTCCGTGACGCCGACCCGGCGCATGTTGTCGCCGAAGCGGGCGAACCGCGCGCCCTGCAGGTCCTGCCAGCCGCGGACGACGCGCATCCAGGCGTGGAGGCGGTCCATCACCTCGGGGTCCTCCCAGTGGCCGACGATCACCTTGCGCGGCAGGCGCATGCGCGCGTGCAGGAACCCGGCCTCGCGGTCGCCGTGAGCGGCCTGGTTCAGGTTCATGAAGTCCATGTCGATCTCCCCCCAGGGAAGGTCCCGGTTGAACTGGGTGTGGAGGTGCGCGAAGGGCTTGCGCAGCGCGGACAGCCCGCCGATCCACATCCGGGAGGGCGAAAAGGTGTGCATCCACAGGATGAGGCCCGCGCACTCGGGGGTCTGGTTCGCCTCGAGGCATACCGCCCGCACCGCCTCCGAGGTCGTGAGGACCGACTTGAAGACGATGGGGTAGGGGGTGCCCGGGGCGGCGTTGAGGGCGCGGGCGACCGTCCTCGAGTTGTCCGCGACGAGCTTGAGCGGACCGGGGCCGTAGAGCTCCTGGGAGCCCGTCACGAGCCAGACCTCCGACTTGGAAATGGATTTGATCATGGGAGGGATTATTGGCCGGCGGCGGCGGCCCCGATCGCGAGGAGCTCCTTCATGACGTGCGAGAGGTCGGTGCTGCGTCGCACCCCCCCGAAGCCGTCGTGCAAAGTCTGGTATTGCTTATAGAGGCGGTTGTAGGTCCTGCGCCGCGCGGGGTCGGGGCGGTACGACCTGCGGCGCAGGCTCGTCATTTTCCGCTGCGCCGTCCTGAAGTCCTTGTGCTGGCCGGCCAGCACCGCGGCGCTGATCGCCGATCCGAGCGCGCAGGCCTGGTTCGAGCCTGCGACGTGGAGCGTGCACCCGGTCACGTCGGCGTAGACCTGCATGAGGAGCGGGTTCTTCTCCGCGATCCCGCCGGCGCACACGATCCTGCGGATCGGGACGCCGTACCGGCGGATGCGCTCGATGATCATGCGGGCGCCGTACGCCGTAGCCTCGATGAGGGCGCGGTAGATCTCGGCGCGGGTCGTCTGGAGCGTGCACCCGACGAGGAGGCCCGAAAGGCGGGGGTCGACCAGCACGGTGCGGTTGCCGTTGTGCCAGTCGAGCGCGACGAGCCCGCTTGCGCCCGGTGCGCGGCGCGCGGCCTCGGCGGTCAGCTGCTCGTGCAGCGCCGCGTCGCCGCCGCACACGATCTCGACCCACCAGTTGAAGATGTCGCCCACCGCCGACTGGCCCGCCTCGATGCCGTAGAAGCCCGGCAGGATCGCGCCCGGGACGATGCCGCAGATGCCCGGGATGTCGCGCACCCGCTTCTTGGACGAGACGACCGCGCAGTCGCAGGTCGAGGTGCCGATCACCTTGACGAGCGTGCCCTCCTGCACCCCGCACGCGATCGCCCCGTAGTGGACG
>Ga0181537_10005228_pt1 | contig 10529 bp, 6 predicted proteins | sample PEATcosm2014_Bin_39_FD_119765 | JGI IMG/M metagenome (GOLD analysis project Ga0181537, IMG submission 119765) | Peatland microbial communities from MTU Mesocosm Facility, Houghton, MI, USA - PEATcosm2014_Bin23_10_metaG | ecosystem: Environmental > Terrestrial > Soil > Wetlands > Peat | place... | reverse complement strand
GCGGGCCGTCGCGGATTTCCACACGATATTCAATCTGGCGACGGCGGCGCTGTTCCTACCGGTGCTGGGTCCGTTCGCACGGCTGCTGGTCAAGGCAATGCCGGCAAGTGCGGCACCTGCCGACCCTTCGCGGCCCCTCTATCTCGACGAGGCGGCGCGCGAGATGCCGGCCATTGCTCTTGCCGGTGCGGCGCGCGAGGCGCTGCGCATGGCGGATGTGCTGGAGGCGATGCTGCACAATGCGCTTGATGCGCTCGATCGCGGGGACCGCAACCGTGTCAGCGCCGCCAAGGGCCTCGACGATGTGCTCGATCGGCTGAATCGCGAGATCAAGGAGTATCTGACTAGTCTTGATCCTGACTCGTTGGATGAAGCGGATGGCCGCCGGCTATCTGAGATTCTTACGTTCATCACCAACATCGAGCACGCAGGCGACATCGTCGAGAAAGGGCTCGTAGCGGTTGCTTCGAAGCGGTTGAAGCGGGGACTTTCTTTCTCGGTCGAAGGCCAAGCGGAAATCCGCGCGATGCTGGAGCGGCTTGCCAGCAACGTCACGGCCGCGGCCGCCGTGTTCATGACCGACGACGCCCGCGCCGCCCGTGCGCTGCTCGGCGAGAAAGAGGTATTTCGCGATCTCGAAACGCAGGCGACCGAAAGCCACTTCGCGCGCATTCGCGCGGGACGCGTCGAGAGCCGCGAGACCAGTTCGCTCCATCTCGACGTGCTGCGCGACATGAAGCGCATAAACTCGCACATCGCGGCCGCGGCCTATCCGGTACTGGAGCGCCAGGGCGAGCTGCTGCCGAGCCGCCTTAGGCGCGACGCCGATGAGTTCCCGGCAACTGATGCGGATATACGGGGCGACTTATAACGCGCGCATTCGAGCTTCCATGGGCTGAGGCTTCCCTGCTGCCCTGTCGCCATCCCATCAGGCAGAATCTGTCCGCTCTTCTACTCGCCGCCTAGGAACAATGTTGCGGCGGGCAATCCGCTCCCGACGGCTGCTGGTAGCCGGGGGCGTTGGAGCTATTGTCGGCATCGGCATGGCGCTGTTCGCGCCGATATTCGATCAGTCCCCGCTCTGGCTCGGTGTTGGCGCGGGAACAGGTGCCGCCCTTCTTATGCTCTTTGCCGATTGACGGGCGTGGGAGGCGTTCGACGGTTCGCAGTGGGGCATGAAGACCAGTTCCTAACGCCCAGTCCGAGGGTCCGCGCCCGGATCAATCAACGGCCCTTGCCGGCGCGATCAAGGAACGGCAAGGCCGGGTGGGAGACGGATCTAAGGTCTTGACGCCGGAGCCCGATATCCGCGATCACCGACACGACCTCAATGACCGCGAGGACGCGGATGAGGCTGATCATCTTCGATTTCGACGGCGTCGTTGCCGATAGCGAGCATCTGGCCATGCTGGTCCTGGCAGAGGGTCTCAGCGGGCTCGGACTGCCGACCACCGCGGACCAGGCCGTGCAGCTGTATATGGGCCTCGGCTTAGCCGACTGTGTGCAAGCCATGGAGGCGCAGCTCGGCTCCCCGCTACCGGACGGGTTCATGGCAGGTCAGCTCGAACAAGTGCGCAGCCGCGTGCTCGCACAGGTGGAGCCGGTCCGGGGCCTGACGACGTTTTTGACGGAGTTCGCGCACGTCCCGCGATGCATCGCTTCGTCCAGCAAGCTCGACTACATCGGCCGTTGTTTGGACAGGATGCTGTTGGCCGACCGGTTCGAGCATCGCTTCAGCGGGCACGACGTCGAGCGCGGGAAGCCTCATCCCGATTTATTTCTAAAGGCAGCGGCCACGCTTGCCGTTTCGCCGCCCGACTGCGTGGTGATCGAAGACAGTCCCACGGGCGTCTTGGCTGGCAAGGCCGCGGGGATGTTCACGTTCGGCCTCTGCGCGGGCAGGCACATCGGACCTGGCCATGCGGATCGCCTGACCGAGGCTGGGGCCGACATGATCGTAGAAAGTTTCGATCAGATCGCCGAGGTTCTGCGCCGCAAGATCGCCCGCGCGATCCGATAGATCGTCGGGGGTCGAACTACGCTGTTCCATGGCCAGCGAGCGGTCGGAAACGCCACAATCTCGTCGTATTCAGCGGGACTTGGCTAAGGGCGAAATCCACCCGACCCTGCCGGTTTGAGCCGCGACAGCGAGGGTCGGTTTTGGGGCATGACCGGAAGACCGGGACAGCAGCGACGAGTGTCCGTTTGGCGTGTGGAGATCGGTCATTCGCGCTACGCGAGCCGACGGCGAGGTCGCGCCGATTCCGGCCGTGACGGTCGTTATGACGTTGAGGCATCATCGCGGGCGCTATTGGCCCACCGCGTGGCTCAGCCTGAGCACTTTGGGGCTCCGCGGGAGTGCCCATTCGACATAATACGGGGGAACACGAAAGACGCTGGAAGCCCAAGGCCCATACGGTCACCGCGAGAACCGGTTGAGGCAAGCAGCGCGCAGCGCACCAAAGCTGAGGAGTTAGACGTGAACAGCAGAGAAGCGCACAGCGACATCGCGATCGGCACGCCCAGAGCGCGGACACTAGACATGAAGTTTGAGATCGTCGTCATTCCCGTTTCGGACGTAGATCGGGCCAAGCGGTTTTATGGCGGCTTAGGTTGGAGGCTCGATGCCGACTTTGGTTCCGGTGATGACTTCCGCGTGATCCAGTTGACGCCACCCGGTTCCGGGTCCTCGGTCATCTTCGGCAAGAACGTCACCCCGGCGACACCCGGCTCAGCCCAGGGGCTATATCTGATCGTCTCGGATATCGAGGCCGCTCGCAAGGAACTGCTGAGTCGCGGCGTCGAGGTCGGCGAGGTGTTTCATGACGGCGGCGACGTGCATACCGGCAAGGACGAGCCTTATCTGCTCGGGCGATATCGGGTCGGCGGCCTGCATCCCGAGCGTCGCAGCTATCGTTCATTCGCGTCATTCAGCGACCCGGACGGCAATGGTTGGTTTCTCCAGGAGATCACCGAGCGAATGCCCGGGCGCATTGACGCAAAAGACACCAAATTCGCCTCGTCGACCGAGCTTGCGACCGCTCTCAAACGCGCGGCGGCCGCACACGGCGAGCATGAAAAGCGGGCCGGCCAACATGATGCGAATTGGGCGGACTGGTACGCCATGTACATCGTCCAGGAGCAGGCCGGAAACGAGCTTCCACTGTGAGCAGCGGCCGCGAAGACAACGCGGCCGGTCAAAGAACCGACCGAAGGCAAGCCTTGGCCGCCCTTGCGACAGCGCTCGCTTTTGCCGGGGTCGCCGGAGGGATGAACGAACGAACAATACCCGCCGCATTTGCCGCGGACTACCCGGGCTCCGCGGCGCAGCGATCGTTGCTTGGCGCCCGACCGTGGTTGAATACGGTGCCGCTTCAGGATGCCGGTCTGCGCGGCAAAGTGGTTCTCGTCAATTTCTGGACCTATTCCTGTATCAACAGCCTTCGCGCGCTGCCTTACGTTCGGGCCTGGGCGGACAAGTACAAGAACCACGGTCTGGTGAGTGTGGGCGCGCATGCACCGGAGTTCGGCTTCGAGCACGACATCACGAATGTCCAGACGGCGACCGGCCGCTACGGCGTCCATTATCCGGTCGCTATCGACAATAAATTCACGATCTGGAACGGCTTCGACAATGAGGCCTGGCCGGCGTTTTATCTGGTGGACGCCAAAGGACGCGTGCGCTTGCGCATGCTCGGCGAAGGTGACTACGACAAGATCGAGCGTGCCATCCAGCAATTGCTTTCCGAAGCCAACGGCGTTCCCGTGACGGGTGATATCGCTGCCATCATCGGTGAGGGTGCCGAAGCTCCAGCGGACGACGCCGATCTCTTATCGCCGGAAACTTATGTCGGCTACGCGAAAGCGGAGAATTTCGCCTCGCCCGGCGGGTTCGTCGGGGGCTCCGCCAAGTCCTATCGCGTGCCGACGACATTGCGGCTCAATCATTGGGGTCTCATTGGGATCTGGAACGTCGCGAGCGAATTCGCCACGCTGAGCGAAGCGTCGGGCAGTATTCGCTTTCGGTTCCACGCCCGCGATCTGCATCTCGTGCTTGGCCCCTCCGTGCCGGATCAGCCCGTTCGGTTCCGTGTAAAAATTGATGGAACGGCCCCTGGAGCCGACCACGGAGGTGATGCCGATGCAGACGGCGCGGGTGTCGTTCAGGAGCCGCGTCTCTACCAGCTTGTGCGACAGGCAGGCCCGGTAGCAGACCGCACCTTCGAGATCGAATTCTCGGACCCCGGTGTCCGCGCCTATGTCTTTACCTTTGGCTGACTTGGACGTCGAAGGAAGGCTCGGTCACGGCGCGTCATCCCACCCCACCGAGCGACCGACAGCAGGTGATCCGCATTGATGATCCGAATGGAGACGTCGTCATGACAAACAGCGGGGAAACCATCGATCAACACCGACGTCGTCTTGTGGGGGCAACGGCTCTGGCGTTTGCCGCCGCGGAGCTCGGTCTGACACGCGGCGGATCGGCGCAAACCGCGTCACCGAGCCTTCCGCAAGTTAAGCGGGAAGCGCATACCTCATTTGGACCGCTCAAGCAGATAAATGCCGGCGTTCTTAGTGTGGGCTATGTCGAAGCCGGGCCGCCGAACGGCTCTCCCGTGATCCTGCTGCACGGCTGGCCCTACGACATCCATGACTACATCGACGTTGCGCCAATCCTCACCGCTCAAGGCTACCGCGTCATCGTCCCGCATTTGCGCGGGCACGGATCAACCCGCTTTCTCGATGCCGCTACGCCCCGCTCAGGTCAACAAGCAGCGATGGGCGTGGACGTGATCGCCCTGATGGATGCCCTCCAGATCCCGACCGCGGTGCTAGCCGGTTACGACTGGGGCGGACGCGCGGCCTGCGTTGTCGCGGCGCTGTGGCCGGAGCGCTGCTCCGGGCTGGTTTCGGTCAACGACTACCTGATTCAAGACATTGCGCACGCCGGGACGCCGCTCCCGGCCAAACTCGAATGGGGCATCTGGACTCAATTCTATTTCGCGACGGAGCGGGGTCGTGCCGGCCTCACCGCCAATCGCAATGATATTGCGCGCCTGCTGTGGACCAATGAAAATCCTACTTGGCGCTTCGATGATGCGACCTTCCAGCGAAGCGCAGCTTCATTCGACAATCCCGATTACGTCAACGTGGTGATTCACTCCTATCGGCATCGCCTCGGCCTAGCCCCCGGCGATCCGCAATATGCCGATGTCGAAGCGAAGCTCGCCGCGCTGCCTGTCATCACGGTGCCCACTGTGACGCTCGACGGGGAGGTCAACGGTATTATCCCTGCCAGCGATGGCCGGTCTTCCGCGGCCAAGTTCTCGGGCAGACGAATCCACCATCGGGTGCCGAATGCGGGCCACGCCCTGCCACAGCAAGCGCCGAAGGTCTTCGCCGATGCAGTCATGGAAGTGACGAAACCAGTTTGACCGAACAAGGAGGGGGCATGAGACGCATTGCGCTGGTCGCAGTCACCGTTACCGTTACAGCAATCGCCAGTGTCGCCGCCCGCATGGAGTCCGCATCCGGACAGTCCACCGGAGACGCCGCACCCATCTATGGGGTCAGAATGCCGGACGGATATCGTGACTGGCGCTTGATCTCCGTCAAGCGACTGACAGGCAAGCAACTGACGGGTGCTGGAGGCGAGCTCAAGCAGTTGCGCGCCGAACTGGGCAATGATCTTGCGATCAAGGCCTACCGCGACGGGACTCTGCCATTCCCGGACGGCTCAATCATTGCCGCGCTGCATTGGAACGAAGCGTCGTCGGATGCGGATAACCAGGCCTTAGCCGCCGGTTTTCCCGGCCTCGGCCTCGAATCGTCTTTTGCCGGGTCCGCCGTGAATGTTCAATTCATGGTCAAGGACTCGAAAAAATACGCCGCATCCGGCGGCTGGGGATTTGCCGACTTCACGAATGGCAAACCGGGCAGCGAGGCACTGCACGAAAAATGCTTCCCCTGCCACCAGCCTGGGAAAGATCGCGACTACGTTTTCACGCGCTACGCACCGACACCCTGAACCGAAGCATGCAGACGGTGGTGGGATCAATTTTGCCGATTTCCGACACGCCACCCCCGGTGTCCGGTGTGGGGCACGGGCTGCCGGCCCGGTCATCTGTCCGGTGGGTCCGAAGTCGGATCAGTGAGCGGACCGTCACGGAAGCGTTCGGCAACGAGTCAGAAGCGCCGATTCCGGCCATTCGTGCGACCATGACTGAATCGCTGTAGCCGTCCCCGATGTTGACCCAACTCCCTTCCTCGCGCCGGACAGCGCACAATAGGGGGAAAAGCTGCTCTCAGCTCTCCTTCAATTTGCCGCGGCACTATGCTGTGGCGGGGCGAAGAGCTGTCTGCATCATCAATTACGGACGTACCTATCCCTATCGCGATCCGTTGAAGATCGCCGTCGATCAACCTCATGGCACCGAGTTTGATGGGCGTCTCAGCCGGCCTCAGGCTCCATCCCGCCAACCGGCCTTACGCAAGCCATCGAGCATGTGTTCGTAGTCCTCGGGACGCATCCACGGCATAGGCTTGCGGACATAGACATCGAACTCCTGTGGGGAAACGGCGATTGCCATATCGAGCGCCGCACTCGCCTCCTCGGCGCGACCAAGCTGGCCGAGAGCTGCGGCCATCCAGCGATAGTTCAGCGGGATATCGGGATCGGCGCTTACCAGACGTCGCCCGGCTTCAACGCATCGTTCATAATCACGGTCGAAATAGTGAGAAACGACGAGCTGGCGGCGCGCGATCGTGATGCTCGGCTCACGCGGAGTTAGCCGTTCGAAAACGCCTATCACCTCGCGGCCTTCCGCCGTCCGGCCGGTAAAAATCAGGCCCAATCCCAGGACAACGTTGGCACGGGCGCAGTTGGGATTGATGGAAAGAGCCTGCCGCGCGATCCCGAGGACGTTATCCATCGCACCATAAAACATCTCGGTCCAGGCCAAGCCGGCCAGCGCATCCGCATCACTCGGATCGAGTTCAACCGCTTTACGGGCATGTACGGACGCCAGTTGCCGCACCTCCTCCAACGGCTTGTTCATATACAGTCCGGCAGCCCAGCTATAGGAGAAGGCCAATCCGACGTGGGCGGCGGCAAAGACCGGGCTCAGTTCAACGGCGCGTTTGAACAGTTTGGATGCCGCATCATTCTCTATCGCATCCATCTTCGCCAGGCGCCACATCCCCTGCTGGTAGAGTTCCCAGGCGCCGAGGGGTTCGGGGGACCGATACATGGCCCGGTCCATTTCGGCGTCGGCGACCGCCGATCCGACCGCGACGGCCACCGCCCGGGTGATGCCGTCCTGAATGGCGAACGCGCTCCGCTGCTCGCAGTCGTAGCGTTCGGCCCAGATATGTGCGCCGGATTCCGCCTCGATCAACTGCGCGGTCACCCTGATCAGGTCGCGCTCATAACGCACGCTGCCTTCCATAACGTAGCGAGCGCCCAATTCGCTCGCGATTTGCTTCACGTCCATGGCGAGGCGGCGATAAGCAAAGCTGGAGACGCGGGAGATGACCAGGAAGGACCGGAAGCGCGACAGAGCGGTCGTGATGTCTTCCGCGATACTGTCGGCGAAAAAGGCACCTTCAGGGTCGCCCGACATGTTGTCGAAAGCCAGGATGGCGATGGAAGGCCGCCCGCTCGGCATCGGCGCGGGAGATGGCGCATGTCCCTCGGTCCGAAACAGTGCCGCGAATAGAACCGTGTTTAGCCGCCAGTCGCCGGCGTGAAAGCGCGGATTGACCTGCTGGATCATCGCGGTCAAGCGGGTCAAGTTGTGTCGAGTCGGACGTGCTCCGCCAGAGGCCCAGCGGCTGACAACCGACTTGTCCACACCCATCTCGCGCGCGCACCGAGTCCGACTCCAGTTCAGTGCTTCCAACGCGAGCTGAAATTTCTCGGCGAAGCCACCCGGCTCAACTCGATCTGAGACGTAACTCGCTGGCATTTCTCCTGGCGGCGGTTGGGCGTCGTCGTCGACCCGGGCTGGGGCCGCGACTCGCCGGAAAGCGACGGTTAGGCGCGTTCGACGTGAGACACGACTAAATCAGCGTACCAGCGCGTGCACCGAGATGCATCAACTAACAACCCCCGATGCACGCCGTCGCAACTCTCCGCCCGGAGGTAATGTCGGTATCCTGACTCCGTTACCCGGTATGGGAGCAACCAACACATGACAACATACGCCGAGATCGGCTGGTCGCTCCTGGCTGCCGTCCGGTCGTCACAGCTGCCCGCGAAGCGGACGGTTGCCGGATTGCTGTGGCGCTCTTCCCGGCGTAGCGGCACCACCGCTGACGACTGTGCGCACGAAGCTGCTATTTACGAGAGCGTCACATCACCGTTCTCGCGTGTATACCCCTGATGGAACACCTAGTGGCTTCCGTTGGAGTCAGCATATGGAATTCTACTCGAAGTAGGTGTAGAGAAGTACATCGAGCAGTGGTTCCGGGTTTGTTCGCAGGGCTCAACTCAATCCGCACGGCGTTGTTGGCGTTCTGCGCGGCGGCGGCCCTGGTGTGGCCGGGCACGCCGGCGCTAGCGCAGTGCGCGATCACAGGCACCAATCAGAACTGCACCAATTCCCTGACCATCACCGGCGGCGTTGTCGGCATCCTCGATAACGGCACGCTAACGCTGACGAACACCGCGAGTGGGACTGTCAACGGAACCGGCTTCGGCATCCAGACGGCCATTGACGCCCAAGTCACCAATTTCGGAACCATCGCTGGGAACGCCAACGGCATTTTCGCAGGCGCCAACGCCACCGTCACCAATTCCGGAACCATCACTGGAACCTCCCTCGGTATTTTGGCGGATAACGGCATCGCCACCGTCACCAATACTGTCAATGGATCGATCAGTACTATTAGTGCCAGGACGGCCAATGTCATTAATGACGGAACGATTAATGGGCCCATTGAGACCATCCTCGACGCCACGATCACCAACTCCGGGATGATCTCCGGCGGCGTGATCGAAGGTATCTATGCGGGGGGGAACATCATCATCACCAACAATAGCGGCGGCACGATTACGGGCAACGGCGGGATCACGGCGGGCACCGGCGGCTCGAGTATCTTCAACGCCGGAGTCATCACCAGCTCGGGCAGTTCCGGTGCGATCCAGTTTGCCGGCGGGGGCAACACGCTGACCATCGCGCCGACCAGCCTCATCACCGGCACTGTCTTTGGCACCGGCAGCGACACGCTCCAACTCGGCGGGACCGGCGCCGGCGTATTCAATCTCAACTCGATCGGTGCCGGACAGCAATACCAAGGGTTTGGCGTCTTCAACAAGGTCGGCAGCTCAACCTGGGCGCTGACTGGTAGCGGTGCTCAGAACTGGTCGATCGGCGCCGGCACGCTAATCGGCGATACCAACAGCCTGCAAGGCGGGACGATCACGAACAATGCCGCACTGGTCGTCAACCAGTCGTTCGACGGCACCTTGCCCGGTGTGATCTCCGGGACGGGCTCGCTGACCAAAGATGGCAGCGGGGCCGTCGTGCTGGCGGTCGGCAGCAACTATTCCGGCCCCACCTTCATCAACGCCGGAACGTTGCGGGCCGGAGCTAGCAGCGTATTTTCCAGCGCCAGCGCGGCGGTGGTGGCTTCGGGCGCGACCCTTGATCTCGCCGGCCTCAACCAGACGATCGGGTCGCTCGCCGGCGCCGGCGACGTGACGCTTGGCGCGTCTCTGCTGATTACGGGCGGCGACAACACCAGCACGGTTTTCTCCGGCGTGATCTCGGGTTCGGGCGGCATCGTCAAGACGGGGTCGGGCCAGTTCACGCTCAGCGGTCCCAACACTTATACGGGCTCGACAGTGCTGCTCGCCGGCACGCTGGTGGTAGGAAACAATTTGTCACTCGGAAGCGGACCTTTCGAGATGGCACAAGGGACATCGATGTCCTTCATGAGCAACAGCAATGTCACCGTCGGCGAGAGCATGACGATATCGGGCGATCCGACAATATCGGTGCCCGCGGGAACGACCCAGACCATTTCCGGCGCCATCGCGGATGGCGCGTTGCCGGGCATACTGGAGGTGCAAGGCCTCGGAACGCTCGCCCTGACCGGCGCGAACACCTACAGCGGCGGGACAAATATCTTGAGCGGCACGTTGACCGGCAACACCACGAGCCTACAGGGCAACATCGCCGACAATGCGTCGTTGATCTTCAACCAGACGACAAGCGGCACCTATGCCGGTGTTTTGTCCGGCACCGGCAGCCTGACGGTCCAGGGTCCCGGCGCCGTTACGCTGACCGGCAACAGCGGCGGCTTTGCCGGCAATACGCTGGTCTCTGGCGGCGCCCTCGTTATCGGCCCGTCGACCGCTCCCGGTGCCAGCCTCGGCGGTTCGGTCACGGTGCAGAATGGCGGTACCGTGAGCGGCCTCGGCACGATCGGCGGTAGCCTTGCCAACTCCAGCGGCACGATCATGCCGGGCGGCGCGACCGGCACGCTGAAAGTGGGCGGCAACTACACCCAGAGCAACACCGGTG
>Ga0181537_10005227_pt1 | contig 10529 bp, 8 predicted proteins | sample PEATcosm2014_Bin_39_FD_119765 | JGI IMG/M metagenome (GOLD analysis project Ga0181537, IMG submission 119765) | Peatland microbial communities from MTU Mesocosm Facility, Houghton, MI, USA - PEATcosm2014_Bin23_10_metaG | ecosystem: Environmental > Terrestrial > Soil > Wetlands > Peat | place... | reverse complement strand
TGCAGCCGGCGGTACGCGCCAAACTCGCCGAGTGGTTCGAAGCCGGGCTGCAGGACTGGGACATCTCGCGCGACAGTCCCTACTTTGGTTTTGAGGTACCGGACGCCCCCGGCAAGTTCTTCTACGTCTGGTTCGATGCGCCGATCGGCTACATCGCCGCCTTCAAGGCCTTAAGCGCCCGCACCCCGCTCGACTTTGACGCCTACTGGCGCTCCGAGACGGACACCGAGCTGTATCACTTCATCGGCAAGGACATCAGCTATTTTCACACGCTGTTCTGGCCCGCAGTGCTTTATGGCTCTTCACTGCGCCGGCCGACTGGCGTATTTGCGCACGGCTTCCTGACCATCAACGGCCAGAAGATGTCCAAGTCCCGCGGCACCTTCGTCACCGCGCGGCATTATCTGAACCAGCTGCCGCCCGAGCCGCTGCGTTACTATTTTGCCGCCAAGCTCGGCGGCGGCATCGAGGACATCGACCTCAGCATCGATGATTTCCTGGCGCGCACCAACTCCGATCTGGTCGGCAAGCTGGTCAATATCGCCAGTCGCTGCGCAGGATTCATCGAACGCAGCGGTGGCAGTCTGGCGGCGGCACTGCCCGATCCTAAGTTGTACAGCGAGTTCTGGGCTGCCAACGAAGCGATCGCCGCCAGCTACGAGGCGCGCGAGTACGCAACCGCGATCCGCGACATCATGGCGCTCGCCGACCGTGCCAATCAGTACGTGGATAAGCAAAAACCGTGGGCCATGGTCAAGGATCCTGCGCGGGCGGCCGAAGTCCGCTCCGTGGCCACGCAAGGGATTAATCTATTTCGCGTGCTGATGGGCTATCTCGCCCCGGTATTGCCGGCGATGGCGGTCAAGGCCGCGGAGTTTCTAAATGGCGAGCTCGGCAGCTGGCAAAGTCTTGAAAAACCGCTGCTCAACCAGCCGATCCGGCCCTACCAGCCCCTTGCCCTGCGGCTCGATCCGGCGGCGGCGGCGCGGCTGATTGAGCCGCCGGCAGCCGTAGCCGCCGCGCCAGGCCCGCAGGCCGCTGATGCATTGGTAAAGCTGGCTGATTTTGCGCGCCTGGATCTGCGCATCGCGCGCGTGATCGAGGCGAGCGCCGTCGCCGGTTCGGACAAATTGCTGCAACTGAAGCTCGACCTCGGTGACGACCAGCGCACGGTCTTCTCGGGTATCCGCTCCGCCTATCAGCCGGAGCAGCTGGTCGGCCGGCTGGTGGTCGTGATTGCCAACCTCGAGCCGCGAAAAATGCGTTTCGGGGTCTCCGAGGGCATGGTCTTGAGCGCCGGCGGTGACGCGGCGGGGCTGTTCCTGCTGTCGGCCGACAGCGGCGCGCAGCCGGGAATGAAAATCAGCTGAGCCGCGGGGCGGACCGCATAATTGGCAGCGTCAAAGCCTACGGCCTCGGTGCCCTGCGGGCTCGCCAGTAGCGGATTAGCAGGTACCCGCCCGCCATTCCCCCCAGATGCGCAAAGTGCGCGACGCCCTGACCGGTGCCAAAGATGCCAAGCAGCAGTTCGAGTACGCCATAGAGCGTTACAAACAGCCAGGCTGGCATCGGGATCGGCACCGGCAGCAAAATCAGCTTGCGGTACGGGTAAGCCATGCCGTAGCAAAGCAGCACGCCGAATATGCCGCCAGACGCCCCAACCGTAGGGCCGGAGGCCGGCCACCACTCGGCCGTAACCCAGGTCTGGGTCAACGCCGCGGCCAGCACGCACACCAGATAATAAATCCAGAATCGACGAGTGCCGAGCAGCCGCTCGGTGTCGGGACCGAACATCCACAGTGCGAACATATTGGTGAAGATGTGCAGGAAATTGGCGTGCAGAAAGGCATAGGTGAGCAGCTGCCAGGGCTCGAACGGCAGCATCCCGACTACACCAGCCGAGTGCAGCGGCCAGAGGGCAAGCGGCGCCCACAGATTTTCGTCGAGCACGTACTGGGTCAGTACGAATACGACCACGTTGACAATAAGCAGCGCGCGGACGGCGGGAGGCAGATTGCGGAACATGGCAAGTTGCGAAATGATCGGGAACCAGTCGCCATTGTGCCAGTTGCCACCGATCCCATGGACTCCTTTTTATTGCGCACGCGGCGCGGCCTGATGCGGCCGCGGACCGGCCACTGATGAGCAGCGCGCTACCCGTGGAGGCGCAGGCCATCGATGCCTTGCTGCCGCAGACGCAGTGTGAGCGTTGCGGCTACGCCGGCTGCCTGCCCTATGCGAGCGCCATTGCCGCCGGCCAAGCGCCGATCAACCAGTGCCCGCCCGGCGGCGCGGCCCTGATCGGCCAACTCGCCAAGTTGCTCGGTCAGCCAGTGCTGCCGCTCAATCCGGCCAATGGGCGCGAGGCGCCGCCGACCGTGGCCTGGATCGATCCCGAGGTCTGCATTGGCTGCGCGCGCTGCCTGCCACCCTGCCCGGTCGATGCAATTATTGGTGCCAAGCGGCTGCTGCATACCGTGCTGCCGGATTGGTGTACCGGCTGCGAGCTTTGCTTGCCCGCCTGCCCGGTCGATTGCATTCACATGATCCCGGCCACCGCGGCTGGCCCGGAGCCGCAACTCAATCGAAGCCGCTACCAGGCCCATCTGCGCCGGCACGAACAGGCCAGCGAACAAAGAGCCGCCGAGCTCGCAAAGCTCAAGCGCCAGGCGGGAACTCCCGGCGGCGGGGAGCGGTGAGCCAATGAATGCCGCCAGCCGCAGACATATCTACGAGGCGCTGCGCGCAGCAAACCCGGAACCCAGAACGGAGCTCAGCTACCGCTCGCCGTTTGAGCTGCTGATCGCCGTCATACTGTCTGCGCAGGCAACGGACAAAAGCGTCAACGCTGCCACCGGCAAATTATTCGCCGCGGCGCCGGATCCGCAAGCGATGGTCGCTCTGGGACTCGCGCGCCTGAAGCGGCACATCCGAACGATTGGCCTTTACAACACCAAGGCGCGTCACATCATGGCCACCTGCCGCGAGCTGATCGACTCGCACGGCGGGCAGGTACCGGCGGACCGGGAGTCCCTCGAGTCGCTCCCAGGAGTTGGGCGCAAGACCGCCAATGTGGTCCTGAACGTGGCCTTCGGCCAGCCAACGATTGCGGTCGACACGCATATATTCCGGGTGGCCAACCGCACCGGGCTCGGTCCGGGGCGAACCCCGCAGGCGGTCGAGGCGGCGCTGCTGGCCGCCACGCCGCCCGAGTTCCTTCGCGATGCACACCAGTGGCTGATCCTGCTCGGCCGCTACATCTGCCAGGCGCGGCGACCGCAGTGTTGGCGTTGCCCGATCGCGCGCTGGTGTGAGTATCCGCATAAGAGCACCGCATGAGCTTGTTGGCCCATCAGGACCGCAATGCACTGCGCGCCAGCTGGCGCGAGGCGTGGCAGCGCCGCTGCGCCGGCTTGCCGCTGCAGCCGCTGCAAGCGCAGATTGCCGACGTGGTCAGCGAGCATCCGGAATATCAGCAGTGGCTGGCGAGCGAGGCGGCATTGCAAAGCGACTTTTCGCCAGAAGGTGGCCACGAGAACCCGTTTTTGCACATGAGCCTGCACCTGGCGATCCAGGAGCAGATTGCCACGGACCGGCCCCGCGGCGTCGCGCTGCTGTATCGTCGCCTGGTTGCGAGCGCGCGCTCGGCCCACGCGGCCGAGCATCGCATGCTGGAAGTTTTGGCAACCGAGATTTGGGACGCGCAGCGCGCCGGCCGCGCGCCCGATGAGGCCGCCTACCTGCAGCGGCTGAGGTCACTTTAAATCCTTATGGCGACCATCCGCTCACTGCACTGCTATCCGATCAAGTCGGCCCGCGGCCTGAACCCGCAGCGCGTGGCGCTGACCAAGTTGGGTTTTGCGAATGACCGGGGCTGGATGCTGGCCACACCCAATGGCCGGTTCATCAGCCAGCGTGAGTCGCCGCGCCTCGCGCTGCTGCAGCCGCAGCTTGCCGCCGAGCACTTGATTCTCAATGCGGCAGACATGCCGGCCCTGCAACTGCCACTGCGCCTTGCTGGCCCGTCGCGGCCGGTTACCGTGTGGAACGATGAGTGCCTGGCCATCGATGCCGGCGATGAGGCGGCGCGCTGGGTGAGCACGCTGATCGCGCGATCCTGCCGGCTAGTGCAATTCGATCCTGCGCGCGAGCGCTTCAGCGATCCGCGCTGGAGCGGCCCGATCAAAGCCCCGAATCGGTTCACCGACGGCTTCCCGATCCTTGTGATCGGCACAGCCTCGCTCGAGGATCTGAACCGCCGCCTGGCCGAGTCGTTGCCGATGGAGCGCTTCCGGCCGAATCTTGTGATTGACGGCCTTGCGCCCTATGAGGAGGATCGGCTTGCCGAACTGCGCATCGGCACCGTGACGCTGCGGCTGGTGAAGCCGTGCACCCGCTGCATCATCACGACTACGGACCAACAAAGCGGCGAACGCCGCGGGCCGGAGCCGCTGCAAACGCTTAAGACCTACCGCTATGATTCGCAGCTGCGCGGCGTGAAATTTGGCCAGAACGCAGTAATCATCGCCGGCGCCGGCGAGTCCCTCGAACTCGGGCAAACTATCCTGGTCAATTAGACAGACCGTCGAGTACATGTAGGCCATTGATAATAAGGGCTTCCCAACCTGTAAAGCTCTGAATATTTCTCAGAGATAGGCGCAGTTAGCCTACTGAATTGCCGATTGCGCGGTAGTTATATTCAGCAACGCATACATTCATTGATGGGGTTGCCCCGTAATAAGCGAATGCCCATTAGCCACTTTTCGTTATTCGCTTCGACGCGGTCAGATCGTCACGGGCGCGTTCCTAGCCGCTCGACGTCCACTTACTTCGCGAATGCGACCCTACTAACCGCCGAATCCGCTCTGGCGCTGGTCATCTGAGCCACTAATCGCTCAAGTTCGGCGAGATGCACTGCCATCACGTCCACCTTTGACGCTCGCGCCTTAAGCGCAACAATTTCTCGACCCTGCGAAAGCACGATTTCATGCTGCTTCTGTAATTCATTCAATAGCATCGTCGGCAGCAGATGATAGGCGACGGATTCTGGCTGACCGTCGCTGTTGTACACAACGAGATTGGGTAGTACCGTGGCAACGTCCTCGGCAATCAGGCCGACCTGGACGGGTTTCTTTCCGTCTGCGTCCGGTTGCCGGTAACGGAATAGTACGGGTCGTAGGTCGTAGATACGCTCGCTAGCCGCTCCCATCGGCTGGATATCTTCCTTGTAACGCCGAGAGGACGAAATCACACCCAGCTGTCCGCTGGCACTGACAACCACCGCGGTGCCACCATTTATATTAGTTCCCGCAATGGCCGCGACAAAGGTCGCCGACTGTGCCCCTTGTGTCCCAATTCGAATGATGCCCGATTCAGCAGCCACTCCGGCATTCCCAATGTCAATGTTGCTGCTGCCGGTAGTCAAGTTCGAACCGGCCATATAGCCCACGCCTATATTGAGATTTCCGGTCGAATTGTTTTTTAAAGAAAAATATCCTTGAGCGCTATTGTCTGAGCCAGTCGTGTTGTTCAACAACGAGCCATAGCCTATTGCATTGTTGTTATTGCCGAACGTATTGAACTCAAGGGCGAAATTCCCCATGGCATTGTTTAGCGTCCCGCCAATATTGTCATAAAGGGCGTTGGCGCCCATCGCGTTGTTGTCGCTCGCGCCCTCGTTGTAGTAAAGCGATCCTTCGCCAACGGCGTTGTTTCTGCTGCCAGTCGTATTGGAGTACAGCGCTTGAAAGCCTGTTGCAGTGTTCTCGGGCCCGGTGGTGTTGGAATAAAGTGCGGCATAGCCATTAGCGGTGTTACGAACGGCGGATGTGTTGGAATAGAGCGCGTCATAACCAGAGGCCGTGTTATCTGAGCCAGCCGTGTTCAGAAATAGCGCGTTAGTACCGGTAGCGCTATTTTCGGCGCCATACGTGTTGCTGGCGAGCGCCCCGAACCCGGAGGCGGTGTTATTTGAGCCTGTGGTGTTGAACTGCAGCGCGGCAGACCCGGAAGCGGTGTTATACGAGCCGGTTAAGTTACCGGAGAGGGCGTAGGAACCGAAGGCGGTGTTATAGATGCCGGTCCTGTTGAAATAAAGCGCTTCGTAGCCGCTTGCGGTGTTATCGGACCCGGTCGAGTTATAGCTAAGCGCGCGGTAGCCAGACGCAGTGTTATTAAAGCCAGTCATGTTGAACCCGAGCGCGTCAACACCGGACGCAGTGTTATATGAGCCGGTTGTGTTGGACCCGAGCGCATCTGTGCCACCAGCCGTGTTAAACGTTCCGGTCGTATTGTTAGAAAGAGCGCCCCACCCGGATGCGGTGTTATAACCGCTGCTGGAGCAAGACGTTCCATCTTGGTTTGAAATCAGGGCGCTAGTGCCCATCGCCGTGTTTTCGCATGCATCGCTTGCGACCGTGTCGGGGGGTTGCTGCGCCAGCGCGGGACACGAGCTGAGCAGCAACGTGGTGACAACCGTCTGTCGGATCTTTTGCGCGTTTCTCATATATTGGCTCTCCTCTTCAAGGGCAATTCCACTGGATTGGGTCCGCCAATACCCAGTCGTCTCGCGAAATTCGTACTAACTGACCAGACGCCGCCAGCGGTCGCAGAAACGACCCACGCCTGCGGTCAGGCCATTACGGTATTTAGAGTCACTTTGACTCCGATCCTCTAGGAAATAATCATTAAATTTGGCTGGTTTGTTGGCGCGCCCGGACGGATACGAACCGCCGGCCCCCTGGTTCGAAGCCAGGCTAATACCGGCCATCGCCCGAACGGTTACTTGGCTCGCTTCTTCGGCAGATAAAGATCGGTGAGCGTGCCTTCGAACGCCTCGGCCGCCATGCCCACCGACTCAGAAAGGGTTGGATGCGGATGAATGGTCAGCCCGATATCGGCCGCGTCTGCTCCCATCTCGATGCCCAGAGCCACTTCGCTGATAAGCTCCCCGGCGTTCGGACCAACGATGCCGCCGCCGAGCAGCCGGTGAGACTGCGGATCAAAAAGTAATTTGGTGAAGCCCTCATCGCGCCCGAGCGACAGCGAGCGACCGCTCGCCGCCCAGGGAAATACCGCCTTTTCAATCGCGACGGCCTGCGCCTTGGCCACCGTTTCGGTCATGCCGACCCAGGCCACTTCCGGATCCGTGTACGCGACCGACGGGATGACGCGCGCATCGAAGAAACTCTTTTGCCCCGCCGCCACCTCAGCAGCCACATGCCCTTCATGCGTGGCCTTGTGAGCCAGCATCGGCTGGCCGACGACATCGCCGATCGCAAAGATGTGCGGCACATTGGTTCGCATCTGCTTGTCGACGGCAATGAATCCGCGATCACTGACGTTGACGCCAGCGGCGTCGGCGCCAATCTTCCCGCCGTTGGGTGAGCGCCCGACTGCCACCAGCACCCGATCGAAGCGCTGCGTGGTGGCGCTGTCCTTACCCTGAAAAGTAACCTGCAAGCCATCGGCCGCGGCACTGACCGCGGTGACCTGGGTACCCAGCAAGATTTGCTCGTAGCGGGCTCGGATGCGCTTCTCGAGCGGCCGCACCAGATCCGGGTCGCAACCGGGCATCAGCTGCGCCGTCAGCTCGACGACGCTGACCTTGGCGCCGAGCGCCTCGTAAACGCAGGCCATTTCGAGGCCGATAATGCCGCCACCGAGCACCAGCAACCGGCCGGACACCTGGCCGAGCTCCAGCGCGCCGGTCGAGTCGATCACCCGCGGATCGCTTGGCAGGAACGGCAGCGACATCGACTCGGAGCCGGCAGCGATGATGCATTGCTCAAAACGGATGCGCTCCGTGCGGCTGCCATCGGTCACTTCCATGACATTCGGGCTGATGAAGCGGCCGGTGCCGCGCACGACCTCGACTTTGCGCTGCTTGGCGAGGCCGCTGAGCCCCCCCGTCAGCCGGCCGATGACCTGATCTTTCCACTCACGCAGCCGGGCCAAGTCAATCTGCGGGGCGCCAAAGCTGACGCCGTGAGCGGCCATCTCCCGCGCCTCATCGATGACCTTGGCGGCATGCAGCAGCGCTTTGGAAGGAATGCAGCCGACATTAAGGCAGACGCCGCCGAGCGTAGCCCAACGTTCGATCAGCGTGACCTTCAAGCCGAGATCCGCAGCGCGGAACGCCGCGCTATAGCCACCGGGACCGGCGCCGAGCACCAAAAGCTGCGCCACGCGGTCCGCCGGTGATTCGGCAGCCGCTGGCGCTGCGCTCGCTGGCACGGCTTTGGGCTGCGCCGGCGCCGCCGCCGCTGCGACGGGTGCTGGCGCCGCTGCGACGGGTGCCGGTGCCACCACGGCCGCTGCGCCCGAAGCGCTGGTTTCGATTTTGACGATCGGCGTGCCTTGCGAGACCTTGCCGCCTTTGGCGACCAGCACCTCGAGCACTTTGCCGGCCGCGCTCGCCGGCACATCCATCGTGGCTTTGTCGGTTTCCAGTGTGATCAGCGGTGTTTCAAGTTCAAGCTGGTCGCCGGCTTTGACGAGCACGTCGATGACTTCAACGTCCTTGAAATTGCCGATATCCGGACAGGCGATCACCACCTGCGTCACTTGATCGCCTCGAGCAGGCCGTCGACGTTGGCCAATTCGGCGCAAAGGGCAGCGGTGAACCTCGCCCCCTGCGCACCATCGATGACCCGATGGTCGTAGGACAGCGACAGCGGCAGCATCAGTCGGGGCACCAGCACCGCTTCGCGGTACATCGGTCGCAGTGTCGACTTGGATAATCCCAGGATTGCCACTTCCGGCGCGTTGATGATGGGCGTGAAGGCCGTGCCCCCGATGCCGCCGAGGCTCGTGATGGTGAAGCACCCTCCCTGCATCTCGGCGCCGGACAGCTTGCCCTTGCGCGCCTTGTCCGACAGGTCCCCGAGCGCTCGAGCAATTTCGAACAAATCTTTGCGATCCGCATCGCGGATCACCGGCACGACCAGACCGTTCGGCGTGTCGGCTGCAAAACCGATATGGCAATACTGCTTGAGCACCAGGTTCTCGCCGCTTGGGTCGAGCGACGCGCTAAAGGTCGGGAATTTTTTCAACAACTTGACGCAGGCGCGGATTACAAAGGCGAGCGGCGTAAGTTTCAGGCCTTCTGCCGCAGCCCGAGCCTTGAGCCAGCGGCGCGCGTCCTCGAGCTCGGTGATATCGGCTTCATCGAACTGCGTTACGTGAGGCAGGTTGACCCAGCTCGCATGCAGCCGCGGCCCGGAGATGCGCTGAATACGATTCAGCGGCTGGACTGTTACGGCGCCGAATTGCGCAAAGTCCACGACCGGCACCCGTGGCAGGCCCGTCCCCGCCTGTGCCGCGCCGGACGGCTTTGCCTGTAACTGCGCCTTGACGAAATTTTTTATGTCATCCTGCAGCACGCGGCTCTTGGGACCGGTGCCGCGCACACGGCCGAGATCCACTCCCAGCTCGCGCGCAAATTGCCGCACGGAGGGACTGGCGTGCGCGGTGGCAAAGCCAGCCTCACTGGTCGGGGCCACGGACGCGGGCGACGCAGCACGCGTTGGCGCGGCGGGCGCAGTGGGCGCAGCGGGCGCAGCGGGCGCTGGCGTCGCCGCCGCGGTCTTTAGCGGCGCAACCGGGGGCGGCGTCGCGGCTGCCGCGCCCGCGAGTATCGCAATCGGTGATCCGGCTGACACCCGATCGCCTTTTTTAACCAGCAGCTTTTCAATCACACCGGCCGCGGGCGATGGCACATCCATCGTCGCCTTTTCAGTCTCGAGCGTCAGCAGCGGCGTGTCGACCTCGACCCGGTCGCCCTGCTTGACCAGCACCTCGATGATCTCGACATCCTTGAAATTGCCCAGATCCGGCACTGCGATCGGCCCGCCGGCCGGTGATGCGGCTGCAGGTGCAGCCGCCGGCTGCGGCGATTTGTCCGGCGCTGCCGCAGGAGCCGCCACGGCCGCAGCAGCGGTGGGCGATGCGGCGGCTTCAGCACTGCGCAACAGCGCAATGACCGTGCCCGCCGAGACGCGACCGCCTTTGGCGACCATCAGCTTCTCGATGACGCCAGCGCCGGGCGAAGGCACGTCCATCGTCGCCTTCTCGGTCTCAAGCGTCAGCAGCGGCGTATCGATGGCGACCTGGTCACCTGGCTTGACCAGCAGCTCAATGATCTCGACATCCTTGAAGTTGCCGATATCCGGTACTTTGATTTCTGTGACAGCCACGCTGCAACTCCCGGCGATCAGCTGTACAACGGATCAGACTTGGTCGAATCGATACCAAGCTTCGCCACCGCCCCGACGATCGTCGGTTGGTCGATCATGCCGGCATCGGCCAGCGCCTTCAGCGCCGCCAGCGCGACAAACTTGCGGTCGACCTCAAAATGCCAGCGCAGCGGCGCGCGCGCGTCGCTGCGTCCGAAGCCATCAGTGCCGAGCGTTGCATACTTGCCAGGCATCCACTGACGGATTTGATCGGATACCGAGCGCATGTAGTCGCTCGCCGCGACGATCGGGCTGTCAATCCCTGCGAAAAGCTGCTGCACGTAAGGCACCTTT
>Ga0181537_10005226_pt1 | contig 10530 bp, 10 predicted proteins | sample PEATcosm2014_Bin_39_FD_119765 | JGI IMG/M metagenome (GOLD analysis project Ga0181537, IMG submission 119765) | Peatland microbial communities from MTU Mesocosm Facility, Houghton, MI, USA - PEATcosm2014_Bin23_10_metaG | ecosystem: Environmental > Terrestrial > Soil > Wetlands > Peat | place... | reverse complement strand
GAAACAGAAGCGGCCAAACTTCGACCAGATTGTCGAGTACTGCCGCTCCCCTAAGGCGTTTCTAAAATTCCTCGATGCCAGCGGCATTGACCGCGCCATGCTCATCAACTATGTGGCTCCTGAGGTGATCGGATTCACCAACGGCGTGAACCAGTTCGTCGCCGACTATGTGAAGGAAGATCCGAAGCGGTTGCTTTCGTGCGGAAGCCTGCATCCCCGGCACACGGCCAACGTGCTGGCCGATGTGGAGCACATTCTGCGGCTGGGACTGCAGATGATCAAGATTCATCCCCCGCACCAACTGCTTTTCCCGAATGACTATCTGAACGGCGTCAAGGAATTGGAGATCATCTACCGCGCTGCGGAGGCCAACGGCGTGCCGGTGATGTTCCATACGGGGACGTCGATTTTTCCTGGCGCGCGCAACAAGTATGGCGATCCAATCTACGTTGACGATGTTGCCGTCGATTTCCCCAGGCTGAAGATCCTGCTGGCTCACGGTGGACGCCCGCTGTGGATGCAGACGGCATTTTTTCTGGTTCGACGGCATCCCAACGTGTATCTCGACATCAGCGGAATCCCGCCGAAAACTTTGTTGAGATATTTCCCGCGCCTCGATGAAATTGCGAACAAGACTTTGTTCGGCACCGACTGGCCTGGGCCGGGCGTGCCCGATATCAGGAAGAATCTTGACGAATTCCGTGCGCTCCCGCTGGGTGATGCCGTGCAGCAGCAGATTCTGAGCAAGACGGCGCTGACGATCTGGCCCGCCTGACGATACCTTATTAACAATAGTTAAGCCCCCACCCCGTATTCTCTGGTTTGGAGAGTCCGGGGACTTTCAGGTATAAAACAAGGTTGCGCTCTCCGCGGGCCTTTTCGCGCGGTTGGGCAACACAAAATCCTGCGATCGAAGCGAGAGAACGAATGTCGAGCGTGTCCACAACTCAGGCCCCTAAAGGACTTGAGGGAGTCGTTGCCACCACTTCCAAGATTTGTTACATCGACGGCGATCGCGGCGTACTTGCCTATCGCGGGATCGACATCCACGAATTGGCCAGCCAGTCGAATTTCGAAGAGACCTGCTACCTGCTGTGGTTCGGCAAATTGCCGACTCGCATCGAACTGCGCCAACTGCACGAGCGTCTGGCGGAAGAACGCAAACTCGATCCCGCTATTATTACCCTCTTGCGCAACGCGCCCCGCCACGCGCTTCCCATGGACGTACTGCGGACCGCGGTCTCGGCTCTGTCTTTTTACGATCCGCAGGAAAAGAATAATGACAGTCAGGCGAATCTGGATAAGGCGATCCGCATCACCTCGCAACTCGCGATGATCGTCGCCGCCTACGATCGCATTCGCAAGGGACAGCCCGTGGTCGAACCCGACCGCTCACTCTCGCATGCGGCGAACTTCCTGCTCATGCTGAACGGCAGCCGTCCATCCCCAACGGCAGAACGCGCTCTCGACATTGCCCTGATTCTGCACGCCGATCACGAACTTAACGCCTCTACTTTTGCCGCGCGGGTTACCGCCGCAACTCTTTCCGACATGCATTCCGCGATCACTTCCGCGATCGGAGCACTAAAAGGACCGCTGCACGGCGGAGCGAACGAAGCTGTGTTTCTGATTCTTGAAGCGATTGATGCATCGGGCTCTGACCCGATTGAATACATCAAGGGGATGCTGGCGGAAAAGAAGAAGATTCCGGGGTTCGGTCATCGCGTCTATCACACCGAAGACCCGCGCGCCACGCACCTGCGCGCCATGTCCCGCGACCTGGGCAAGGCCAGCGGACAGGGCAAATGGTTTGAGATGTCACAAAAAATTGAGGGGTTCGTGAAGGCCGAAAAGAAGCTGAACGCGAACGTGGATTTTTATTCGGCTTCTACCTACCACACGCTCGGCATTGACGTAGATCTCTTCACGCTCATCTTCGCCGTGTCCCGCGTCAGCGGCTGGGCCGCCCATGTCATCGAGCAGCTCAACGACAACCGCCTGATCCGCCCCCGCGCGGAATACCTGGGGCCGGAGTACCCGAACCCGTACGTCCCGATCGACCAGCGATAGCAAATTTGGTCCTGCATGAAAGTCCGCGATATCATACGAATGCTAGAGCGGGACGGCTGGGAGCTTAAGAGAACCAGAGGGAGTCATCGGCAGTATAAGCATCCATCCAAGCAGGGACGTGTAACGCTGCCGGGTCATCCGAACGACGATCTTCCGCCCGGCACGCTAAACAGCGTTCTTAAGCAGGCAGGTTTGAAATGATGAACTACGTTGTTGTGTACGAAAAATCCTCCACCGGATGGGCGGCGTACGTGCCGGATTTGCCCGGAGTCGTCACCACGGGCCGAAGCAAAGAAGAAACGCAGAGCCTTATCCGTGAGGCGATCGAGTTTCATCTCGAGGGCCTGCGCGAAGATCATCTGCCCATCCCAGAGCCCTCCGCGTCAGCGGAAGTAGTCACGGTGTCCTAGCGCCCGTCCCATCGGCCCTCAACCGTGCCGTCGCGTAGAATAGAAGCGGGTTTTCGATGCAACGTATTTACCTCGACAATAACGCCACTACGCCGATCCTGCCCGAAGTATTCGAGGCGATGCAACCCTATTTCGGCGAGCATTTCGGAAATGCTTCGTCCATTCACCATCACGGCCAGCAGACCCGGGCCGCCGTCGAGGATGCGCGCGAGTCGGTGGCGGCTTTGCTGGGCTGCCGGGCCTCGGAGATCGTTTTCACCAGCGGCGGCACGGAGGCCGACAATCTCGGGATCGCCGGTCTGGTCGCCGCGGGCGACCACATCATCACGTCGAGCATTGAGCATCACGCCGTGCTGCTGGCTTGCCAGCATCTGCAGGAAACTGGCTGTGAAGTGACCGTCCTGCCAGTGGATGGCCGCGGGCTGGTCGATCCGGACGATGTTCGCCGCGCCCTTCGCCCCAACACCAAGCTGATCTCCGTGATGATGGCGAACAACGAAACTGGAGTCCTGCAACCGGTCGAGGACATCGGACGCATCGCGAACGAAGCGGGCATTTGTTTTCACACCGACGGGGTGCAGGCCGCCGCCAAAATCGCGATTGATGTAAAGCAAATCGGTTGCCATGCGCTCTCGATCTCCGGCCACAAGATTCATGCGCCGCAGGGTGTTGGCGCGTTGTACGTACGGAAGGGAACTCGCCTGCAGCCGCTGTTTTATGGTGGCCGGCACGAACGCTCGCGCCGCGCTGGCACAGAGAACGTGCCGGGGATTGTTGGTCTGGGCAAGGCCGCGCAACTCGCGAAGGCAGCGTTCGAGCGCGGTGACGACAAAAAGATGGCTGCGTTGCGCGACCGCTTGCAGCAGGAAATCCTGGCGCAGGTCGAGGAGGCCGCGGTGAACGGCGGCAACGCCGCGCGCGTGCCCAACACCACGAACATTCGCTTCGATCATATTGACGGCGAAGCGATGGTCATCGCCCTCGATCTCAAGGGACTGGCAGTTTCGACGGGCGCAGCCTGTTCGTCGGGCGCGATTGAACCGTCGCACGTGCTGGTTGCTATGGGCCTGCGCACCGATCAGGCACGCGCCAGCATCCGCTTCAGCCTGGGCAAGCAGACGACCGCGGAAGAGATTGACATCGCGCTGGCGCTGGTGCCGGAAACGGTAGCGCAACTGCGGGAGTTGAGTCCGACGTACAACAGGCCAGCCGTTAGCATTTAGCAGTTGGCATTTAGCCAAGCACGGCCTGTCATGGCCAAATGCTAAATGCTAATTGCTAAGTGCGAGAACTGAAACCATATGTCACAACCAGAGACCATCGCGGTCGCCATGTCGGGCGGTGTGGATTCATCCACCGTCGCGGCCATGCTGTGCGCTGACGGCCACAACGTAATCGGCCTGACCATGCAACTCTGGAACCAGCGTCGCCTCGCCGGACGCGAGGGCATGCCGGAGTCGGTGCAAGGCCGCTGCTGCTCGCTCGACGACGTCTATGACGCGCGGCGCGTGGCTCAGCAGATTGGCATCCCGTATTACGTGGTCAATCACGAGGAGCGTTTCGAGCGCGACGTGATTCGCCCATTCGTCGAGGAGTACGTTTCCGGACGAACTCCCATCCCGTGCAGTCTCTGCAACAATCACTTGAAGTTTGACCAGTTACTCATTGTTGCCCAACAAATTGGAGCCGCGCACGTGGCCACCGGCCACTACGCCCGCGTGGCTTTCGACGAGGCCCGTGGCCGCTGGCTGCTCAAGCGTCCCGCCGACCACAGCAAGGACCAGACGTATTTCCTCTTCGGACTCACCCAGGAGCAACTCAGCCGCACCATCTTTCCGCTGGGCGACATGACCAAGCCCGAAGTTCGCGAACTTGCCCGTCAGCACGGACTCGCGCTCGCCGAGAAGCCGGACTCACAGGAGATTTGCTTCGTCCCCGGCGGCGACTACAAGCGCTTCATCGACGCGTATCTCGCCGAGCAGGGTGAAGCTTTGCCAGACACCGCCGGCGAACTCGTCACCACGAATGGCGAAGTCCTCGGCGAGCACGCGGGCATTCACAACTTCACCGTCGGCCAGCGCAAGGGACTCGGCGTAGCTACCGGATCGCCGCTCTACGTTATCCAGATCAGCGGGGCGAATAAGCAAGTGATTGTCGGAGGAGAAGACCAGCTCTACTCACGCACTCTGCGCACGCGCCGCGTGAACCTGATCGCCGTGGACGAATTACACGAGCCGATGCGCGTGACCGTGAAGATCCGCCATCGCCACGAGCCCGCCGCAGCCGTGATTGAGCGAGCTGGCGACGACGAAATCCTCGCCACCTTTGACGAGCCGCAACGCGCCATCACCCCAGGACAAGCCGCGGTCTTCTATGACGGCGATGTGGTAGTCGGCGGCGGCTGGATCGCGTAGAGGTCGAAACACTCAGGTGACTGCGCGCCTGCTGTACGTCCGTTCCTTACGGCCAACCCACTTGTCATCCTGAGGCCAGCGTGGTTTGCTGGCCGAAGGATCTGTGGAATTGTCGAATGCTGAATCGCTGGCGGCAATTTGCATAGATCCTTCGCGGCCAAGAACGCCGTCTATCATCAGCAAGCCGAATATAATCCCCGGCATGGCCTCTGCAAATCCTCCACTTCCACTTCCTCAAACTCCGCTGTCCGTGCCGCCATCCTTCTGGGCCCGCCAATCCGGGCCGCTCAAGCAGGGAATCAAAACTGGACTCGCGGGCATCATCACCTACGCCATCTACGCCGTATGGCATTTGCCGCAGGGATACTGGGCGGTGTTCACGGCGCTGGTCGTCACGCAGGTGACTCAGGGCGCATCGTGGAAGCCGGCTCTCTACCGCACCATCGGCTCGACCTCGGGAGCGCTCGCGGCGATGCTCCTGTTCATGATTTTTGGGTCCGGAGCCGTCCGCATCGGCATCATCTTGTTTGTGCTGGGCACGCTGTTCGGCTCTCTCACCGTGCTGCATCCCAGCTTCAGCGCGGCAGGTTTCACGGCAGCCATCGTCCTGCTGATCGGCCGGATCGAAGGCACGCCCTTCCACACGGGCTGGCTGCGCGTTCTCTACACACTGCTGGGGTCATTCGTCGCCTTCGCCGTGGGCGCGCTGATTTGGCCGGTGCATGCGCGCGAAGGCCTGCGTCGTAAGCTGGCCAACATTCTCGACGGTTCCGCGGCGCTCTACCGCGCGGTCACAGCTGCCGCTTTGCAGGGAATCGATAACGAGTCGCAGGTTCGCCAGCTCGACCGCCAGTTGCACGAGTTGCGGCGCGGCATCACGCAGCAAATGGACGAAGCGCGCAACGAACTATCGTTCTCGCGTTTCAATCGGGGCGAATACGAGGCATTCGTAGAACAAGCCGATCAGGTGCGGCGGCGATTGACGGCGATGGCCGAGGACAGCGCTCTCTACGTGCACGCGCAGGTGCAGCCGGGGCTGATCCCGTCGCTGCCCGCGGTAGTCGACCAGACCGCGCAAACCTTCGCCGCACTGGCAAACGCGGTGCAACATCCTGGGAGTATCGTGAACTCGACCGAACTCGACGCTGCCCTGGAAAGCATGCATGCCGACCTGGCCCGTCTGCGCGAGCAGCGCGCGACCAGTCCCTTCACGCTCGACCGCGTGCTGCCGTTTTGGGCGCTGGTTTTTAATTTGAGGGAAGTGGCGCAGGATTTGAAGCAGCTGGCATCAGCGCTGCCGCTGGTTGCGTGAAGGGTTGGGGTTTCGCCCGGTCGAGAACCTCAGCGATCAGATGAACATCTCGTCCTGAGGCACTGGACGCCGGTCTTCGCGGCTGCCACTATTTTTGCGGCCGCGTCCGCCGAACAAGAACTCAAGCCCGGTCGTGATTCCCTGGATCAGCGCGGAAACCTGGCGAATCGGGGAAACCACGGTGTTGTGAACCATGTCAGAGGTTTGCTCCACCCGGTCGAGCGTGCGGCTGAGAAGTTCGTCGGCGCGAATAATCTGCAGGCGTCCGCGGTCCACCACGTCGTTGACGGCTGCGTCCACCCGTTGAACCTGGCCGCGAAGCACGGTCGTCGACTCCTCCAGGTTGTCGGCAATCACCCGCAGCTTGGGGCGCATTTCCGTGAGCAGCGCCTCGGCCTGCGCGATGGTGGGCACCACCTTCGTACTCACTTCGCTTGCCAGGCTCTCCATCAGCGTGGTGCTCTTGCGTATAGCGAGGTACATGCCCAGCAGAATTCCCGCCTGCATCATGACCGCCAATCCGGTCAGGATGATAAACACGGAAGTGAGTGTGTTCATAAGCGTGCTCCGGCCAATCCCGTCGTGCCCTTCACCGCGTGCCACGTGCGGTCGAGCGCTCGCGCCAGACAAATCGCGCGGCTGTGCCTACAAATTCTTCGGCGCGCCCGTCTCAGACGATGCTTCCTGATAGGCCTGCCGGCCTGCCTCGTAAGCGGCGCGGAACTGCTCCTTCTGCTGGTTGACTACATCGCGGCCGCGGTCGGCCCACTGCGTTGCCTGTTCCCGCGCCTCTCGCGCCCGGCTGCGCACATAGTCGCGGCCTTCCTCGGCGCGCGCGCGGAGCACTTCCCGCGTCTCGCTGCCCGAGCGCGGCGCATAGAGCACGCCCGCCAGCGCTCCTAATCCCAACCCGGCCAAGAACCATACAAAACTGTTGCTGTCACGATCCGACATAAGTGCACCTCCAGAAAAACTGCCTACCTCGGATGGTACATCCTCCGTAAGGCAAATACAATTACCGGGAAAGCTGTAGGTCGCGCAGGATAGCTTGGTTTGCCGGCCGCCGCCGGCGCCAGCCTTTTCTCTGCGATTCCCGCAAGATGCGTGGGACGGCAGACAGTCCGCCGAACTGCGCCGATGAGCGAGAGGGGTCCCGCGAAAGACCGCTCACGCGCTGCGTTACTTCTGCGGGCTGGGTGGAGTCCCGGGCGTCGGGGCGGGCTGCGTCTTGACCGGCTGTGACTTCAACCCCTGCAAGACCGAAGTTGAACCGCCAGTCTTGGCCGAGTAGACCGACAGCGTGATGGAGGTAATCATGAAGGCGATGGCCGACCAGGTCGTTGCCCGCGAAAGTGCACTGGCTGCGCCCCGCGGACCGAACGCCGTCTGGCTGCCCTGTCCCCCAAAAGCCGCGGAAATGTCGCCGCTTTTGCCGCTCTGCAACAAAACTACGATGATGATGAACAGACAAACCACAATGTGGACCGCAACGATGAGACCGTAGATGACCATGATTTTATGTTTTGCCCCAGCGACAAGAATTCGTAGTGTGGAAGGGGAAATTGAAACAACTTCATCACGTTGATAACACGCGACTTGCCGATCTTGCATTCGGCTTCAAAAGCCCAAATGCCCCACCATCCCACGCTCGTTATTGTACGACGAACGCATCCCGGAAGAGAAAGGAAATGCTCTCCTCGGCAGCAATTAAGTGTGACATCCTGCCTTCCCATCGGTCAAGGCCGCGCAGTGCCGGCATCCTGCCGGCTGTCGCGTGGGCGTATCGCCCACGCTGCGGCGCTCGAGGACGGCGGCCGTTACAACTGCCGGGACGGCGCCACTACCAATTAAAAGTCGCCCGCTACCCTCAGCCAAACCGAGGAGAGTTTCAAGGAAAGATTGCGTTACACTCCCAACGAGACCGTGAGCGCGCTAGGAGATCGCCCTAGGAGATCGTCGGAGCGTGCCGACTGTCCGGCTGGTGTGCGATGAGGAATATTCACAAAATTCTTCTGCCGGTTGATTTCCCGAACATTTCGCTGCGTGTGGTTCATCAGGCGGCGACCCTAGCCCGGCATTTCCTTTCGGAAATCGTGATGCTGCACGTGATGTCGGCGCAAAGCCACGCCGCCGGTGTGCCTTTGGGCGGGCCCGAACTTGCCGCCTGGGACTTGCTCGCCGAACTGGACAAAGCGGCCGAGAGAAACCAGAACCGGAAAGACCCCGACAAGAATCCAGGCCAGTCTCTCAGGACTGAGCTTACAGGTCTTACCATCCGCTGCCTGGTGGTGAGAGGCGACCCGGCACAGGCTATCGTCCAGACGGCTCAGTCTGAAGAAGCTGACCTGATCATGATGCCGTCCCACGGCTACACCTTCAACCGGTTTCTGCTTGGTTCGGTGACCGCGAAGGTCTTGCACGGGACGGCTTGCCCGGTCTGGACGGACGCCCACAGGGAAGAATCACCCGAGTCCGAGTTCGCCATCCGCAGCGTGCTTTGCGCAGTCGATTTGGGTTCCCGCAGCGAACAGGCTGTGTCGTGGGCCGCGGAACTGGCCGCCGAATTTGGCGCCCGCCTCACCCTTGCCCACGCTACCGGATCAGTGGAACTTTGGGGGCCGGGCGGCAGCTACATCGATCAGAGGTGGAAACAGGCGATTGTCGGCGACGCCTCCCAGCGCATCGTAAAGCTTCAGCAAGACCTGGGCCTCAAGGCGGATGTAATCATCGGCAGCGGCGAGGTGCCAAAAGTCCTCACCCAGGCCGCGCAGCAGAGCAAGGCGGACGTGCTGGTGAACGGGTGCTACCCTTACTGCGGCAACCTGCGGACCCACGGTTACGCCATCATTTGCGCGGTGCCGATTCCCGTTCTGAACGTGTGAAGGCCTTGATGGGTGGGCCAGCCCAACCCCGGCTTGGCCGGCGATCCGACCGCGGCTGGATCGCTCCCGTTTTGAAAATACTGTGCAAGTTGTTTATTTCAGACAGCCGCTGAGACGGTCGCGGACATCAGATTGCGAGCGGAATTCCCGAGCGCGCAGCTATAATTTTGAGAAATTTGGGGCCGACAAAGGAGATCCCTTTTGACCGTTGACACGAAGGAACAGCCGCACATCGAGCGCGACCATCAACTCACGGCACACGGCTCGGATTCGGACTCCCACAAAGGATGGTGGATCGTCGCGGGGATCGTGCTCCTGACCGCCCTTGTGGTTGCGATGGTGCTGTTCTGGCGCCACGAGGAAGCCGCAAAAAAGCCCGCGCCCGCGCCTCCAAAGATCAACATCACCACCGTGACGGCCACGAAAGGTGATATTGGAGTTTATCTGGACGCAATTGGCACGGTCACTCCCGTCTATACCGATTCGATCACCAGCCAGGTGAACGGCGTGGTGGTCGCCGTGCACTACAAAGAGGGTCAACTCGTAAAGAAAGGCGATCCGTTGATTGACATCGATCCCCGCCCCTATCAGGCCACGCTGCTGCAAGCGCAAGGCGCGCTCGAACGCGACCAGAACCTGCTCGCCCAGGCCCAGATGGACGTGGAACGCTACCGTGCTGCGTGGGCCCGTAATGCCATTGCTAAACAAATTCTGGATGACCAGGAGAAACTCGTTCTGCAGGACCAGGGCACGGTGAAGAACGATCAGGGCACCGTGCAATATGACCAGATTCAGCTTGAGTACTGCCACATCACCGCGCCCATCGCCGGCCGCGTCGGCTTGCGGCTGGTGGATCCGGGCAATGTGGTTCAGTCCGGGGGCACGACGACTCTGGCGGTGATTACGCAGCTGGATCCCATCACGGTGATCTTCACCGTACCGGAGGACAGTCTGGGCCCAGTGGAAGCCCGGCTGCGCAAAAAGGCTAAGCTGCCGGTGGATGCGTTTGATCGCACGGCGCAGACCAAGATTGCCACCGGCAAGCTGTTGACGCTGGACAACCAGATTGACACCACGACAGGAACAGTGAAAGGGCGGGCACAGTTCGACAACAAGAATGATGCGCTTTTTCCGAACCAGTTTGTGAACACGCGGCTGCTGGTCAATACGTTGCAGGGAGTGACGCTGGTTCCAGCTTCCGCCATTCAGCAAAACGGCCAGGCATCGTTCGTGTATGTGATTCAAAACAATGTCGCGCACATGCGCAGCATCAAGACCGGAGTAACCAACGGCGGCGTAACCCAGGTGGAGGGTGTTAATCCTGGAGATATTCTCGCCAACAGCAGCTTCGATAAACTGCAAGACAACATCGCAGTAGCTGTTGCAAATACCGGTTCAGCCAAACCTGCCGCGGCGACGGCCGGGAGCAGCGCCCCGTGAGT
>Ga0181537_10005225_pt1 | contig 10531 bp, 9 predicted proteins | sample PEATcosm2014_Bin_39_FD_119765 | JGI IMG/M metagenome (GOLD analysis project Ga0181537, IMG submission 119765) | Peatland microbial communities from MTU Mesocosm Facility, Houghton, MI, USA - PEATcosm2014_Bin23_10_metaG | ecosystem: Environmental > Terrestrial > Soil > Wetlands > Peat | place... | reverse complement strand
TTTCTTTGATATGTAGAGACTGGATCGAGTGCGAGCTTAAGTCTTCATCCAAAAGATGGATTGATCTTTGGCGGTGACTGCGTTCACCTAAGGAATTATGGGATTATTCGATCAAATCGTGAGTGGGCTTGAGGCAAAAGAAGGTCAGCAGGCGGCCCTGTATGAGGAAGTGGCCAGCCTGGTAACACAATCTGGCGGCGTGAACGGACTCATCCAACAGTTCCAGCAAAAAGGTCTCGACGGGATTATCACGGGCTGGGTCGGCTCCGGTGCCAATCCACCCATAACCGCGGAACAAATCATTCAGGTCTTGGGGCAGGATAAAATCACCGCCATAGCCGCCAAGGTTGGCCTGTCCGAACAACAGGTAAGCGATGGCATCTCGAAGCTTTTGCCCGTCATCATCAATCACCTCACCCCCAATGGAACTGCTCCCGATCCGGCCGCAGGCGAATTGGAAGGCGCGCTGGGTGTATTGAAATCAAAGCTCTTCAGCTCCTGATGGATTGAGTTAACCTGTGTCCGCCTCACCTAAAATTTACGATCACATAAAAATGCAAAATCTCCGCAAGCGAATCGTCACGCACGCCGAAAAAGTCAAGAAACTCGAGGAAATGGAAGCGGTCCTGGCCGGGGTTTTCAGCCAGGAAGCCCAAGCCGAGAGGGAACAGTTTGAAAGTCTGGTGCAAAGGATTGTCAAACCGGCGTTCGACGAATTCAAGGCGGCCATGAGAGAAATCGGGAGGGACGCCGTGATCATCACGAGTTTGTCGCACAATCCGGTGCAGTCGATCGGACTGACGCTGCTGGATCGTTACCTCAGTTTCGGGGCGGGCAAGACGATCAAACTGGTGAACCCGCGGGAGGATATTTCCAAACAAACCAATACCAAGTTTTATGAAGTCTATCGGTCCGATGATGTTATTTACGTCCGGCAAAGAACCGATCCGCAGCTTGCGCCCATCAGCACGCAGGTTGCGCAGGAGGACATCACGCCGAAGTTTCTGGAAAATGAGCTGGCCTCCTTTTTCGAGCGATCTTATCCGGCGACGAGCTGACGGCGCTGGTCATGGTGCTAAACCGCTTTATCGGCTTCGTGGGGCGGATTTGAGAATCACGACGGAGCGGGCGGCGACGAGGTAGGTCAAACCTGGCAGGGCAGGCTCGGAACCCGGCTCGGAGAAGTCGTGCGGGCTGCGCAAAGAGGTATCGGCGACAAGCAGCCAGTCGTGTGGATCGCCTTCCTGGATTTCGAAGGCGCGTTCCTCCCAATGGGCATTGACCATGATGTAGAGGTCGTCATCGCCGAGAGAGGCGCCATGCAGGCAGAAGGCAAAGGCGTGGGACTCGGGGCCGACATCGACCGGTCCGTCCGGCCCGTACCAGGAGACGTCCTGGCGCCAATAGGTGGGGCGTCCGATGGAGGGGTGCGCTTTGCGGAACGCAATCATGAGTTTGAAAAAGCGGAAGAATTCGCGGTTCTGTTCGAGCCGGTCCCAATCGAGCCAGGTTTTGATGTTGTCCTGGTTGTAGGGATTGTTATTGCCGTGGAGCGTATGCAAAAATTCGTCCCCGGCGACGATCATCGGCGTTCCCTGGGCGAGAAGAAGCAGCGCGCAGAAATTCCTGGCTTGTCTTTGGCGCAGGGCGAGGATGTCGGCGGGAACGTCCTCTTCGCCTTCATGCCCGCAATTCCAGCTCAGATTGTAATCGTTGCCGTCCGTGTTCGCGTGACCGTTGGCTTCGTTGTGCTTGTGATTGTAGGCGACGAGATCGTGCAGGCAAAATCCATCGTGGGCGGTGATGAAGTTGATGCTCTGGTGCGGGCGGTAGGTCTGCTGGAGTTTGTCGGGGAAGAGATCGTCGCTGCCATATAGCCGCTGCATCGCCGCGCCCACCTTGCCGGCGTCCCCTTTGACGAAGGCGCGGATGTCGTCGCGAAATTGTCCATTCCACTGCGTCCAGTCGAGACCGGGGAAGGCGCGTCCGAGTTGGTAGCTGCCGATGTCCCAGGCTTCGGCGACGAGCCGCACGTCGAGCAGGCGGGCGAGGTAACTGATTTCCATGATGAGCGGGGCGTCGTTGGCGTAGAGGGTGCCGTTGCTGGCGCGGGAAAAAATGGAGGCCAGGTCAAAGCGGAAGCCGTCCACGCCCATTTTACCCGCCCAAAAACGGAGGCTCTCCAGGACAAGCGCGCGCCCGGCGGGGTGGCCGGTGCGGAGGGTGTTGCCGCAGCCGGTGTCATTGAGATAATGCCGCTGGTTGCGGGTGAGGAGGTAGTAGCTTCGATTATCGATGCCGCGAAAACTGTAGGTCGGACCGCGTTCGTCGCCCTCGCTGGTGTGGTTGTAGACGACATCGAGCCAGACTTCGATCCCGGCGGCATGAAACGCCTTGACCATTTCCCGAAATTCATCAAAGGCGTCGCCCGTGGCGTATTGCCGGTGCGGGGAGAAAAAGTTGAGGGTCATGTAACCCCAGTAATTGCCTTCCTGCGGGTCGAATTGATGCACGGGCAGCAGTTCGACCACGGTGATGCCGAGTTCCTGAAGATAGGGAATTTTTTCGATCAAACCCGCGAAGGTGCCGCGCTTGGATGGCGTGACGCCGGAATTGGGATTGGCGGTGAAGCCTTTGACGTGCAACTCGTAGACGATGGGGTCGGGCGCATGAGGCAGCGAAGGCATGTCGCTGAACGTGCGCGTCGGGTTCGGGCGGAGCAGGACGCCAAGCGGTGCCACGCCGTCGGTGGGGCCGGGGAGTTCACAGGCGCGCCGGCTGAAGCCGGGCGGGAAAAAGACCTCCGGGGCATAAGGATCGAGCAAAATTTTTTGCGGATCAAAATAATGGCCCTGCTTCGGGTCGTAGGGACCATCGATCCGATAAGCATAAAGCGTGGTGCCGTTTAACGCTTCGAGCGGAATGCGGCAGTGCCAGATGTTGCCCGTTTTATGCTCCGGATGCAGAAACTCGAAGGCGAAACAAGGCGTGACGATGTCCTCCTGGCGATAGCCCAGCAGGGTCACGCGCGTCGCGTCTCTCGAAAAGAGCGCGAAGTTAAAGGCCTGCTCCGACTCGATCCAGGTCGCGCCGAACGGCCACTCGTCCCCGGCGGGAAAGTCTTTTAAAGTTTTCGGAACAGGCATGGCCCTTCTAGATTGGACGGAAGTCGGCAGGATTCAAGCCGCGCCATTCCTTGCCGCAACCCTTCAGCCAGAAATAGTCGCCTCAGCCATAAGAGGAGAGCGGGCGAAGGGAATCGAAACTTTGTGTGCCGCCCTGCAGCTATTGATTGTCATAACCCGCCATCCTTTAGAGCCAATTTCGATTTGATGCCATTTGTTGCGTGGGGTACGTTCTTGCCCATGGCATAGGGGTTAAAAATTTCGATCTCCTGTTGTCACCCGCTTAACGATGAAAGGCATCACCCGAGCACGTTTCTTGAAATTGCTGCCAGCCGCATTCGCCGTTTGCGGCGAGTTGGGAGCAATGGCTGATGACGTCAGCTCGAGTGGCGGAAACGTCGGCTGGGCGCGGCTGAAGACTTCAAGTCCGTATTGGAAACGTCACGCAGGCGCTGATCCTACCCTGACGAAATTCTTCCGCGATGAAACCACGCTCAATCTTGATCTGGTCTGGTATCAGGCCGACGTGGACAAACTGAATGAGATCTCCCAGTACCCGTTCCTGTTTTCGCAAGGGGTTGGCGTGGTGACCGAACCGGCGGGACAGCACAACCTCGCCGAATACATCCGGCGCGGAGGATTTGTGCTGGTGGATGCCTGCCACGATATCCATGTCACGCCGGATTTTGATCAATTCCTGAGCCAGCAATTCGAATTCTACTCCCTGGCATTGCCCGAGGCGAAAATCGTGCCGCTGCCGTCGACGCATGAAGTTTACCGGTGTTACTTCCAGATTCCCGACGGGCGGCCTCCACATACGTTCATGGGTAACATCTACGATCCGCTCAAGGCGCGGCATGGGCTTTACGGGGTGATGATAGGCTCGCGCATGGCGGGCATCATCAGCGTCTGCGGATGGCAATGCGGCTGGGATCACGTCACGGAACATCCGAGTCCTTCGGGAGTCGGGACCGACGTGGCCTGCATGCGGATGGTCGTGAACATTTACATCTACTCGATGATGCAAACCGGATGACATCTACTGACGTTGGGTGACCTAAACAATCGCGCGAGTGCGCGGAGTTGTGATCGTGTTCGCTCGTCATCGTTCATCATCATTCGTCGTCCTCCGCGAGACTCGATCATCAACCGCCAGCCACTATCCTCCCGAATTGCTTATAAGGTGGCGTGCTTGGGTCGCTTGTCGTCAGCCCACCTATACTTCGGGAAACTTTCGATCAGATACGCGGCCCTCAGCTTTTGCCGTTATGAGGGCTCCACCCTCATGCTCCGGCATTTTTCTCGCCGGTAAGTTCCCAGTTTAGACTTCCTATCTAATCCGACGCTTCAAATCCTCGATGCGTTTCTCTGTCGATTTCAAAAGCGAGTTCTCTCGCGCCTCCTCATAGGTCTGCTGTGTCGAACCGAAGGGAGTGATGTTCACCGCCTGAGAGGCATCCGCGTCCCTCTGAGTGATCCAATCTCGCTCTTCCTGTTTGAATGCTTGGGCATCACTCGGTGGCATCGACTTAATCACCGCTTGAAAGGTCGTGTTCAAGGTCTCATCTGCCAGCCTTAGCGCCTCGTTAGTTACAAATGGTTCAAGCCGCTTTTCAACACTCGTCGCGCTTACCACCGTGGCATCAGAGGGTCGAATGGTCACCGTCCCGCTCAATTGAAACTCCCCTTGATCCGATGACGGGGCATTTGCCACGAACGGAACCTCGACGAGACCATCTTTTTTTACAGCTTGCTCTCCCGCCTTCAGGCTATACGAAACCAAGAAATCACACGCCGCTACTTCGGGCCTGCGCTCACGCAAAAGGTCATTTATGGCCTTCCTCATCGTTGTCGTGAGGTCTTTCACTTCCAATTGTTTTTCACTTAGGTTCACCAGCCAGAAATTATTAGCTGCCCCAACCCCCCCTTGCTGACCGTTCTCGATCAACGCATAGCGTCGACCATCAGTCCCGGAATACCAATTGGCGGTCATCTTCCAACCATCCCTTTTCCTTGGCCAATTTGGTAACTCGGTAGGTAAACCGGCGGTTTTTCCGGTATGAGTGTCCAAGACGAAGTCGATTGCTTCATATGGTAGTTTCATCTTGTCTTCGTAGCCATACCGCTGCCAGTCATAAAGCCGAAGCAATTTGTCAGGATCGGCCGAGTCCCAATGTGACCAATCCACTGGCGGGTTTTCCTTCGTTGACGCTTGAATGGTCCAGCCCACGGCATATCGCCCGTCCTTTGAATTAAGGTTTGGAAACAGCATGGCCTTTCCCAGATCGGTATCGACTAAGGGAACGCTCACGGTGTTCGCCCTAATTCTCTCCGCTGCATCCTGCGAAAGATGCCCCTGCTTAACCTTGAAATCAGAGTAACTCAGGCTCCCGTCGTTACCAACTGTCATCGTTAGCCATGCCCGCACGCCATTCTCCTCAGGCTCATCCTCGCTCCCCTTTGAATTGTTAGTCAGCGCCACACTGCACACCAAAGGAAGTGAAATTTTGTCAGGCTCAGACACGCCTATCGAGAACCCCTCGGGATAGGAACTCCCGTCATCAGCATTTTCCAATTTGGCGATGGCGAAATTCAATGGTGCCGCCGCCTCGGTGCGGGAGAGAATCTCTCTACCAGCTTGCTTCATCAGTTCCACCTGCCACGCCAATTTCCCGTTCTCCAGCTTGAGCACAACATAGCTTTCAGGAAACCACTTATCCGGATGTACCCAGCACAGCGTGGAACTGTCCGCAGACCACCTAGCCTCCATTTCACCCCATCGCATTGAATGATCCGCTTCCCTCCATCCAGGCACACCCGCGAGCTCGGCCACCAACTTTCCCGTTTTCATATCGACAAGCTTGTTCGCTCCTTCGGTATCCGCGTCCGGCATCATTACCCCGTAGTGTCCGTCGGGGGAAATGGTATCAGACGGAATTGAGAAATGGGGCGGCAACCATGCGGGCTGGGCCTGTGCATCCCCAAGGCACAGCAGCGCCAGACCAGCAATTTTCAAAAAATTCCCCATTTGTCTTCCAAACGAATGCGCCTCGCCAAAGTCGGATTCTATTCAAGGTTAATCGTGGCTAGAAAGAGTGCAAGATGCGGGAACCTTAGCCGATACCCTCTTTACGTCGCAAGCGCATCCAGTACTCGATAGCGGCCAAAGGTAGATTATTCTCGATAAGACTCGCGAGTGTTAGGTCTCGAAACCGATCCGCGATCATGCACTCCGCTGAATCGTAGTGAGGAAGCTTTTGCGAGGCGATCTCAAGTCGATACTTATACTCCCAGGTTGCACCCAGATTTTCTTTAGTCATTTCCAACGTGAAGCAGCCACAGGAGAAGGCGAACATGCGCTTCTTCCGTCTCCAGTTGATGCCGCCGGGACCATTCCAGGAGAAATGGACCGAGGCACAGCGTACAACGTTTCTCGCGTAGGTGATGAGCCTGACACGCTTTCTCTCTCCCTGTAGAGCCTTCCATGTCTTCGTCAGATAGCTTGTGAAATATCCGGCGAATCTAGCCGCCGTCTTTTTGATCGGGGCAAGGTGATGGATGTACCCGAAGCCTCGCTTCACCAGGAGGCCGTCTTTATGCTCGTTCTCAGTCGTCCCGCAGATCGTATCTCGCAGCCCTTGGAGGTAGACCCTCGCGTCAGGCTGATTGCGCACCGGATGTGCCAGAGCAATCAAAAGATGAAGGTGCCAGGCTCCGCGCATCTGACGCTCCCAGCATCCGATAAACGACAGCACGCCCAGGGCGAATAGAGCAGGACGAAGGGAGTTGAATCGACGGGAGGCTTCCGCTTTTTCCGTGATGTTTTCGGCAAAGGTTAGGGTGAGTTCAGCGCAGTAATCTTCTCCGCCCCATTGCCGGACAAATCCTTCCACGTCTTTCTGGACGGCAAATCTCTTTTTGGCCCGGTAAGGAGTAAGCTGATTCGCATTCGGGTTTAGGTTCCCGTTTGAATTAATATTTATTTGTCGAGGAAGGGGCGCAGCCGCCGCCGCGCTTCGCGCGGCTGGCGGGCTGGCCCCCTTCTCCAGCAAGCAATATTCGATTTCTCCGGTGTTCGATTCCGACGGAGCATCCAGCGAATCACCATCGTTTTTAGGAGCAGAGTTAAACTCCGCTTGGTGCACTTTTGGTGCACTGTCCTCTGTTTTTAGAGGAGAGCGGGCGGAGGGAATCGAACCCTCGTGTGTAGCTTGGAAGGCTACCGTTCTACCATTGAACTACGCCCGCATGACCAACGGCGCGATGTTGTCCGACTCGCCGCCCAAATGCAATTCGGAACTCCGGCGCTGCTGCGCAGGGCGGTATTTCGGCTCTATGGCGCGAACGATCCGGCGTGACGCCCCACTTCGAGGCGGTACCGGGCACCGGAGCGATGCACCGCGACCGGCGCGCCAAAGGTGGCGGAGAGATGGGCCGAGGTCAGCATGTCATCCCGGGTGCCGGCGGCGAGCGTCTTCCCGCCGCGCAGAAGCAGGACGTGGGTGAAAAGCGGCACGATTTCCTCCACATGATGCGTCACCAAGACGAGCGTGGGTGCATGGGCGCTTTTCGCCAACACGCTTAAGAATTTCAGGAAATCCTCGCGCGCGACCGGGTCGAGCCCCGCGGCCGGTTCATCGAGAAAAAGCAGCCGCAGCCGCGCCATCAACGCGCGCCCGATCAGCACACGCTGCCGCTCGCCCTGGGAGAGGTAACGCCACGCCCGTTCCGCGAGATGACCGGCCCGCACCCGCCGCAGCACGCGCGCGGCCTGCCGTTCCTCCGCGGCGGGGACGCGGCCCCAGAAATTGATCTGCGCCTCGCGCCCGGAGAGAATCACTTCGCGCGCCGTTTGCTCCGGCTCGATTTTGTGGCCGAGGCTGGAACTGACCAGCCCGACGGACCGCCGCACCTCGCGCCAATCGGCCGCGCCGAAGCTGGCCGCGCCGATCCGGATTTCGCCGCTCGAGGGCATCAGGTAGCCGGTCAGCGCGCTCAGCAGCGAGGTCTTGCCCGAGCCGTTTGCGCCGAGGATCACCCAATGCTGCCCGCGCTCGACGCGCCAGTTCACATCATGAAGAATCACCGCGTCGCGCTCCACGCGCAGCTTCTCGACTTCAAAAATCGGCTTCGGCTTTTTCATTTTAGTTGCCGGTCAAACCCGTTTGCAGCGAACCTGAATAGCCGGTCAATTCGGTGTAGCCAACGCCCTGCACCGGCGCGCCGGCCACGCTGCCTGCAATCGAGCACGCGCCCTCCCAATAATCGAGCGCGCCCATCTTCGTCAGGTGCAACTCCTGGTCGGCCATCGCCGGCGAAATGGTCAGGTCGGCGCGATGCCCTGGCACCAGAATATGCCAGCCTGCCGGATAGACCGCTCCGCTGTGCGGACTACGCCAAGTCCCTTTTTTCTCGATGGAAAAACTCCCGGGCGCCAGCCGCTCCGAAGTGCCGTCGGCCTTCACCCACGTTCCCTCCGAATTCGGATCCATCGCGCCCGATTTGTCGCGCATGGCGTAGAGCATGATCTCCTCGTTATTTTCCAACTGAAGGCAAAACCAATCCCAGCCGACCTGGTCCTGGCCGAGCGAACTCGTGCTGAATTCATGATCGAACCAGCTCAGGCCCGACACGTCGTAGGATTTTTCCCCGATGCGCAACTGACCCGACGTTGCCAACCGGGGATAGGAATAATAATAGGACGCCTCGCCCGCGCCCTCAGCTTTCTGGCTCAAGCCGTTCACACCCTCCAGCACCAGCGGCTTGAGCGGATGCTCCTCGAAATCAATCGCCATGTCCGGCTCTTGCGCAACGAGATGATAAGTTTCACCACTGCCCTGCCGAATCGTCCACGGTCCCAACGCGACATCCATATAGCCCTGCGCGGTTTTCGCTTCGCCCAGCACCCCGCGGCTCACGCGTTCCGCGACGTGAAAATGATCCGCCGCCAGGTCGCTGATGGTGAAATGGCCAAAGTAGAAATCGCGCACCGCCCAGCGGCTGTTCGCCTGCGCCGGGGTGAACTGGATTCCCTGCCGGAAGATCGTGAGCTGGTAGCCGAAGGGACGCTTCTGCCCGTCCTGCAAATTACCCGTGAAATACCACCACTCGGTCTTGAAATTCGGGTGCGCGCCGTGATCGCGGGGAAACTTCCAGCTCCATGGGCCAATCGCCCGCTGCCAGGTTTGAGCCGACGCGGGATCGGCCTTCAGGTGCGGGGTCAAAAGCGCGAGCGCGGCCAAGACTCCCATCAGCGACCAATAATTCGAGCATCGGGTCATCGAGGGCGGAAAAGACACTACAAAATACTATCGACCACCCGGGTCACCTGCCGGGCATCGGTCACACTGGTGAGGCGCTTGATCTCGCGTCCGTGCGTATCGTACACCACCAAATGCACCGTGTCGTAAACGCTGTCCCACCCCAGGGCGTCGAGCGTCGAGCCGCTAAAATCGGGTATGATCGGAGCTTCATTGCTCGCATCGACCCCGGCCTTCTTCAGCCGCGCGCTTTCCTTCGCCTCTTCCTTGCGAATCTGCAGCCGAACCATGCCCCGCATTTCCGGCGGCACATTGCCCCTCAAATCAACCACCCGGACGAAGGTAAAATCTGAGCGCGAGCGATAGGGATCGAGCGCCAGCGTCACTTTCCGCGAGTCATCCTCCAAGTCGGGATTCGTGTACATCACCACGGTGAAATGTCCTGGCCCGTTCACCGCCACCGGGTGACCGTTAACGTCCTGGCCGCTGATGGAAACCGGCGCGGCCTGCGCCGCCAAAGCCAGGCGAGGCAAGCCCGCTGACAAAATCAGCAGGAACCAGGCGCATGATTGCGGCATGAAAGCACCAAAAGAGATTCGAGCCATAAGTGGTTAAGCCTAGGATGTCATCGCCAAAAATCAACGGGAATGAAGTTCACGCGCGTTAAGATGATTGCTCCGTGTTTGAAGAGGGCGGGCTTGCCCTCTTTTGAAGACCAGCCCTAGGGCGGGCCTTCAAAAGTGGACGAGGCCGCGCCGGGAGGACTTTTGCCTTCTGGCGAGGAGGTGCTTGCTGCGCACGGCAGTAGAGCGAGGATCATAGCCAAGGCTACGTGACGAAGGAGCGACGAAGCCAGAAGGCAAAAGAACCCCGGCCGAAGTGGAAAAAGGGTTGCGGCGCTTTTGGGCTGCACCTTTGTTGCTCGTCAGTCACAGACCTGCGGGTATGCTCCTTCCTCGCGCCTCGGTGCAGCCCAAAATCGACTCGCAACGCAGCCTTGCCCTCTTTTGAAGACCCGCCCTAGATTGCATCTGTGAAAAAATCTGTACCCGTCGCGATTATCGGCGCAGGCCTTTCCGGGCTTAGTTGCGCCCAGGCCCTGCATGCCGCCGGCGTCGGCGTTCGCGTCTTTGAACGCGCGCCCAC
>Ga0181537_10005223_pt1 | contig 10534 bp, 8 predicted proteins | sample PEATcosm2014_Bin_39_FD_119765 | JGI IMG/M metagenome (GOLD analysis project Ga0181537, IMG submission 119765) | Peatland microbial communities from MTU Mesocosm Facility, Houghton, MI, USA - PEATcosm2014_Bin23_10_metaG | ecosystem: Environmental > Terrestrial > Soil > Wetlands > Peat | place... | reverse complement strand
GTCAAGGTGTCCTATTGGGAGATCGCGCCTGGGGCCGCCAACGCCGCCGGCCAGAATTTGACAAAATCGCTCGCCAGCCAATATGGCAAGGACAACATCAGTTTTGTTGCCGTTAATCCCGGACCGGTGCGTACCGAGCGCTGGGCCGGTCTGGTTAAGGCGATGGCGCGCGACATGAAGCTGAGCTACGAGGAAGCGGATAAGCTTGCGCCTTCGAGCATTCCGCTGGGGCGCATCGCCGAATCCGAAGAGGTCGCCAACCTCGTCACCTACTTGGCCTCCGACCTCGCCTTCTTCGTCAACGGCACGATGATCGAGATCGACGGCGGACAGGACAAGGTGCTGATGGATCGGCTTCGCGATCGTTGAGCGCTGCGCGTCCAAGCGATCATCGTCAACCGATCTGCGTCAGCAGAATCAGTACCGTCGTCACCGTAATCGCACCGCCGATGCGCGTCGCAATCTGAGCAAACGGCATGAGCTGCATTCGATTGCCCGCAGTGAGGATGGCGACATCGCCCGTGCCGCCCTGTCCGCTGTGGCAGGCGGTGACAATTGCCGTATCGATCGGATACATCTTCATCCATCCTCCGACAAAGAAGCCGGTGGCTATGATCGTTACCACCGTCGAAACAATGGTGAGGATGTAAGGCAGCGTAAAGGCCGCGACCAGCTTGTCCCAAGGCGTCAGCGCGACGCCGATCGCGAACAGCAGCGGGTAAGTGACCGCGGTCGAAAAGAATTTATAGACGTGGAACGCACCGAGTTGCAGCGACGGCGACACGGCTCGCGCCAGCTTGAGAGCCACGGCAATTATAAGCATCGCCACCGGCGCCGGAAAACCAAAGAGCCGCTGCGCCAAGGCACCGATTAGATAGAGCGTCACTGCGGTCACGACCGCGGCGGCGATAGTCGTCACGTCGACGTGGTCGTCCGCATCGTCTTCCTCGAATTCGAGTTCGTCGTGTTCGCCCGGTTGCAGGCGCCCTTCGCCGGTGAGCGTCGGATATTTTTTGCCGACATAGTTGAGCGTACCGGCCAGCAAAATCGCCGTCAGGCTGCCAAGCATAACGGGCGGCAGCACCTGGGCAAACAGATCGCCCTGCTGCTGGTGAAGTATCTGCGCGTAGCCGATGGAGAGCGGGATCGCGCCCTCGCCCACGCCGCCCGACATGATGGGCACCACAACAAAGAAGAACGTGTGGTAAGCGCCAAGACCCAGCAGAACTCCGACGATCGTTCCGACGATAGCCCCCGCGAACGACCCCGCAATCAGCGGAATGAATATTTTGAGAAAGCCCTTGATAAGAACGCCCCGGTCCATTCCCAAAATACTGCCGACGATAATGCAGGCAATAAATAGGTACAGAAAGTTGGAATCCTTCGTGAAATTCGTCACCGAACCCAAGATCGAGGACGGCAACAGGTGATGGAAGGCGAGGAACGAGGGGATAAAGGTGGCAAAAATCGCCGCCGCGCCGATATTGCGGATGATCGGGATGCGCTTGCCCAACTCGGCGCAAGTGAAGCCGCCCATCGACAGCAGCACGATCGCCATCAGAATGTCGGATGGCACCGTCCCGGTCGCGGCGAATCCAGCGATGACCGCAAGCAAGACAATGAATATTGGCAGCGGAACGATACCGATCTTGAAATCGACGATCGACCACCAGCCCTTGGGCCAGAAGCCCTCGGTCGCGCCTTGCGTCGCGATACCGACGCTCTCGCTGTTCTGCACCTGATATCCTCCCTTTATTTTGCTTACTGGCACTTTAGCGGGGGATATCGGCACAGACAATTTAATCCGAACTGCTAGCCAGCACGCCCTCTCGAAAGCGCCTCGGGTGTCCCCTACCCCGCCCGACGTAATCCCACCGGATTTGAGGACAATTTTATCGGTCTTCCGGCGTAAATTTTAGACAATTTGAGCGATCTTGCTTGGATCGCGCCCCGACGCAATTCCAACGGTGGGGTGTCGAGATCCCCGATCTGGGAACCTTATGAACGATTTTTGGGACAATTGGCTTGAGGCCGTGCGGTTTACCTGCGCGGCGCAGGGCGTGATCTCGGCACGGCTCTTGCTGTTTGCATCGGGTGCGCCAAGTGCCGCGGTCGAAGCCGAGCGCATGATTTTCGAAAAAGTCGTCGCTTTTTCCGAGGCTCAAATCGCCGCCGAACGGGCCTTGGCGGATGGGCTTGGAATTTATGTCGCCGCCGAACATGCCTATTCGCTGTTGCGGCGCTGTGTCCAAGCCAACAGCGACAGGTTGGCCGGCGCGATGCATTGACCAAACGGACCGGTCGAAGCGTAACGCGACGGTACCCGGACGTGATTCGCGGTCGAACCCGCCGCTGACGGGCGGTCGCGACGCCGGCACAAGCGAGCCGCGCCGATCCAGCCCTTCCGCGCACGAAAACACGGCCCCGGTTGAATTTTAATCGTTAGCCCTGTAATGGCGCGGGACAGGGCAATGAAACATGAACAATTCCGTCTCGACTCGTACATCCGCCGCGACGGTGTCAGGTCTCACGGCAACAGCCATCGTCGTTGCCGACATGGTCGGCGTCGGCGTCTTTACCAGCCTCGGATTTCAGGTCAACGACACCCATTCGGGCTTTGCGCTGCTGTTGCTATGGGTCGTCGGCGGCATTGTGGCGATATGCGGCGCCTTTTGCTACGCGGAACTGGCCGCCATGTTTCCGCGATCCAGCGGGGAGTACAATTTCTTACGCCGGGTCTATCATCCGGCGTTCGGATTTGTCGCCGGCTGGCTGTCGGCAACCGTGGGGTTTGCCGCGCCGATCGCGCTCGCCGCAATGGCGTTCGGCGTCTATTTCAAATCGATTGTGCCGCAGGCTCCGCCGCTGCTCCTTGGACTCGGCGTCACTTGGCTAGCGGCGCTGGTGCATTTATGTGGCGTCCGCGTCGGTGGCGCTTTCCATAATGTCTGGACAGCACTCAAGCTGTTTCTCATCGCGGTGTTCATCGTCGCCGGATTTGCATACGGCGATGTACAGCCGATTTCATTTACGCCAAGCGGCGCCGATCTGCCCCTCATCGTCAGTGCGCCATTTGCGATCAGCTTGGTGTTCGTGATGTATTCGTATTCCGGCTGGAACGCAGCGACCTATATCGCCGGCGAAATGCGGCAGGCCTCGCGCAATTTGCCGCGCGCGCTGCTTGTGGGCACCTTGATCGTCATCGCTCTTTACGTCGGTCTCAACGCCATGTTTCTCGTCACCACCCCGATGCGGGAATTGGCCGGCCAACTCGACGTTGCCATCATCGCCGGCAATCACGTGTTCGGCGCCTTCGGCGGTCGCATCGTCGGCGCGCTGATCAGCCTGGGTCTGATCTCTTCCATCAGCGCGATGACGTGGATTGGGCCCCGGGTCACGATGACGATGGGGGAGGATATGGCCGCATTGCGAGTGTTCTCGCGCACCTCGAAACGCCACGTACCCGCGGTCGCAATCGTTTTTCAGCTACTGGTCTCAAATCTGCTGCTGCTAACCCAGAGCTTCGAGGCGGTGTTGGACTTCATCCAATTCAGCCTCACCTTTTGCTCGTTTTTCGCGGTGCTGGGCGTCATCAAAATGCGAATCACCCATCCGATGCTGGCGCGCCCCTATCGCGCGTGGGGATACCCGGTGACGCCGCTTATTTTTCTCACCGTAACCTTATTCATGATGTATTATCTTGTCACCAACCGGCCGCTGCAGTGTCTCGCCAGCGTCGCCATGATGTTGGCCGGACTCGTGATTTATTATGCATCTCGCCAGTTATCGCATATCGCTTCTCCGGATGCTCCCCGAACGGCCGCCTGAAGGTAAATGTACCTGACCATGTCCAAAATGATGACGGCTGCCCTTGTGGCCGCTGCGCTGGCGCTGAGCCTGGCGTCGGCGCGTAGCGCCGAGACGGCGTCACCCGAGGACACCGCGCACTTCCTGGCTGGCCTACCGCCCGCCGCGGACTCGCCGCTTGCCGCGCTGAGCAAGAATTCGCTCTGGCAAGATCACGCGCGCCATTTCGATTCCATCTTCGGACGGGAGGAAAGGAACTCGCTTTCGAAGATTCGTGCTTTTTCCAAAGAGCGGCTGACCGAAAAGCACCAGACGTTGCTGTACATGTTCAGCGGCCCCGATTTCCTCTACGCCACTTCTTTCTTTCCGACTGCCTCCACCTATGTGCTGAGCGGTCTTGAGCCAGTGGGCGACATTCCCCAATTGAATGGGTTGCCGCGTGCCAGCGTCGACCAGACACTGCGAAATCTGGAAGTCTCGTTGAGCTCCATCCTCAACTTGAGCTTCTTTATCACCAAAAATATGCAGACCCAGTTGAGTGCCGGAGCAGTCTACGGCACCTTGCCAGTTCTGTATGTTTTTCTGGCGCGGACCGGCAAGACCATCCACGACGTCAGTTTCGTGAGCCTCGACGGCGATGGAAATGTCCAGGTGCAAAACGACACCGGCAGCAAAGGTACCGGCGATCGCTCCGCAAGAGGCGCTCAAGGCGCCGCTAAGGGCGTAAGGATCGTCTTTTCGGACGGCAACGGTCCCAATCAGACTTTGTACTATTTCAGCACCAATGTGGCCGACGACGGCGTCAGAAAATCAGGCTTCTTGGCGTTCTGCGCAAAACTCGGCGTCGCCGATAGCTTCGTCAAAAGTGCCTCCTACCTGATGCACAGCGGCAGTTTCACGACGGTGCGCAATTTTCTTCTCGACCACAGCGCAACGGTCCTTCAGGACGACAGCGGCATTCCCCTCGCCTATTTCGACCCCAAAAAATGGCGGCTTCAACCGTTCGGCCGCTATCTCGGTCCCATTGGGGCGTTCCCCTCGCGCTACCAGGCCGGAATGGCGGAGCTATTTCGCGAGGGCAGCGCCATCCCGATCGATTTTGGGCTCGGATACCGCTGGCGGAGGGACGAATCAAACCTGCTGCTTGCCGAGAGAATCGGCTCCGTCGATGGAACCGGCGTTAGCTCGGCGTTAACCAATGGGCCGGACAGTCCGGGCACGGCAAAGACATCGCCGAAACCGCGTCGAAAGCACAGTGAAACCGGCACTCGGGAAGCACCTTGGGCGCACTGGTTCCAGGGTTTTCCCGTTTTGTTCGGCTCAAGAGCGTCAAATTAGGGACAAAGTCGTAACGGAAATTGCGGGTTCGAGGGGTGGGGAAAATTAAGTGCCACATCGGGTCAGGGGCCCAGCGCCGCAGCTAACCCGTCGACCAGCCGTCAGTTCGGCTGCGGGCCAACGCGAGCGCCATTTCAAACTAGACGCGAACGTACGTCGGCGCGTCGAACCCGTTGTTCATCACTTGCCTTCCGCGCGTGGACATTTCAACGTCGGCGGCGCCCGATATGAACACTTCGATCAGGGTGTCCACCGCGCGAACGCGCTATGGACCGCGATCGAAAATAACCTGCTGGCGATTTCCGCGGTTTCGTTGCTTATCGGCTCCGTGGGCTGGGCCCTGTTTTTTTACAGCGAATACAAATCGCTGTTTGCGACCGCGCCGGCCGCGGACTATGCGCAGACGAGTACCGGTACGACGGTCGTCGGAAAAGCCGACGCGGTCGCCAGTTCAGCCAGCGCTCCTATCCACCCAACGCTAACGGCCGTGATCCGATCGAACGTCGCTGCCGACAGGACGAACGCCGCCAAAATCGTCGCCCGTGAGTGGAGCCTTTTCCAACCGGCGCGGGAAGCAGATCGCGGTCCAGCGCCGGCCGTCAAAGCGGCCGCGACAAAACCTCCGGTCCGCGTGGCGTCACTCGAAAGCACGCCGCTGCCCAGTGCAACGCTTCACCCCGCAACGGCGCCCCAAGTGGCGGCGGTGCACCCTGCTCCCGAACCCGTCATGCCGCCGCTTCCCGCCAACCCGATCGCAAAGACGAGCCTGGTCGATTTCGAGACTGCGCCGTTCCCCTATCACGGCATTGTGCCGGGATCGGACCGTCCGTTCCTAAATGCCGGCGAAGAGGGCCATCGCGGCCACGTCAATTTCCGCGGTCACGTCTTTTGGGAATCGGAAACCTTTAGCGACGATCGGGTCCTGCTTCATATCCCGCCGGGTTTTGATCCCAAACGCCCCGCCGTCATGGTCGTTTTCTTTCACGGCCATGGTGCCGATCTGGCCCGCGACGTTCGCGACCGGCAACGCGTCCCCGCGCAAATTACCGCGGCGGGGGCCAACGCGGTACTGGTCGCGCCGCAATTTGCGTTCGATGCGGCCGATTCCAGCGCGGGGAAGTTTTGGGAGCCTAACGGATTCAAGCGTTTCCTCGACGAGGCCGCGCAGAAGCTCGCCAAAATGTATGGCGATCCGCGCAGCGCCGCGGCGTTCGGCACCATGCCCATCGTCATCGTCGCTTACAGCGGCGGCTTTGGACCGACGCTAGCCGTGCTGGATCGCGGCGGTGCAAATTCGCGCATCCACGGCTTAGTGTTGCTTGATGCGCTTTACGCCGGCATCGACAAGTTCGCGGACTGGATTGCCAATAACAGATCGAGGTTTTTTGTGAGTTCGTACACGCCCCATACGGCGTATCACAATGCCGATCTCGAGCACCTACTCAACGAGCGCTCCGTGTCCCACAGCGCGGAACTCAGGCCTGCCCATCTCCAGGGGATGGTCAGCTTCCTGCCCGCCGGCGACATCTCGCACCGTGATTTTGTGACCCAAGCGTGGTCCAGCAATCCGATCGCGGATATTCTGGCGAGAATGGACGACGTCGATCACAACATTGACGGAGCTGAGGTGACAGCCTCGATTCCTCCGAATGCTGCGACCACGTCAAAGCGCAACTAAGTTTTCGCCACGAACCGGAAAGACGCGACCGGAACAACGCGAATGGGGACGGGTGTGAACCCGTCCCCACACGATCGCCTCGGCGATTTGCCTGGAGACGACGGCAACGCCGACGGCGGCCACTACCCTTACGCGTTACCGAGCGGCAGGGCCACGAACCGCGTGGCGTCGCCCATCTTCACGCGCATCAGAACTTGATGCTTGCCTTGGGCCTTGGCCTCGGTCAGCGCATTGCGCACGTCGCCGGCATTGGCGACGGCCTTGCCACCGACGTCAAGGATGACGTTTCCGGTCGCGAAACCCTGCTCGGCGGCGGGCCCGTCGGGATCGACTCCCGTCACCACGACACCCTTACCGCCGGCGCCGGAGACCTCGTTCGCCGGTGCGACTTGCAGGCCGAGATGCGGCACGCCTGGATTAGGCGCGCTATCTGTAGCGGCGTTGGCCTGCTGCTGGTCGGTCGGCATTGGAGCCAAAGTCAGTGACACCGTCTTTTGTTGACCTTGGCGGACGATGTCGAGATTGACAGAGCTATCCGGCGCCAGCATGCCGATGGTGCGGGCGAGGTCGCGGGCGTCCTTGATCGGCGTGCCATTCACAGCGGTGATGACGTCGCCGGATTCAATGCCTGCCCTGGCCGCCGGACCGCCGTTCTGCGGCTCGTCGACCATCGCGCCCTCGGCCTTCTTCATGCCGAGACTTTCGGCGATGCCCGCGGTCACCGGCTGAATCTGGACGCCAAGCCAGCCGCGCGTGACGTGGCCGCTGTTCTTGAGTTCGGCAACCACTAGTTTCGCAGTATCGGCCGGAATGTCGAAGCCGATGCCGACAGACCCGCCAGACGGCGAGTAGATCGCGGTATTGACGCCAATAACGTTGCCGTCGACGTCGAACGCCGGTCCGCCCGAATTGCCTTTGTTGATCGGCGCATCGATCTGGACATAATCGTCGTATGGGCCTGCCCCAATGTCGCGGCCGCGGGCCGAAACGATACCCGCCGTCACGGTGCCGCCGAGGCCGAACGGATTGCCGACAGCGACCACCCAATCGCCGACTTGCGGCGAATGGTCGGCAAATTTAACGAAGGTAAAATCCTTCTTGCCGTCGACTTTAATGAGGGCGAGATCGGTCTTCGGATCCGTGCCTACGACTTTGGCGGTATAGATCGTCCCGTCGTCGGTCGTAACTTGAACCGACTTTGCGTGGTCGACGACATGATTGTTGGTCACGGCATAGCCGTCCGGCGAGATAAAGAAACCGGAGCCTTCGCCGGTGATGGTCTCGTGACGCCTTGCCGCGCCGTTACGCCCGCCTTGGCCGGGCTGCTGACCGAACTGTTGGAAGAATTTATCGAACGGCGAACCGGGCTGCGCCGGAATTTGCTGATCGTCGTCGCCATTTTCCTGCATGAGCGCAGGCTCAGCGGAGGCAGGAATCTTGACGCGCACCGAAATCACGGCAGGTTTTACTTTCGTGACGAGTTCGGCAAAGCCGGCGGGATGCTGCATGGTCGAATCGGCCGCGCTTGCGGACTGCGTACCGAACGATGACGGCCAGTAGCCGCCCGGCCCGGCGAGCAGGACGGCTGCGCCTATTCCCGCGACAGACGCCATAAGCGTGAGCCGACGGGCTGTGAGAAGAGCGGATTTCTTGGAATTTTCCGGATTGCTTCGAGGCATAACGTGTCTCCTTGGGTGAATGCGTCGCAACGGCCCTGTCACAGACAATTGGTGATGACGGATTACGCCGACCTGGAGAGGGCATTAATTCGGAGAAATATTTGACGGCGCGCCCGGAGCTGCATCATGCTGGAGGTATCATCACCGGGAATCTCGTCGGAGATGCAGGTCGCGGATCACGCGATACCACCGGCAACACCGCGGACGACTGAGCCTGCCTAATAATTGGGCGACTACTGCCCCAGATGCCGAGGGGGCGCAGTGCCCTCCCCCTCGCTCGTTCGGGAGAGCTATTGAATCAAGCACTTAAGCTGCGGCAATGGCGGCGGGTGGGATGGCACGCGGCTTGCGGAAGAGTTCCCAACGATCACGCCGCTAGCCCCTGGGAGGCTTGAATGAAACGTCGCCAATTCCTCAAATCGATGACCGCGTTGACCGCCGCAGCCGCGGTTCCGGCGCCGGCCATCTGGTCGCCGGCCAAGGCGCAAGCGCGCAACGAAACATTGCTGCTGGTCACCGAAAACGGCCCGAACAACCTCGACATTCATGGCGTCGGAACCAACCGGCCAGGTTATGAAGCGTCGTGGAATTGCTACGACCGGCTCATCACCCATGACAAGAAAACGCTTCCCGACGGTTCGCTGTCCTATGACCGCGACAAGTTCAAGCCCGAGCTCGCTGAGGACATGAATATCGGCGACATGTCGGTCACCTTCAAATTAAAGAAGAATGCCAAATTCCAAGACGGAACCCCGGTCACGGCAAAAGACGTGAAATGGTCGTTCGACCGCGCCGTCACTGTCGGAGGCTTTCCGACTGTACAAATGAAGGCCGGCACGCTCCTCAACAAGGAGCAGTTTGTCGTTGTCGACGACGCCACGTTCCGTGTCGACTTCGTCAAAAAAGATCGCCTTACTATCCCCGACCTCGCGGTGATCGTGCCCGGCATCTATAATTCGGAACTGCTGAAGAAGCAGGCCACCGACAAGGACCCCTGGGCGCTCGACTACACCAAAAGCAATACCGCCGGCAGCGGCGCCTATAAGGTCACGAGTTGGAAGCCCGGCGTCGAAGTCGTCTACGAGCGCAACGACGACTGGGTCGGCGGCAAGCTGCCGCAGCTCAAAAAGGTCATTTGGCGCACCATCCCATCGGCTGGTAACAGGCGCGCTCTGATGGAGCGCGGCGACGCCGACATTTCCTTTGATTTGCCCGCCAAGGACTTCTCCGAGATGAAGAAGGAAGCCAAGCTCAAGATGATTTCCAACCCGATCGGCAACGGCATGTATAGCCTGGAAATGAACGTCGTGAATCCGCCGTTCAATAATGCGAAAGTCCGCCAAGCTGTTGCCTACGCGATCCCCTATCAAAAGATTCTCGATGCCGCGATGTTCGACATCGGCAATCCCCTCTCGGGCGGCAAGTCAAATGACGTCACGGCGATCAATTGGCCGCAACCGACCGGATATTCGACCGATATTGGAAAGGCCAAGGTGCTGATGCAAGAAGCTGGCGCCGGTGCCATCGACACCGCCATCTCCTTCGATCTCGGCGACGCCGTAAATTCCGAGCCGATCGCAGTGCTTATCCAGGAGAGCCTCGGCCAAATCGGCATCACCACGACCATCAACAAGATACCCGGCTCAAACTGGCGCAGCGAAATGGCCAAAAAGTCGATGCCGATGATGGTAAACTTCTTCTCGGGCTGGCTGGATTATCCGGAATACTTCTTTTTCTGGTGCTATTCCGGCCAGAACGCGATCTTCAACACGCCGAGCTACGTGAACCCGGAGATGGACGCGCTGATCGACGGCGCGCGCGCGGCGGCGGCCGTGGGCGACAAGGATAAATACGCGACCGACGTGAAAGGCTTTATCTCCAAGGCCTATCACGATGTGCCTCGCGTCCCGCTGTTGCAGCCGTATCTCAACGTCGCCACTCAGAGCAATATTTCGGGATATTCTTACTGGTTCCACCGTCAGGTCGACTACCGCTCGATCGTAAAGGCGTGATGACTTCGCGGCCTGCCACG
>Ga0181537_10005222_pt1 | contig 10534 bp, 7 predicted proteins | sample PEATcosm2014_Bin_39_FD_119765 | JGI IMG/M metagenome (GOLD analysis project Ga0181537, IMG submission 119765) | Peatland microbial communities from MTU Mesocosm Facility, Houghton, MI, USA - PEATcosm2014_Bin23_10_metaG | ecosystem: Environmental > Terrestrial > Soil > Wetlands > Peat | place... | reverse complement strand
TTGTTCACATCCTTGAGGTTGCTGCTCGCCAAAAATCCACGCAAAACCGCGCGCGTGACCGGATCAATGTTTGGCAATTCGCGCGCATGACCGCCGTAAGTGATGTAAATGCGGTCGGCGCTTGCCGGCGCGAGTTGCGCCAGCAATTTTCCGAGCGCCTCGCCGAGCGGCAGATAAGGCTTCACCTGCTCGTAAGTCTTCGCGTCGAGATACGGCAGGTTCACCGCGTTGCGGACTTCGCCGGTGAGCAGGTAGCCCGCGATGACCTCGGCCACTTCGATGCCGCATTTCTCCTGCGCCTCGTTGGTGCTCGCACCGAGATGCGGCGTCAAAATCAAATTCGGTTGCTTGCGATACGGATGGTCGGCGGGCAGCGGCTCGACGGCAAAAACATCCAGCGCCGCGCCGCCCACCTTGCCGGATTCAAGCGCGGCAATCAGGTCGGCCTCGGAAATGATTTCGCCACGCGCGCAATTCACGATTTTCACGCCGGGCTTCATTTTGGCGAACGCGGCGGCGTTCAGCATGTTTTTCGTTTCCGGCGTCACCGGCATGTGGACGGTGATGAAATCAGCCGCGAGATAAACCTGGTCCAGGCTCGAGGCGAATTCCGCGCCGATGGCCTTTGCGCGGTCTTCGGTCAAATAAGGATCGTAGGCGATGACTCGCATACCGAAGGCAATCGCGCGCTTGGCGACCTCCGTGCCGATGCGGCCCATTCCCAGAACGCCGAGAGTCTTCCCGGCCAGTTCCGCGCCTTGAAAAAGTTTCCGGTCCCATTTGCCCGCGACCATTGTTGCGTGCGCCTGCGGCACCTTGCGCGCCAGCGAGAGCAGCATGGCGAAGCTCAACTCGGCGGTCGTCACCGTGTTGCCGCCGGGCGTGTTCATCACCACCGTGCCGTGCTGCGTGGCGGCTTCGATGTCCACGTTGTCCACGCCCACACCGGCGCGGCCGACGACGCGCAATTGCTTCGCGGCCTCGATGACGTTTTTGGTGACTTTTGTTTCCGAACGGACGACCAGTGCGACGGCGTCCGCCACGAGCGGGAGCAGCTCCGCTTCCGGCAGACGTTTCGGCAGCACGACGACCTGAAATTCAGGCCGCTGTTGCAATAGGGCGATGCCTTTCGGCGAAATAGGATCACAAACGACAATTTTCATGCAAAAAAGGAGCGCGAGTATAGCAAGGAACCGGGGAAGGTCAAACAATCAAATTCCGTAATTTTAATCCGTCGGCTGGTGAGCAGACGTGACCCTTCACCTAAATGGTTTTCAACACGACAAGCAGGCGCTGAAACGCCGCGTCTCGGGCTTTTTTGTTGGCGTCGTTCGCGTCCGGCGCTTCGCCCGCGCGCATGAAGCCGTGGCCGGCGCCGTCGTAAATCACCGGCTCGTAGGTTTTGCCGACGGCTTTCATCTGCTCCGTCGCCTTCGGAACGGTCGCCGTCACGCGCGCGTCGTTGCCGCCGTAAAAGCCATAGACAGGGCAATTGATTTTCGCCATGTCATCCGCATTCGGCGGCGTGCCGTAAAAGACGAACGCGGCTTTCACGTTCTTGTCGTTCGTGGCGAACCGGAACGATTGTCCGCCGCCCCAGCAAAATCCGGCGGCGACGACTTTGCCGTTGCCCGCGGGAATTTTTGCCGCGTAATCCGCCGCCGCGGCCAGATCGGCGGTGATCTGCTCCGGCGGCAGCGCCATGATGGCCTTGCCGACATTGCCGCCGCTTTTGATCAATTCCTCCGTGCCGCCGTTGGTCACGGCGCCGGACAGCAAATCCGGCGCGATGACGATATAACCCTCGGCGGCAAGCTCGTCCGCCATTTCGCATGCCCAATCCGTCAGCCCGTAAATTTCGTGGATCATCACAATGGTTGTCGCCTTGTCCTTCACCTCGGGATAAACGACGAAGCATTGCACCTCGCGCGAGTCGTGAATGACCTTCACCCATTCCTGATGACGCGGGGATTTTTCCAGCTTCGCCTTCGCCCAATCCTGGGCCTGAAGACCGATTGCCGCGAAAATTAAAACAGCGAGAGTAATGATGAATCGTTTCATGGAATTGGCACCCAAATTTTATTTGAAACGCCGGGCGGATAGTGACTCGTTTTGGAGTTTGGAGTTCCGCCTTCAGGCGGTCCCAAGGCCGCGTGAACGCGGAACTCCGAACCAAACGATAAATCACCGCCGGGCGGATTGAAAGATTCCCGCCCGGCGGGATTGTTAAATTGTCACTGCAACTTTTTCTTCGCGTCGTCCGGCACTTCAATTGTGGTCGTGCCGACATCCTTGATTTCCACCGTCGTCGTGCGGTCCACATCGCGGTCGTTGCCGTTGAAGCTCACTGTGCCGGTGACGTGAAACTGGTATTTCACCAGCTTGCCGTCAGCGATCCAGAACGTCACGGAGCCTTTGGGATTGGTGATGGTCGGGCCTTCACCGCCGCCATTGCCGCCGCCGCGCGGCCGGAACGACAGCAGCGCCTTCGCGCCGTCGTCGGTCAGGTCGCCGGAAATGCCATTGGTGCCGGCGGTCAGGTCACCGGCCTGGCCCACGAGGTCGGCGGCTTGAAGGTCCGGTGTCCTGTAATTTTGCAGCATGCGCGCGAGGAACATCATGGGGTTGAATCCACCGTCGCCGTTGTCCTGCGAGATCTCCGCCAGCGACTGCCAGCCGTTGTCCGGGGTGTTGACCGCGCCGTTCGTGCCTTGAAGCACGGCGAGGGTCGTGTTGTCGCCGCGAGTCATGGAAATCCAGGTGTAACCGCCCTTCTCCGTCTTGCCGTCGGTCGGGCCGCCGCCAAATCTTCCGCCGCCATTAGGCGATTCGACCGACGAGTGCCACGAGTAATTGGCCGAGGCGCCGAGCGCGGCGGCGGCGGCTTTCACGTCATCCTTGGGGTTGGAATCCGCGGCCAAAAGCGAGCCGGACGCCAGGATCATCATGCTGAAAAGAATATTTTTTTTCATAAGAATTGGACTTGGTTTTGGGAACGGTTTGATTCTGGCACAGCCGCCGGGTGAATTCAATTCAAAAATCCCTATTTCTTTTGGCGGAATCCGCTATGCTGACGCGCAAATGAGCAAGCTGCTGTTGATTGACGACGAAGAGGACGTGCGGTATTCGTTCGAGCGGATTTTCAATTCGCCGGACATTGAACTGGCCACCGCCGCCAGCGGCGAGGAGGGATTGAAGGCCATTCCCAAGTTCAAACCCGATCTCGTGCTGATGGACGTGCGCATGACCGGCATGACCGGCCTCGAAACCCTGCGCCGCATCCGCCAGAGCGATCCGAAGCTGCTCGTGATTTTGATGACCGCCTACGGCACGACGCAGATGGCCATCGAGGCGATGAAGCTCGGCGCCTACGATTATCTGCTCAAGCCGTTCGACATTCCCAAGCTCAAGGAAATCGTCGGCAACGCGCTCAAGGCCGCGCGCGACATGAAGCAGGTCGTCTCCTACGAGCCGCTGCTGGAATCGGAGGATTACGAACTGGGCATCGTGGGACGCAGTGAACCGATGCAGCAGGTCTTCAAACTCATCGGCCAGGTCGCCGGAACCGATGCCACCGCGCTCGTCACCGGCGAGAGCGGCACCGGCAAGGAACTCGTCGCCCGCGCGATTTACCATCACAGCAACCGCAGCGAACAGCCGTTCCTCGCGGTGAATTGCGCCGCCATTCCTGAACAACTGCTGGAAAGCGAATTGTTCGGCCACGAGAAAGGCTCGTTCACCGGCGCGACCAACCAGCGCATCGGCAAATTCGAGCAGTGCAACAAAGGCACGATTTTTCTCGATGAAATCGGCGACATGACGCCCGCCACGCAGACCAAAATCCTCCGCGTCCTCCAGAGCGGCACGTTCGAGCGCGTCGGCGGCGGCCAGCCAATTCAAGTGGACGTGCGCGTCATCGCCGCGACAAACAAGCAGCTCGAGGCCGCCGTCGCCGCCAAGCAGTTCCGCGAGGATTTGTTTTACCGGCTGAACGTCGTGCGCATCCACATAGCGCCGCTGCGCGAACGCCGCGACGACATCCCGCTGCTGGTGAATTATTTTTTGGAGAAGATCGCCCGTGAACTCCAGCGCGCGCCCAAATCCGTCGCCGCCAGCGTGATCAAGACGCTCGAGAAATATCATTGGCCCGGCAACGTGCGCGAACTGGAGAACGCCATTCGCCGCGCTCACGTCATGGCCAAAAGCGATGCGATTTTATTGAATGATTTGCCGCCGGAGATTTCCGGACAGAGCGGCAGCGGCGCCCCGCCGCCAGCGGCCACCGTTGGCGAAGCGGCCTCCACCGACGCCGCCGCGATTGCCCGGCAATTGTTCCAATGGGCCAGGCGCGATCCGAAATTGAAAATCATTCCCGCCGTGGAGCGCGAGCTGGTGGTGCAGGCGCTCAAGGAGACGAACGACAACCAGATTCAGGCGGCGAAGCTGCTGGGCATCACGCGCGCCACGCTGCGCAAGCGCATCGAGAAATTCGGCATCCAGCGCGAGTTGAATGTGAAGTGACATGGAAGCAAGCCTGAAGAATTATATGTCCATTGCGCAATTTCGGCCAAATCCGGCCTTGTAAAGCGCGGGAAGCCATAAAATTCAAATCAAGACACTCCCTTGACACCGTGCTTGCTTTCCACGCCGTGCCGTTCCATGCTATGATTCATTCTCGTCCCCGCGTGGCGGGGCGTTTGATTTGATTTTACATGAACACTGTTTCCGATCTCGGTCTTGACCTTGAAAAGCTGTTTCAACCTGCGTGGGCGCAGGGGAAAACAGAGGCCAACCGCTTTGACAAATTCACCGGCAACGAGGGCATGAAGCCCGAACGCAGCTTCAGCGGCAAACCCGGCGAACGCCGCGGCCCGCGCCGCGAGGGCGGTGGTGGTGGTTTTGGCGGCGGTGGCGAACGCCGTGGCGCTGGCGGCGCGCCGCGCGGGGGCTCCAAGTTTGGTGACCGCAAAGGCGGCTTAGGTCGCCGCGATGATCGTCGTGAACCGGAACGCCGCGAAGCGCCCGCGCCGCTGCCGGAAATCGGCGTCACGTTTTTGCCCGATGAAAACGGCGTTGAGTCGCTCGCTCGTCAGATCAAGATGACCGGTCGCGCGTATCCGCTGTTCGACATCGCGCGGCTCATTTTGCAGAAGCCGGAGCGTTACACCGTCAAGCTCACCGTCCAGAAAAAGCCCGACGGCGCAGTTGCCCAGCCGCTGTTCGTTTGCGCGCTGGATGAGACGCCGTGGTTGAGCGAGGACGAGGCCGTCGCGCACGTCCTGAAAACTCATTTCGCCACGTTTTACCAAGCCGAGCGCACAGCCATCGAGCCGCCGAAGGGCCGATACACCTTCGTCGCGCAATGCGGCGTGAGCGGCGTCATCCTCGGCCCGCCGAACCATCACGATTACCAGAACCAATTGCGCAAGCTGCACACCGAGCGGTTTTCCCGGATGCCGTTCGACGTGTTCAAGTCGCGCGTGAAAATCGTGAAGGACGAGGAAGTCGTCAAGAAATGGGTCGAGGAGCAGAGCTTCAAGACCGAATACACCGTGCTGAACGTGCCGGAACCGCTGAAGCTGCCGAGCCTCGAAGAGGTCGAGAAACATTTCCGCGCCGTCCACAAGGACACGATCATCAAATCCGTCGAGTCGCACACGGTCAGCGGCGTGCTGAGCCGCAGCCTGCGCAGCCGCGAATTGCAGCGGCTCGTGCGCAACGACTGGGAGCGCCAATGCTATTTCCCGCTGCAACTGGCGACGAAGTTGAGCCAGATGTTCGCCGGGCTCGGCCTCCAGTTTTTCAAGGTCAACAAAACCGTCACACACGTCGGCGTCGCGCGTCCGCAATTCCTCGACCTCGAAACCACGCCGGTTTCCGAAAGCATCAAGAGCATCATCGGCTTCATCAACACGAACCCGAAATGCACGCGCCGGAAAATGATCGAGGCGCTCGCGCCATCCCCGGCGGTCATCGAGGTGAAGCCGGAGGAACAAAAATCCGCCGAACCGACGCCGGAGCAGAACGCGTTGATTGCCGATTTGCACTGGCTGATTCATCAGGGTCACGTTTTGGAATTTGCCGATGCCCGCATGGACACCGCCAAAAAACCGCTGCCCCGGCCGGTAAAGCAGGAGAAAAAGAAGGCCGAAGGAAAGCCGGCGGCGGAAGGCGAAGCGGCTGCGGCAACTGAAACTGTGCCGCAAGTGGAAGGCGACGTTGAATCTGCTGCTGAAATTTCCGCACCTACTGAAACGGTTGCCGAACCTGCGGTGGAAGCGCCTGCTCCAACCGAAGCCGCCGTGCCTGCATCCGAAGTTCCGGCTTCCGGCGAATCAACTTCTTCCGTGGTTGAGCCAGCGCCTGTTCCAGAAACGACTCCGCCGCCTGAAGAAGTTCCGTCGCCCTCATAATCAAATTCGTAGCAGCGGACGTGAGTCCGCTCTGAATTTCAAAATCAGTAAATATGAGCCGACTGACGTCAGCTGCTACAAATTCATTGCTTTCTTTAATCCATCGCCCTGATAGACTGACACATGGCTTTTAGCAAATTAGGTCTCGCTCCGGCAATCGTGGACGGCGTCAAGGCGATGGGTTACATCGAGCCGACGCCCATCCAGCTCCGCGCCATCCCGCTCGTGCTCGCCGGACGCGATGTCATCGGCAGCGCGCAGACCGGCACCGGCAAGACCGCCGCGTTCGCCCTGCCCATCCTTTCGAAACTCGGCACGCACGCGCCCGGCCCGCGCGCTCTCATCCTCGAACCCACGCGCGAACTTGCCGCGCAGGTGGAGACCGCCATCCACGATTACGCGCGCTTCACCAATCTGAAAACCACCGTCGTTTATGGCGGCGTCGGCTATGGCCGGCAGACGGATGAATTGCGCGCCGGAACGGACATCGTCATGGCCACACCCGGACGGTTGCTCGATCATTTGGAAAAAGGCACGGTGCGACTCGACAAGGTTCAATTCCTCGTGCTCGACGAGGCTGACCGGATGCTCGACATGGGATTCCTGCCGGATGTGCGCCGCATTCTCGATCGCATTCCGCGCCAGCGCCACACCGCGCTCTTTTCCGCGACGATTCCGCCGCAGATCGAGACGCTCATCAAATGGGCGATGAACAATCCGGAAACGATTGAGATTGGTGCGCGCAGGACGCCCGCCGAGACCGTGAAGCATGTGATTTATCCCGTTTCCGATTCCCAGAAATCCGACCTGCTGCTCCAGTTGCTTGAGCGCGTGAATTACAACTCCGTGCTGGTTTTCTGCCGGACGAAACACGGCGCGGACCGCATCGCCGGCCTGCTTAAGCGCAACAACCACGCCGTGGCCGTGCTGCATTCCAACCGCACGCAGCGCGAGCGCGAGCAGGCGCTGGCGGGTTTTCGCGACGGCAAGTTCGAGGTGCTCGTCGCCACGGACATCGCGGCGCGCGGACTCGACATCGCGGAGGTGAGCCACGTCATCAATTACGACGTGCCGCAGCATCCGGAGGATTACATCCACCGCATCGGGCGCACCGGCCGCGCGGAACACAGCGGCGACGCCTTCACCATCATGACCGCCGAGGATTCCAGCCATGTCTTCGCCATCGAACGCTTCATCAGCCAGAAAATCCCCCGCGTGAAGCTGGAAAATTTCGACTACAAATACACGATGCTCTTCGAGGAAGGAAAACCCGGTGCGCCGAAAGGTTTCCCCGGCAAAGCCCGCGGCGCTCGCGTCCACGGCGGCTACCACTTCGCGCCGGGGCGGAGACGTTGATTTCTGAATCCAACCTGGTGCCTTCCAGACTGGAACGGAATCGCGCTTGTCGCTGCGCACAACTTTCCGCATCCTCCTCGCAATGGCTGAACGCGCGGTTTCCAATCTGAACAAACCGGACGTGGCGCTGGAAATGACGCTGCGCCCCTCGCTCTTTTCCGAATTCACCGGCCAGCCCAGGGTCAAGGAGCGATTGGAAATCGCCGTCGCCGCCGCCAAAAAACGGAAGGAGCCGCTCGACCACATTTTGCTCAACGGCCCGCCCGGCCTCGGCAAGACCACGCTCGCCAACATCCTCGCCAAGGCGATGGGCGCGAATCTCAAATCCACCAGCGGCCCGACGATTGAAAAGGCCGGCGACCTCGCTGGCCTGCTCACGAACCTCGAAGAAGGCGACGTGCTGTTCATTGACGAAATCCATCGCCTGCAAAAAACCATCGAGGAATATCTTTACCCGGCGATGGAGGATTTCAAACTGGACATCATCATTGACCAGGGGCCGAACGCGCGCAGCGTGCGGCTGAACCTGCCGCGCTTCACGCTCATCGGCGCGACCACGCGCAGCGGCCTGCTCACCGCGCCGCTCCTCACACGCTTCGGCATGCGCGAACGGCTGGATTATTACGTCGGCGACGATTTGCAGAAAATCGTTCTCCGCTCGGCGCGTCTGCTCGATGTCGAAATCGAGGAGGCCGGCGCGCATGAAATCGCCCGGCGCAGCCGCGGCACGCCGCGCATCGTCAACAACCTGCTCCGGCGCGTCCGCGATTACGCGCAGGTCCGGCACGACGGTCGTATCACGAAGGAAGTCGCGGACAAGGCGCTGGCGATGCTGGAGATTGACCAGAACGGCCTCGACGAAATGGACAAGCGCATCCTTGAAGCCGTCATCACGAAATTCGGCGGCGGGCCGGTCGGCGTGAATTCGCTCGCCGTCGCCGTGGGCGAGGAGCCGGACACGATTGAGGAGGTGTATGAGCCGTATCTCATCATGGAAGGCTACCTCAACCGCACCTCGCAGGGCCGCGTCGCGACGGAGTTGAGTTACAAAAAGCTGGGTTTGAAAACGGCGACGGGAAGTCAGCCGAAATTGCTTTGATTTATAGGCGGCTTTTGCCTTTCCTTCCGCGCTTAATCCGTGTTCAATTTCTGCCGCTTTGCGATCCGTTTTCAAACCGCAAACCGGTATCACGATCGAAAATTGAAAGGATTAAGCCTCTATCGCCAGGAGACATTGCGCCGCGCGTTCACGCTGATTGAACTGCTCGTCGTCATCGCCATCATCGCCATTCTTGCCGCGATGATTCTGCCGGTATTGAGCCGCGCCAAGCAAAAGGGCCAGCAGGCGGTGTGTCTTTCCAACCTCAACCAGATCGGCCTGGCGATTATCATTTATCTCAACGACAACAACAATCGCTTCCCTGACCGGCGTGATTTGAAGTCCAGCCTTCCCGGCGGTTTTCATCCGTGGCCAACCGCAATCTGGCCGTCGGGTCCGTCCGCACCAACCCCGGCTGACCCGCGCGCCGGCTGGGCGGCGACGACTTTTTCAAATGAAAACCCGAACTTCGCCATCTGGTCCTGTCCGGCGGCGGTGAATTCACGCGTCGGCAACATCGTGCAATCCGTTCAGGCCATCTCGAATGACACCAACGCGCCGCTCTGCCGCTACTGGGCCTGGCGGTTCGACCGCATTGACAATCCCGTTGCGTTGGAGGATTTCTGGGGCAAGTCGGCCGTCCAGGCCGTGAGGGATCTCGAATCCACCAACGACCCGCTCGTCGGCCCGATCAACGGATCCAGCGATGTCGAGCTGGTTGTGGATCCATATTATCCAAAGACAACCCCCACCGTTCCCGCCGGATTCAGCGGGCGCACCATCCACGGCGGCGGGCGCTGCCGCGTTTATCTCGATGGCCATACGCAATTTCTTCGCGACCCCAGAACGCCGTTGCAGTGAGCAATTTTCTTTCGCTCCGGCGGCAATTCGTGTTTCATGGTCGCCGTTTGAACCATGCCCAAGCGCACTGACATCCACAGCGTCCTCATCATCGGCGCCGGCCCGATCATCATCGGCCAGGCCTGCGAGTTTGATTATTCCGGCACGCAGGCGTGCAAAGCCCTCCGCGAGGAAGGCTACCGCGTCATCCTCATCAACTCCAACCCGGCCACCATCATGACCGACCCGGAGTTTGCCGACCGCACCTACATCGAGCCGATCACGCCGGAATGCGTCGAGAAAATCATCATCCGCGAGAAGGACGAGATGAAGCGGCTCAAGGCGAAGGGCAAACTCGTCCTGCTTCCAACTTTGGGCGGCCAGACCGCGCTCAATACCGCGATGTCGCTCCACAAATCCGGCGTGCTCGAAAAGCACGGCGTTGAAATGATTGGCGCGAAGGCCGAGGCCATCCAAAAGGGCGAGGACCGGCAGATTTTCAAGGACCTCATGCTGAGCATCGGGCTGGATGTTCCCATTTCCGGCACCGCGCACAATCTGGACGAAGCCCGCGCCGTGGCCGACAAGATCGGCAAGTTCCCGCTCATCATCCGGCCCGCGTTCACCCTCGGCGGCACCGGCGGCGGCATCGCCTACAACCGGGACGAATTCGACGGGCTTGCCAAGCGCGGCATGGAGCTCTCGCCTGTCTCGGAAATCCTCATCGAGGAATCCCTCCTCGGCTGGAAGGAATACGAGATGGAAGTCATGCGCGACAAGGCCGACAACTGCGTCATCATCTGCTCCATCGAGAACTTCGACCCCA
>Ga0181537_10005221_pt1 | contig 10534 bp, 9 predicted proteins | sample PEATcosm2014_Bin_39_FD_119765 | JGI IMG/M metagenome (GOLD analysis project Ga0181537, IMG submission 119765) | Peatland microbial communities from MTU Mesocosm Facility, Houghton, MI, USA - PEATcosm2014_Bin23_10_metaG | ecosystem: Environmental > Terrestrial > Soil > Wetlands > Peat | place... | reverse complement strand
ATTCGAGACATAGACGGTCGTTTCGGGACTGCTCGCCGCCATCGCCTGTTGCCTTCCGATCAGGATGTTCGTTCCGAGACTGAGCCCCGTCGCGCCAAAGCCGAGCGCCATCAAGCGCCGGCGTGCCAGCCGCTTCCGTTCCATCGCTCCCTCCCGTGTTTTGCCGGGAGGGTAGGGAGATCGGCCCGGCCAGGCAAGACGGACAAGCCGGCGGTTCGTGCCCAGAGCGCGCTCGCCCATGATTGAAGCACTTCAATAAAATCGCCTCCTCCCGGCTTGACCCGGGGGTCCTCGTCTTCCTGTGCGAACGATGGGGAAAGAGGACGCGGGTGGGCGGGTCCAGCCTGACCAAAGTGCTAAGGAAGCGAGTCAGTCCAAACAGATCGCGCTTTAACGGAGCGGGATTGCTTCGCTTCGCTTGCGATGACAGCTCAACCGGCCGATTTGACCGCGCCGCTTTGATGCAGCGCCGCGATGTCGGCGCCGGAGAAACCCCAATCGCGCAGCACGTCGTCGGTGTTTTCCCCGGTATAGGCGGGCGGGCGAGCCACTTGGGTCGGGGTCCCGGAAAAGCGCGGCGCCGGGGCCGGCTGGGCGATGCCGTCGATCTCGACAAAACTGTCGCGGTGCCGGTTGTGCTCGTGCCGGATTGCTTCGGACATTTTCAGCACCGGCGCGAAGCAGATATCGGTCTGCTGCATGATCGCGACCCATTCCGCGCGGGTCTTTTGCTTGAAGAGCGCGGCGAAGCGCTGCTGCATGGCCGGCCATTGCGAGCGATCGGATTGCCCCGGCAATTCGATGCCTTCGAGCCCGGTATGGGTTAAGAGCAGTCGATAGAATTGCGGCTCGATCGAGCCGACGGTGACGAACTCGCCGTCCTTTGTCTCATAGACATGATAGAAATGCGCGCCGCCATCGGTGCGGTTATGGCCGCGCTCCTCGATCCAGGCGCCCGAGGCGAGCGCGCCGTACATCGAGGTCATCAGCGAAGCGGCGCCCTCGACCATCGAGCAGTCGATGACCTGACCCACGCCGCTCGCTTTCGCCCGCAGAATGCCGGCCAGCACGCCCATCGCCAGATACAGCGCACCGCCGCCAAAATCGCCGACCAGATTGAGCGGCGGCACTGGCGGCCCGCCCGCCTGGCCGATCGTCGCCAGCGCGCCGGACAAGGCAATGTAGTTGATGTCGTGTCCGGCGATATGGGCGATCGGTCCGTCCTGGCCCCAGCCGGTCATCCGGCCGTAGACGAGGCGCTTGTTGCGCGCGAAACAGATATCGGGGCCGAGCCCGAGCCGCTCCATGACGCCAGGCCGAAACCCCTCGATCAGCGCGTCGGCCTGATCGATCAGGCGCAGCGTGGCTTCGACCCCCGCCGGGTTTTTCAAATCGACCGCGATGTTGGGCCGGCCTCGCGCCAGCAGGTTAAAGCGCGCGTCGTTACCGTCGCGGTCGGTGTCGAGCCCGACATTGGCGACGCGGTCGACGCGCACCACCTCGGCCCCCATATCGGCGAGCAGCATCGCGCAAAACGGCCCCGGCCCGATACCGGCGAGCTCGACGATCTTCAACCCTTCGAGCGGTCCCATGTTTCATTCCCTTCCGCTTCTGCCGCGATGCCGATTGCGACGATCCCCCGCCTCGTCATCCCGACGCAGGTCGGGACCCATGTCTGCCCTGGATACCGGCCTTCGCCGGTACGACGATAAAAGTCGGATGGCCCCGCAATATTTAGCTTTAGTCTCTATCGCATCGGAGCGGGCGGCAAGGAGGGGAAAAGATGCGGATCGTGATCACCGGCGGGTGCGGGTTTCTCGGCCGGCGGCTGGCGCTGCTGCTCCTCGAAAAAGGCAGCGCGCTCGGCGCCATCGACGAGATGGTGCTGTTCGACAACGCGCCCTCGGCCCTGCCGCTGCCCGACGATAAGCGGGTGAGGCTGGTTACCGGCGATATCGCGGATCGCGACACGGTCAAGGGTTTGATCGCGCCGGGGACCGATGCCGTGTTTCATCTGGCCGCAATCGTCAGCGGGCAGGCCGAGGCCGACACCGATCTCGGCTACCGGGTCAATCTCGATGGCACGCGCGCCGTTCTCGAAGCCTGCCGTGGCCTTGGCACCGCGCCGCGCTTGGTGTTCGCCAGTTCGCTCGCGGTTTATGGCGGGGAGCTGCCGGCGGCGGTCGGCGACGATACGGGGTTGCACCCGCAAACCTCCTATGGTGCGCAGAAGGCGATCGGCGAGCTTCTGGTCAACGATTACAGCCGCAAAGGCTTTATCGACGGCCGCGCGCTCCGTTTGCCGACCGTGGTCGTACGACCGGGCCTGCCGAACCGCGCGGCCTCGACGTTCGCGTCGTCGATCATCCGCGAGCCACTGGCCGGCAAGGACGCGATCTGCCCCGTCGTGCCCGAGACGGTGATGGCGCTGGCTTCGCCGCGTCGGGTCGTCGCCGCGCTCGCCCATGCGCTCGATATTCCGGGCGACGCGCTCGGCACCAATCGCACGCTGCAGGTGCCCGGTTTCTCGGTCAGCGTTGGCGACATGGCGGCGTCGCTGCGCCGTGCCGGTGGCGAGAGCGCCTACAAGCGCATCTCCTGGCAGCCCGACGCGGCGATCCAGAAAATCATCTCCGGTTGGCCGCTGGCGTTGGCGACGCCGCGCGCCGACGCGCTCGGCTTCGAGCGCGATTCGGGCATCGACGAGGCCGTCCAATTCTTTATCGAGGACGACCTCGCGATGCAGAAGACGCTCGTCGGGTAGGCGCCTATTCGGCGGCGGCCTCGACAAGCCGCAGCCGAGCCGGGGCTTCCTCGGTGACCATCTCGAGCTGGCCGACCGTCTCCTTGCCGAACAGTACCGGGATAAAGGCACCGGCCAGCAGCACGACGGTGATCGAGCCGAAGAAGATAAACGCCGACCCGGTGTACGGTTCGATCAAGAAAGGTGCCAGTACGCCGGCGAAGATGCGGCCGGACGCCTCGCCAAAAACATTACCGCGGCCGCGCAACGCCGTCGGAAATTGCTCCGACAGATAGACCCGCGTCACGGTAAAGGACGACAGCGCGGTGAAACCGAGGATGACCGCGCCAGTGGTCATCGCGATGCCGGCATAGTCGCCGGTCAGATGCGCGCACGCCATCAGCACCAGCCCAGGAAACGCGCCGGAGAGCGCGTAGGCGATCGTCCGCCGCCGCCCGAAACGCTCCATCAGATAGGCGTTGAACGCCTTGCCGGGGATCGTCGACAGGAAGACGATCGTCGTGATGCCAAAGCTCATCGTCACCGCCGCGCCCTGGTCGATCAGCGCTTTCGGCAGCAGGATGGCGCTGAGGTAATAGGCCGTTCCGGCGCACATGCCGGTCAGGATGCCGACCATGGTCCAACGGAGCTGACCGGGCGCGAACAAGGCGCTGAAGGGCGGCAATTTTGCCCGCGCCTCGGCGAGGTTGTTGCCTAAATCCGCGACCGTCAGCGGCGGGATCTTGTTACCGCAGCGCCGGATAAACTGGTTGACCGTCTCGACCGCTGCCTCGGTCTGGCCGCGCCGCAATTGCCAGCGCGCGCTTTGCGGGATCACCAGATGCACGAGGATCGGTACGACAAAGAGCGCGAGCCCGCCCGGCAGAGCGATCCAGCGGAACCCGTTCGCATTGCCGACCAGGAGACCGGCGACCAACGGGAGCAGGGCGAACGCGCTCGCCAGGCAGATCTCGTAGATCGCGCCGTAAGTGCGGCGGTGCTGCGCCGGCATCAGTTCGGCGGCCACCGGGAACGGCGCGGTGATCGCAAAGCCGAGGCCGAGGCCGGTCAGCAGGCGGACGACGATCAGCTGCTCGGCGGTCTGTACGAAGGGGATCAGCAGTGTGAAGAAGGTCATGCTGATCACCCCGATCTGGATGATCGTCTTGCGGCTGACATGGTCCGAAATCGCGGCGGAGATGAACCCGCCGACCACGACGAACATCGTCGCGGCGATGGTCAGCCAGCGGATCTGCTCGGGCGTGATGTGCAGCGGCCCCTTGGCCAGGACCAGCAGCGAGCCGGTCAGCGCCAGATCATACCCGTCGGTAAAGCCGACAAGGCCGAGCACCAGGATCACCGCGATGTGGTAGCGGCTGAAAGGAATGCTGTCGAGCTTACGCCCTAAGACAGCAATAGCCGGCATGTCGGGCATTGCGTTCCTCTCTGTTCGATGCGGAGTGGTTCTCCGCGATCCGCCAGTTGTGGCGGTTGTTGGAACGGAACTCTGAGCCGATTCGATCCCACTGGCAATGGCGATCGTTTGGCGCGGCGTTGCGGCAAAACGCCGACCGGCGGATAATCGCGGCCGGGGGTTAGACGTTCAGGGTTGCGTCAGGGGATGGCGAAATACGCGCGATTCGCCGCGGCGGTACTGGCCCTCGGCATGACCGGGTTTGGCGACCAGCCGGCGCCGCCGGTGTTGCTCGCCTGCAATGGCGATTTCGGTAAGTTCGCCAACGGGTTTCTCGTCGCCCGGCCGATGGAGCTGAATTTTGTCGTCGACTGGCAGAAGCCGGTCGTCGCGACGTCCAGCGGCAATGTCGGGCGCATCATCACCCTGACGCCTTACGAGCTGTCCTTCGAGATCCAATACGACGGCTACAAGGTCATCTACGACATCAACCGGATCGAGGGCACGATTCGCCAGTGGCCCAATATCGGCGGCGTGTTTTCCGGACGCTGCGAGGAGCAACCGCTCCGCCAGAAGTTCTAGAAGGGGGCAAACCCGTCACGCGTCATGGCCGGGCGTGTCCCGGCTATCCGCGTGGCTCCCGTGACAAGCCCGGAGAAAGAGGGATCGGAGGGCCGCTGATGCTATTGCCGCGCTGCGTCGTATGGATAGATCACCTCGCCGTCCTTGTATTTGGCGGGCCAGACGACGATCGGGTTCTTGCCGTCCTTGAACTGGTCGATGTCGTTGCCGGCGAGGTGCTGGAACTGGACCATCACCGCGTGCGATTCCGCGAGCTCGCCGTCTTCGCCAAATTTGATGTCGCCCATCACCGTCTTGAATGTGTTGTCGCGCAGGTAATCGGCGATCTTGTCCTGGTCGAGACCCTTTGCGCCCTCGACCGCCGCCGCCAGCACCTGCATGTAAGTGTAGGCCCACGGCCCCATGTAGTAGCCGAGCGGATCGACCCCGACATCCGTTGCCTTCGCCTGGTATTTCGCCAGGAACTCGGCGACGCCCGGGTACATCATGGTCTTGGCGGGCAGCCAGAAATCGTAATTGACGACGCCGTTGAGCAGCGCGCCGAGCTGGAGCTTGATCGCGGTCGCTTGCAGCCCGACCATGCCGCCGCCGAACAATTTGGTCTTCAATCCGATCTCGTTCGCGGCGCGGATCAATCCAACGCTGTCGAGCGGATAGGAGGCGACAAACACCGCATCGGGGTTGGCGGCCTGGATGGCCCGGATGATCGGGCTGTAATCGGTCGTGTTCGGCGGATAGGTCTTGTCGTAGACGATGTTCCAGCCGAATTTCTTTGCGTTCGTGCGCGCGCCCTCGGCCGAGTTCTTCGAATATTCGGCGTCGGCGGCGACCAGCGCCAGGGTCTTTGGCTTCGGGTTCTGCGCCTCGCCAACCTCGAAAAAGCCGATCGTCCCGGCGATTGTCGGGTTCACCCCGTTTGGCGTGATCGTGAAGTATTTCGGGTAGTGGAACTCGCTGTTCACCGCGAGGCCGAACAGCGACAGAAACGTGGCGTTGTGTTGGATGACGACCGGCATCGCCGGCGCGATCATGTTGGTGGCATAGCCGGAGACGACGAGGTCGACTTTGTCGACATCGAGGAGCTTTGTGTAGATGCCCGGCACGGTCGACGGGTTCGACTGATCGTCATAGACGACGAACTCGACCGGTCGGCCCAGCACGCCGCCCTTGGCGTTGATGTCGTCGCGCCAGATCTGCATCGCCAACAGCGCCGATTTGCCGTTGGCCGCGAGCGGCCCGGTCTGCGCCATGCCAAAGCCGATCCGGATCGGGTCGGCCGCACGCGCCGGCAGACCCAGCAAAGCGGCAGTGCCAAGAACGGGGAGGGCGGTGATGATCGAACGGCGGCGCATGCGTTACTCCCTTGCATCTCGGTCGGTGCCGAAACTGTGACAGCGCGGCGATGCGCGCGTGCCCTATATGTTGCGGCAGCAGTTAAGCCCCTGGCAGGTGCCGATGAAAGCGATTTTCCTGGTTCTTGCCCTGATGCTGTCATCGGCCGCACAAGCCGGCGAGACTCGGCCAGTGGTTGTCGAGCTGTTTACCTCGCAGGGTTGCTCGTCTTGTCCGCCAGCCGATGCCTTTCTCGGCGAGTTGGCGAAGCGCCGCGATGTCGTCGCGCTCGGCTTTCACATCACCTATTGGGACGGCGCGCAGTGGCGCGACCCGTTGGCCCGGCAGGAGGCGACGGATCGGCAGCGAGCCTATGACAATCATCTGACCGGCGGGCAAATCTATACGCCGCAGATGGTGATAGAGGGCACCGTGGACGCCATCGGCTCCGACCGCGCCACGGTACTCGCCGCGCTCGATAAGGCAAAGCCGGTCGCGCTCGCCTCGGTCGCCTTTGCCGCCGACCGGCGTGCCGTGATGATCGGTGCCGGCGCGCCCCCCAACAACGCGACGGTACTGCTCGCCCGCTATGCGCTGTCGCGCACGACCCAGGTCAAGGGTGGCGAGAATGCCGGACGGTCGGCAACCGATGTCAACGGCGTCACGGCGCTGGCGACGCTCGGCGCCTGGGATGGCAAGGCGGTCAACTTCCCGATCGATCCGCCCGCTGACGGGGAAGGCCTCGCCGTGCTGGTCCAGGCGCAAGACGGCCGGATCCTGGGCGCGGGGTCGGTCGAGGCGCCCGCTACATCACCGCGCCCTGCACCCAGGGCGTAAACTCATCTTCGCCAAAGCCGAGGATTTCGCTCTTGGTCTTGGCGCCCGAGGCCGTGTCGAGTACCAGCTTGAAGATGCGTTCGCCCATCTCGGCGACTGTCGCCTCGCCATCGGCGATCGGGCCGCAATCGATGTCCATGTCGTCTTCCATGCGGCGGAAGAGCGGCGTGTTGGTCGCGAGCTTTAACGATGGGGCTGGCTTGCAGCCGAATACCGAACCGCGCCCGGTCGTGAAGCAGATGACATTCGCGCCGCCGGCGACCTGACCCGTCGCCGAGACCGGGTCGTAACCCGGCGTGTCCATAAAGACAAAGCCCTTGGCGGTGATCGGCTCGGCATAACGATAGACATCGACCAGATTGGTGCTGCCGCCCTTGGCGACCGCGCCGAGCGATTTTTCGAGAATCGTCGTGAGGCCGCCTGCCTTATTGCCAGGCGAGGGATTGTTGTTCATCTCGCCGCCGGTTTTGGCGGTGTAGTCTTCCCACCAGCGGATGCGCTCGACGAGCTTCTCGCCGACCGCGCGGCTCGCGGCCCGGCGGGTCAAGAGATGCTCGGCGCCGTAGATTTCCGGCGTTTCCGACAGCACGGCGGTGCCGCCGTGTCGCACCAGCAGATCGACACAGGCGCCAAGCGCCGGGTTGGCGGTGATGCCGGAATACCCGTCCGAGCCGCCGCATTGCAGCGCCAGAGTCAGGTGGCTCGCCGGCACCGGCTGGCGTCGTACGTCGTTGGCCGCCGGAAGCATCGCCTTGAACCGGGCGACGCCTTCGCGCACGGTCTTGGTTGTGCCGCCAGTGTCCTGGATCGTCATCGCCGTCAGGGTCGGGCCTTCTTCGAGGCCCTCGGCGCGCATCAGCCCGGTGATCTGGTTTGATTCGCAGCCAAGCCCGAGCACCAGCACCCCGGCGAAATTCGGGTGGCGCGCGTAGCCGGCGATCGTTCGGCGCAGCAAATCCATCGGCTCGCCTTCGCTGCCCATGCCGCAGCCCGTGCCATGGCCAAGCGCAACGACGCCATCGATATTCGGGAACTCGGCGAGGGCGCTGCCGCGAAACTGCTCGGCGATAAAGCGCGCGGCACTGGCCGAGCAATTGACCGTGGTCAAAATGCCGAGAAAATTGCGTGTCGCGACTCGCCCGTCGGCGCGCACGATGCCCTGGAAGGTGGCTGGCCGGTCCATCGGCTCGGTCGGATGGGCATCGACCCCAAAGGCGTAATCGCGAGCGAAATCGCCCATCGCCATGTTGTGGGTGTGGACATGCTCGCCAGGCGCGATCGGCTCGATCGCAAAGCCCAGGATCTGGCCGTATTTGCGAACCGCTTCGCCGGCGCCGATCGCCGTGGTCGCGATCTTGTGCCCGACCGGCACATGGGTGCCGGCGCGCAGATTTTCGCCGGCGATCTCGGTCCCCGGCAGCAGATCGGCCCGCGCGACGACGACATTATCGAGCGGGTTCAGGCGAATTGTCAGCGGCGGCATGGCGCGTCCCCCTAAAACCGAGGCGGCAATTTACAGAGCCTCATGCAGCATGGCAATTTGGCCCCGGCCAAGGAGGGGTGATGGCGGGACGGCTCGACGGCAAGCGTGCATTGGTGACGGCGGCAGGGCAGGGGATCGGGCGTGCGACCGCGCTCGCTTTTGCCGCCGAGGGCGCCAACGTGCTCGCGACCGACATTGCCGTTGAAAAACTCGCGGGTCTCTCCGACGCGCTGATCGCGACGCGCAAGCTCGACGCGCGTGACGAGGCGGCGATCACGGCCTTGGCTGACGAATTGCCGGCGCTCGATATCCTGTTCAACTGCGCCGGGTTTGTGCATCACGGGACGGTGCTGACGACGACGCCCGAGGCGTGGGATTTCTCGTTCGCCCTCAATGTGCGCTCGATGTACCTGATGATCCGCGCGTTTCTGCCGAAGATGGTCGAGGCGGGCAGCGGCTCGATCATTAACATGTCGTCGGGCGCATCGTCGATCAAAGGCGTTCCCAATCGCTGCGCCTACGGCGCGACCAAGGCGGCGGTGATTGGGCTGACCAAATCGGTCGCCGCCGATTTTGTCGCCAGCGGCATCCGGTGCAACGCCATTTGCCCCGGCACGGTGCAAACCCCCTCGCTCGACGAGCGCATCGCCGCGGCGGGAGCCACGCTGCCCGGCGGTGTCGAAGCGGCGCGGCAGGGTTTTATCGACCGGCAGCCCTTGGGCCGGCTCGGCACCGCCGAAGAAATCGCTGCGCTCGCGGTATACCTTGCCTCCGACGAAAGTCTGTTCACCACCGGCACGACCCAGGTGATCGACGGCGGCTGGAGCCTTTGACCCCAATCCTTTAGAACCGGAGGACACCCCCATGAAGCTTTTGCGCTACGGCCCGGCCGGCCACGAAAAGCCCGGCATTCTCGACCGCGACGGTCGCATCCGCGACCTGTCCGGCACGATCAAGGACATCACTGGCGATGTGCTGTCGCCCTCCGCGCTCGACCGGCTGCGCCGCGTCGATCCCGCGACGTTGCCGCTGGTGTCGGGCTCGCCGCGCATCGGCGCCTGCGTCGGCAGTGTCGGCAAGGTGTTGGCGATCGGCCTCAATTACCGCAAACACGCCGAGGAAGCCGGCATGCCGATCCCGACCGAGCCGATCTTCTTTATGAAGGCGACAAGCAGCATCTGCGGCCCGAATGACGACGTGATCATCCCCAAGGGGTCGCAGAAGACCGATTACGAGGTCGAGTTGGCGATCGTCATCGGCACCAAGGCGAGCTATGTCGAGCCCCAGGACGTCAAGAAGCACATCGCCGGGTATTGCGTCGTCAACGACGTGTCGGAGCGCGAGTACCAGCTCGAGCGTCTCGGGCAATGGACCAAGGGCAAGAGCTGCGACACGTTCTGCCCGATGGGTCCCTGGCTCGTCACCGCCGACGAGATCCACGATGCCGGCAAATTGCAGGTAACGACCGATGTCAACGGCGAGCGGCGGCAGGACAGCAATACCGCCGATCTGATCTTTGGCATCGACCAGATCGTCAGCTATGTCAGCCAGTTCATGACGCTCTACCCGGGCGACGTGATCCCGACCGGCACGCCGCAAGGCGTCGCGATGGGGTTCAAGCCGCCAAAATTCCTGCGGTCCGGTGACCGCATGCGGGTCGCGGTCGAGGGGTTGGGCGAGCAGAACTCGCGTCTCGTCGCCTATCCCGGCTAGGCCGTCGATGGTGGTGCCCGCTGCGCTGGTCGGACCCGCCGAGGCGGGCGGCAACCCGTCCGTCGTCGCGGTCGCCGGGGCGGCCTGAGATGGCTCAGTTACCCCGCGCGATCCTCTTCGACCTCGACGACACGATCCTCGTCGCGTTTGGTCCGGCGCAATCGCAATGGCAGCGCACGATCGCGGCGTTTGCCGACCGGCTCGGGCCGATCGAAACGGCGGCCGTAGCAGCGGCAATCCAGACCGCCTCGGCCGAGCTGTGGGCCGATCCCGGCCGCCACAAATACTCGCGTCACCGCATCGACGAAGCGCGCCGCAAGATCGTCGCCGACGCCTTTGCCGTGCTGACCGCTTCGGGACATCCGGTGCCCCAGCAATCGATCGGCGACGCGATGGCCGATGCCTATAACGCGCTGCACGACGAGGAGCT
>Ga0181537_10005220_pt1 | contig 10534 bp, 9 predicted proteins | sample PEATcosm2014_Bin_39_FD_119765 | JGI IMG/M metagenome (GOLD analysis project Ga0181537, IMG submission 119765) | Peatland microbial communities from MTU Mesocosm Facility, Houghton, MI, USA - PEATcosm2014_Bin23_10_metaG | ecosystem: Environmental > Terrestrial > Soil > Wetlands > Peat | place... | reverse complement strand
TCGACCAGATCAACGATCTGCCGATCAAATCGGTGAACGGCGCCACCATCTATATCCGCGACGTCGGCCATGTCCGCGACGGCTCGCCGCCGCAGCAAAGCATCGTGCACGTGGACGGCGCGCGCGCGGTGCTGACCACCATCCTGAAGACCGGTTCCGCCTCCACCCTCGCCATCGTGCAGGGCATCCGGGACGCGTTGCCCCTGTTGCTGCAAACCCTGCCGCCCGATTTCAAGATCGACGCCCTCAACGACCAATCCCTGTTCGTGCGCGCGGCCATCGCCGGCGTGGCGCGCGAGGGCGTGATCGCCGCGGCGCTGACCAGCCTGATGATCCTGTTGTTCCTCGGCAGCTGGCGTTCGACGGTGATCATCGCCATGTCGATTCCGCTGGCGGTGCTGTGCGCGCTCACGGCGCTTTCCGTCGCCGGCCAGACGCTCAACATCATGACGCTGGGCGGATTGGCGCTGGCCGTGGGCATCCTGGTCGACGACGCCACCGTAACCATCGAAAACATCAACTGGCACCTGGAGCAGGGCAAGGAGGTCAAGACCGCGATACTCGACGGCGCGCAGCAGATCGTGACGCCGGCCTTCGTCTCGCTGCTCTGCATCTGCATCGTGTTCGTGCCGATGTTCGCGCTGCGCGGCGTCGCCGGCTACCTGTTCGTGCCGATGGCGGAGGCGGTGGTGTTCGCCATGACCGCCTCCTTCGTCCTGTCGCGGACCCTGGTGCCGACCCTGGCCATGTACCTGCTCAAGCCGCATATCCGCCACGGCGAGACCATCGAGGAAGCCGATCGCGAACTGCACCAGGCCGGCGGCTCGCGCAATCCGCTGGCGCGCTTCCAGCGCGAATTCGAGCGGCGGTTCGAGGCTTTCCGCGAGACCTATCGCAATTTGCTGGCGATGGCGCTCGACAACCGGAAGATTTTCGTCATCGGGTTCCTGGCCGTCGTCGCCATCTCCTTCGTCCTCACGCCCTTCCTGGGCTCGGATTTCTTCCCGGCGGTGGATTCGGGCCAGATCACCCTGCATGTGCGCCCGCCGGTGGGCACGCGGATCGAGGATTCCTCGGCGATGTTCGGCGACATCGAGAAACTGATCCGCCAGATCATCCCGCCGCAGGAAATCCGGTCGATCGTCGACAATATCGGCCTGCCGACCAGCAGCATCAACACCGTCTACAACAATTCTGGCCTGATCGGTTACCAGGACGGCGACATCTATATCAGCCTGACGCCGGATCATCGCCCGACGGCGGATTACGTGCGCGCGCTGCGCGAGAAACTGCCCGCGGCTTTTCCCGGCGCCACCTTTTCCTCGCTGCCGGCCGACATCATCAGCCAGATCCTCAATTTCGGCTCGCCCGCGCCGCTGGACGTGCAGATCTCCGGCCCGGACCAAACCGCCAACCAGGCCTATGCGCTCGAGTTGCTGCGCCGGATGCGGGGCATCGACGGGTTGGCCGATGCCCGCATGCAGCAATCGACCGACAATCCCCAGCTCGACGTCGATATCGATCGCTCGCGCATGGCCCAATTCGGCCTGACCGAACGCGACGTGACCAACAGCGTGGTGACGTCGCTGGCCGGCAGCTCGCAGACCGCGCCGACCTTCTGGCTCGATCCCAAAAGCGGCGTCTCTTATCCGATCGTGGCCCAGACGCCGGAATACCAAGTCGACAGCCTGTCCGGCCTGGAGAATATCCCGGTGACCGGCGGCGAAACGCCGGGCGGCGGCCTGCAGGTGCTCGGCGGCCTCGGCAAGATCACGCGCGTGCAGTCGAGCGCGGTGGTCACCCATTACAACATCCGGCCGGTGGTGGATCTTTTCGCCACCACCCAAGGCCGCGATCTGGGCGGCGTGGCCAGCGACGTCCGGGCGCTGATGAAGGACACGGCGAACGACGTGCCCAAGGGCACGACCGTCGTGCTGCGCGGCCAGGTGGCGACGATGAACACGGCCTTCACCGGCCTGTTCCTGGGCCTGTTGGCGGCGATCGTGTTGATCTATCTGCTGATCGTGGTGAATTTCCAATCCTGGCTGGACCCGTTCGTCATCATCACCGCGCTGCCCGCGGCGCTGGCCGGCATCGTCTGGATGCTGTTCGCCACTCACACCACCTTGTCGGTTCCGGCCCTAACGGGCGCCATCATGTGCATGGGCGTGGCCACGGCCAACTCCATCCTGGTGGTGAGCTTCGCTCGCGAGCGCCTGGCCGTCACCGGCGACGCCGCAATCGCCGCCATCGAAGCCGGGGTTACCCGCTTCCGCCCGGTGCTGATGACGGCGCTGGCGATGATCATCGGCATGGCGCCGATGGCCCTGGGTCTCGGCGAGGGCGGCGAGCAGAACGCGCCGCTGGGCCGCGCCGTCATCGGCGGGCTGGTCTTCGCCACCTGCGCGACCTTGATGTTCGTGCCGGTGGTCTTTAGCATCGTCCACGGTCGCAAGGCCGCCCAACCCTCCGGCGCGGCTCCTGGCGCCACCCCCAAAGCGGGAGAATCCTATGCCTGACCAGGTCGAAACGCGGCCGCAAGCGCCGCGCGAGGAGCCGGGCAAGCCCGCGCCGCACCCGGCGCAGATTCTGCGCTTCACGCCGCCGCCGCGGCTGAAGCTGATCGGCATCGTCGCGCTGTGCGTGGCCGGCGTGGTGGTGGTGGTGGGGCTGGTCAGCCGCTGGTACACCGGCCGCGAACTCGCGGCCTGGACCCAGGCCCAGGCGATTCCGACCGTCAGCGTCATCAGCCTGGTCAGCGCCAACGGCGATCGCGCGCTCGTGCTGCCCGGAAATATCCAGGCCTTTTCCGACGCCCCGATTCACGCCCGCGTCAGCGGCTATCTCAAGGCCTGGTACGCGGATATCGGCGCGTCGGTGACCGCCGGCCAATTGCTGGCCGAAATCGACACGCCGGATCTCGATCAGCAGCTCGCCCAGGCCGAGGCCGATCTGGCCACGGCCGTCGCCAACCAGCAGCTCGCCGCGACCACCGCCAAGCGCTGGGCCGGGCTGCTCGCGCAGGATGCGGTGTCGCACCAGGAAGCCGACGAGAAGAACGGCGACCTGGCCGCCAAAACCGCGCTGGTCAATGCGGCGCGCGCCAATGTCGACCGGCTGAAGGCGCTGGAATCCTTCAAGCGCATCACCGCGCCCTTCGATGGCGTGGTGACCAGCCGCTCGACCGATGTCGGCGCGCTGATCACCGTCGGAGGGCCAGGCGACGTGCCGCTGTTCACCGTCGCCGACGAAAGCAAGCTGCGGGTCTATGTGCGGGTGCCGCAAAGCTATTCGGCCGAATTGAAACCGGGCATGACGGCGAGCTTCACCGTTCCCCAGCATCCCGGACAGGACTTCTCCGCCACGCTGGCGACCACGGCGCAGGCGGTCAGCGCCGAGACCGGAACCCTGCTCGTCGAGTTGCAGATCGACAACGGCAACGGCGCCCTTCAGCCCGGGGACTACGCCCAGGTCCGCTTTGCCCTGCCGCCCGATCCCGGCGTCATCGCCGTGCCGGCCAGCGCGCTGATGTTCCGCGACGGCGGCATGAGCGTGGCCACCGTGGGTGCGGACAATCACGTGACGATCAAGCCGATCACCATCGGCCGCGATCTCGGCACCACGGTCGAGGTGGCCTCGGGCCTGGCGCTCGAAGACCGGGTCATCGACAATCCGCCGGATTCCCTGCGCCAGGGCGACGTGGTGAACGTCAGAACCGGCTCTTCCGCGCCGGGCGCGACCAGTGCCGACACCAAGAGTTAATCGCGCCGCCGCGTGCTGCGCCGCCGCGTGCTGCGCCGCCTGGGCGCTGGCCGGCTGTTCGCTGGCGCCGGATTATACGCCGCCGGTGCAGACCGCGCCCGCCGCCTTCAAGGAAATGGGCGATTGGACGCCGGCCAGCCCGGCGGACGCGGCGCCGCGCGGCGACTGGTGGAAAATCTACGGCGACGAAACCCTGAACGGGCTGGAGGCGCGGATCGAGAGCGGCAATCCCAGCCTCGCCGCGGCGCTGGCGCGTTACGACCAGGCGCGCGGCTACGCCGCCGAGGCGGGCGCGGCGTTGGTGCCCGAGGTGGATGCCGGCGGCAGCGTCACCCAGAACCGGCAATCCGCCGATCGGCCGTTGCGGGTCGGCGGCCCGAACCAATACGGCCAGGACATGCTGGGCGGCTCGGTCACCTATGAGCTCGATCTCTGGGGCCGAGTGCGCAATCTGGTGGCGGCGGGCAAGGCCGAGGCCCAGGCCAGCGCCGCCGATCTCGCCTCGGTGAAGCTCAGCCTGGAGGCCCAACTCGCCGACGGCTATCTCAACCTGCGCGGCCTCGACGCCGAGGCCCAGCTGCTCGCCGACACCGCCGACGCCTATGCGCGCGCGCTGAAGCTCATCGAGGCGCAGCACAACGGCGGTATCGTTTCCGGCCTGGATGTCGGGCGCGCCGAGACCCAGCTCGAAACCGCCCGCGCCCAGCAATCGGAGATCGCGGCGCAGCGCGCCATTGCCGAGCACGCGATCGCGAGCCTGGTCGGCGAGACGGCTTCGACGTTTTCGATCGCCCCGGCCGCCGCGATTCCCGATCCGCCGCGGATTCCCGTCAGCGCGCCATCGGTGCTGCTGCAACGGCGCCCCGACATCGCAGCGGCCGAGCGGCGCACGGCGGCGGCCAACGCCGAGATCGGCGTGGCGCGGGCGGCCTTTTTCCCGACCATCACCCTCGGCGCCACGGGCGGATTCGAGACCGGCGGCGGCGCGGTGAACCTGCTCAGCGCCCCCAACAGCCTGTGGACGATCGGACCGTCCGCCGCGCTGACGCTGTTCGATGGCGGCCGCCGCCAGGCCGCGACCGACGTGGCGCATGCCGGGTTCGACGAGGCCAGCGCCGATTACCGCGCGACCGTGCTCGCCGCCTTCCAGCAGGTCGAGGACAATCTGGCGCTGTGCAACAAGCTCGCCGACGAGGCGAGCAGCGAGGCGGCGGCGGTCGACGCCGCGCGCCGCACCGAGGCGCTGTCCTTGATCCGCTATCAGCAGGGCGCGGTGACCTATCTCGACGTGGTCACCGCCCAGACCGCCGATCTCGACGCCAGGCGCGCGGCGCTTTCCCTGGCCACCCGCCGCCTTCAGGCCAGCGTCGATTTGATTCGCGCTCTCGGCGGCGGCTGGGACGGCTCGACCGCCAATACCTCGGCGGCGCCGAACGCGCCCGCGCTCTAAAGCCCGCGCCAGAAAATGTCGCACCAGAAAGAGATCGTCCGCATCTTCTACAAGGAGATGTGGGACAAGGCCGACAAAAGCCGCATTCCGGAGATTTTCCACGAGGGCTTCACCTTTCGCGGCTCGCTCGGCCCGGAGCTGGTCGGTTACGAACAATTCGCGGGCTACGTCGATTGGGTCACCGGCGCGCTCGGCGAATATACCTCGGACATTCTGGAACTGGTCGAGGAAGGCAATAAGGTCGCCGGCAAGCTGCGGTTCCACGGCATTCACCGCAAGGAACTGTTCGGCGTGGCGCCGACGGGCCGTCCGGTGTGGTGGTTCGGCGCGCCGATTTTTACCTTCCAGGGCGCAAAGGTCCAAGACCTCTGGGTGCTCGGCGACGTTCACGGCTTGATCGCGCGGCTGCGCGATCCTGGGACCTAGCCGGAAAAATCCTCCGGCGACAATTCGATGGGATCGCCATGCGGCGTGCGTTCGGCGGCGTGGCGCCAGGCGTCGCGATAGCGGTGCAGCGCCGCCGCACTGGAAGCGCCTTTTTCGGCGGTGATGCGTTCGAGCGCGCCCAGCCAATGATGGTAATAGGTCTCGCCGGTATCGGGATCGCCGCCCGCTTGGGCGCGCTTGATCTCCTCCGCCAGCGTTGCCGCCCATTCCTTCCAGGTGAACAATCCGCGCTGGTGCAGCGCCAGGGCCATGGCGAAGGCCTGCGCCTCCCACGGTTCGCGGAAGACCGGATCGTCGCCGTTCCGGGGAACCCCTGGCAACTCCGCGGGAATAAATGGGTTCATGCCGGCTCCAGATAGGGTTCCCACGCCTCGATCGAGACTTTGAGCTTGGGATCGGCGGCTACGCCCCATAATTCCCGCCCGTCGAACACCACGGTGTAAAGCCAGTGCGGATGCTCGCCCTGGCCGAGGGCGGCGGTGTCGGGAAAGACGTGGCAGCCGCGTATGGCCTCGATCACGCCGGCATGCCCGCGCGCATAACGCGGCAGCCGGGTATGGGTGGGCGGATCGATCGTCTTGGCGCGCACCCGGGCGCCGGGCGCGAAACGCGCGGGCGTTTGCGCCGGCCGGTCATAGGCCCCGCGTTTCAGCCTGGTGGCGATATCGGCTGCCATCAGCTTGCGTTCCAGTTTCTGGCCCGGACGCAGCGAATGGCCGGCGGCGATTTCGTCGGCGCCGACCAGATCGTGGTCGATCAGGCATTTTTCCAGACCTAATTGCCATTTCTCGTAATAGCTGGCGGCGCGATAAATTTCGGGCGGCAGCGTCTCGATGGCAGCGCGCGACGCGTCGATGGTCCACACGCCGGTAAAGCCCATCGCGCGCTGCATCGCCAGCACGCGGCCTTCCCATTTTTCGTGGAACCAGGGTTCGTCGGCTTCGGGCTGAACCGGCCCGAAACCCTCCATCCCGCCCATGTCGTGAGCGCAACTCATCGCGCGCTGTCGCCGGGCGGCTTGGGCAATCCGGTGCCGATCATGGAATCGCGCGTCACCAGATCGGCCAGCTTTTGCTCGTCCCAGCCCTCGGTGCCGGCGGGCCGCATCGGCAAGACCATGAAACGGGTTTCGGCGGTCGAATCCCAGACGCGGATTTCGGTCTGGAGCGGCAATGTCACGCCGAAATCCTTGAGCACGCCGCGCGGGTCGATCACCGAGCGCGAACGGTAAGGCGCGGATTTGTACCAGACCGGGGGCAGCCCCAGGACCTCCCACGGGTAGCAGGAGCAGAGCGTGCAGACCACCATGTTGTGGCGCTCCGGCGTGTTCTCGACCGCGATCAGATGCGCCCCCACCGGGCTCACATAGCCCAACGCGTTGACCGCCGCGGTCGCGTCCTCCAGCAGGCGGCGCTTGAAACCGGAATCCGCCCAGGCCTTGGCGACGACGCGCGCGCCGTTACGCGGGCCGATCCGGGTCTCATGCGCCTCGACGATGCGGTCGAGCGCGGCGGGATCAACATAGCCCTTCTCGGTGAGAATGGTTTCGAGCGCGCGGACGCGCAATTGGATGTCGGACAGCGCGGAGCTTTCTCCGTGATCGTGGCCATGATCATGGCCGTGGCCGTGCTTATGATCTTGCGGGGATATGACCCATCTCCGGTCCGGGCATGCGATAAGACTAGCCTCGGCGCGGAACCTCCGCAACGCCGGCGGGGGCAGCGGCGCCAATGAGATGATCAATCTCGGCGGCTGAAATCCCGCGTTGTCCGGCCCAAGCGTCCCCAGGCGGCCCCAACCCCCCTTGACCTAAATCAACGCCGCCGCGCCGCATTCCGGCCTTAATAGGCCGGTAGTTTGAGGAAAGGATGGCAAGACGATGAAAAAACCGGTGACTTGGTTCCTATTGGCCGACGGGGCTCGCGCGCGCGTCATGACGCGCGAGGACAGCCATACCGGCTACAAGCTGGTGTTTTCCGAGGATTCCTCGAGCATGCATGCGCGCTCGCACGATCTCGGCAGCGACCGCCCGGGGCATGGCCAGGAAAGCGCCAATTCGGCGCATCACGCGATCGAACCGCGCCAGGATCCGCACCGCGCCGAAGAGGATAAATTCATCCGCACGGTCGCGTCCTATGTCAATGGCGAAGCCGTAAAAAACAGTTTCGACCGCCTGGTGATCTATGCCGCGCCCCATGTTCTTTCCATGCTGCGCAAGGAACTCGGAATCCCGGCCCAGAAGAAGATTCTCGGCGAATATCACAAGGACCTGACCAAGGTGCCGATGGCCGAACTGCCCGCTCATTTCGGAACCGCATGACGGACTTCCCGGTCGAAATCACTTTCCGCAACGTAGACCGCTCGGCGGCGGTGGCCGACGCGCTCCGGCGTCAGGCCGAGGGGCTCGGCCGCTATCACCCGCGCATCACCGCCTGCCGCGTCACGGTCGAAGCGCTGGCGCAGCGCCACCGCAAGGGCAAGATGTTCAATCTCCGGATCGCCATCGCCATACCGGGGCGCGAGATCGTGGTTGAACGCACGCCCGCGCAACACGCGGCGCACAATGTTTTCCGCCTGGCGGAGCACGATGCCTTCGATGCCGCGCGCCGCCAGTTGCAGGACGCCGCGCGCCGCCGGCGGGTCAAGGCGGCCAGGGGAGCCAAGGGCGAAAGCGATTCCCTATAGCGCCAACGCCGGGCCGGCGAGTTTCACGCCGTGCCCCAGACCTCGCGCGCGGTCTCGACCACCAAGGCGAGCTTGCGCTTCTCGTCGTCGAGCGAAAGCTTGTTGCCCTCGATGGTGCTGGCGAAGCCGCATTGCGGGGAAAGCGCCAGACGCTCCAGAGGCACGATCCGGGCCGCCTCGTCGATGCGCCGCTTCAACGCGTCCTTGGATTCGAGTTGCGGTTTCTTGGTGGTGACCAGGCCGAGCACCGCCACCTTGTTCGGGCTCAGATAGCGCAAGGGCGCGAAGCTCCCGGCGCGCGGGCTGTCGTATTCCAGGAAATAGCCGTCGACGTTGATCTCGCCGAAGGTCACTTCGGCCACCGGGTCGTAGCCGCCATCCGCCACCCAGGAACTGGCGTGGTTGCCGCGGCACAGATGCATGCAGGCGGTCATGTCCTTCGGCTTGTCCCTGAGCGCGTCGTTGAGCAGCCGGGCGTAGCGCCGCGGCAGCGCGTCGGGGTCCTCGCCGATGCTGCGCGCATGGTCGCGAATCTTGGGGTCGCACAGGAAGGGCAAATTGGTTTCGTCGATCTGCACGTAACGGCAGCCCGCGGCGTAAAGCGCCGCGATCTCCTCGCGATAGACCCGCGCCAGATCGGTGAAGAACGCGTCCATGTCGGGATAGGCCGTCTTGTCGACGGCGGCGCGCCCGCCGCGGAAATGCGCGAGGGTGGGCGAGGGGATGGCCTGCTTCGGCAACAGCCCGGCGCGCTCGGCCGCGGGGCTCAAATCCTTGAAATCGTCCACGGACAAGGACCGGCTGCGGCCGAGCTTGCCGCGCACCTCGATGCGCGGCGGCGCGAATTCGACGTCGCCCTGCTCGTTGTGGAACTTGACCGGCAAGCCGCCGCTGATCTTCACGCCGTCGATCTTCTCGATGAAGTCGAGAAACCAGTGGCGGCGATGGAATTCGCCGTCGGTGCAGACCTTGAGCCCGGCGGCTTTTTGCAACGCGACCGCTTCCAGAACGGCTTGGGATTCGATTGCGCGCAAATCCTGGGGCGGGATTTCGCCTTTTTCCCGCTTGGCGCGGGCCTCGAAGATCGCCTTCGGGCGCAACAGACTGCCGACGACGTCGGCCTTGAACGGCGGTTTTGCGGTAGCCACGTTTCTTCCTCCCCGGTTGTCGTTAGGCATAACCTAGTCGGTGCGGAGCGGGTTTTTCAATCTTTCGCTGGCCTTTGCGGAGGGCAGCGGACGCGTCGCGCGGCGATTAACCAAACCGCCGTTTACGGCCCAATCGCCCGATGCGGAGGGTTTTCTTCCGCCGCCGCCAGCCATGCGTGCAAGACATATAAGGAAATACCCGTATCTGGCTCACCCAGTAGCAATTTCTTAATGGCGAATGAACAGAGTGTGGTTTCCTGGAGACAAAGAGTTCCATGCCTTATTTCGCCGAGCCCGATCTGCGCCGCCGCGCACGCATGCTCAAATGGAGCATCGCCGGCGCGGTCGGCATCGTCATCCTCGCGATGTGGATTCTGGTCGGCGTCTCGATCGTCTCGAGCCGGGATGCGGATATTCGCAACGCCGAAAGCAACGCCGGGAATTTCGCCGCCGCTTTCCAGGACGAGGTCGGCCACACGCTCGATACCGTGTCCGGCACGATGGAGGTCGTCGCCCGGCGGATTCAGGCAAACAACGGCCATCTCGACCTCTACCAATTGGCGGGCGAGATGCCGTATCTGGAAGACACCACCATACAGGCCGTCTTTATCGATCCCGCCGGCAAGCTGGTCTCGACCACCTACCAGCCGCATGTCGCGCCGATCGATCTGAGCGACCGCGAGCATGTCCGCATCCAACTCGACGGCGCCTTCAAGGGTTTGTTCTTCGGCAAGCCGGTGACCGCCCGGGTTTATAATCAGACCATCATCCCGATCAGCAAACGCGTCGAAGCCAAGGATGGCCGATTGCTCGGCGTCCTGGTCTTCTCGCTTTTCCCCGGCCAGCTGACCACGTTGTACAAATCGGTCGATTTCGGCCGGCACGGCGTCATCGCCTTGACCGGTCTCGACAATGTCATCCGCGCCCGCTTCACCCAGGACAATCCGGACGGGCTGAGCGAAATCGGAGGATCCATCGCAGGATATCCGCGTCCCTCGCTCATACCCGAGGACGGCAGGGGCTCCTATATCCGCACCGGCCC
>Ga0181537_10005219_pt1 | contig 10538 bp, 10 predicted proteins | sample PEATcosm2014_Bin_39_FD_119765 | JGI IMG/M metagenome (GOLD analysis project Ga0181537, IMG submission 119765) | Peatland microbial communities from MTU Mesocosm Facility, Houghton, MI, USA - PEATcosm2014_Bin23_10_metaG | ecosystem: Environmental > Terrestrial > Soil > Wetlands > Peat | place... | reverse complement strand
TTCCGGCTCGAAGAAGCGGTAGCCGGCGCCGCCGTCGGCCTTGGCGCCGTCGAGAGCCATCTCCGCGTTCTTCAATAGTTCGCTTGGCTGGGTGCCGTCGTCGGGTGCAACCGCGATGCCGATACTGGCGGCGGTCGCGACGACATGTCCCAGTAAGTTATAGGGCGTTCGCAGATCTTCGCAGATCCGTCGCGCGAGCTTGGCGGTGTCGGTCGCTTCGGCGATACCGGTCTGAATTATGGCAAATTCGTTGCCGCCGAGACGCGCCACCGTGTCGGTTTCGCGAACGCAGCCACGCAGTCGGCTGCCGACGACCTTGAGCAGTTCATCGCCGATCTGATGCCCAAACGCGTCGTTGACGCTCTTGAATTTGTCGAGATCGAGATGAAGCACGGCGAGGCGTTCGCCCCGACCGGTGCCGGCCAGCGCTTGTGCCAAACGCTCCCGCAACAGCACGCGATTGGGCAGGTCGGTGAGCGCGTCATGACGGGACATATAGGCGACCTGCTGTTCCGCGACGCGACGCTCGGTGATGTCCTCGTGCGTCGAGACCCAGCCACCGCCGGCCATCGGCTGGTTCGATACCACGATGGTGCGCCCGTCCGGCAGTTCGGCGACGAACCTTGAGCCTTTGCCCTGAGCGATCGCGGCCTGCAGCGATTCACTGTACTGATCGGGGTCCTCCAAAAACGTGCCGGTTTTGCTGCGGCACACCAGTAATTCCCGCAGCGTGCAGCCCGGTTTTACGGCGTCGGACGAGAGGCGGTACATTTCGAGGAATTGCTGATTCCAAATCAAAAGGCGCCCCGATGCGTCGAACATCTGCAGCGCTTGGGTCATGGTGTTGAGGGCGGCATCGAAGCGGAGGTTCTGCGCGCGCAACTCCGCCTCGCGCTCGCGCAACGCCGCGGTTCGCTCCTGCACCAGCCGATCGAGCCCGCGATTGAGCACATCGAGTTCCGCGATCATCAGCGAAATCGAGCGATCGGTGCGGCGGCGATCGTTGTCCGACTGTTCGTAGGCGGCGGAGACGAGATCGAGGAGCGCCTGCGAACCGCCCGCTTCGGAAGCCTTTGCCGCTTTCGCGAGCTGTCTGACCAGGAGCTTATGCACGCGCTACCCGGCCGCCTCGGCTATCGTGGTGACGGTCATGGTCTGGTTGTGCAGCTGGCAGACACCGGACAGGAGGTGGGGGGAAATTTCCCCGTAGGAGTAAAATCCAATCCGGGGAACGTGCAATCCGATTTCGGCGCCGGCGGCCTCGAGTTCGTCCATGGTGTGCTGGCCCATCAGCAGGCGGCGGCCGATGCAACTGACGAGGATCGCGATCTGATCGCCGCCGTGACCTGACGCGCCGATCGTGTCAGCCGCCCGCCGCCCGGCCTTGGCGGCGCCGCCGGCCAAACGATCGAAGTTGCCCCGCATCAATTGAGCGGTCCAGCCTTCAGGAACGTCGCCGGCAAAAGTCATGGAGCGCGCCGCAGGGTCCACCGCGAGGACCGTCCTGACGATGTCATGGTCGGGCCGTTCGCCGTCGAAGATACGCAGCGGAAACAATAGCGCGCTACCGGGCAAACCCTTGGCATCGTCTTCGCCGAGATAGCGTTCATAAAGATCGAGCGCCGGCTCGCCGTCCAGTTCGAACAAAACGTTGCCGGCCGATCGGGTGATTTGGCGGCGCGGTCCGAACTCGTCCCAGCCGCCCGCATTACCGTGACCGAAGCGGATCGCCGAACCGTAGAAACCGACCGCAGCGACCAGGTGCCGGCAAGGCGCACAGTTGCCCGCGACAAACGTTTCTTGAAATTCCGATCCGTCGCCCGCCAATCCACCGGTGATCGTCACCCGCTCGCCAACGGCACCGGCGATGCCGGCCACGAGCTCGCTGCCATTGACGTTCAAGCCATCCGAAAGAACAAATATCGCCACAAGTCCGGGCGCCGCCAATGCCTTGCCGATCGCCGCGCCGCACGAACGCGAGCTCTCAGGACCGACCGCCGGCTCGCACGCGAGCCGAAGCTCTGTGTTGTCGAAGCCGATGGCCGCGCCAACGATCTCATCGTCGATCAGGTCATCGTTGCGAATCTGGCCGCCGGTGCTGCACCCTAAAATGTGCGCATCCGGGAACTGCGTCCGAAGATCGCGATAGCGGGCACCACAGGCCACCGCCCGGCGCCCGCCGAAAAAAAAGACCAGGTCGGCGGCCCTGCGGTCGGCGGCGACGGCACTCCAGCCGGCGGTCTCGCTCCACGACAATTGGTCGACGCGCATCGCCTCACCCCCGGCACAGCAGCAGGCCGTGAGCGGCAAAACTACGCAGAAGACCTGAAAATTCAGTTATTCGAAAAGACTACAATTTTAGGTGTTGCAACGCGTTCACCCGGCGAGGACCGGGACGGCAAAGCCGTACAGCTTCGAATCCGTTCGCATTGAACAATTACAGCTTTTTTAACTTCAACTTTTCAAAGAACGCACCGACAACTCCCGACAGATAAATTCCGCCGGAATTGGCGCCCTTCGATGCCGACATCGCCGTGGGCAAGCAGACAAGGCCGGCGTGGTTACCAAACCGTGCCCTAATGCGTTAGCGTATTGGCGACCTTAAAGCTCGCCTCGGTCTTCTTTTTGATGTCGTCGAGCGACACATCGGGCGCCAGTTCGATCAAAGTGAGCCCGGCTCCGGAGCGGTCGAGCGTGAAGACGCCGAGGTCGGTGATCACCATGTCGACGACGCCGGCGCCGGTGAGCGGCAGGTTGCAGCGGTGCTTGAGCTTGGACTCGTCCTTAGCCGAATGCTCCATGACGACGACGACCTTCTTGACGCCGCCGACCAGATCCATCGCGCCGCCCATGCCCTTGACCATCTTTCCCGGGATCATCCAATTGGCCAGATCGCCGTTCTCGGCCACCTGCATGGCGCCAAGGATGGCGATGTCGATGTGCCCGCCGCGGATCATGGCGAAGGAATCCGCCGAATTGAAATAGCTCGTGGTCGGCAGTTCGGTCACGGTCTGCTTGCCGGCATTGATGAGATCGGCGTCTTCCTCGCCCTCGAACGGGAACGGGCCGGTGCCGAGCATGCCGTTTTCCGATTGCAGCTGCACGTTCATCCCATCCGGAATGTAATTCGACACCAGCGTCGGAATGCCGATGCCCAAATTGACGTAAAAGCCATCTTGCAGTTCCTTGGCGGCGCGCGCCGCCATCTGATCGCGGGTCCAAGGCATGTTCGTTCCTCTTAAGCTTTCTTGCGCACGGTGCGCTGCTCGATATGTTTCGTCGCGTTCGGCACATGGACAATGCGCTGCACATAAATGCCGGGCGTGATGATGTGGTCCGGCTCGATCTTGCCGGGCTCGACCAAATTCTCGACTTCGGCGACCGTCACCTTACCGGCCGTCGCCATCGGCGGATTAAAATTGCGCGCGGTCTTGCGGTACACCAAGTTGCCCTCGGTATCGCCCAGATAGGCGTGAACGATCGACAGATCGGCCACTAAACCGCGTTCCATGACGTAGCGCTCGCCGTTGAATTCGCGCAAATCCTTGCCTTCCGCGATCTTGGTGCCGACGCCGGTCTTGGTGAAAAAGGCCGGGATACCGGCGCCGCCGGCGCGGATGCGCTCGGCCAGCGTGCCCTGCGGATTGAATTCGATCTCGAGTTCATTGGCGAGAAACTGCTGCATGAAGGTTTTATTCTCGCCGACATAGGATGAGATCATTTTCTTGATCTGCCTGGTGTCGAGGAGAACGCCGAGCCCGGTGCCGTCGGTGCCGCAGTTATTGGAGACGATGGTCAGGTTCTTGACCCCGGAATCGCGGATCGCGAATATCAAAGCCTCGGGAATGCCGCACAGGCCGAAGCCGCCCGCCATGATGGTCATGCCATCCTTCAGCACCCCGGCCAGCGCGGAACGCGCGTCCGGATACACCTTCTTCATACCCGCACCCCTTCCCCCAGCAACACTCGCCTACGCATAACCCGGCCGGCAGAAAGGTCAACCACCGGTCGCCGGATAGGAATAGGTCGTCACGATCGGCAGCTGGATCTGAGGGTGCGGATAGTAATTCCACGCCACATACATCGCGGCGAACAGGATGGCCGCAATAAGCGCCCCGCCGATCCGGTTCCGAAACGAAATGAGGCCGCCAAGCAAAGCAGCAATGAACGCAAACACCGCCATCAACGCGACGTAGAGCCAATTGACGGCCGACAGGTCGATAGGCATCGCTTGCTCCTGGAAAAACCGATCCGATTTGGACGCGTCGCCGGCCACCATACCTGAGCCTGCTGCGGGGCGCGACACCTTGGCGGCGGTTCGCACAAAAAGATATAAGGCCTGTCGTCAACCCGGCCGCGCCCTCTCCCGGCGCGCCCGAAGGCCCTTCCGGCCTATTTTCTCACCCCCTACAGCGGCACGAGAAGCGACATGGAAAAACTTTCCGAACGCCTGCAGACGCCGATCTCGACGGCCGAACTGGAGCGGCGCTGGGCCGCGGTGCGCGCCGCCATGGAGCGCGACAAAGTCGACGTGCTGTTGATGCAGAACAACAACGACCATATGGGCGGTACCGTCAAATATTTCACCGACCTGCCGGCGACCAACGGCTATCCCTTCACCGTCGTCTTTCCGCGCGACGATCTGATGACCCTGGTCAGTCAAGGGCCGTTCGGCGCTGCCGAGTATCCGCCGGCCAACGGCGACGGCGTACGCCGCGGCGTCAAACAATGGCTCGCCACGCCGAGCTTCGTGTCGTGCAATTACACCGCGAGCTATGACGCCGAGCTCGCGGCCAAGGCGCTGGCGCCCTATGCCGGCGGCACCATCGGCCTTGTCGGCACCGCACAGCTGTCGTTCGCGCTGGTCGATTATTTGCAGAAGGGGCGTTCTTCGAACACCCGCTTCGTCGACGCGTCCGATCTGGTCGACGCCATCAAAACCATCAAAAGCGCCGAGGAGCAGGAACTCATTCGCCGCGCCGCGGCGATGCAGGACGGCGCGATGCGCGCGGCGTTTGCCGCCGTCGAGCCCGGCATGCGCGACCGCGACATCGCCGCGATCGCCCAGTGCTACAGCCAGCGTCACGGCAGCGAGAACGGCATCTATCTGTGCGCTTCGATGCCCGCGAGCTCACCGGCCCAGTTCAGTCAGCGCCACTACCAGAACCGCGTCATCGAGAAGGGCGACACCCTGGCGCTGCTGGTCGAGGATTCCGGTCCGGGCGGCATGTATACCGAACTCGGCCGTTCCTGCGTCGTCGGCAAGGCTTCGGCCGAGCTCCAAGACGAGTTCGCCTTCGCCCTCGAAGCGCGAAAATTCAATCTCGGCCTGCTCAAGCCCGGCACGCCGTGCCGGGACATCTTCGCCGCTTACAACGATTTCATGCGCAAGAACGGCCGGCCGGAAGAAAAACGCCTGCATTGCCACGGCCAGGGCTACGATCTGGTGGAGCGGCCGCTCATTCGCAGCGACGAGCCGATGGCGATCGCGAAAGACATGAACATCGTCGTGCATCCGACCTATATTCGCGGTCACGTGCTGTCCTGGATCTGCGACAATTATCTGATTGGAGCGGATGGACCCGGCGAACGGCTGCATCGCTTTCCCGAAATCATCACCGAACTCGGCTAGTTCTTCCGAACCCCCGCCCTGATCCGGCCGCATAGCCGCTGCGTCGAACGGCCCGTTGACTAGGCCCCGCAACCGATGCAGCAGTGCGGCAACGGAGGAAACGACCCATGAAACTGAAAACTCTCGCCGCGCTGGCGGCGGTGGCGCTCGGCTGTGCGCTTGCCGCCATTGCGCTTCCCGCTCAGGCCGAAGACTTTCCGAACCGGCCGCTGACCATGGTGATCCCGTTCGCCGCCGGCGGACCGACCGACATTCTCGGCCGCGTCATGGCCGCCCGCATGGGGGAAATTCTCGAACAAAATGTCATTGTCGAGAATGTCGCCGGCGCCGGCGGCATGACCGGCTCGGCGCGTGTCGCCAATGCCAACCCCGACGGCTATCAATTCGTGCTCGGCACCGTCGGCACCCACGCCCAGGGCCAGACGCTCTATAAAAACCCGCTCTACAATGCGGTGACCGATTTCACGCCGGTTGTTCTGATCGCCAACGTGCCGATCGTGCTGGAAACCCGCAAGGATTTGCCGGTCAACAACTTCAAGGAATTCGTCGCCTACACCAAAGAGAACCAGGCGAAGATGCAATTTGCCTCCGCCGGCACCGGTTCGGCGGTACATCTCGGCTGTGTGCTGCTGAACTATGTGATCGGCGTCAATGTTACGCACGTGCCTTACCGCGGTTCGGCGCCGGCCTTGCAGGATCTCGAAGCCGGGCGCGACGACTATATGTGCGACATCATCACCACGGCGAAGCCGCCGATCGACAGCGGCGCGCTCAAAGGCCTGGCCATCTTGGACACCAAGCGGTCGCCGGCGCTGCCCGATGTGCCAACTGCCGCCGAGCAAGGTACGCCCAACCTCGTCGCCTACACTTGGAATGCGATATTCCTGCCCAAAAATGCCCCCGAGGCGATCGTGAATAAACTTCACGACGCGGCGCTCGCGGCCATGCATACGCCGTTGGTCCACGACCGGCTGACGGCGCTCGGCGCGGCAATCGTTTCCGATCAGGATTCCACGCCGCGGCATCTCGGCGAGCTGGTAAAGAGCGAGACCGCCAAATGGGCGGTGCCGATCAAAGCCGCCGGGGTTAGCGTGGAATGATCGCCATCCCGGGCGCGCGCTGCGCGGGCCCGGAATGAAACTCTCCGCCGACGCTCCGCGACACCAGCGCGCGGCGGACGATGAGTGCCGCCACCACGACCACGGCGCCGAAACCGACCGGCGCCGTGACGAAAGGGAACAGCAGGATCAGCAGGCAGGCTAGGCCGATGCCGGTTGCTTCATGCGCCAAAAATCCTTGCACGCGGCCCAGGCGGAACAAAAATGCCAGCGGCACCGCCAGCACCACCAAGTCGTAGGTGAGCAGATGCGGTGTCGCCAGCAAGGCCGCGGTACCGAGCCCGGCGGCTTTGATCTCGTAAGCGGCGCGGCTGCGCCATAGCACCGCGATCGCGCTCGCGGCGAGGAGCGCGACGACGATTTGAACGATCCAAGCCAGAGGCTCGCTGCCGCCCAACGCGCGGACCAGACCGAACGCGGTCTGCAATTTGCCCCAGTCGGCGAAGGCGTCCGAATGCGCGGCATGGCCGATGCCGTCGAAAAACGCCTGCCAGGTGGCGCCGCCGAATGCCGCCCATGATGCCGCCGCCAGCAGCGCGGCAACGATCGCGGCGGTGGTGAGCGTTCGCCAATGGCCGCCGGCGACGAGTGCAATCGGAAATAAAATACCGAGATGCGGTTTATAAGTGAGCAGGCCGAGCAGAACGCCGGCGCAAATCGGCTGGCGCTGCAATAGCGTGAGCGCACCACCGATAAGACCGGCCGAGAGAAATCCGTTCTGGCCGACAATGAAATTGGCGAGCACGGCGGGAAACGCGGCGGCAAGCCGATAGCCGACGCGCTCGCCGACGATGGCGCGAATGGCGGCGAGATAGACGAGGAAGCTGGTGAACACCCAGACCACGAAGGCGCTCACATAGGGCAACAGCGCCAACAAAGCCGCGACGAAAAAAAATGCCGGCGGATAGGGCCAGCCCAGATAGCCGCCGAAGGCATGGCCGATCGCGTGCTCGTCGACCAGCTTGAGGGTCGGCCAGTCATAAGCCGCCGCGGCATGGCCCGCGAGCGCCATTTTCCCCGCGCCCCAGATGGTGACGAAGTCGGTGGCAATGGCGCGGCCGTCCGGCGCCACCAGCCAAGAGCCTTGCAGATAGGAGGCGGCGAGATAGACCACGTTCGCGACCACCATCGCGAAACAAACAAGCTCCGCCGGCCGCGCCAGTTGGGCGCCCGTGCCGTGCGGCATCTCGGTGGTGGTCATCGGCGGCTCGAGCCTCGTTTACGCCGACGGCGAAGTTAGCGCGGGCCGACTTGACGAAGGTTTAACCGGGACGGCGCGTTTGATGGGTCGGAACCTGGTTAACGGCGCCGCTTTTTGTCCGCTATTTGCGCGAAAGAATCCGCAATTGCGTCACTGTGAGGTCACGGCGGCTAGGCCCAATGGGTGCGGTTTTGTCAGTAACGGAGGACGTCATGCAGCGTATTCGCATGGTCTCTGCGGCTTTGATGACGGCGATCGCCATGGCGACTGCGATGGCGGCAACCGCAACGGCGCAGGCCGCAACCACCGATCAAGCCGGTCAACCTTTGCCGTTGCTTGCGGGGCTGCCGCCGCCGCGCGCGGCCAAGCCCGCCGCTGCCGCGACAACGGCGGCCACAAACGTCAAACGAATCGCCGTTAGCAAGCATGTTGCAAAGCATGTCGCCAAGAATGCGATACATGCGAAAAACACGAAATACGCGAAGTTAACAAGCAAAAAGCATTACAGGATCGCAGCGGCTGATACGGAAGAGCCGTCGTCACCGCCGTCACCGACAGCGTCCCCCACGTGGCCCGTCGCCGACACCGCCGCGCTGGCGGATAGCGCTTCCGCCACGCCGCCCGAATCCGCGCCGGCCGACGCCACGTCCCCCAGCGCGGTCGTGGTCGGCGGCCAGACCGTGCAAGTGGTCGCGTCGAATGAAGTCAATCAGATCGACCTTGCCGCCGACGACGAGACGGCAACGGCCGCCGCACGCTTCGATGGTCAAGGCGCCGCGCCGGCCCCGCAAACGGTGTTCGCCGCGCCCGCGCATGAGGACGGCAGCCGAAACCAGGCCGCGGTCGGCAGCGCGTCTTGGTTCGCCCAGGTGCTGGCAGCTCTCGGCGGCGCCTTTGCCGCCGGCACCGTCGCCTGGTTTCTGATCGGCTCCGGACCGGTGCGGACCTACGGGTAGGCGAGTAGCGAGTAGCGGATCGAAGCGCGCGCTATTCGCTATTCGCTATTCGCAATTTCGCCGTTTCAAAACCCTTCGCCTTGAGCGACTTAAACAGCTCGAAGGCGTCCTTCGGCTTCATGTTCTTGTGCACCACGGCCGCAACCGCGGCGATCATGGCTTGTGGCGCCTCGGACTGAAAAATATTGCGGCCCATGTCGACGCCGGAGGCGCCCTGTTGCACGGCGTTATAGGCCATGGTCAGCGCCTCGAGTTCCGGCAGTTTCTTGCCGCCGGCCATCACGATCGGCACCGGGCAAGACGCGGTGACGGTTTCAAAACCGTCTTCGACATAATAGGTCTTGACGTATTGCGCGCCGAGCTCGGCGATGATGCGGCAGGCGAGCCGGAAATATTTGGCGTCGCGCGTCATGGCCTTGCCGACGGCGGTGATGCCCATCACCGGAATGCCGCTGCGCAGCCCGGCATCGACGAGCTTGGTCATATTGTGCACCGAGCGCGTCTCGTGCTCGCCGCCGATGAAGACCTGGATGCCGACGCCGGCGGCGTTGAGCCGCACCGCGTCGTCCATGTCCATGGCGATCTGCTCGTCGGAAAGCTCCTCGCGCAAAATGCTGGGACCGCCGCTGGCGCGCAGCACCATGGGCTTTTGACATTCCGCCGGAATAAGCGACCGCAAAATCCCGCGCGTACAGCACAGCGCGTCGCAGGACGGCAACAGCGGCACGATGGAGAGGTCGATGCGTTCGAGGCCGGTGGTCGGACCCTGGAAATAGCCGTGGTCGACGGCCAGCATCACGGTGCGGCCCGACACCGGATCGAACACGCGCGCCATGCGGTTCTTCATGCCCCAGTCGAGCTGGTGGCTGCCTTTCAGATAAAAACCCGGCGTCTGTTGCGGCCGGTCGAGCGCGTAGCGCTCCCCTTCTTTATCGGCTTCCGGCATGATGCATCTCTTCCTTGCTGGCGCGCTTTATGCGCCTTGCGACTCGCATTTGTTGCACGACGCGATTATCGCTCGGCGTGACGTTTTTGATGCCAATGATGCGCGGCGGCGCGACGCCCGTCCCAGCCCCGCCAATAGGGATTGAGGTTGCAAAAGCCGCGGTTGCCGCCCAGGATATTCGGTACGCATTGTTGGACCGAACCGTATTCGCAGTCCCAATTGACGTTGCCGCCGCCTTCGTCCGCGACCGCGCACCATGGCGCGTCGCCATAGGTGCCGGCGGAACCGGTTGAAACACCCGCGCAAATGACCGCCGCCACGGCGCCACCGACGACAGCCGTTAAGCGCGCAGCCGCAAACATCCGTCTTGGAATGATTTTCACCGCGATAGTTTAAGCCGCCAAGCTCGAAAAGCAACGCAAGCGCGGGCCGCCGCCGCCCTCGCGGCGGCAGCGCCGTTTGGGCTCCCCGATTAAATCTTTTCGGGGTACGGTCTTACGCCCCTTCCGAATTATCCCCTTGACGCACGTAAGTAACACTCAACAAATGACCGAAAGGAGCTGAGACATGATACCCGACGAACCTCTAGAAGAGGCTCTAGACAAAGCGCCCGATGAAATTTCGGATGAAATGCATCCAATAGAGTTTTTTCATTTGCGCGAAACTGTAACTTCTGGCATTCTAG
>Ga0181537_10005218_pt1 | contig 10538 bp, 5 predicted proteins | sample PEATcosm2014_Bin_39_FD_119765 | JGI IMG/M metagenome (GOLD analysis project Ga0181537, IMG submission 119765) | Peatland microbial communities from MTU Mesocosm Facility, Houghton, MI, USA - PEATcosm2014_Bin23_10_metaG | ecosystem: Environmental > Terrestrial > Soil > Wetlands > Peat | place... | reverse complement strand
GCGCGCCACGCGACCTCCGACTGGATGCGCCTCGAGCAGCAGCGCGGCATCTCGGTCACCTCCTCGGTGATGCAGTTCCCGTACCGCGACTGCATCGTGAATCTCCTCGACACGCCCGGGCACGAGGACTTCTCCGAGGACACCTACCGCACCCTCACCGCGGTCGACTCGGCGCTCATGGTGATCGACTGCGCCAAGGGGGTCGAGGAGCGCACCATCAAGCTGATGGAGGTGTGCCGGCTGCGCGACACCCCGATCATGACCTTCATCAACAAGCTCGACCGCGACGGGCGCTCCCCGATCGAGCTGCTGGACGAGATCGAGAGCGTGCTGAAGATCAGCACCGCGCCCATCACCTGGCCGATCGGCATGGGACGCGAGCTGCGCGGCATCTACCACCTCACCGAGGACCGCATCTACTGCTACAGCGCCGGCGAGCGCGGCCGCGTCGGCGAGAACCTCATCATCGATGGCCTGCACAGCGCCGCGGGCCGCGAGTTCCTCGGGGCAGAGGCAGGCGCCTTCGACGAGGAGATCGAGCTGGTGCGCGGGGCCACCGAGAACTTCGACGCCGAGGCCTACCGCGCCGGACAGCAGACGCCGGTGTTCTTTGGTTCCGCCATCAACAACTTCGGCGTCGAGGAGTTGCTCGCCGCCTTCTGTGCGCACGCCCCGGGACCGCTGCCGCGCAGCGCGCGCGAGCGCCTGGTGGAGCCCCCGGAGTCCCAGCTGGCAGGCTTCGTGTTCAAGATCCAGGCCAACATGGATCCCTCGCACCGCGACCGTATCGCGTTCCTGCGCCTGTGCTCGGGCAAGTACAGCCGCGGCATGCGCCTGTTCCACGTGCGCCTCGACAAGGAGGTGCGGGTTGCCGATGCCCTCACCTTCATGGCGGCCGACCGTGCGCAGGCCGAGGAAGCCTACGCCGGCGACATCCTCGGACTGCACAACCACGGCACCATCAACATCGGCGACACCTTCACGCAGGGCGAGCGCCTGGCCTTCACCGGCGTGCCAAACTTCGCACCGGAGATCTTCCGCCGCGCGGTGCTCAAGGACCCGCTGAAGATGAAGGCCCTGCAGAAGGGCCTGTCGCAGCTGTGCGAGGAGGGGGCCACGCAGCTGTTCCGGCCGCTGCGCAACAACGACCAGATCCTGGGTGCGGTCGGGCAACTGCAGTTCGAGGTCGTGGCGTTTCGCCTCGCGGATGAGTACAGCGTGCAGTGCGTGTTCGACCCGGTCACGGTGTACACCGCGCGCTGGATCGATGCGCCGGATGCCGGGAAGCTCGAGGAGTTCCGCGCCCGTGCCTTCGAGCACCTCGCCCTCGATCACAGTGGTGCGCTCGTCTATCTCGCCCCCTCGCGCGTCAACCTGCAGCTGACGCTCGAGCGCTGGCCCGACATCCGCTTCCTCGAGACCCGCGAACACGCCACGGCTTGACAGCTGGCGTACCCTTGGGGTGAATGGCAGGCCGCCGTGAGGCGACGCCGCGGCGGCCGCGAGGGAGGTCTCATGAACGATGTCGGTGCCGAAAGCCCGCTGCTGCAGCGCGAAGTGCTCATCAACGCCCTCTACGAGGCGGCTGAGCTTGAGCACAACCTCATGTGCACCTACCTGTACGCGGTCGCGAGCCTCAAGGACGGCGTGGCCGAGGGGCTGAACGCGGCCGAAGCCGCCGCGGTCGGCCGCTGGAGGCAGGTACTGCTGTCGGTCGCCATCGAGGAGATGGGGCACCTGGCGGCAGTGTGGAACATCACCGCAGCACTTGGGGGCAGTCCGCGCTTCGGGCGCACCAACTTCCCGCTCGACCCGGGTTACCTGCCCGCGAGCGTGGTGGTGAAGCTGGCCCCCTTCAATGCCGACACCCTGCAGCACTTCGTGTTCCTGGAGCGCCCGCACGACTCTGCCGAGCCCGAGGGTGCGGGGTTTGGCTACGAACGCATCTACCGCCGCGGCGGTCAGGCGCCACGGCTGACGCCGATGGGCATTGACTACGACACGGTCGGCACCTTCTATGCCGCGCTCGGGCAGGGCCTGCAGGCCTTCGTCGCGAAGTACGGCGAGGGCGCCACCTTCGACGGTGATCCGGCGCTGCAGCTGTCAGCGGCGGAAGTGAACCTCGGCGGCGCGCGACCGGTGCGCTGCCTGAAGACCGCCCTTGCCGCCTTCGGCGCGATCGTCGAGCAGGGCGAGGGGGCCCCGCAGGACTCGCTGAACTCGCACTACCAGAAATTCATCGCCATCCGCCAGGAGCTGCGCGACCTCACCGCCGCGAACCCGCACTTCGCGCCTGCCCTTGCCGCCGCCACCAACCCGGTGCTGCGCCGGCCGCCGCGCCCGGAGGGGCGCGTGTGGCTCGAGACCCCGGCGGCGGTGGCCACCGTGGACCTCGCCAACGCCTGCTACGGACTCATGCTGCGCCTGCTCGCCTACGCCTACGCACTGCGCAGCCCGGATGCCGAGAAGAGTCTCATCGTCGATCTGGCGATCGGGCTGATGCGTGCAGTCATGCCGCTCGCCGAGCGCGCCGCACGCCTGCCGGCCGGTCCCTCCAACCCCCACTGCAACGCCGGCATGTCCTTCACCACCCTGCGCGATACCGCGGCACTGCCGGCAGGACCGGCGGCGCGGCGCATGTTCCTCGAGCGCCTCGGGCAGCTCGCCGAGGCTGCCGGCGTGCTGGCCGCGGACGCTGATGCGCGCGCGCGGGCCGCGGCCGAGCAGCTGCAGGCGCTCGAGCGCCGCGCCGCGCGCGGCTTCGACCTCGCCGCGGCGACGGCCGCAGCGCCCGCAGCGCCCGCGTCCGGGGCGGCGGCTGGCGCCGCAGCGCCGCCCGCGCCGCTCGTGAACGGTGACGTGGAGCGCATCCCGGGCAGCGCACTCGAGCTGATCTATGAGGGCAAGCGCTGCATCCATTCGCGCTTCTGCGTGACGCTCGCCCCGCAGGTGTTCCTCGCCAACGTCAAGGGCCCCTGGATACACCCCGATGCGATGCCCGTGGAGCGCCTGGTCGACATCGCCCATGCCTGCCCGTCAGGGGCGATCCGTTACCAGCGCCGCGACGGCCAGCCCGAGGAGGGCGCACCGCCGGTGAATCTTGCGGGCGTGCGGGAGGCGGGACCGTATGCCTTCCGCGGCACGCTGGTAATCGATGGGACGCCGGCGCCGTATCGGGCGACGCTGTGCCGCTGCGGGGCATCCCGGAACAAGCCCTACTGCGACGGCTCGCACCATGAGATCGGCTTCAGCGCCAGCGGCGAGCCACAAAGCGGCAGCACCGACATGCTGCCCAGCCGCGATGGGCCGCTGGCCATCGACCCGCAGCCCAACGGCCCTTTGAGCGTGCGCGGCAACCTCGAGATCACCAGCGGCACCGGGCGCGTGGTGGCGCGCGTGACTTCCGCGACACTGTGCCGCTGCGGCGGCAGTGCGATGAAGCCCTTCTGCGACGGCACCCACGCGCGCATCGGCTTTCGCTCCATCTAGCTGCCGGCACTGCCGGGCAGCGTCAGCCGCCGCACCGCGCGGGCGAAGTCCGCCACCTCGGCCGCGCCGGGTGTGGCCGCGCCGAAGCGCAGCTGCGCGTAGCGCTCGAAGAGCCCCTGCACCGCCGCGCGCAGGTCCGGGCGCGCGGCGAGCACGGTCCCGGCATAGGCCAGGGGTCCCTGGTGCGGTGCACGCGGCGGGGCCACCCGGGCGAGCTTCGCGCACAGTCGCTGGTAGGCACGCGCCAGCCCGTCCGGGCGCGGGCGGCGCCCCAGGCGCGCGCTGCTCCACGCCATGAACAGCAGCCAGGCGCACAGCGCCGCCGTGAATCCCCACCCGAGGTAGCGCGCGTCAGGGGCGCGGAACCCGAGGCGCGTGAGCAGGTCGAGCTGGCTGGCGAAGTCGAAGCGCACCACGTGATCGGCCCACCAGGCGTTCGCCGCCTCCCAGCGCTGCAGCAGGCCGCCGAGCCAGCCCGGCCCGTACAGCAGCCGCTCGGAGGCGGAGAAGGCTCCCGGCATCAGCTGCAGCATGCCGCGGGTGAGGCGCTCGGGTGCCACCACCGCGGTCGGGTCAACGCGCGTCCAGCCGCGGCCCTGCAGCCACACCTCCGCCCAGGCGTGGGCGTCGGCCTGGCGCACCTCGAGGAAGTCCCCGATCGGATTCCACTCGCCCCCGAGGTAGCCGGTGACCACGCGCGCCGGCACGCCTGCACCACGCATGAGCGTTACGAACGCGGAGGCGTAGTGCCCGCAGAAGCCCTCGCGGGTGCGAAACAGCAGCTCATCCACCGCATCGGCGCCCAGCGGCTGCGGCTCGAGGGAGTAGACAAAACCGCCGCGGCGCAGGTAGTCCAGGACCGCGGTGACGTAGGCCGAGTCGCTGCCCGCCTGCGTGTAGAGACGCTGCGCGAGCTCGCGCGTGCGCGGGTTGGCGTTGCCCGGGAGCGCCGTGTCCTCGCGGCGGCTGCCCGCACCCAAAGGATCAACGGCGCGGCTGGCAAGGTAGGAGACTCCCTCGTAGGCGGTGGGCTCGTTCACCGGGTCCGCGGCCACCAAGGTGTAGTCGTAGCTGAGTGAGGTGCGCGCGCCTGCGCTCTGTGCCGGCAGGTCGAGCACGAACCAGAAACGGCGCCGCGTGGGCTCGAGCGCCACGTGGTAGCGCACCGGCTCGCCGAGAAACTCCACGCGCGGCCGCGCCCGCAGCGCGGTGTCGGCACGCCGCCAGGTGCGGCCGTCGAACTCGTGCAGCACCGGCCCGCGCCAGTAGAGCAGCGCTGCGGGCCGCGCGCCCTCGAACCGCACGCGGAAGGCGGTGCTGTAGTCGGCCACCAGCTGCGCGATGCCGCCGGGGGTCATCGAGTCAGACAGGCCGGTCAGGGCTGCGCTGCCGCGCGGGATCGCCCAGAACGATCCGGGCAGCCGCGGGAAGAACACAAACAGCGCGAGCGCGAGCGGCAGCGCGATGAGCAGCGTGCGTGCGGCGAGCGTGAGTGCGGCGCGCGAGGTAAGGGATGGGGTGGCGAGCACCGCCAGCGCCGCGCAGCACAGCCACGCCTGCAGCGCGTACAGCGGCACACGCGCGAGGTCCTCGCGGTCCAGGCACCCGGCCAGCAGCAGGAACAGTCCCGCGCCGATGAGTACCAGTTCATCGCGGGTGCGGCGCGTCTCCAGCAGCTTCAGCGCCGCCATCAGCAGCAGCAGCGTGGTACCGGCGGTGAGCCCGTTGAGCGTGTGGAAGCGCGCCAGCACCACGGCGGCCATGCAAAGCGCCAGCAGCGAGCGGGCGATGGGCCCGGGGAGCCACAGCCCGCGGCGCGCCGCGGCGAGCCGCCAGGCGATGAGCGCAAGACAGGTGAGGCTCGCCCAGGGCGGCACGCGGTCGACGTGCAGCAGCACGCCGCCGCCGAAGGCGGCGCACGCCCAGGCGAGTGAGCGCAGCGCGAGCGGCGCATCCTGCTCGGGCGCGGCGGCCACTAGGGTGTCTCCGCGAAGCGTGCCAACAGCGCGAGGCAGCGATGGCGATGCTCGGGGCCGCGCTCGCTCGCGGTGCGCACGCCCGAGAGCACGAGTCCGTAAGCCTCGCCGCCGGCTTCCGCGTCCACCACCCAGCGCGCCAGCTGCTGCAGGCGCGCCTCGATGTCCGGCCCCGGCAGCTGCGCGAGATCGAACCAGCGCAGCTCCGAGCCGAGGGGCTGGTATTCCTTTACCAGGAGCGGTGCCTCGCGTGCATAGGCCTTCCAGTCGACCTGGCGCGGGGAGTCCCCGTCACGGAACGGCCGCAGGCCCTGCCACTCATCGAGCGCCGTGCCCCCGCGCGCGCGCGTCCCGGCGTGCTCGCTGCCGCCATAGGGCATCGGCCGCGTGCCGACGGCGGCCGGGTACACGAGCAGCTCGAGCGGCGCGTGCACCCAGGTCCAGGCGCGGAACAGGCCAAAGGGGTGTGCGGTGCTGATGCGCACGCGGGCGATGTGCAGCACGCCGCGGGGCTGGGGCTCGATCGGCACCGCGAGCAGCACCTGGCCGTTGCCCGCAAGGTCTGCGCGGCTGCGCGGCGCGCCCTCGAGGCCCGCCTCGAGGCGCAGGCGCGGCGTTGCGGCGTCATTGGCGAGGCTCACGAGGAGCGTGGCCGGACGCTGCGCGAACACGGCCGGGGCCTGCAGCGCTGTCACCCGCACGCCGAGGAGGTTGCCGTGGCACAGCTGCATCACGACCAGGGCAAACGCCGCCAGCAGGAAGGTGAGGAAGAGCGCGAGGCTGTTGGTGTAGTTGAGGCCCGCGAGCAGCATCACGAACACCAGGGCGCCGAAGGCCACCCCGCCCCGGGTGGGGAGGATGTAGAGGCGGCGGCGCTGCAGCTCAACCGGCAGCAGATCCTCGCCCTGGCGGCGACGCACCCAGGCGGCAGTGCGCGCCCGCAGGGCATCGCCGAGGGGTTGCAGCGGGTTCAGGCGCCGCCAGGATCCCTTTGCCGCCGCGGCTGCCACGGTGGCCTCAGGTCGGTACCGGCACCGCGCGGATCATCTCGCGCGCGAGGTCCTCGTGCGCTTCGGACGCCTCGCGGCGCTCGAGCCGATGCGCCACCACCGAGGGCAGCACCGCCTGCACGTCCTCGGGCAGCAGCGCGCCGCGCCCGCCGAGGAAGGCCCAGGCCTGCGCGGCTCGGATCAGCCCCTGGCCAGCGCGCGGCGACAGTCCGAGTTTCAGGTCGCCGCGCTCGCGGGTGCGGGCGATGAGGGTCTGGGTGTAGTCAAGGAGCGCATCGGCGATGTGGATGCTGCGCACCTGGCGCTGCAGGCGTACCACGAGCGCCGGGGTGAGGACCGGGGCGATGCCGGCGAGCAGCTCGCGGCGCTCCCCGCCGCGCAGCAGCGCGCGCTCATGGGCCGCGTCCGGGTAGCCGAGCGTGACGCGCATGAGAAAGCGGTCGAGCTGCGACTCCGGCAGCGCGAAGGTGCCCAGCTGCTCGTGCGGGTTCTGCGTGGCCACCACGAAGAAGGGCTCGGGCAGCGCGTAAGTGGTGCCGTCGGCGCTCACCTGGCGCTCCTCCATCGCCTCGAGCAGTGCGCTCTGGGTGCGCGGGCTTGCGCGGTTGACCTCATCGGCCAGCAGCAGCTGGGTGAATACCGGGCCCTGGCGGAAGTTGAAACGCTGGCTCGAGCGGTCGAAAACCGACACGCCGATGATGTCCGCGGGCAACAGGTCGCTCGTGAACTGCACGCGCTGCCAGGCAAGTCCCAGCACGTGCGCCAGCGCGTGCGCGAGCGTCGTCTTGCCCACCCCCGGGACGTCCTCGATCAGGAGATGCCCGCGCGCCAGCAGGCAGGCAAGGCACAGGCGGATCTGTTCGGGCTTGCCGAGGATGACGGTCTCGAGCATCTCCAATGCCCGCCCGAGGATGGCGGCATCGGCGCGCGCGTCGACGCTGCCCGTCACGGGGTGGACGCGCCGCGCAGCCGCGCAAGCTGCGCGCCGAGGTCGGCGGCCGCGCGCGTGAGCTCCGCAGCGCGCTCGCGCTCGCTGCTCACCACCTGCGGCGGTGCATTGCGCACGAAGCTCTCGTTGGCGAGCTTGGCCTCGGTCTTGGCCAGGTCCGACTGCGTCCGGGCAATCAGCTTGCCGAGGCGCTCGGCCTCGGCGCTGGCATCAATCAGCCCGGCCATCGGCACGAGCAGCGCGAGCGTGCCGACGAGGGCAACGGCGGACTGCGGCGCCGTGGCGCCGGCACCGAGGAGGGTCGTGCTCTCAAGTCCGGCCAGGCGCTCGAGCAGCGCGCGGTGGCGCCCGATGTAGAGCTCATCCTGGGCACTGGCGTCGCGGAAGATCAGCGGTATGCGCCGGCCGGGGCTGATGTTCATCTCGCCGCGGATCTGGCGCACGCCGAGGATCACGGCCTGCATCCAGGCGGCCTCGCGCTCGGCCTCCTCATCAACGGGGAACTGCGCGGCGCGCGGATAGGGGGCGAGCATCACGCTCTCACCGCCGACGCCCGCCAGCGGGGCGATGCGCTGCCAGATCTCCTCGGTGATGAAGGGCATGAAGGGGTGCAGCGCGCGCTGCAGTGCCTCCAGCACCTGCGTGAGCGTGCCGAGCGCGGCCGCGCGTGCCTCGGGCGGGGAATCGGGTGACTGCAGCACGGGCTTGGTGAGCTCCAGGTACCAGTCGCAGAAGTCATACCAGGCGAACTCGTAGAGCGCGGTGGCCGCGAAGTCGAAGCGGTAGTCGCGCAGTCCCGACTCGACGCTCGCCAGCGAGCGCCCGAGGCGCGAGCGGATCCAGCGGTCGGCCACCGAGAGCGCCGTCGCGGGCACCGGCGGCGGGGCGCTCTCGCCGGCCGCGAGCGTCACGAAGCGCGCCGCGTTCCACAGCTTGTTGCAGAAGTTGCGATAGCCGGCGACGCGCGCCAGGTCGAAGCTGATGTCGCGGCTCGGGGAGGCGAGCGCTGCGAAGGTGAAGCGCAGCGCGTCGGTGCCGTGCGCGGCGATCCCCTGCGGGTACTGCTTGCGGGTGGCGCGCTCGATGGCCGGCGCGAGCTTCGGCTGCATCAGGCCGCTGGTGCGCTTGGCCACGAGCGCCTCCAGCGTGATCCCATCCACGATGTCCAGCGGGTCGATGACGTTGCCCTTGGACTTGGACATCTTCTCGCCGTGCTCATCGCGGATGAGGCCGGTGATGTAGACGTCGCGGAACGGCACCTCACCCATGAACTTCAGTCCCATCATCATCATGCGCGCGACCCAGAAGAAGATGATGTCGAAGCCGGTGACCAGCACACTGCCGGGATAGAAGCGCGCGAGCTCCGCGGAGGACTGCGGCCAGCCCAGGGTAGAGAACGGCCACAGCGCGGAGGAGAACCAGGTGTCGAGCACGTCGGTGTCCTGGGTGAGCGCGACAGCGGCGGCGAGCCCGTGCTGCGCGCGCACCTCTGCTTCGCTGCGTCCCACGAACACCTGGCCGGCCGCGTCATACCAGGCCGGAATGCGGTGGCCCCACCACAGCTGGCGGCTGACGCACCAGTCCTTGATGTTGCGCATCCATTCGAAGTAGGTGCGCGACCAGTTCTCGGGCACGAAGCGGGTGCGGCCGCTCTCCACCGCGGCGATCGCCGGCGCCGCGAGCGGTGCGATCTTCACGTACCACTGGTCGGTGAGGTAGGGCTCGAGCACCGCCCCGCTGCGGTCCCCGCGCGGCACGTGCAGGCGGTGCTTCTCGATCTTCTCGATGAGCCCCTGGGACTCGAGCTCCGCCACCACCGCCTTGCGGGCAGCGAAGCGGTCGAGCCCGCGGAAGCGCTCCGGCACGTTGTCGTTGAGCGTCGCGCGCGGGGTGAGAATGTTGATGATCGGCAGGTGGTGGCGCGCGCCGACCTCGTAGTCGTTGAAGTCGTGCGCCGGGGTGATCTTGACGCAGCCGGAGCCGAACGCCGGGTCCACGTAGGTGTCGGCGATCACCGGGATATCGCGCCCGGCGAGCGGCAGTCGCAGGCTGCGGCCGATGAGGCTGCGGTAGCGCGCATCATCCGGATGCACCGCCACGGCGGTGTCCCCGAGCATGGTCTCCGGGCGCGTGGTTGCCACGGTGAGGTGCGCGCTGCCATCGCTCAGGGGGTAGCGCAGGTGCCACAGCTGACCTTCCTCCTCCTGCGCCTGCACCTCGAGGTCCGAGAGCGCCGTGAGCAGCACCGGGTCCCAGTTGACCAGGCGCTTGCCGCGGTAGATGAGTCCCTCCGCGTGCAGCCGCACGAATACCTCGGTCACGGCACGCGACAGGTCCGGATCGAGCGTGAAGCGCTCGCGCGACCAGTCGACCGACTCCCCGAGTCTGCGCATCTGTGCACTGATGGTGCCGCCGGACTGCGCCTTCCACTGCCACACGCGCGCCACGAACTCCTCGCGCGACAGGTCGGTGCGCTTCACGCCCTGCGCGTTCAGCTGCCGCTCCACCACCATCTGCGTGGCGATGCCCGCATGATCGGTGCCGGGCTGCCACAGCACGTCCTGCCCGAGCATGCGGTGGTAGCGGGTGAGGGCGTCCATGAGGGTGTGCTGGAACGCGTGCCCCATGTGCAGCGTCCCGGTCACGTTCGGCGGCGGGATCATGATGCAGTAGGGCGTGCCGTGGCCGCTCGGTGCGAACCAGCCGTGGGACTCCCAACGCTCGTAGATGCGCCGCTCGATCTGAGCGGGCGCGTAGACCTTATCCATCAGAGGGTTTCAAGACTCGCGACAAGGGGGCTCGCGGATTATAGCGGCAAGGCGTGCGATTACCGCGCTCCGAGCACGGCGGGCTTGCCGGGCGCGCCGGCGGCTGCCGGCAAGGCCCCTGTTTTCAGCGCACGCGCACCAGGCGCGCGCTCAGGCGCTGCAGGCGCCGCGGCCGGCAGAAGCGCACGTGGCGGAAAGTGCGCTCGTGGCTCGCGCCGTGCCGCCTCAGCGAGAAGCGCGCTGGATCAGGAAGTCCGCGAGCAGCGGCGTCGGCCGCCCGGTGCTGCCCTTCTGCGCACCGCTCTGGTAAGCGATGCCCGCGACGTCGAGGTGCGCCCATTTGAGT